>Ga0233437_1002374_pt1 | contig 28682 bp, 27 predicted proteins | sample SI_122_August201_FD_182714 | JGI IMG/M metagenome (GOLD analysis project Ga0233437, IMG submission 182714) | Seawater microbial communities from Saanich Inlet, British Columbia, Canada - SI_122_August2016_200_MG | ecosystem: Environmental > Aquatic > Marine > Inlet | place: Canada: British... | reverse complement strand
GCAAAGTTGATGTTTCAAAAGTAATTTACGGTAGTTGTTAACTTACGAATAGAATATTATTATTTTCTGACCCCCTAAATCCCCCTAAAGGGGGACTACTCCTCCCCCTCGGGGAGGTCGTGTGGGGTCGTTTTATTACAAATAAAAAGTTCAATTTGTAACGTTAAATCTTTTGAAAGGCTCCGGGAAGAAAGGGCCACCCACACCTTCAGGATTATGAAACTTATAATTACGGCTCATTTGTTAAGTATAAGAAAATTTCTTTGAACCAAACTATTTAATTGTGTAATAGTTGGGAACTAAACCACACGATACAATCGTGCAATAGCGGGGGACTTAGAAAGCCCGGCTCCCGGGTGTGGCGGATTCCGATCCGCCATTTAAACCCAGTAAAATTTAAATGAATTTTGTAAACCTGAATTTACACATAAAACGGTAGGCACAAAGTTGATGTTTCAAAAGTAATTTGCAGGAATTGTTTACTTACGAACTTAAATAATTAATTGCTTATGGACCCCCTGAATCCCCCAAAGAGGGATTACTCCTCCCCTTTGGGGAGGTCGGGTGGGGTCATTTGATCACAAATTGAAAGTTCAATTTGGAATGTTAAACCTTTTGAAACACCTAGGAAAGAAAGGGCCACCCTCACCATAAGGATTATGAAACTTGTAATTGCGGCTTATTTATTATTTCAATAAAGTTAAGAATATGGCACGGATTGCAAATCCGCGCCAGCGGGGCTAATACAGTTTAGTAGCACATTGTGCTTTTGTGCCCTGCATCAGCTTCTGTGCACACCTAATCCCTCACGCAACGAACTGATAAACACCATTCCTTGTCGTCGTAGCCACGGATGACTCCTGCGTAATCGTCAGTCAGGGTCCGGCGCCATGCGAAGGGTGCTGAGTGCTCAGTAGCACTCCACCAGACACCGTACTGGGTAATGGAGCTGAAAGAAATAAATTCCCAGTAGTAACAGAAACCGCCCGGAAGACCCGAAAAACCGGTTTCGTTGGTTGCTCCTATGTTGGGGCTGATCCAATGCGAGGTTCCGGTTTCTTTTAGTTTGCCACCGGCTACACTTTCGCCTCCTGCATAGTCAGATAATTCTGTCCACTCGGCATCACTGGGCAAATGCCAACCAGCCGGACAAATCCCCTGCACACCGCTTGGATTTGCCGAACTGCTTACTTCCCCATTCATTACAGTTGCCCAATCGTATAACCTGCCATAAACCGATGAATAGCTTGCGCTATCGTTATTATAATACCACGAACCGGATAGTCTATAAACATTTAAATTCTCTGCCATCCATATTTGGTTGCCAAGTTCAACCCATTTGTATTCCTGGTTATCACGCGAATCATTAAATGTACCATTTGCACCACCAATAAAGTGTATATTTTCTAATGCTTTAATCCGGGCTTCCAATATATCAACATAAGCTTTTGTCGCAGCATCCTGGGCATCGGTTGGGTCGGTCACATTTTTTAACTGTGTATTAACGGAATTCCCAATAGCCGCTACATTTGCTATGTCCTGGTCGCCGGTGTTTGTTCCCGATAAATTAGCGAGGTTGGCAATATCGTTTGCAGAAATATTTGCGGCTTCACTTGCTCTATAAACCGGGTCGGTTTCGGCGGGGAGTTGTACAAAACCACCATCAGATAAATAAACCGTGTCGTTGCCAATGCCCAAAGTTTGGATTTCGTTGGCCGGATCGCCATCAATTTCGGTAGTGAGGTAACCAACATCGTTGTGAAAAAAACCAACTTGTGTCGGACGGCCAATTAATTTGCTGTACCATCCGTTAAAATCGTCCGACACATCTTTGTCCCAGCCATCAAATACGGCTTCGTTGCCGGTAAGTGCATTTTGTTTGTTGTTCCAGTTGGCGGTGTCGTTTTCGTTTATCCCCGAAACAAGCGAATTATTGTACAACATTTCAAGTTCGGCAATCCCGCCAACAATTTTATTCCAGTTTGAAGTATCGTTTGATGTAATTCCCGCAGCAACAGAATTTTCATAAAATGGGTCCGTTTCGTTAATTGGCCCGCTTACGCTTTCTGCCGTTTTTGAATGAAAGGCAAAGGGCACACTTAACAACTGGCTCACCCCGGTTATTGTATAAACTGCCCCGCCACCGGCAGGTACATCGGTTTCTGTTTTCAAAAAAAAGGGGCCGTCGCCCCAATTGATATCGGCCAGGCCCGCGCCGCCAATTTCAACACTCACCAAACCATTAGCATTGGTCACCGGCGACTGGCTTTCGCTGTAAACCACCGCCCCCCCAACAGAACCCTGAAGGATACTTATCCTCATGCTTAACGTTGCGTTGCACACAAGGGCGTCGCTGCTGTTGCGGATGACGGCCTGGTATGTCATTTTTTCGGGCGGCTGGGCAAAAGTTGCCAATGTAAAAACTATTGCTGCAACTGTGGCGAGTAGTAAGTTTTTCATTTTTGGGTTTTTTATTTCAAAATTATTTCAATAAGTATAAAAGCACATTTTAAAAGCAAACAACAAACACAACCTTAAAATCAAGGTTGGGACAAAATTTTATTTTTTAATTATTTTGAAAGTTTTCAGGGGCCGCGATTGGGAAAGTTTGGAAACAACATCGTCAAATTGCCCGGCGCTGTTAATTGTTTGGACCACTTTTAGCAAATACGTGGCCGAAACAAAATTGCCAATGTCGATACTTGTCAGGCTGCCCAAAATATTTTGGGTTTTTATTAACTTTCCGTCCATGTTGTACAGGGCTGCAATGTAATTCTCCTGTATATCGCCATCAATTTTCAAATTCAGGAATCCGGTCGTCGGATTTGGGTAAGCCCTGCAACTAATCGAAATCCCGGTGGTTTCTTCAATTCCGGTAATCACAAAAATTTCAAAAGGTTGTTGCACACCTTCGGTAATTTCCCCGACGGCACCCGGTTTTGCGGTGTAAAAAACCTGGCCAAGCGAGTAACTCACCGAACCCCCACTTCCAAAAGCGTTTCCACCTGACGCCACAACTGCTTCCTGTGCAATCAATTTATTTCCAACAAATGCAAATAAAAATATTGCACTTAATGTTACAATTTTATGTGCCATGGAAAAAGTTTAAGTGAAAATTTAGTTTTGATAAATCTAATGAAATATTGTTGAGGATAAAAATAATATTCTTAAAAAAGCCTTTAATTGTTCCTTATTATTTTTTAAGCAATTTGTAATTCTAGTATTGATTTTTGTGATTTATCAATCAATTGTCGGACAGATTTATACTTTGATAATTGTTATACCGATTTGACAACAAAATGTCGCAAACTTTCACTTTGTTCAGTCTGCTTCTTTGTTGTATTATCGGCATTAACTCCCGAAATAGATTCGAGGCTATTATAATTTTAAAATTTGCTATGGGGAATATTAGAAATAGGCCTAATCAGTGTCTTAATCTTTTGTTTTAATAAGCTGGCAGATTTTATCGTATGTCCGATATCCAAAAATACCATCATCACCAAGTTTATTTTTGATTTGAAATTCTCGTATTGAATTAATATAAATTTGTGTAATTTCATTATCCATTTTTCCTGCTTCGTAACCAAGTTGCTTGAGCCAATCTTTAATCTTTTTTATATCAAGCCCCATTTCTTCAATGTACAACCTTGACATTTCTATTACTTTTTTATTTTTTTGCTCAGGCTTTAAATTCTGAAGGTAGATTTGATATCCGTTTATTAATTCACTCCGTGTGGCTGTCAACCGTAATTGCAACTGACGCGATGTTAAATTTGTGGCATCGAGCGATTTTTTTGCTTCTTTCAAATCCTTAATCACCACTTTTAAATCTTTAATTGTTATCTCTTTTATATATGGAATTAAAATGGCTACTACGGCAAGGCCGAACCAAACAACCGTTTTTTCGTGGTTTGCTACAAAAATATCTACACCTTCAATTAAGGTTAATATACCTACAATAAATGCAAAAATTGCCAATGCCGACGAGCCGTACCTTAAAAATTTAAGGTTTAATTCTTCATTATTTCCCATGATTTAAAGTATTTATGGTTAGTAATTATAAATACAATTTACAACCTTTTACAGGAAATATTACCCTTCGATTAAAAACTTTTCAAATGCTTTGCGATGTTTTTCATTTAAACGGCTTGGTCTCATGGTTTTTTTATTGATGAACAAACCTTTTTGCTGACCACTGGCACAAAGTTCATTTTTTTCGTTTAAAAACCTGAATTCCATGATTGCTGAGGCATTGTTGAGCTTTGAAATCCAACATTCGATGTGTACCTCGTTGTTTAAAAAAAATGGTTTTTTATATTTTATCGTGGTTTCTGTGAGTATTGGGACTACTCCTTCGAAGTGTGCTAAGTCGTGAGCTGGTATTCCCATGGCCTCCAATAATTTTACACGACCGTTTTCCATCCATTGTATATAAATTATGTTGTTTACATGACCCACAAAATCAATATGGTAGGTATAAATTTTTTCTTCGAAAGTTAGTTTTTGCATTATTTGTTTGGATTGAAATTTAATTCTGAAAATTTGTTTTTATTCTGAACAAAGAATTTCCACATTATACTTTTCGAATATATTTCGGGATGTTCTTTTACGACAGTCAGCGTTTGAATTTCTTTTCGTTTTCTGATTAATGAAGAAAGATTTTTATAAAATGCACCGTGAGCTTTTACAACGGCCCAAAAACTTCTGAAGTGAAATCCGAAAATAAATTTAAGGGCCGCAATCCCATCTAAAACCAGGCGCGCAAAAAATATGCGTTTAAATTTATGCGGCGGCAGGTTTTTAAACAACATCCAAAGGTTGTTCCTGAAATTAAGATATACTTTTTGTGGACTTCCGTACGAGAGTGTTCCCCCACCAAGGTGATATACAACGCTTTGTGGTTCGTACCAAATATCGAGCCCCTTGTTTTTTAACCGCCAACACAAATCAATTTCTTCCATGTGGGCCCAAAAATCACCGTCAAAGCCATTGGCTTTTTTAAAGGTTTTGGCCTTAATAAAAATGCAAGCACCGCTTGCCCAAAAAATAGGGGAAGCATCATTGTATTGTCCATTATCGTGTTCCAATTTATTTAGCAGCCGGCCACGACAAAACGGATAACCGAATTTATCGATAAAACCGCCTGCTGCACCTGCATATTCAAATAGTTCAGGCTGATTGAAACTTAAAATTTTTGGTTGGACGGCGGCTATTTTTTCATCTTCCCGTAAGCGTTTCACACACGGTTCAATCCAGTTTGGGCTAACTTTTACATCGGAATTTATTAAAACAAAATAATCGGCTTCCACTTGTTTTAATGCCCGGTTGTACCCCTCTGCAAAACCAAAGTTTTCTATTAAATCAATTATTCTGATTTCGGGGAAGTTTTCGCTAAGGAATATTATCGAATTGTCGGTAGAACCATTGTCGGCAACAATAATTTCTATATTTTCTGCCACTGAATTTTGAATAACAGAAGGCAAAAATGTATTAAAGAGTTTTACACCGTTCCAGTTAAGTATTACAATTGCAATTTTCTCTTTTCTAAACATAATTTTGTTTTAAGAAATAAGAAGTTTTGCAATTGTTAATGCGAGGTTTTCTTTTTCAAGGTTTTCTAGAATGGTTGCAATTTTTTCTGTTTTTTCCTGTTCTTCCGAAACCAGAAAAGCTTCAATTTCTTTTACCTGTTTTCCGGTCAATTCATCCTGAAGCAGTTCCCAAATTTTCTCTTTATCTTTTGTTCCTTCAGGTAAACCCAAATTTTCTAATTCGGCAATTGTTGCACTTAAAATTTCTGCAGCCTGCATCCTTAGCGGATCTTTATCTTTTGTTTTACCTGCTGCTGCTGTATCGCGCAGATTCCAACTCGAATAATCGTAATGCAGTTCTTTTATCATTTTAATTTTTGAGCTGTCTTTTCCGAAAATGCGTTCCAGAAAAATTACGGTATGGTTTTTCCAGGCTTCGAGATCGAATTTTTTTTCGTTGAGTTTTGAAATCTGTTTTTTTAATAGGGCAATTTCTTTTTCGGCCATGTTTTAATTGTTTTTTGCAATTTACAATTTAGTAAATAAAAAATCAAAATAGTAAAATAAATTATAAGAGAATATTTAAATATTATCCTTTCATTTAATTATGCGTCTTTTTCACCTATACTTCGTTGAATTTTCCTTAAATAGCTGGTGCTATTCTTGTCAAATCCGCCTTCCCGATTACATCGGGACAAGTTGGCTAAGCAAAAAATACATCATAATTTTTACTCGTTTCTATAAGAAAAATTCGCATTTACTAATTGAATTTTTCAAACTAATCAAATTAATCAAAAACAGAAGGTGTTTTCAATACCCCTTATTTTAACTTTATTGAAATATGTTAACTTTTTATACCAATTGTTCTTCACAAATGCCTAATATCAAACTTTGAAGTTACAATAGCCGAATCTATTTCGGGTGTTAATGCCGATACAACAACAAAGAAACAGACTGAACAAAGTGAAAGTTTGCGACATTTTTGTTGTCATATAGGTATTACACTTCAAAATTAATTCATCCAACCATTTAGGACTGCATATTAATACGTAAATTTTTGAAAAGAAGTACCAAATATTTATACTCAAATCCCAAATTTCCAAGGTGGGAAAAAGCCCAAAAAGCATAAAAAAACCTTCCGTTTTATTACAGAAGGTTTTTTTGAATAAAACTTATCGTTTAAGATTTTTCCAGTTTTAGTGTTTCTGTTGGCTGGTCGCAGACTTCGCTGGGTCCAAAATATTGTATCGGTCCTGGATAAATAAATTGCGTACTATAAGCCCATTCACCACGTTTAGAAACAAAATATTTGTACGGAGCCCCATCAAGTTCAACCAATGCTTTTTGAATTACAGGGACCATTTTCCGGTTACGTTTCTCCATATTCATCATCATAGTAATAGGAACACCGCCAGCAATCCACTCATCAGCTGGTGCCGTTAAATTCCGAACCGATGACATATAACCAGTTTTTCCTGTAGAAATTAATGTTGAAGCCGTGCTACCAAGCGAATAACAATAATCTGCATCGAAATTTGAAGGTGCAGCACAACGTCCTTCGTAGCCAAAAAAGTGGTATTGGGTTCCAAACTTTCCACTAAACTCTTTTGCCGCCTTCATCTCTTCAAGCCTTGTTTTTACCATTTCCCCCAATAGTTTTTCTGTTTCTATCAACGAAACCTGAACATTTCCATGTGAGTCACGATCAAGGGTTAATTGCGTTGCAATTCCGGATGGAAGCGATTGAAACACTTTTGCCGATTTGGGAGAAATATGTTCAGCAACCCATGCCAGCCGGTGACTCTTTTTCAAATGTTTAAATTCTTTTTCAGACAACGAGCCTTCTGCCAACAAGTCACTTAATTCCGAAATAAGTATATTCATTTCTGGAATAAATTCGATTAATCCTTCAGGGATTAAAGCAACACCAAAATTGTCACCATTTTCTGCACGTTTAACAATTATTCCAGTCATGTATTCTACAATCTCGCCCAAAGTTTGCTGTTTTTGAGCTACTTCCTCTGAAATTAAAGTAATATTTGGTTGCGTTTTTAAAGCACATTCCAACCCAATATGTGAAGCTGAACGTCCCATTAATTTAATAAAGTGCCAGTATTTTTTTGCTGAATTTGCATCGCGCTGGATATTTCCAATTAATTCGGAATATACTTTTGTGGCCGTATCGAAACCAAAGGAAGCTTCAATCATTTCATTTTTTAAATCTCCGTCGATGGTCTTTGGGCAACCAATAACCTGAACACCCGAATTAATTTTGGCGTAATATTCAGCCAATACACAAGCATTTGTATTCGAATCGTCGCCACCTATAACTACAAGTGCATTTAAACCTAAATCTTTTGCAATTTGAAGCCCTTTGTCAAAATCTTTCTTTTTCTCCAGTTTTGTACGTCCAGAACCGATAATATCAAAACCGCCAGTATTTCTGTAATCATCAATAATTTCGGAGGTAAGTTCAATATATTTGTGTTCAATCAATCCTTCGGGTCCTCCCAAAAAACCATACAATTTACTTTCTGGATTGATATTTTTGACACCATCAAAAATCCCCGAAATAACATTATGTCCACCCGGAGCCTGTCCTCCTGACAAAATTACCCCAACATTAACCGGCTCCTTTTGTGAGCTTTCTTTTCCCTCCTCAAAAGTCAATAATGGCATTCCGTAAGTATTCGGGAAACGTTCTTCAATTTCCTTCTTATCAGCAACAGATTCGGTTTTCTCTCCTTCAACCAGTTTTACTGTACTTTTTAACGACTTGGGAAGTTTAGGCTGATATTTCGCCCGTTCTTTTTGTAATGCACTTATTTTCATTTTGATCTATTTTATTGATTTCAATTTTAATGAACCAAAAATAGGTGAATTTTATGGTAATATACAGTTGTAGAAATTTATTGTCGTTGATTTAAAGAAAAGTTAAAAACACATCTGGGAATGGCGATTTCCGAATCGCCATAATACGCGGATTGGAATCCGCGACACCCTGGGATTATAATTTTGATGCGGAATTTTTATCCAAATACAAAACCGTATTCTCATGTGTCCGCAAAATTGTTGCAGGGCATGCAGTAGAAATTTCTGCATTTATTGTATTAAAAACTGCTTGTGATTTTCTTTCATCGGGAACTACACAACTAATTACTTTACAACCCATAATTGCAGAAATCGTTAAAGTAAGTGCGTGCGTTGGCACATCGTCGAATGTTGGAAACCAGCCTTCACCCAGTTGTTGTTTGCGACATGCCTCGTCGAGTTCAACCACTTTTACCAATTTAGGATCGTTAAAATCGGCAACTGGCGGATCGTTAAAAGCAATGTGCCCGTTTTCACCAATCCCGATGCATGCAATATCAATCGGATGATTTTTTAACAACTCTTCGTAACGCAAAACTTCTGCTTCAATATCTTTTGCATCACCTTCCAAATAGTACACATTTTTAGGTTGTACTTTTTCAAGAATCCGTTCTTTCAAATATTTCCGAAAACTTGCCGGATGGGTAATCGACATTCCCTTATATTCATCTAAATGAAAAACAGTAATTTTATTCCAGTCGATATCTTGATTTTGCAAACTTTCTATAAATGAAAACTGCGAGGCACCAGTTGCCAGAATTAAGTTGGCGAAACCTTTTTTGGCTATTTCGTTTTGAAGAACTTTGGCAACAAAGATTGCTGCTGCTTTTCCTAAATCCTCAACTATATCGTAAATTTCTACTTTGAGGTTTTCTTTTTGAAGTTGTTTCATAATTAAAAAAGTTAGAAGACAGGAGCCGGAAGTCAGAAGTTTTTTCAAAACAACTCTCCATCGGTTTAAATGTGATTATAATATTTTATTTTCAAATTCCAAATAATTCAGAAATTGCGAACCAGGTTGTTATAAATGAAAATAAAATAACTGCCATCACTCCTAAATTCATTTTCCAATTTGCCACATATTTGTTCATTAAGTTTTTTCTGTTAAGCAAAATAAAGATTGGAATGGCTACTGCTGGTAAAATACAAGCTTGAAATGCCTGCGAAAAAATCATAAGTGCTGGCGGACGCTGTTCCAAAAATACCGAACCAAATGCAAAAATAAGTCCGCCAAACATCAACCATCGAAACATGGGAGAATGAATATCGCGTGGTTTTCCCGTGTAATCAGAAATTAGCCAGGGCGCAATTAAAACTATCGGGAAAATTGTTGACAGACCTGCTCCGGCAATTCCCAGGATTAAAATTAATGCGGCAACTTTTCCGCCGATAGGTTCAAAAAGATAAATCATTTCAACTGTATTATCCAGTCGCAATCCCATTACGTGCAACGTTCCGGCAGCAACTGCCATAATAATTCCACTTAAAAAAAGCATCATTCCGGCCGAAACAAAAGCATCTCTTTTTTCCGATTTCAAGTTTTTAATAGTCCACCCCTTTTCAACAACAACCGTACTTCGAATAATAAAAACCGCCGCCGAACAAGTGGTTCCCGCCATAGCAGCAATCAAACCAAAAGCACCGGGTGTGTCTGGAATACTCGGAACCATTCCTTTTACAATGGTTGAATAATCGGGTTTCAACATAAAAAACACAACGACAAAACTCAAGCCCATTAAGATTACAAAAACTGTTAACACCTTTTCGAACTGTTTGTAGCGGCCAAACCAAAGCAGCAAATACATAAACGGAACAATTGACAAAATAATCCAACCAGTGTGAATTGTGCTTCCACCCGTGAGAATTTTTATTCCTTCCTGAAGTAATTCTGCTACAATTCCCATTACTCCGATTAGAGCCAATAATTCGCCAATTATAAGTGCAATTAAAATATAAAGCGCCAGCAACCAGCCCAATTTAAACTCCGATTTAATATTAAAGAGTGCAGTTTTTCCGGTTACCAGTGTAACTTTTCCGTAGGCAACCATTAATATAAAAGTAAAAATGCACGACAAAACCAATGTCCAGAAAAGCGACATTCCATGCTCAGCTCCAGATTTTGCCATAGTTGTAACACTGCCGGTTCCGATATTATAACCGATTAAAAAAAGTCCGGGGCCAACTGCTGCGAGGCCAATTAATATTTTTTTGGAAAGTGGTTTAGTCATAGTTTAAAAATTAATTATAATAGTACACCTTTTTGCGCCCTTTGCGTTTTTCAAACTTTGCGCCCCTTGCGTGAAATAAAAACGTTTTCGCAAAGGACGCAAAATGGAAGAGAACTATTTTGGCGCACTATACACCAATTCTCCTTTAACAAAAGTTTTTTGAACGTTTATTTTGAAATCATCTACAGTCAATAAAACCAAATCAGCCCGTTTACCAACTTCCAAAGTTCCACGATCATTTAAACCATACAATTTTGCAGGATTTGCACTTGCCATTCCAATCGCCTCGGCAAGCGTGCAACCGGTTACTTCCATTGCATGACCAATCCCTTTTTCAATAGACGATGCCGAACCTGCCAAAACCTGCTGTGCCGGATATTGTATTTTTCCATCAACGGTAAGTTCAATATCATCGCCATCGATATTTTTATAAATACCCGGTTTTAACCCGGCATATTTTGTAACATCCGATGTAACAATTGTTTTATCGTATCCTTTGGCTTTTGAAAATACCCTTATTTCTTCCGGCCTCAAATGAAAACCATCGCAAATAATACTTATCATTAATCCATCGTTCGCCAACTGAGGCCAAAGCGGATTATCGTGCCGATTTATCATATTTGCACAACCATTTCCTAAATGTGTGCAGGTTTTTGCACCATTCTGAACGGCTTCATTTATTTGTTGCGCAGTTCCGTTGTGGTGACCAAGCGAAATAACAATCCCCAAATCTGTACATTTTTTAATGAATTCCATTGCACCCTCAATTTCGGGGGCCACGGTAACTGTTAAAATATCCTTCCCGGCAGCTTCATAAAATTCCATAAACTCGTTCCAGTCGGGTTCTCTCACAAACCGTTTTGAATGCGCTCCCCGAAAACCATCAAACGGCGAAATATACGGGCCTTCCAAATGGTATCCCGGAATTGAACCCAGCAAACTTACATCGTCCTTTGCTTTTGCCAAAACTGCAAAATTCTTCGTAAGTACTTCCCTGCTGTTTGTCGTTAGCGTTGGCAAATACGAAGTAACTCCCCTTTCCCACAGAGCCTGAGTAGCTTTTCGAACGCCGTCCTGAGTTAGTTCCCCTCCTCCGAATGAAAATGAAACATCGGCAAAACCATTTATCTGATTATCGAAAAAACCGGGCGCGATAATTAAATTGTTTTCTTCATCAGAAAGTTTTTTAATGTCTTTTATCTCCAGAATCTTTCCATCCTTAACTTTAACTGCTACCGGATTCCCTGTTGCGAAATGTAATCCTTCAATGGTTTTTTGTGCTTTTCCCATTCCAACAAATAATACAATTAATACAATAGATAACGAAACAAATTTTTTCATGAATTTAATTTTAAGAATTCAACATCCACCCATTTTTCCGATTCTGCAGATTTTTCAAGTGCTTCAAGTACCGAAACACAATTTAATATATTTTGATGCGAACGTGGTTCAACGCCAGTTCGGAACATTTCAACCATATCAACATAGTTTTTCCCCGGATTTGATTTCTCAACACTCGGTATTAATTCTTTAAATCCATCCTTCGATTCAACGTATGTTTCCCATCCGTACGCATCTTCCTTAAAAATTAAGGTTGCAAACAAACCTGATGAAAACTGAAGACTTGCATTTCCATATTTTCCATTTCTGCTAATTTTTACACGAGCAACATCATCGCCAAAAATAAAAAGAAGCGGCTGAACAATATGTACACCATAAAAAAATACATTTCCATATTTTGAATCTAAATCCACAGTACCAGTTCGAACAACTTGTGTAATTCCCTCCATCGACTTGACCTGATCTTTCATGTCGAAAGTTGCATTACTTTGCGCAATAGAACTAAACGAAGTTACCGGCGTTCCAACTTTTCGTGCCATTTCCAGAAATTCTTTACCCTCAGCGGCACGGTAACAAAAAGGTTTATCTACAAATGTTGGAATGCCAGCTTCTACAAACGGTGTTGCTGCTTCGAGGTGATATTTTGGGTGACGATGATCGACTATCAACGCATCGATTTTTCCCATCATTTCTTTTGGATCTTTAACCTGATTAGGAATGCCTCCTTTTTCCATAGCCTTTTTAGCAAACTCATCGGTTTCGCCCCAAACATATTTTACTTCAACACCCGGAAATTTTTTATCGATGTTAAACATCTTTCCAAAACCGGCAGTGTGCGAATTCTCAGCCCCAATAATTCCAATGCGCAATTGTTTTTCTTTTGAAAATGAATTTGCCATAATTCCCGGAGCAATTGCAGAAACTGCAACTCCACTTCCCACTGTTTTTATAAATGTTCTTCTTGAGTTCATTTTATGATTTTATAGTTTCATTTCCCAACCTTTTTCATATTCACGAGACCAAAGTTTCTGTGCCTTTTTATCATCAACAATATGGCCATTTTTAGGATTAATTTCCAATGAATGCCCTACTCTTTGAGCAATATTTCCGAGCTGGACAAGCAATGTACTTTTATGACCGGAATCAATATCAGCCTTAAGTTTTTCGCCTTTCAAAATATTATTGAATAAATTTCGAATATGCAATGCATCTAAATGGCTGGCCGGATTTGCTGCATCTCTCGGATCGATTTCTTTCGATGCCTTTACTTCTTTTACAATATTGTTTTTTAGGTCGAAAATTTTGTACTCATTTCCTCCTGAAATCAAAATTGAACCATCTTCCCCGTAAAATTCAACACCAACCGAACTTCCTTCAATATGTTTTCCGTTGCAACTTCGTCCTTCCCAAGTCATCGAAATTCCTTCTTCAAAATCCAAATTAATTACTTGTGTATCCGGTGTTTCCCAATCATCCTTGTACCGAAACCTTCCTCCGTTTGAACTCACTTTTACAGGGAAATCTACATCGAAACCCCAGCGTAAAAGGTCGATCATGTGCGTCCCGTTATTTAAAGCTTCTCCTGTTCCCCAGTGCCATAACCAGTGCCAGTTATAATGTACAATGTTGTCTTTAAACGCTTGTCGGGGTGCTGGACCCTGCCAGAGATTCCAGTTTAACCATTCGGGAACTGCAACTTCCTTTCCTATTCCAATTGGCCCACGATTATTCGAATACCAGCCTTTTCCAAAATATGGTTTTCCAATTGCACCATTTTTTAAATCGCTAATTGCTTCCATCACATTTGGCCACGAACGACGCTGATTTCCCATTTGAATTGATTTCCCGTATCGTATAGCCGCTTCAACTAAAATTTCTCCCTCGTTTGGATTATGACTTAGCGGTTTTTCAACATAAACATGTTTGCCGGCTTGCATTGCGAGTAATGCTGCCGGGGCGTGCCAATGATCGGGAGCAGCAATCACCATTAAATCTACATCTTTGCTTTCCAACGATTCGCGAAAATCTTCAAATCCTTTTGGTTGAATCTCCTGAACGTTTTTGACGGTGTCCATACATTTTTCAATAGCACGTTTGTCCACATCGCAAATATGTATAACATCGCAATTTTTTTGAAATGCAAAATTTTGTGCCAGCGCTGTTCCCCGCGAATTTACACCCATTACAGAAGCCTTGATTTTATCGTTGGCCCCAATAATACGTTTGTAACTTTCTGCGCTAAAACCAGGAAGAATTCCACCAGCCATTAAAACGGCCGAACCTGCAACAGATTTTTTCAGAAATTCGCGGCGTGAGTTTATATTTTTCATTACGGAAGATTTAGATTTAGTTGTAAAAGTTCAGCGCCTTAAATTAATTTAATTTTTAATATTTAATATTCAAACAGGTAATAAATATTGAAAAAAACTATGAACTTATTGTTGTAATTGAAATGTAGTTTATTAATAATCATTATTGTTTACCAACATAAGTTCAAATATTAAATGTTTGAACGTTATTTAATTTCTTATTTTTGTCTCCTTAATTTTTAATGTGAAATATTTATTAGCGCTATTTTTTTTATTTCTTATTATAACTCAAGGAGTTGGACAAAATCTGGAATCGGGGTTAATTGCACATTGGAGTTTTAATAACGATTCTGCAAATGTTATTCTCGATGAATCTGGAAATCTAATAAACGGTACTTCGTATGAAATTGATTACGTAAATGGAATTAGCGGAAAGGCAATCCAATTTAATTCGGTTCAGGATGCTGTATTTTTCCCGGCAAAAAATAATATGCCGCCCGAATCTATCAGAAACCTTTCTATTGGTACAATTTCAGTTTGGTTTAATTTTCAAAACATTGGTGGAAATATTTTACCAATTTTATATTTTGGCGAAAGTTCTGAAAATGAAGATCACAACAGTTTAATTATTGAAGTTGGACACGGTGTAAATGAAGGAGATCCTGCAAATCGCCGTTTGTATTTTACGATTGTTAATCAGCGGTTTTGTTTCGATTCGCGCGAAAACCTGACCCCGGAAACCTGGTATCACTTTGTGGCGGTGGTCGATTCAAACGGAAATACGGGTTATTTAAATGGTGAAGAACTGGTAAACAGAAGATATAATTTGGGTTCAAATTCAACATATCACGATTTTTTTGCTGATGTTCCGGCAAAGGAAGTTTTATCGTTGGGTTACGGACGATTTGGGCAAGACAACCGGTTTTTTCATTTCAAAGGTATGATTGATGAAGTTAGGATTTACAACCGCGCTTTAAATTCTGAAGAAGTAGAAATGCTTTGGAATGAAGGAAATAATATTACAGGAATTGAACCCAAACTATCACTTTTAGAAGAAAATGAATTAAAAATTTATCCAAATCCAGCGAACGAATTTATTCAGATTCTTACAGACAAAAACACCACAAAAATCGACTTTTTTAGTTTAGATGGCAGGAAAATGTATTCGGTTGAAACTATTGAATCGACAACAGTCATTGCAATAAATCACTGGATAAAAGGAATTTACATTGCAAAATCAAACGATGGAAAAATTACCAAAGTTGTTGTTCAATAATTAGTTGGTTAAAAAATCGAGTACATTACTGGCTCCGCCAGCTCGTCCAATTCGGTATAATTCTGTGAAACCACAGCGAGTGCAAGAAACAGCAGAATATTTTCGATTTTGAATATTAAAATAACGTGTAAATCCGGAACCAGTTGTTCTGATTTGATCAACGTCTGCTTTACGGTTATTACATTTGGGACAAGTGTAGGTTTTCTTTTCCATGGCTTTTGTTTTATTAACGCCGCCCTAAAGCGGTTTCACTGTTTTTGAACTATTGGTATTGGGTTTTGAAATAAATTACTAACTGCACAATTAAAACTACAGACGAAATAATAAGTGTAATCCACCATGCATTTATGTTAAGCATTTTTTTCCTGAATGACACCTTTTCCTGGCTGGCTATTTTCTTTTTGTACCTACTCATCCTCCTTGTTTTTCTTAAAGCGTTTTGCATTTTTTAAAGCATTGCTAATTATCCATTCTATTTGCCCGTTTATACTTCGAAAATCATCAGCAGCCCACTTTTCCATTGCCTGCATAATTTCAGGATTTACACGTAATACAAATGTTTTTTTCTTAGCCATCTTCACTCCTTTCTTTTCTAACGTTTCATTTTAATAGCTGAATTATTCCAAATATCAGAATGGCTACTACTATCTCAATTGCGAAAATTATCAGAATCTTTTTTGCCTTCTTTCCAACCCTTCCTTCCACTTGCTGACTATTCCTTTCGCCTGTTGGAAGCTTTTTATTCTCGCCCATTATTTTACACATAGCGAATTCTATGGCTTGCTTCTTTTGTGTTCCAATCAATAATTTTTTCCCGTTTTTAAAATGAAGCTGCAAGCCTATATTTCCCGAAATAGTATAAGCCTGTCCGGATTTTCGTCTGCTTCGAAATCCATACCCCCCGTATTCGCGCTTTGCTCTGTACTTACGAATTTCAAACCGCTCAATTTCCTGAACTTTTATTCTGAACGATTTTCTTTTCAGTGGTGGAAATGTGATAAAGATTCCATCGTAAGTAATCTTTGTTTTTAGCCTGCTTAATATCAATACTATTAATACTGCAACAATAAATAATACGGCTACACTTCCATAAAGAATCAGACGTAAGAAACCCTCTGAACTTGTATCCCACGACTGTGCCGAAAGTTCGTTGGCAAGTGGAATTACTATGGCCAGCAAGGCAGAACCTAATATCAGCCATAGCCACCACTGCGTAAAACGCTGCTCCTCTTTAAAAAGAACCTTTTGCATTTTTCTAATATAATGTTCCGGTATTTACAATTGGTGTAGCATCTTTATCGCCACAGAGAACAACCATTAAATTGCTAACCATTGTAGCCTTTTTATCATCATCGAGATCCACAATATTTTTTTCGCTGAGTTGTTCTAACGCCATCTCAACCATACTAACCGCACCTTCAACAATTTTAAACCGGGCCGCTACAATCGCAGTTGCCTGTTGACGTTTCAGCATTGCCTGAGCAATTTCCTGTGCATAAGCAATGTGGTTAATTCTTGCTTCAACAACGTGTATCCCGGCAATATCCAGTCGTTCAACAATTTCTCGTTCCAACTCATTGTTGACTTCCTCGGTGCCATCGCGCAATGTAACTTTTGCTGTTTCATCCTCAATGTTATCGTAGGCATATAAACCGGCCAGTTTTCGCAAGGCAGCTTCGCTTTGTACGACTACGAAATGTTCGTATTCGTCAACACCAAATGCGGCTTTGAATGTTTCTTCAACTTTCCAAACCAATACTAGCCCAATCATAATTGGGTTTCCAAGTTTGTCGTTTACTTTAATAGTTTCGCTATCGAAATTTCTTGCACGTAATGAAATCTTTTTCTTTACAAAAAAAGGATTTACCCAATAAAAACCATTTATTTTAATGGTTCCTTTGTAAGCACCAAATAAAACCATTACGCAGCTCTGGTTCGGATCTACAACAGTAAATCCGATTGCAATTAAAATAAAAATTGGAATTAAAATAATTGAAGACACAACCATTCCGCGCATAAATCCAAAAACGATTATCGCTAAAACAATTAATTCTAAAAATAGGAATAAGTAACCTCCGAGACCTTTGTATTGTTTTTCCATGATATTATAATTTAAGTAATATGATATTAATATGATATCGCAATTTAAACTATTCTTTTCACAAATACAAAACGTGAATACATTTTTTTTTATATTTTTATACTGGTAATTTGCTTTGAACAAATAAAGTGAATTTTGGTTACTACAATAAAATTAAAAAATGAAAAGCATCAAAAATCCGATAAACAAATTTATCCAACTTGAAACATCAAGTAGTATAATACTTTTCGCAGCCACAGTTTCTGCGCTTATCCTTGCTAATAGTGCATTTAGTGAAACTTATCTGGGAATATGGAAAAACGAGATTACCTTCAGTATCCCGGGTTTTACACTTTCAAAACCAATGCTAAAGTGGATTAACGATGGTTTAATGGCTGTTTTTTTCTTTTTAATTGGGCTTGAAATCAAACGCGAAATTTATACCGGTGAACTTAGCAGCATAAAAAAGGCATCCCTTCCATTGATAGCGGCCGTTGGGGGAATGATTGTTCCTGCAACTCTTTTTACAGTCCTCAATGGTGGTCAACCCGGCTCGCATGGATGGGGAATTCCGATTGCCGCAGATATTGCATTTACCTTAGGAATTTTAAAACTTTTGGGAAATCGTGTGCCTTCGGGGTTAAAGATATTTTTGATGGCTTTTGCAATTATTGACGATCTTGGAGCAGTTTTAATAATTGCATTTTTTTATAGTTCAGGTCTTGTTTGGACATATATTTTAATTGGTTTAGCAATAGTTGCTCTCCTAATGTTTCTGTCGAAAAAAGGGTATTATACAAAATATCTGTTTTTCCTCGGAGGAGCAATTGTTTGGATTTTATTTCTTAAATCGGGGATTCACCCCACAATTGCAGGGGTTCTAATGGCATTTACAATTCCTTTACAGCGCAAAACAAATACACAAATTTTTTATACAACGGCAAAAGAAAATCTTAACAGTTTTGTTGAAGATTGCAAAACAAATGGCGAAAATACGGTTTTGACAAAAAAACAAATGGATGCGATTGACGAATTGGATGATTTAACTGAAAAAACAGCTCCACCTTTACAATACCTCGAACACCGTTTACACGGGTGGGTGTCGTATATAATAATGCCGCTTTTTGCTTTTGCAAATGCAGGGGTGATTTTCAGTTTTGGCGGGCAGTCTAATTTCGCCCTTTCAACTAATATCGCAATTAGCTTATTTTTAGGAAATGCACTTGGCATTTTTATTTTCTCATATTTATCAATTAAATTAAAAATTGCCGAACTCCCAAAAAATGTCACCTTTTTTCAACTCATTGGGATTTCATTTTTAGGAGGACTTGGATTTACCATGTCGCTGTTTATCAACAACCTTGCTTTTAGCGATCAGGCACTAATCGACTCGGCCAAAATGGGTATTTTAATTGGATCTTTGCTTGCCGGTTCAATGGGGTATATTATTTTAAAAATTGCTTTAAAAAAGGAGGTAAAATAAAAGGTACCCTTTTACCGGGTACCTTTTGTTAATTCAAAATCATTTCAACATGCCCCGCATCTTTGGTCTCTAAAACCTCGTATGAACGTGCAAAGTTGAGAATATTTTCTATGGATTGTTCTGATGGTAACGACTCTGCAAATACCATCTTAGTCTGTGAATTTTCAAAACCACTTTCTACCGTTTTTGTAGAAATTAAATCAGCTTGAAAATTGTTAACAAAATAAATTAAGGTAGAGTAATTTCTCATAGGCATTTTCGAATATTATTTTTCTAAAAAACGCCATTCTTAATTAATTATTGTGTTAACAATCGTTAAAACTTGGTAAGTACCAGGTTCTTCTTTTCAATTAATTTTCTCAGGTTTATCAGTGCATATCGCATTCGCCCAAGCGCAGTATTTATGCTAACATCAGTTTGTTCCGATATTTCTTTAAAACTCATGTCCATATAATGGCGCATATAAATTACTTGTTGCTGATCTTCCGGTAGTTCATAAATCAGTTCTTTAACCTCGCTTAAAATCTGGCTATTTATCATCTGATCCTCGATAGTTTCTTCCGAGAATTTTTGTGAATTAAAAATATCCACATCCGAACTATCGTTAGAAATTGTGCCTTTAAGCTTTTCTTTTCGGAAATGATCTATTATCAAATTGTGAGAAATCCGCAAAACCCAGGAAACAAATTTCCCGTTTTCAATATACTTCCCTCTTTTCAACGAGCGGATTACCTTAATAAACGTTTCCTGAAATATGTCTTCCGCCAATTCCTGATTTTTCACAATAAGCAAAATGTACGAAAACACCCTGCTTTTATGCCTATGGATTAAAATTTCTAATGAATTTTGATCGCCATTGATAAATTGTTGAACGAGTTCGTTATCGTTCAGTAATTTTGTAGTTGACATTACCTTCTATTTAGTTTGTAAACAAAAAGTAAAATATTTCTATAGGCGATTTTATTAAATGAAGTAAAACAATTTTCTAATTTTGCTGTGGTAAAAATGCTACTTTTTACTGAAAAATACAAATTTTTTATTAATAATGAGATTTTAAGATTAATTATGCCAGATAATAAAAACACTAAATATATTGAAATCCAGAGTGCTAGAGTACATAATTTAAAAAATATCAGCCTTAAAATTCCTTTAAATAAGTTTATTGTAGTTACCGGTGTTTCAGGTTCAGGGAAGTCTTCACTGGCATTCGACACACTTTTTGCCGAAGGCCAGCGAAGATATGTTGAAAGCCTTTCGTCGTATGCACGACAGTTTTTGGGTAGGATAAATAAGCCTGATGTTGATTTTATTAAAGGGATACCGCCAGCTATTGCCATAGAACAAAAAGTGAACACCCGGAACCCGCGATCAACCGTAGGTACCTCAACCGAAATTTACGATTATCTGAAACTTTTGTTCGCAAGAATTGGTAGAACTATTTCTCCTGTTTCCGGGGAAATAGTTAAAAGGCAAAATGTTTCAGACGTGGTAGATTATATTTATTCTTTTGCTGAAGGGACGAGGCTTATAATTGCTGCACCTTTAAAAACCAAAAACGGACGGACACTTTTGCAAGAAGCCGAATTACTAATGCAACAAGGATTTACCAGGCTGGAAACCAATAACGAGATTAAACAAATTGATGAATTGCTTAAAACGGGGAACGAGGATTTTTGTCCTGGAAATTGCAATATTGTTATCGATAGGTTAGCTGTAAAAAACGACGACGATAATCAAAGCCGAATTGCAGATTCGGTTCAAACGGCTTTTTTTGAAGGACATGGTGAGTGCATAATTAAAATGTTCAAAAATGGGGATGCACTTTCCCAGTCATTCTCGAATTTGTTCGAAGCCGATGGAATTGAGTTTGAGGAGCCTTCTGTCCACATGTTCAGTTTTAACAACCCTGTGGGAGCCTGCCCCAGTTGCGAAGGTTACGGAAAAGTTATCGGAATTGATGAAGACCTTGTAATTCCAAACAAATCTCTTTCAATTTATCAAGATGCCGTTGCCTGCTGGAAAGGTGAAAAAATGAGTGAATGGAAAAATGAACTAATTTACAGTGCCGAAAAATTTAATTTCCCCATTCATAAACCTTTTTATGAATTATCGGAGGCACAAAAATTTATGCTCTGGACAGGAAATAAATATTTTAAAGGATTAAACCAATTTTTTAAATATCTCGAAGAGAATAGTTATAAAATACAGTTCCGTGTTATGCTTTCGAGGTATCGGGGAAAAACCATTTGCCCCGAATGCAAAGGCAGTCGCTTGAAAAAAGAAGCAGGGTATGTAAAAGTTGCCGGGAAATCACTGCAAGAATTAGTTTTAATGCCCGTTTCTAAATTGAAAGATTTTTTTGTTAAAATTAAATTAACAAAACACGACACTGCAATTGCAAAACGTATTCTTATAGAAATAAATAACCGCCTTGAATTTTTATGCGATGTTGGGTTGGGTTACCTAACAATTAACCGGCTTTCATCAACACTATCTGGTGGCGAATCGCAACGGATAAACCTGGCCACTTCGCTTGGCAGCAGTTTAGTTGGCTCGCTTTATATTTTAGATGAACCCAGTATTGGGCTGCATTCGCGCGATACCGAACGCTTGTTAAAAGTATTACGACGGCTGCAAAAAATTGGCAATACTGTTTTAGTTGTAGAACACGACGAAGAGATAATTAGGGCAGCCGACGAAATAATTGATATTGGTCCTTTTGCCGGCCAACATGGCGGTGCGGTTGTTTTTCAGGGAAACCACAGCGAACTTACCACAAAAACAGAAAGTCTTACAACACAATATTTAACTGGTGTTGAAAAAATTGAGATTCCCGACCGACGAAGAAAATGGTCAAATTTTATTGAAATTGTGGGTGCACGCGAAAATAACCTAAAAAACCTGCGGGTTAAATTTCCGCTAAATACAATAACTGTGGTTACAGGAGTCAGCGGTTCAGGGAAATCATCGCTGGTTTCAAAAATCCTTTTTCCGGCCCTTACAAAAACATTGGGTGGTTACGGCGAGCGGACCGGGCATCACGATGCAGTTTTAGGCGATTTTAATTTATTGGATGCCATTGAGTTTATAAACCAAAATCCCATCGGGAAATCATCACGCTCGAACCCGGTAACTTATTTAAAAGCATACGACGAAATCAGAAAATTGTATTCCGATCAACAAACGGCAAAAATACAAGGATTAAAACCTTCACACTTTTCGTTTAATGTTGATGGTGGCCGGTGTGACGAATGCCAGGGCGAGGGGACGATTAAAGTTGAAATGCAGTTTTTGGCCGATGTCTATCTCCTTTGCGAAAGTTGTGACGGAAAAAGGTTCAAAGAAGATATTTTAGATGTCCGTTATCAGGAAAAAAATATTGACGACATTTTAAACTTGACCGTAAACCAGGCCATTGAACTATTTTCAATTGGGAAAACTTCCACCGAAAAAAAAATCACAAAACGTTTAAAACCTTTGCAGGATGTCGGATTAGGATATATAAAATTGGGGCAATCTTCGAGCACACTTTCTGGAGGTGAAAGTCAACGGGTAAAATTGGCTTCCTTTCTTGCAAAAGAGAAAGACTCCCCTACTCTTTTCATTTTTGATGAACCAACAACCGGTCTGCATTTTCACGACATCAAAAAACTGCTGGATTCTTTTAACGCACTTATTTCGAGAGGTCATTCGATTATAATTATTGAACACAACCTGGAAATTATTAAATCGGCAGATTGGATAATAGATCTGGGCCCGGAAGGAGGGAATAAAGGAGGGGAAATTATTTTTGAAGGATTGCCTGAAGAATTGATAAAAATGGAAAATTCTTTTACAGGAATTGCCTTGAGAGAAAAGCTAAATTAAATTCCTAATCAAATTTTCATTATAATTTAGGTATTAATCTCCGGTAACCTTTTCCACTCCCTGATTAAAAGAAACGATACGACGAGCGCGGACATTGTATCGGCAATCGGGTAAGCAAGCCAAACACCATTAATACCAAAAAACTCAGGCAAAATATAAAGCAAGGGAATTAACCCGATTACCTGCCTGAATAAAGTTGCAAACATTGCAAGTTTTGCTTTTCCAACCGATTGAAAAAAAGTAGAAGCCACAACCTGAAACCCAACTATTGGTAATGCCAAAATTATTAGGCGCATTCCATTTACCGAGATATCGTACAAAATTTGGCTATCGCTGTTAAAAAACCTGACAATTATTCCCGGGATTGCTTCAATTAATATAAATGCACAAATGGCAATTATTGTTGCAGCAATTAATGAAATCCGTAACGAATCTTTTACCCTCTGAATAGATTTTGCACCATAATTAAAACCGATTATTGGTTGTGATGCCATATTAATAGCGAATATCGCCATAATAAAAAGTGTAAGCACCGAATTAATAATACCCATTGCCCCGACAGCGAGATCGCCTCCAAATTCTATTAATTTTTTATTTAGTAAACCCTGAACGAAACTGTTGGCAATTTGCATTGAAAACGGGGACATTCCGATAGCGACAATTTCTATTAGAATTCCCCAGTTTATTCTAATATTTTCCTTCTCGAGTTTTACAACTGCACGATTACTGCGGAAATGAATTAAAACCCAAAGCATTAAAACAAACATGGAAATTACCGTGGCATAAGCAGCACCTTTAACTCCCATATCGAGCCAAAAAATAAATATGTAATCTAAAATAATGTTTGTCACCGAACTTAATATCATCGAAATCATACCAATCCGGGCGTTCCCTTCAGAACGGATAACATTGTTCAACGAAAAACCAATAACCATAAAAAAGGTACCTCCAATAATAATATTCAGATAATCGTTGGCATACTGGAATGTCTCTTCAGTCGATCCAAACGATCTTAAAATCGGAACTTTCAGCAAATAAATAACTACCATAATAATTGCCGAAACTACCAGCATTAAAGCAAAACCTGTCCCCAATGTTTTTTCTGCTTTATCAATGTCTTTTTTCCCTAAATTTATTGAAACATAAACGCCGGTCCCAATCCCAATTAACATTCCAAATCCCATCATAATAAGCATTACCGGGAAAATTACCGAGATGCCGGACAAAGCTTCTGCCCCAACACCCTGGCCAATAAAAATACGATCGACAATATTGTAAAGTGCATTTACAAATACACCAATAAATGCCGGAATAAAATATTTCAGCATCAAGCGGCTAATTTTGGCTTCACTTAATTCTTTGATGTTTTTCATGCCCGGTAAAGGTAAAGTTTATAAAGGAACATTTTTGTAAAGTCATTGTTTTAGCTTTTTAAAATGTAATTTTGCAAATTCGAAAGCAATATAATTATGAATACTGAAAAACCAGATCACAAAATCGTAAAAAACCTCTTCTCTGCCCAGACGGATAAAGTGTTGTTGGCATTACAAAAGATAAAGGAAAAAGGAAATAAAACATACCTTCCTGTTCTTTTTGATTTGTTAATAACAAACCCTGAAGAAGAAATAGAAAGGGAGATCAAAAAAATTTTGGGAACTGTAAAAGACAAAGAAACGGTTCCGGGTTTTATTACGGCACTGGAAAATAAAAAATACAAAACCATTCAAAAAACAATACTGATAGCATGTTGGCAAAACGGAATGGATTTTAGCGACCATTTACCTTTTTTTGTAAACCTGGTTATAAACGAAGATTGGAAAATTGCATTTGAGGCTTTCACTGTAATCGAAAATATGGAATATTTCCCAGGGAAGGAAGTTCGTAAACAGGTTTCAGATTTAATAAATAAAGCACTGGAAAATGCAAGCGATCAAAAGAAATATTTCCTTGAAGAAATTATGACCCTGATCCGTTAAGCACCAAACTCCGCTGATAATTTGAAAATCAATTTAAAAATAGTATTACTGTTATTATTAACCTTTTTTTCGGTTAAATTAATTGCACAAAAAGAGAATAATTTGTTGCCCTTTTCCAACAAGTTATTACTAAATCCATCGTTTGCAGGGTTAAACAATAAAACAAATTTGTGGACCGGTATTCAATTATTTGCAAAATCAAATCAAGTTGTAAATAATCAGTTTAGCCTTACTTATGATGCCTATTCAGAAAAGTTAAAAGGTGGGTTTGCTTTTTATTTTCAACAAGGATTGCTTGGCGAAGTAAATACAAATACAAGCGAATTTGGCTTTTCGTATGCTGGGCCGGCCATAAAAATTGGGGAAGGCAAATTAATCCCATCAATTGGCACCCATTTTTTATATGCTACTAAACAGTGGTTTGTATTTTCAATCGATAACTTGTTAAATAAAAAATTTGAACCACCTAGTCCCCCGGGCGAAGGTTTTGGGCAATACAATATATTCAAGCCCCAGTTTGGTATTTTGTACGATTCGCCCGTTTCTCAACTGGGTATTTCTGCCACAATTCATTTTAAAAATAATTTTGCTGACCCGGAAAATCAACAAAACAATGTCGCAACTGGTTTTGTATTTTATTATGCAAAAAAAACAATGGGCCTACGAAACGAACTCGTATCCCAGCCATTTCAAGTTTATCCCGAGATAATAATATTTTATCAGGATGATTTTTTTATGAACCGAGCAAGTATAAAAGTTGAGCACATCGACCGAACTTATGCCTTATTTATTCAAAATAACTTTACCGATAATTATCATGCGCTTGGAGGAACATTTGGTTGGAGAATAGATAATTTCAGGATAAATTTTTCGTCAGGAATTGGAATGCCGGTTATTTCAGATGAAATCGCTTTTTTCGGCGAAATTACATTGGGACTTATTATTCCCCGTATTAATTATTCAGAAATAAATCCCTGGATACCACAAAAGAAATTATACTAATTTTACTACTTTCGCCGCTCTAATTCCGAATTTTAGAATTTATGTGCCGTTGGGTTTCTGTCCTTTTTATTATTTATTTTCCCGTGTTAGTATTTGGGCAAGATCCGGGGTTTTCGCAATTTTTTGCCAATCCATTATATTTGAACCCGGCATTTACAGGGACAACAGAACTCCCACGGACCGTTTTGAATTACAGAAATCAGTGGCCTCAAAAGGGAGCTACATACACCACCTACTCAATTTCTTACGATCAACTTTCGAAAAAAAATAATTCCGGGTTTGGTTTTCAAATATACCGCGACAGTGAACTAAATAATATTGTAAATACAAGTTCTGCCTCATTTTCGTATTCGCACCATTTAAAACTTAAAGACCTGAGTTTTATTACCCTGGGATTACAAGGGGGAATGGTTTTAAAACAATTTGATACAAGTACCCTTGTTTTTCCATCAAACATTGATCAATTAAGCGGAGAAGTTGCGGGGGGCTTACCCATAAATATTTCGGACGAAATGAAAGTTTACCCCGACTTTGCCGTTGGCGCACTTGGCCAGCATAACGATTATTTCTGGGGGGCCAGCGTACATCATTTAACCCGCCCTGACGAATCGATAATTGAAGGCGACCAAAAAGGGAATGTCCCGATAAAAGTAACGCTACATGCCGGCGCGCGTTCAAGGAAACTTCACCATGGTTTACTTTCGCGCGAGTTTACTCTTTCGCCAAATATCATTTACCAACAGCAAGGAAATTTCAAACAGGTAAACCTGGGTATTTATATGATAGAGAAATCTTTTCTGTTTGGTGGCTGGTACCGCAATAACATTGATGTTCGCCCGGATGCTTTTATTGCCCTGATGGGTTTCGCGGTTGAAAAATTTCAGATTGGATATAGTTTTGATTTGACCCTTTCTAAACTTTCAAATTATACCTACGGCTCGCACGAAATTTCGCTTACTTTTTTCCTCGGCAAAAAAGGCCGCGTTCCAATTCGTAACAAATTATTGATTCCAATGATTTAAAAAACGGGAATTAAAAATGTTTAGGTTAAAATGTAAATGGGCTTTTTCTTAACAAATTTTCTTGCAATTCTCCCTCACTCTCCGGCAAAACTGTATCCTCTTTTTTAAGTGCTTTTTCGTAATCCGTCATTTGCCATGGAACTACAAACTCCTGATTGTCACCCTTTTTTTCATTTTTCCTAAATTCAGGTAAATACAGAGAATCCTCGAAACCCAATTTGCCCTCAAAAATATATACATTTTCATCTATTACATTCATAACAAAAACATATACGACAACAATACAATTTTGTTTTATAAAAGAGGAAACTTTTTGAACGGATGTAGATTATAAATCAAAGAAGAAAAGAAAATTTTCAGCTACTTAATGAGAGTCTCTTTATTGAGGAATAAAGTCTTCAACAAAGCTTAAACAAAAGTTACAGCGCTTGGTTTTTGTGGTGCGGGATAAAAGTACGAACACCTTGATTAATTATTTGATGTGCTCATTTGCAATTATGATTTTTATTATGTCTTTGGATGAAATGATTACTATCTCCTAAAAACTATACTTCAGCTTTAACATCATCATATTGTAATCAGACAGGGTGGCAAACATATTATCTCCTTTACCATCAAACAAGGCAATTGAGAGTGTTATTTCAGCATTGTCGGTTGCCATATACGAGATGCTTGGCATATAAACTATTGCATAATTATTTTCTATATCGTCCCAATCAGATACAATAAATCACCTGCTATTGGAGCTATTTTTAACCTGTTGTCAAAGAAATATTTGTCTAATTGAACAAAGAAATAGTCGTTTAAATTATCTTCTCCTCTTTCGTCCAAGTTAAGATGCAGAACCTGTAACCATGGATTAAAGATTTAATAAAAACTCCTCGTAAGTGAAATAATCGGATAAAGACCCTTGTACATAAGAAGATAATTGTTTTGTTCTTCGCAATGTACAACTACGCAATTGAGTTATTTTTTTAATATCTGACAGAACCACATCTAACATATTCTCGCCTTGAACAATTTTATTTATTAATCCCAGGTTTAAAGCTTCTTGCGCTGAAACCTTTTCGGAAAGCATTATTTCCATTGCTCTATTATATCCCAATTGTGTAATTAAGAAATAAGGTAATGCACCACTTGGATGCAACCCATATTTATTATGAGCTAACGAATAATACATTTCGGGTGTAGCATAGCGTATATCGGTTGATAGAGATGCCCCGAAAAATGGAGTGACAACACTTCCTGAAAGAACGGTGAAACAAAGCTTTTTATAATTTACCAAATATTTTATAAAACGATTCAGGACATTTAATTCTCTGAACCTTATATTTTTATTGCAAAAATTGGGCAATTCAAAATCCTCTAATTCATTAAAGGGCAACATATTTTCCTTCAAAAAACTTTCATAAATCTTTTCGCCATAACATTCAGGTGTATTTTGAAATAGAACTGCTTTAATTTGATTATCTGATTCAAATGAATTTAATGAATCAAAAAGCGATTCATGCTCTGTAGTAATCAATTTAAATACATCTTCTTTTATCAGAATAATTGCAACCCTGTCTCTAACCTCAACTTCAAACATGTTATTATTTCACTAGTGTCCGACTAAAATAATAAAAAGAAGGTACTCCCTTTCGGTTTCCCTTCAAAGTTGTAAATTGATTTTTGCGAAAACTTTTTACAACATGGA
>Ga0233437_1002373_pt1 | contig 28709 bp, 47 predicted proteins | sample SI_122_August201_FD_182714 | JGI IMG/M metagenome (GOLD analysis project Ga0233437, IMG submission 182714) | Seawater microbial communities from Saanich Inlet, British Columbia, Canada - SI_122_August2016_200_MG | ecosystem: Environmental > Aquatic > Marine > Inlet | place: Canada: British... | reverse complement strand
TTTCAGAGTCACCTTGGTCGGTTACGCGTTGGGCAAGGTTCGTGCATGCTTTTCGCAGTGTTCCGTGGTAACTTACGGTTCTCCATGTGGATACGCCTGTTTTTTCATTGGTTTTCTTTTCTTGGATGGTCCAGCAAAGTTCGTCGGTTTTTTCGAGTTGGTATTTGCGGGAATAGGGTATTGTAAGCCTGTTGAATTTTGTTTTAGCCATATTGTTTTCCTCCAGGAGTGTTGCTACTCGCGCTTATGGGAATGGGCGTCCACCAGTGTGGCGATCTTCTTTAGGATTTTCTTTGAACGTCGTTGGGATTCACTTAGCTTTATTTGGGTTTGCGCATTCGAATATTCGGGATCCGCGTTCACCAGTTCCGCTTGAACGCATCGCTCTTTGAATAGTTCATCTTTTCGGTTCGCGCATTGCTCGGAAAAAACGCTGTCCAGGACGTGCGTGTTCCATTCTTCGTCATCCATGCCCATGAAGGCGGGATTGATCAGCGCTTCCGCGCAAAGACGTTGCTCAATGTGTTGGGACTCCAAATCTAAAAATCGGGAGTGCTGCGCGTCTCTGCTTATGGATTTTGGTTTTGTCATGCGCTAAAATCCCTGAAATTCAGAGAGTGCGGAAAGAACAAACTCAAAGCACACTGGGCAGTAAGGGCCGTTCTCTTCTTCGTCGAATGCGAGTTCCGTATTCTTATCCAGGTTGGCGAAGTCCACGCCGCATTCAATGCAAAAGTCATCTGAACTGTAATCCACTCCTACGTAAATACTAGAGTCGTTAGGGCTTTCGGTTTCAGCGCTTACTGCATATCTGTTGTCTAGTTCAGACATTCAGGAGTCCTTGTGGTTTGTGGGGCGGATTGCTTATTTTCTTAGTCATGTGCTTAATACTTTCATAGGGCCGCGTACGCACGTAGTATACTTTGCAGCAATCTCCAAGGCGTTCATTATTCGTTCTTCGGGCAGTAACTCCTTGGTAGCCGCCATGGCACCTAATGCAACGGCACCTCCCGATCCAGTGGCTTCAAAATTGTTGGAGTAATCCACTAAACTTAGGCCAGACTGCAATAGATACAAATGCTTTCCTATTCCAATTAAGATTGTTCCGTTTTGGGATTCATTTGAACTGCTTATTGTAAGATGCCCAGCATGCTTAAATATTCGACGGATGTGATCAAACACGATGGTGTGCATGTATTTATCTACGCTGACTCCCTTTTTTATTGGCGAAGGATTGAAACGATATCGCATAACGTTGCTTGCTTCCCATGCTCCGGAAATTCCGATAATAAACTTACCCTTTTTAAATACTTTTTCTGTGTGGACAGAGTGGATTGTATGGGTGTCAGAGGATGCACTGTCACCGCCTATCCATGTTTTCTTTCCATCGTTAATCCCAATAATGCACGTCATATTCGTTTGTGATCCTTTTAAAAATTAAATGCGCATGAAAACTTCATCATCCGGTATTGGACAATTAGGTATTCGTTTTATGTTGGTTTTTGCTCGCCAATGGGTAGGAATTTTTCGCAAACCAATATCCACATTGTCGAATATGTTTACACGGAGACTTTTACGCAATCCTCGGGCTGCGGACGCCAACTTAAAAAACGGTGCAACATCCGACTGGTCGTGCAGAGTTACACAAATGCCGTCTATTTTTTGTAAAATTTGAATAGTTGCTTGTGTATTGATGACACGTGCAGTATATAAGTATAACATCGCTTTGGATGACCTGCGAATTTGATTAATGGTAGTGTGGACCTTGGTTGGAAACAACATCGGCTCTCCGCCTGTTAGCATAATTGTTTTGTAGGGTTTGTAGTTTTTGCATATTGGGAGTGCAAGTAAATCCCAATCTTTATTGCAGCATCCCGCGCAGCGCTTGTTGCAAGTGTCCCACAGTAAAAGGCGAAGTTGGCTTGGTGATTGTTTTGTTAGCATGTTTCAACTCCCGCGGTTCTTAATAGTGTTTCTACGTCGCTGCACACTAAAGGGAGATTTGATTTACATTTCGTCGCTACTGTCCTTGGGTAAGGCAAATGCGCCAAATGACATCTAACATAGTGGAAACACCTTCCAATATCCACGTGCTCTTCCATGTTCAGGCAAGTTAGTGCTATGGCAGCGCCGAATTCCGCTATTGTTTCATCTCTAATCCACAAGTGGTCAATACCGTAACTATCGATGCTTTTTGCGCCAGGATCTCTTCCATTCTTTGTTGCGGCCACATGCATAAGTTCGTGTATCCAAGTATTAACGCTTCGGGCGTACATTTCAATTTCAATGCTGTTATCAGGGTAAAAATAAGTCAGTCCTCGATATTGAGGTTCGGGTAGTCCACCATAGGTAGCTTGTGCGCTAAGGGTAATATTCCAGGGGGTCAATATGGACCGCAACGGCAACGTGTGCAAAAATGGAATTGCAGAACGTTTTCCTAACCACTGTAATGGAAAAGGCGCGGGTAAACTGTCCGGGTCTTCAAGTTTTTTGATTAGGTTTTTTGCGACTTCCTCTATTTTATCCATGGTTGTGCTTTTCTCCTTTGAATTCATTATACCATGAATACGCGTGAATGTCAACCATTTTGTTTATTCGTATTTCTCCTGGTCTTTTGCGCTTTGCAGTCGCTTTTTATTTTTGTGCATGCGATTACCAATGCACCATGGGCAATCACCACCTGGACGGCAAGAGCGGTCAAACGCCTTACTGCGGTAGTATTGTTTTCTGCGGTCTTTTCTATTTGGATAATGTTTGTCGAAACTCACGCTATTCTCCTTTGCCGCAGTATAACATATTGTAGTATGGAATGTCAAGCGTTATTTTTAATGGCCGTCAGCGGGCACCCCATCAGGCAAATCCAGTTCAAACGGAGACAACGAATAGCCATCGAACAAGCGGAGATAATTAATTTTTTCAAGAGTGGTCTTATTAAGGTAGAACTTTGTGCTGCGACTCCCCCCGCGATTAGAGTGCATTTTTCCGACTAGGCCGTGCAACTCTAAGTCGAGCAGTATAGACCGAACGGATTTTGTGCCTAAACGCGTGTCCCTTCCCAACTGTTCTAGCCCAAACAAGGGTATACCGCCTGTCGTATTTACGCATTCATAATGTTTACTCCACAATGTATATAACAATGCGCAAATAGGCATGGGCAATGTATCCCGCAATACTCGTGCTCCCCCGAAATTCCAAGCGTCGTCCCCTGGCGTGTCGATCCCATTAGCAATGCAATATCCCGCTATGCACTGGGAAATCTGCAAACCAAATCTAGCGCCAACCTCGGGCAACGCAAGACTTTGTGGGTCATACCCCCCGCGCTCTCTCGCTACGTGTGACCTCACCAACGCGGCAAAATCAGCGCCAATCGTAATCCGGTTAAACATTTCATCGTCCCAGTGGAGTTCACTTACGGTAACCAGCGGGAGTTCTTGTATAAACTGTATAAATTGACGTTCAAGTTCTGCAAGTTCATTGGTTTGGGATTTGTTTGTTAAGAGATTTTTTACTGCGGTCTGCGTAATTTTTAGTCGGTTGGTGCATGTCTCCCGTCGATAAATAAAGCGTTCTCCTAGCTGCTGACCTACACTGTGGTAGCTGTCGATTGCAGGGGTCACGGCAATTAACATGTTGAAGCGGCTCTTATGCGACTGTAGCCCAATGTTGCCGAATGCTTTTGAAATTTCGCCATCATAGACGTCTCGTAATTGTCCCATTACTGCGTGAAGGTCATCCTTCGGGCCTTCAAGCAAGCACGTTAAATCTTTAAGGACCATAACTTTGCCGTCTAGCTCAGGAAGCAGCGAAGGATCAGGAGCGTCGTCATCCTTGCTTGAGTCTTCGCGGTATCCACTAATAAGGGAATTCTTTGTGATGCTTGAAACGAATACTGCGTCATTCCAGTTTTTCATTAATTCGATATGGAGGGTTTTTCCGCTGCTTGGTGGGCCTACGACCATACACCAAAGGGGCTTAGATTGCCATTTAAGGGAGATGGCGGGCAACATGCAAAATTCAACAAGCTGCTGCTCCTGCGGAGTAGGGTAATGAATGAGTGTGGATAGGTTTTCCTTTAGGGACGCCATGTTGTCGGCTATGCGTTGTCGTCCACTGCGAGACCATCGGATTTTCTTTGTTGCCATTTATTGGGTGCTCATTATTGTTTTAGACGGGCTATTTTCGGTTGCATGGTTTTCACTAATCAATAGCGCAGCCGCAGCCTCCAAGTTCAAACTTGTCAAACTCTTCGCCTGCCTTTACTCTCCGTCGGAAATCCGCCAACGATAAATACCGAACTTTTCCGTTTATCATTTTGCGTATGAATGGGTGACGTTTTCCAAGTTCTTTGAATGTTTTTTCTTGCTCGGCTATGTGCCATTCGTAGCGTTCTGGAAAGTGGTCCATCAATAATTTGAACTGACCTTGTCCGCTTTTTATGCAGAAGCCTCCGCAGTTGTTGTGGCTAAAACCATAACCATACAAGCTGGGAGGTTCAATGTTGCATTCTTTTAACCATTCGAACACGGACTCTTTGAAGGTATCATTCTCCACGAGTGGGGCGCGGATAGTATAGGCATCTCTGGATTCGCGAGTACGCTCCAAACGGTGTGCTTCATTCGCGTCTAGTCCCAAATAGATTACCACTTCTTCCGGGGAATAGTTGTCTTTTATGTATTTCCAAAGTAGTTTTCTCTTTAGATGGCGACTGCACGGATCGATGCGACTGTCTCCCTGGAATTTCTCGGACCTGAAAACTTCCCACGGTGTTCTACCGTCACATAGTTTGGTAATTGGCACTCCAAATTTTTCGCTTGTCTCGTCCAAAAAGCGATGTAAATCAGGATCTTCTATTAAGGTGTCCGCGAACAACAGTTCAACGGTGTCTTCAGGTTTTGCAATAGTGTCTATAACCAGTTTGGCGGTGCCCCAACTTGTGATGCCACCAGAATAACTTATCAAATGGTGCATATACCTACTTTCTTTGTTCTAGGTGTTCGACATTCTCTAATGCGGATCTATACTTCATTAACGCGGCGATATCGCATTTGCAAGATTCAACGTGCTCGCGCAATTCAGTGAGAACTACGTCAACCGCTTCTGATTTTTTGCCGCACTGCGTTTTACCTGCGATTGTGTATTGTGCCCCCTCTTTTTGGACAATAATAGCGAACGGAGGTTCATTTATTAAAAGGTCGTCTTCACGGTGGGCTATCAAGATTCGTCCTCCTTTTTAGGTGGAAAAGGGAATGCCCAGCCAAGAATTCCGCCTATTATCACCACAACGAAAAACCCAGTTAAAAGCGCGGGCAAAACCAGCGCAACATAAATAAAAAAGTCCAAGTAGCTCATATATTATTCCTCATTGGGATTTTGCGGGGACCATATTCGCTGTGAAGCATTGCAGCACGGCCACTCCAATATTGACTCTCCGTTTTCGTAGTGGTTTACATATAGTAATCGAATTGGAATTGCTCTTTTGCACCAAATGCAAGTTGAATAAGGCTCTAGACAGGGTTTGGTATAGAAGTTCATATTTGTGGTGTCATTCATAGGTAAAGTTTTCCAATATAAATTCCAGCGCAAACCAGTAGTATCAAAAAACTAACAACAGCGACACTGCATCCCGCAGGATCCGGCAAGTCCAGTACGCCTCCCGAGCTATTAGCGTTCCCGTACCATATTCCTAGTATGAACAGCGCGGAGAATATCAGCACAATGTAGAATAGCATACTCGATTACTCCTGGAGGTCCGTACTGGATCCGCTCCACGTAATAACAGGGGAAGGAGGATACCTCGGATATTCATAATAAGGATAAACGGGCGGTGCATACGTAGGATAACTAATGTACGTGTTGTGCTCTTCGTTGTTTTGGAATTTTTGGATTATTGCATTGTTCAAATATTTGTCAAACGCGTGCAACCTCTCCATGTAAAAATCCGGATCCTTGCGCATGAATTCAATTTCCGCGTATAAATATTCTATGTACTTGTCTAGTGTTTTGAATTTCATAATGTTTATTCCTTTGCGTGTGGTTCGTTGTTCCATAGCCAGCCAGCAAGGTCTGCATGTGGCAATGTGTACTGATTTTCCAACTTAGCTTTTACCAAAATAGCCTCGTGGCGTTGTTGCTCAAGTTGCATGGCCCATTCAATAGCGTAGCCAAGCGCTTTACTATCCAACTCTGTTACTGTGGATTTTTGCGCAAGTACTTCGACTGTTTTGCTCATTTCCTTTTCAGCGTGTTTTATTTCTTTTTTGATGTGCCTAATGTGTTTGGTTATTGTAGTAAGGTCACCCATTTTTACTCTCCTTTGTGCGCTCAGTTCGAACAATATGCCGATCAAGGTAAACTTGGGCCTTCTTCAAGTCTTCCAGCGTATCCGTATTTTGTTTTTTGCCTGCTCGCCAGATGTACTTGAAGACGTTTTGTAAATGCCCGGTCATATCCAAATTCAACGCTTCAATAACGTCCAAACATTCGATGAACGCGATTTTGGTTTCAGGGTCGTAGTTTCCTTCGGGAATTCGACACGCAGCGGCATAATGTGAAGGGCGGTTGACCATGTCTGGTTTTTCATTTTTGATTAGCTCGGCTACGGCTTCTTTTGTTGTTAGGGGCAGAGGTTCTCCAAATGGTTCCGCGTTGTCCATTAAGGCGTCCTCTGCGCACGGCACATTATCGATTGGTTGTGCTAGGCGGGGATCGGTTCTAGGTCTTTTGGGCATTGTCTTCCTCCTCGTGCGGTACTGCGTTAAGTTGTTTTGTGTATAGTTTTTCCAAGATTTTTTCGATGTCGTTTTCAAGTTTTGCCGCAAGTTTGTCGTGTACGCGTTCTGAAATTTCGCGCACGGGATTCTCAGATTCGAGATGCCCGCCAATTTCTTGGTGAACAATATGAAGGTCATGCAGTCGGGTGATAAAGTTGTTCAGTTTTAATAGGTATTCGGTTGTCTTCTTGTCGGGTTTGGCTGTTCCGAGTGTTCTTATTGGCGTGTTCACGATTTTTTGAGTTCCCTTTGTATTTGTTGCATTATTCTGTTTGCCATTTTATTATGAAATCGTTCAAACAACTTCACGATTAGTCGTTTTTTGTTTAAGTGTTTTGGCGGGCCTTTACTCATGGAATCAAGAATGTGCAAGGCTTCGATCCACACTTGAATAGTTGCTATGTGTTTAGTGGTGTTTTTTTTTTATTTCGGAATCTTTTTCGGGTGTGTTCATATTATTTCACTTTTTGTGCCATAAAAATACCAATTTTTAGGTATCTTTATTACTTCTCCAGAATACAATAGTGCCCTGTGCTGGAGCAAGCCTTTTACCGATACTCGCGACAATTTATGGAAATATTTATTGATTAGATAGATAGAACCTGGTTCCACTGTTCCTCCGATTACGTTAAAATCTATCGCGTCTCCAGAAGTTTTTAGTACAAACGTCGCCACTATCTCATCTTCTTTTGTTCTTGCTTGAATTGCCCACGGTGCATTGCGCCCTAAATTTTTTTGATCTTCTTGCTGCAGCCATCGAAGAATTGTGGTAGTATTTTTTATCCATGGTGACTGCGCTGACATTAGACGAGCACTTTTGGAAGGGACAATGTTCGAGTTTCCCAAGTCATAATAAACCACATTGATGCACTCGTCCGCTAAACTTAGGGCGCTAGATAACTCACCGCAGTTTTCCAAAGTACAAGTAGCGTTGATGAGGTGTGTTTTGTACGGATTGTTCGCTATTCCAGGTCTTCTAGTGAAAAATTCAACAACCCATTTTGCTTTGGAATAGCCTATCCTAGCGTGCTTCGGAGAAACGGCGCAGGCTAAGTCCGAGTTAACGAATTTCCAATAGATAGCTTCAGGATGCACTATAAATGAACATTTGGTCTTCCACGGACAGTTAAAGATATTTATTTTAGAATTCGCGGCATGTGTGAAGTTCTCCGCACTAGCTGCAGGAGTAGCACTACCTAAGAATGCTACCGGCATTAGGGAAATGCAACTTTGTAAAAATGTTTTTCTGTTCATGTTCGTTCCTTATTAGGCTGCGTTAAGTAAATAATTCTTTGGCATGCACATGCGTATAGTGTCTCCAGCATTGACATACGGGCAGGAGATATGCAGGTCGGCCTTATTAGAAGTGCTGATTGAGTATCGGCGCATGATATTATGCTTAGTGTCGAGCAATGCGCACCCTTCTATGCCAATGGTGCCTGTATGCAATATCGCCCCTTCTGCGCAAAATTCAGTGGTGATAGTGATCGGTAGGGTTGTTAGCTCTTTTTTGTCATACGTTTCTAGGCGAATTGCCCAAGGTTTTCTACCACGTTCTGGGGAAATAGTGCTTGCGAATGTTTTAGGAACTATACAAGCGCTCAGTAGTACGGCGGAAGACTGCAAAAAATTTCGTCTGTTCACATTGTTTTCCTCTTATTCATTATCGCGTCCGTCACCATTACCCCGGACTTTCCGTACCTCGCCGGGTATTGCCCAGGGAAGTTCCTTGCTGGTCACCCCATTCGAAAGTAACCTCCGGCCCATGCGCATTCGTGTTTGCGTTGCGCAGCGATAAAAATATTCAATTAAGTCACTGTGGCGGGAATCCCAATATCCCGCGCCCTCGTTTCCTACGGTTTGCCGTTATCCTATGTAACGGACATTCCAAAACCCTGCACATTGATTTGCGCACACAGTGAGAAGGGCGCTACCTCCATGTATTGCCCAAAAAATTAGTCAACTTCGTCAGCGATTAGCACAGTGCTGTCTTTTAGGTTAAGGGGTCTAGGTTCAATTTTTCCGAGGTTTTCCCGGAAGATCGCCAAGTCCCGTTCAATTTTTATTTCATGTCCGTACTTGCTTTCCGCGTCAGTCATGCACGCGTGCGTAGCAAGCAAATCCACCAAGTTTATAAGTCTGTCCATGTCTTTTTCGAGCATATTGTTTTTCCTTTTGGAATGGGCAGTTTAATGTCTTGCCCAGGACAGTTGGTTATTCGGCTGCTGGAGGCGGATCGATAATGTCGCGGAGATCATCGTCGTCCATGCTTTCGAGTTTGCGTTTGGACGGAACTTTCAAGCCGAGCGATTTAATCTCAGCAAGCAGTTCTTTAGTGTCCATGTCGTCGATGTCTTTGGACTTTTCCTCTTCCGACTCGGCCACGGTGTCCGCGAAGCTCGTGGGGTTGTCGTAATCACTAACGTCCATGAGGCCGTTAATGTAGAAGTTGGTGTACTCGCCAGATTGCTTAACGGTCATTTCGACGCCAAGGCCGCTCATTTGCGCGACTGCGGCGGGAATGTCCTTGGTGTCTTCCGGCGCTTCAATTTCCATGCGTCGGAAGTCCTCTTTTAGGAAACTCAAGTTCTGGGCGGTAGCCAGTTGCTCGGTTTTCAGTCCTCCTTTTCCTTTGTTAATGCCGTCGAGCGCCCGGAAGGGAATGTAGGTTCTAAACACGTCTGGGTTTTTCTTCCCAGCGCCAACCGAGCAGTCGCCCAGGATGGCCGGAAACGTGTCAGGTTCAAATTCATCGCGTTGGCTGCTTCCTCCGGTTGCCGCCGATTCGGTCCATGCTTGTTGCAGTTGTTCAAGTGTTGCTGTCATATTGGTCTTTTCCTTTTGGTGTTTTGGTGTTGTTTTTGAGTTGGTAATGTACTGCTATTCGCAAGCAGCGCTATTAACTATTGTTCCTGCGTTGATGTTATTGCCTGCGAACACGCGGCGGGCAGTAACGGTATTGTCTGCACTATAGTCTTCCACAATACAGGCTCCTGGAACAAACGTAAGTGCCTCTGCGATAGAGTCTCCTTGTTGTGTGGTAACTTGTACTACGCACCCTACACCGAGCACGGGCATAGCTTTTGTGGACTTCATCCATTTTTCTTCTTTGGAGGACGCTTTGCAAATAAGCAAAAACGTGTCTCCATTTCCGAAAACTTCTAGGTCGGAAACTTGTTCTTTTGCGCCCTCAACATCGCAATTGTTTAGGGTTTTCATTCTTGTTTTTCCTTTCTGCATGCTATTGTTTGCGTCTTCGTCTAGGTTTGGATGCCGATTTTTTCTCCTTTTGGGTTAGGGCTGCTTTGAAATGCTTCGGATCCCATTCAATGGTCTCCGGTAGTAGGAACCTGCTTCCCGCTTGATTGGCGGATGTCGAGCGCGTGTACCAAACACGGTCCTCACTGGTGGACTGGTTATTGGCGGTTTGCACGTACCCGCCGGTCAATATGCAGTCCACGAGTGTGTTCACGTTTTCAGCACCGCTCGGCGGCAAGCTCATAACCTCTTGTTGCACTTTCGTTTTGAATCCGTTGCGAATCACGTCCACTTCTTTTTGTTTGGAATGGGCTATGAATATGCAGCCTGCGTTTAGCGAATTCGCACGCCAGATACCCTCGGACCACTCCTTGCCGATCAATGACCACCCTTTGCCGTGGGCTTGGTCTGCGGGGTGCTCAAAACCATTCTTTTTACAGACATACTTGAAGCACTGATCATAGAGGCGGGATACCGTGTCCAACACTAAAAAGTCGTAATTGGGTTCCGCGCTTTCCAGTTCATCAATAATGTCTAAATAGGTTTCCCAGTTCAGGCATCGGAGGTCACGGGTTTTCAATTCTTTTAGACCGTCTTCCGTGTCTATGAATAATGCGTCACCCAGTTGATTGGCCCAGTCTGATTTTCCAAATTTTGGTGGTCCCATCAAGCAAATGGAGAGTTTGGTCGGGTTTGACGGTTCCTTTGTTGCAGTGGCTGGAATTTGGATGGGTGCTCGTTTTTTGATTTGTACCATATTGTGTTTTTCCTTTACATTTCTTCGATCAAGTCTTCCACTGAGTTTTTGAACTTCATCAACGTATAAATTGCATCGTTAACCTCCTCAATGTCTTTTTGGTGTACTAGAAAGTCTTTAGGTTTGAAATATCCACCATCAGTTAGGTCGTACCAAAAGTCATCTGACGCGATTTCTGGATCCGGTGTTTTAGTTTTGTATGTAACGCTCATTTTTCCTCTTTCTACGCTGGTTTATATTTTGTGCCCATTCGGGCAGTAACGTTGATAAGTTGCTTCGCTTGCTTTTAAGTCGTCCCCGTTTTTAGGGTAGATGGGCGCTGCGCTACACTGGCCGTCCCACCAAGGGTGCTTGCATGTTTCACACCACACTGAGTTCGGGCCGAGGTCTTTGTAAGATGGTCGTTTTTTCATTTTTTACGTCGTTTTGGCAGTGCTCGGTTTCCGCATGCTTGGCATTTGCTACCTGCGGTGACCAGCGCATGCCCACATAGTTTGCAAAGGCATGCATGGTCAATGTGTTCTTGTACTCGGATACGGTTTGGTTTTGCGGTTGCAATATCTAAGGTGGGTACTGCGGTAATTTGCATAATACTTTCCTTACTGCTGTTGCGCTAGAACATGGTTGCAATTATATCTTCAAGTTCATTTTCCTCTTGCGGGTCCAAGTATAGCCCACCCAGTTGCTTTATGAATTCTGCGGGACTTTCGATTTTCAATTTCAGAATATCCGCAATAATATGCAGCAAGGTTACATAGCTTAAATTCCACCTGCGTTGCTGAAAATCAACCGCACGCACTAGTGACCTTACTGGATACCTAGATCTGCCAGTGTATCTTAATGTTTTGTCACGGATTGCCAGTTTTGTTTCATCCGGTATATATAATTTATTATCACTCGCGTTCCAATGCGCTTTAGTGTGCTCGAAGTCGAATTGTCCGAGTATGTCATCATGTCCTCCCCACCAGTGCGTAATTAGTTGTACTTGGTTAGGTAAAGTGATGGCATGTTTCGACACTGTACCCTTTGCCAAAACATTGGTTGCATAATAATGTGTTACGCGTGCGCAAGTTTCCAATGTTCGAAAAAATATATCATAATCACGCGCATACTCGTTGTTGACTAGACTTGCGATTGCGCCTCCCGCTATATATGCGTCTCGAATTATTAAATTGCGCAAAGCAAGGTCAGGGATACTTTCAACCCATTCGTCGAACTTTGCCGCTAAATGCTCGGTAATTTGATCGTTATTCATGGTTTTCCTCCTTAATGGTACAATGTGGATTCCGAATGTCTGATATTGGGATAATCCAGGAATGGTCTTCATTGGTGTGCGGGTAGCAGGAGTCCTCGAAGGCGCACACTAGGCAAGTCCCACACATGTTGCAATAATCACTGTGCTCGGTTGCTGGGTCTTGCTCACTGCAATATGGTCCTGGAATATCATCGCGTAGTTCGTAAGTACCGTCTCGTTTTTGCACTAGGCATTCCATTATTCCTTCTCCTCCGCTAGTCTTTGATTTAGCCAATTTTTTGCGAATTGTTTTCCAAGGTTCACGGTACGGTATTTACCTAAAACTTCATCTTCCCGCCAAGTTTCATTGACTAGTCCTTCTAATATCCACTCTTCCTCCAATTTTACCAAACGAAAAGCCCAAAGAATATCGTTTGGCGGAAGTCTCCCGAATAAGCAGTTAACCAGTTCTATGTTTGGCGCTGCTATGGGCATGTCTTCCCACAGTATTTTCATTATTCTTTTTCCTGTCCGACGCATTCGGGGCATTGACAGTAAAAATCCGCGAACCCGCACGGTACCCCTTCACATTCGGATGTTTGCCGCAGTACTTCGTGCAGTGTGCATTCGCACTGACTTTTATCATGAGGGGATCCAGTCGCGAAATAGTATACGCATTGCTCGGGTGTGTGGTTCATTGCTTTTTCCATTTTCCTTCGACTTGAAATTCAGTAATAATATCCTTGTCCAGTATTTCAATTTCTTCTGGAGACGTCGGTAGATTATGAATTCGCTTGCTTAGCCACAGTTTGAATTTTGGTGTTTTGGATAAGCGTTCAAACGCGACTTTTTTGTTCGAGCGTTGACTGCGACTAGTTTGAGATTCTGCGGACGCGCCACTTTCCTTGTGAATTATGCGCACTGCGGAATCTGTTTTGTTACGATGTTGCCCGCCTGGACCGCTACCTCTGAACGTTTGGACTTCAAAGTCTTTTTTGGTCAGTGTGAATAGTTTTTCGCGCATATTATCTTCCCCAGGTTCCAAAATGCAGCATTAGCACAATCGAAATCACGCACATTATATAAAGAAAAACTAACGCGGACACCGTTGCCCCAAGCCCGAATAACCAAGGATGCATGTTCCACCAGGATTGGAAGGTCGTCAATATCCAGATTAACGTGTCGAATATCCAGTTCATTGTGTATTTGCTTTCTGATCTAAAAATTGCTTTGAGTTTAAATAAATTACCTCCGCCTCCCGGACCCCTTCCAATGCAATTTTTCCGGCGGCACTGTGCGGGTCCATGCTGGCGTATTTTTCCAACTTGTCGTCCAACTCTTTGCGCAAGTCAGCAAGAGATATAAAAGAAATTTCAGTGTCTTTACTCATTTTGTTTTCCTATACGTCAATCTTTAGTGCGGTTTTTATAACGTCGCCCCGTTCCAGCCCCGTGCGCTGCCTGAAGCCCATTTGGTTTACGCCGTTTCCCGTGCAGTGGTTTCTGCACAAATCGAAGAACTCGCATTTATTGCTGGTCCCGAATTCAAAACAGGCTTTTGTGCTTTTCGGCCACGCATTTGGGTTTAGTAGTGTCTTCTCTGAGCGGTCATGCATAATCCTCAACAACATGGACCATTGATGCGTATCAATAAATGACATGCGCGTATCTTTTTTGCTGAACGGCACACGCTCTCTAACCATATACTCCGCGCCCTTTTGCGTAAAACATTCTTCAAGGCGGAGCAGGAAATCGACACGCGATTCTTCGGCTTTGTTTTTAGTGGCCTTTTTCTGACGAATCATAGGCTTTTTGACCATGTTGTAAATGCATCCGCCAACTTTTTCACCATAGGCTGAGCGCATCATAAGCATGTACATTTGGACTTGCGGGTCAATTTTTAGACCACGCACGACATTCTCATCAATTGTGCGATAAAACTTATGATCCACTATCCAAATTCTTCTGCGCTTTTCAATTGCCAAGTCGATTGTGCCCACGTAAGGGACGCCTGCACCGGGCATTGGAATTTCAATTGTGCGTTCCGTAAAGACCACGTTCGTGTTTTTGGCTTCAGCCTTATGTGAGTGTACATATCCGTGTAGAATGCCTGTAACGAGCATCCTGGCCTTCTCAGAGCGTTCTAGTGCCATATCATGCACAAAGTTTTTGAAGACGTACTCGTCCATGTACTTTTCGGCGGCTCGGATAACACTTTCCTCGCTTTTGCCCAAGTAAAAGGCTTCGAGACCCGCGTGACAAGCGCTCCCAACAAAGAAAGGTTCGTAAAATCCATTACGCTCGAAGTTGCGCACGTAAGTCCAGTAGTACTTGCGCCAGCAGGATTTCGCGCATGCAATCTTCGAGTTGAACAGGGCAGTTAACTCGGTTGTCGGTTGGATTTCCATCATTGTTTATTGTCCATTTTTGTGAACAAGTCTTTAGTCCATTCAGGCGCATCTTCTTTTTCTGGAAAGTCCACTAACTCGGAAAGTTGTGTAATGGCGTCCGCTATAATGTCCATGGAAGCGCAGATACCTGTTTCAGAGTTCGCTTGAGCACGAATACAAAGCAAAATGGAGCCTAGCTGCGTAAGCAAAAGGTCCAAAATAGTCGCGTCTATTCCTTTGGTGCGTACAATAGGAACATACAGTACTAGCGCTGCAATAAGCGCGTCTATGTCAATTGCTATTTGCTCTGGGCAGGTTTCCCATAGATCAGGTCGGAGTATTGTAATTTGAGGTTTCATTTTTCATCCATGCTTGGTTAATGGCCTTCGAGCATTTCATTGTTGACTAGGTAACCCGCGTGGCCTTCGCGAGACGCGACTTCCTTGCATGCGTTTTCAATTATTGTGACGAACTCGGCGGCAATTTCAGGATCAAGTTGGTACATGCGGTAGTCGATTTCTTGTACAAGTTCAAAATCTAGGAGGCCGGATTCACGGATGACCGTGCTGTTCTTTAACATTGCGTTTTCTCCTGCGTTTAAGAGTCTTCTTCGTCCCACCATAGGTTATCAGAGGGCACGATTCCACTAGTTTTGTATTTTTCGCAAGTGTCTTCGAGAACCTGCATGAATTCATCAACGAATGTTTGTGGTTTTTTATCCAAGTGAAATTCAAGTTCGCGCATGAATTCGGGAGTAAAAACGGGTAGCGCATGTGGTCTAATAGATATCATATTGGCATTCCTCTATGTTTGATTGCCTAGCGTTGTATACCATGGCGTCCTTGTCCCATCCAAGGTCAAAGCAAACTTCCTCAACAATGCTAATCAGTTCTTTTGCCAAGCGCTTGTGTCGGGTTTTCAATTTGTTCTCCAAGGCGTTTACGAAATCAAGGTCAAGGCCGTACACCATATTCCTTTTGAACTCAACCATGCGCGGATTCCTCTATTGGCTTCTGTGCCTCTTCTTTTTGTGTACACGTTGGGCACAGCGCGGTTCTCGTCATTGGGCAAGGGCGTGTCCAACCCGCGTCTTCTAATTGCTCGTGCATATTGGATCCAACATAGTGAAGGTCGTTTGAGTTTCTACTGAGTTTGGCGGTTTTGCATTGCACGCATGTGACCACTATGTCATCCATTTTCTTTTTTCCTCAGCATGATCTCGTTTTTTACGCCTCGTGAAAGTTTGTGGCAGGTGATTTGAGTGTAAAGCGCGGTTAAAAATTCGCGCATGAAAACCTGCGAGTGTTTAGCGTCTCGTCCGATACAAAACATTTGAACGCCGTGCTCCAAGGTCGCTTTATAAATCCATTCTCGCAAGTTTTGCGGTCCCATATAGGCACTGTAAAACTTTGTGAATGGGATTTGCGTAATACTACTCTCCACTATCAGGAACCGCAATGGATAGGCTTCCATTCGTTGAAATTCGTGTTGTAGCCTGCGCCTGCCGTCCTTTTTACAAATGTTGGTGGCGATTTCCTCCCAGTTTGCTTTTCGTTCAATGCAAACCAAATCGGAATATCGCTCAAATGTGTAGTCACCTGTGTGGAGACGCGTACGCTTTACGGCAAACGCGTCTCCAAGGAATTCCTGGTCCCAGGTTCTCACCTTCTCGCGATCATCTTGTAAAATTACAATTGGTTCTTCAGGCATGGGCAACGTTTTCTTGGAGGTCCGGAATAAGCATGTAGATAGATTCTAAACTAATGTAGCATATTAGACCTTCAGAAGACAAGGCGCGTAAAAATTCACGTGTTCCAAGCGTCACGATCATAGGTCCGTCATCATTGGGGGGTACGTAGCTGAGTCCATTGCCCTCTTCGTTTAGCACGGCCAGTCCGAGCAGGTCTTGCTGGGTGATCTCGTCGGTTGTTAGTTTGCTTGCTTCTGTGTAGATTTGGACAGCGTTCTCCAGAAGTAGGCTCCCAAATTTGTCCAGTAAGCGCTCTATAAGGGCGTCTAGCGTCTCCGGAGGCAGCTTGTTAATGTCTATGCCCACTCGGCCTGCGAAGTCTTCTCTGAGGACGTTTACGAGATCCAATGCAAGATCGTCAAACATTCTTTGTGGCTTTCCTATTCTTGAGTGTGCGCCCTTTTCGCATGTCTCTCCAGTACTCGGGGGATTGGTATACTTTCTCCCATGTGCGTTGCATGCTGTGTCCATCAGGTTTGAAGTTAAAATAGTTATTAAGCATATGTCCTATTCCTTATGTCGGATTTCAATGGTTAAGAAAAGGTGATGCCGCATTCCGCACGGCACCACCCAAAGTTGCATCTTTTCAAGAGATGTGCCGTTTGTGATAGTTCTTTCTTCTGAATGGAGAGCCTCAGTGTAATTACTTCCTGTCTTGCCGCTAGACCATACGGCCATTGAAAATTATGGGGGCCGTAGCCGGAATTGAACCGGCGTCTGGAGTTGTGTATTGGACTTTCCATCGAATATTAAACTTTTGGCGAGTTGAACTTAAGGTCGTAAAACTCTGAATTTTAAGTGCGCGTGTCTTATATCACGCGGCTTTTAGCTTGAATTTGAGATTGAGCTTAGACCTTGCGAGAACTATGTCCCGCAAAAACCTGTTAGTCACTTTCGTGAATATAGTTGAAGATGGCCGCGCCTGCGCCACTGTAGGCTGGAACTTCCGCGCAGTTTGCTTTTTGTCGCGCCATTTTTACAGCGGTAATCAAAGCGTCGATTTTGCCAAGGTACTTGGATTTCTCACCGGGCGTAAGCATGGAGCACTCGGTAGTCTGAACGTATGTGCCTACGGGAACGTCCGCTGCCCAGGTTTCCACTTGGGCCTTGTGTGCGCCAAGGGCTGGGGAAACCTCTTTGAACTGCATGGATTTCTCAGTTTTAGTGGATTTCTTATTGTTTTTGTCCTTCCATACGTTGAATTTTGTGTTGTCGGCTATCCAGTCCACACCAGGAGCCAACGTGGGGATCGCTTCGTACACTGTGCGCAAGTCTTTCAGACGAGATTCAAATGCCAGCAGCGCGGTAGCAGGCACGTCTGAAAGTAGTTTGGTCCCATCTACAATAACGTCCGCTCGCGCTGATTGGTTAGTGGTTTCTTTTGCAACCATTGCATCGTAATATGGTATCACACTATCCTGTATGTAGGCAAGTTTATCCGCTACGGTGGTCGTGAGTGCCTTGACTTCGGTGAGATCCTCGTTTGAACGCGATTCGTCGTGCATTGTCAAGGTTCGCGTATGCCCTGTGAAGTGCTCAGTCTTTTTGGTGAAGGTTGTGATTCCTTCCGCCAAAATGCGTTTAGTGCGACCTGCCAAGTCAGATTCGGCGGGTAGAAGTTGGTGTAATTGGGTACTCATTGTTTTCCTCCAGGAGTTTTGGTGTTGAAGTTGTGTTTTCAATTTTTATATCTTAAGTACACATAGTATACCATACCACAGTTCGAATGTCAAGTTATTTTTGGATTTAATTTTACGCGCTTTGAATAGTGATAATACTGCTAAAAACTTATACAATGTCAATATACTGTACTGCTGCGAACACTTGCGCATGCCATTGGGTCCAGTTGAAACTCACGGCTACAGTACATTTCTCCATCGTGTCCGTCTTGTATTGTAATTGTTACCATTGAATTGTTGATTTTGGCGAGTTCTATGGCTTGGCATAAATCGAGCAGGTCAATTTTCCGGTGAGTTGTGTATTCTGAGTTGGTTTCTTCGGGTACGAGCACTTGCACTGAGTATTTTATTTTTGGGGGCACGGTTATTTCCTCTTTTTGTGTTGGGACTTTCCTCGAAACTTCAATGTCCAGCCTAGTTTGAATCCGCGCTTTTTAATCCAGCTTAGCATGCCCATTCTAAAATTTTACTGGGCCAGTTATAACCGGTTCAATGTTAACTTGGTCGCCTGTGTGTTTATGGGCGGTGCTGCCAATTGATCCTACCTTGGTTTTAAGTCGAAAGCACCAGCGTAGACATCGCAGTGATAAAAGCACTACGCATATAGGAAGAGCGACAGGCCATACGAAACCTAATATTGCTACCGACATAGTGCCCAAAGAAGCAAACCACAGGGTGTCCCAGGGGTCTTCAATATCGTTAATCCGCTCGTCCATGAACTTCTCTATTGCTATCCCTTTAGCGTGCAGTGGCTCAGTTTTGTCGGTTATGTAATTCGTCGCCATCTGCCAGCCCAAGTACCCTACAGGTATTCCGATAAGCCAAAGCCAAAGACCTGTTCCAAAAGTAAAAAATCCTAATCCATATGCGTAGTCCAACATTGTCGTTTCCTCCGGTTGTTGTATTCCTAAAGACTCAAAATATTAAGTGCCATGTCGATTGTCTTCATCCAAAAAAGAAAAAAGACATTGGTAGCAACAAAATTCCAACATAAGTTTTTGATTGCTCGCGCAAGTCATTTTAAGCGTAGGTATAGCGCCTAGTGGGACTTTCAATGAGCACCACGCATCGAACGGATAATTGCTTGGCCCATACACAACGTGGCCTTTTTCATAGTCAGTTATTTGGCCGCAATTTTTGCAAACACGTCGTTCAATTTCTATGGGCATTCGTATTCCTCCGTAAGCGTAGTGCGAAAAGTACTGAACATTTTATCAGTGGGCGCTATATTCAAGTTTTCGGTCTCTCCCGAATGTCACGTCTTACCGTTTTATTTGCCCGACGTTCGGCATACGACCCTTACGGCGAAGGGGACGCGGGTTAGCTAGGTCTCCGCGTCTCGCAGCGTTTTACAACATTCGTTAGTTAGCCTGCGAGGATTGGGAGCGGAGTCAAGATTGGCCCTTGAGGCACTGGAATATGAATCCAGCATGTTAACTTCTACACTACTCCGCAAAATTATTGGTAGCAGCGACGAAATTCGAATTCGTGTCTCAGGCGTATGAAACCCGCGAGGTGACCAACTCCTCCACGCTGCGTCAGGATTAAACTGTAGTTACATACTCAGTAGTTAAAATACAACGAAGTGAAGATTTTGCTGGAATGTTGAACTTCGCCATTACCTTTTTATACGATCTTGTTTCTTCGTGGTATTTTCGTATTTCTTCACATTCTTTATCTGAAAATTTACGATGAGCGGTGGCTGTTTTTATTGCAGATTGCTTCCTCTTATTGTGGGGCCTATCGAACGAGTTTTCCGATGGAGTACCTAACGCAATATTCTCTTCTGAGTTATTCAAACTGTCACCATCCAAGTGCCTAACATGCGTTCCGGTTTCAAATGCCTTGTCACCAAATTTTTGATATGCTACTAATTTATGTACAGGTATTCCAAAACCTTTTCCTTCGCTCGTTTTTATTGTAAATTTATATGAACAATGTTTTTTAGTCATCTTTGTGTATAGCGTACGCGGTTCTTTTGAATACGGGGACATGACTATCCCATCTACTACTCGATAACCTTTTGCATATGCTAGTGCCGTGTTTTCATGTAATTTACTGTAGTACACTAATGTGTTTTCCTTAATATGAGACTAGCGAGTTACCAATTACTCTATTCCGCGTCAAAAATTTTCAAATATAATGTGCTTGCCTCAATCGCCAAGGAGTATGCGCGAGTCAGTCCGCACGATGTGATAAGCAAAATAAAAACGACCAAGGCAAGCAAAAATCAATATTCAAATTTTGGGCAATCGTAAATTCCGGCAAAAGAAATACTAGACATAAGCAATGCTCTTCCTTCTCAAGTGCGCTCCGAAACCTACGAAAGCAAAAACATGCCCATGACAGAAGCGTCATCCCGGACAGCCTTCACCGTTAAGTGTCTGGCATGGGCAAAAATTTCAAAATCGACATCGTGTCACCGCGTCGGTGGTTAGGCTATTCCAGCGCTACAAGTTTCAGGCTACCGAAGAACTTGCAACGTATTCGTTGGGATTGCTCCAGCCTATTTTTAACGTCCGATATTGTGCGAATGTTTATTCACGCGACAACCAATGTTCAACTTTCATAAGCACAATCAGTATACCACATAATCTCCTGAATGTCAAATGGTATTTCAATTTATTTCGTGTTTCTCCCTGGCCGAGGCAACCACCCAAAGTCCATCATAGTATCAACGTCTACGCGCAGATCATTACGCGATCAAAAACTCAACTCAAGATCCATGTTGGTTGTGGTCCTCGGCGGGGAGAAACGGTTGCGTATTAAACTGTAAAATCGCGTTCTCTTAGTTCTTCTATTAGGAACGCTCGTTCAGCTAGAAAAAGTTCAGCGCTGCTGTAAAGTTCAGGAGCGTCTGTAACGTGTTCTAGGACTCCCTCCGCTATTTCCTCCACGTCCCACAGTTTTCCGCTGTATTGCGTTTTAAATTCTTCAAATGTCATTGTGTGGTCCCTTTGTTCACTTAACTAATGGTAGTATACCACATTTGTTTTGAAAAGTCAAGTGGTTTTCCTCCTAAAAAATTTGGCAGCGTAACTCCGAATTGAACGGAGGTCTTCTGGTTTTGGAGACCAACTATTCTTCCAATTGAACTATTACGCCATAAAAATTTGGTGGACCGAGCGGAAATTGCGTCCGCGACCTCTAGATTGCAAAACTAGTATTCTCCTAACTGAACTATCGGCCCATGGTGGAACTGGTTTGAATTGAACAAACGCGTACGAATTTATCAGACTCGCTTTCTACCTACTGAAATACAGTTCCATATTAAAATTTGGTCGGCAGTATCGGAGTCGAACCGATGCATACGAATATATAAGATTCGATTTCTACCGCTGAATTAACTGCCAATACGGAGAGTGAGGGAATCCAACCCCCATGACCTAAGTCGCGATTTTCGAAATCGTGCGTTCCAGCAATAACAGACTCTCCATGTTAAAATTTTCGAAGGGTGCAGGAGTCGAACCTACCGAACCGAAGTCCACAGCTTTCAAGGCTGCTCGTTTTCACCGATAACAGACCCTCCATACTAAGACTATGTCACTAGAGGCTTATTGAATACTTTATACTCCTTAACTACATTTTCTGCAAGAAGTTTTTGCACTTCTTTGCTGCTCCGCTCTTTTCGAAGCCTCCACATAAATTTATGCCCACACTCTATTGAGCAACTACTAGACAACGTACGTTTGCTTACATGCGATTTTCCTCGTTCTCGTTCAAATAAAATTCCGCATGTTGGGCATTTTAATAGCAGCATATTGACGCCATGGCGACAAGCGTGTAGACTGGTGTGCGCGGCATGGGTAAGTAACTGCAAATTGCTTAGATTGTTGTTTTTGCGATTACCGTCGATGTGGTGTACTGCCTCGTGCGCTTCCAGTATTCTACCTAGCTTATCTTCTACTAGTACTCGATGCTCGACTATATACCCATTTCTCGCATTTGGGTGTTCGCGAACACGTACCTTAACGTACTTTCCAGTAGTCGTACGGCGATCAACAAAATATCCTGTGCTCGTAATCCATGGATTAAACGCGTTTTTGTTGGGTACCCGCTTTTTCCTTTTGCGTACTGGTATGTATATAGCACAGTTTTCGCAGTGTACTCTATTTCTGGTTTTTGATTCAAATTTTTTACCGCACTTGCATGTCTTTTTAAATACCTTCCCCGTATGCCGAGGAAGTGAATAAACCGCAGAGCAGGAACGCGAACAAAATTTACGCTTAGCTGACTTATCCTTAGTTATCTCGTTTCCACAGTTTACACAAAATAGTTCCACAATATGTTTCCTTATAGGTTCGAACTCAGAATACCTATATTATAGCATATTTGGAACTACGAAACAAGATTTTAAAATTTGGTCCGGGCAGATGGATTTGCACCACCACGGTCTTTCGACATCTGGGTTACAGCCAGACGAGCCACTGTTGCTCAATACCCGGATCGGAAGCGACAGGATTTGCACCTGCATGACGAATTAACGTCAACTGTTTAGCAGACAGATTGCTTCACTGATGGCAGCGCTTCCATATTAAAATTTGGAGTCCCAGGAAGGAATTCAACCTTCGACCTATTGTTTAGAAGACAATTGTTCTATGCAACTGAACTACTGGGACATAAAAATTTGGCTCCTGGAGCAAGCATCGAACTTGCAAGCCCATTACAGGCGGCGGCTTAACAGGCCGCTGTGGCTACCAATTTCACCATCCAGGAACAGATATTCAAATTTGGTAGGCGCGGTGGAATTTGAATCCACACGACCATTACGGTCAACAGATTTTAAGTCTGTCATGGCTGCCATTACATCACACGCCCATAAAAAGTACCCCGAGTAGAATTCGAATCTACATCACCACGGATCTAAACCGTGTGCCTGCTACCAATTGGGCTACCGGGGCATATATTAAAATTTGGAGCGGCATACGGGAATTCAACCCGTGTCTCAGGAGTGGAAATCCTGGGTACTAGCACTGTACGAATGCCGCCTGGAGCCAGTACGAGAACTTGCGTCCCGATTTCCGCGTTACGAAGGCGGTATTCTGCTACTTGAATTATACTGGCATGGTGCTGGTATGAGGTATCGCGCCCCAGTCCCCTGATTACAAAACAGGGATTCTTCTTTTGAACTATACCAGCACATTAAAATTGGTGGGCCTAGCCGGTAAAGTCCGGCGAGGCGGATCATGACTTCCGCTTGGTACCTTGGCCCATAATCTTAGATTAAACTTTACCCGCGTCTGCATTACTAGCATCACGCAATAACTGATTCAGCGTTTCCGCTAGGCCCGTTTCCTTTAACTTCAAATGTATGAACTCCATAATCGTTGGAGCATACGGCAATTTCTTTAGCGACATATGCGCTTGTGACGGTGTTCGCCCGCCTTTTTTGTAATTGCAAGATTGGCAGCACGTCACTGAGTTTTCCCAGGTTAGTTTTCCGCCTTGGGATCTCGGTATAATATGGTCCACAGTCGGGTTTGCGGTTATGCGCGTTTGGCAGTACTGGCAAACATGGTGGTCACGTGTGAAAACATTTGCCTTTGAAAAGCGCACCTTTCTTTTGTATACGTAGCGTACTAGTTTTACCAGGCGCAAAATTTTCGGTACTCTAAACTCAGCCTCAGCGCCTTGAATAGCATGGAACTCTTCACCAACTGCCTCCACGGCTCCCCTAAACATTAGGCGAACCGCGTGCTTAAAGGATATTAGACTCAGATGGTCGTAGTTTCCGTTTAGTAGTAGTACTTTTTCCATGTGAATGCTCTAAGTGGCCTTTAGGTTGGAGATATCTTCAAAACCTACGTCAAAACTCTGCTCGTAGTCTTTCTTTCTGAGTTGTCTTGCTTCCATTCGATTTAGTATGGCCTTGTTCCATGTTGCGGCAGCGCGTTCAAGTGCAATTTCTCGTGTTTCACCGTATGCGCGATTGCCTTTGTAGCCTGTGCCGATTGCCGCGTACCAATCTCCAATCGTGCTGTCTCGGGGAGACCCGCCCTCGGGAAGTTCCGCTACTAGCCCTGCGCTGATTTCCGGGATTTCGTTGTTTTCGGTCATTACTGTGTGTGCCATTGTACTTTCCTCCAGTTGTTATTGTGAAAATTGGTGGGCGCAGAAGTAATCGAAACTTCATTAGTGCATTAAAAGTGCGCTATTCTAAACCGTTGAATTATACGCCCATATTAAAATTTATAAACCTGCTATGCTTTCTTCACTACTAGGAGGCCATCCCGTTCGCGTCTGCCTCAGCATAGCCTGTGCGCCGGACGCAGAGAAGACAGATTTAGGTAAAAATGCGCCCACAGTCTGAGTCGAACAGACAATCTGACCTTCGTAGGGTCGAGGTTTTCCAATTAGCTTATGCGGGCATGGTGGACACTGAGGGTTACGATCCCCCGACCTCCGCTTTGTAGGAACGGCGTTCTGCCAACTGAACTAAGTGTCCATATTCAAATTTTGGCGATCCAACCCGGTAATGATCCGGGATCTGCGGGGAGACAACCCACGATTCTACCATTGAAATATTGGACCATGGTGCCGAGAATCCGAATTGAACGAATGCTTCCTGTACTTCACGCAGGCTCTCTACCAACTGAGTTATCTCGGCATATTAAATTGGAAGCGGTGGAAAGATTTAAACTTTCAGCCTATGGAATCAAAGTCCATTGCTCTAATCAATTGAGCTACACCGCCATACATATATTAAAATTTGGAGCCTGTGGCTGGAATCCAACCAGCTTACATTCGGGTTGCAATCGAAGCTCTTAAGCATTTGAGTACACAGGCATGTCCCAAGACCGGAGATCGAATCCGGAGCCTCCTGATCCACAGTCAGGCGTTCGTCCAATTGAGCTTTCTCGGGATATTATAAAATTGGAGTCATCGACGGGGTACGATCCCGCAAGCACTGGAGTGAAGGTCCAGCGGCTAAGCCAATTCGCCTTCGATGACATTAAAATTTTTGAATAAGCTGAAGGGTTTCACGTTTCGTTACACAACTGAACCATACGGTTTCCTTGTAGGGACTCGAACCCGCATCTCCGCCTTCCAGCGGCGTGCTACCAATTACACCAGCAAGGACGTTGCGCCTATCTCTAATTCAACGGGTAATGCATGTTCCGTTGCACATATTCAAATTTCTTCACCACCTGCAAATTCTTTTTCACCGATGGTAATTCTAGCTGTGCCGTCTTTGGTAATGTTTTTAGCCCATGTGCTTTGAGCGCTATTGAATTCCTTTTTGGCAGACGTAGTATCTAGGTCTTCCCCGTTCATTTTCCGGATTTCCTGCTCAAGTAATTTTGCTAGAGCCGCTCCAGGTGTATTATCATTTGACATGTCATTTTCCTCCGAAATAAAATTCGTTAAACATTTGAACTCTTACGCACTAGTTACGTAGTTGTGATTTAAAATGTAATGTAAAGTCCCTTTTGAAGAGATATTAAATTTTTCCATAACTTCCGCATACGATTTATATTTAGCGTGGTATTCTTTTACTTCTCGCATTTTACTATCAGAAAATTTTCTACCTGCAGCGGAAGCGTTAATCGCAACTTTCATTCGAATTTCGGGGGACTTATCTAGTGCATTTTCCGAGGCAGTGCCTATTGCAATGTTGCTGTTTTTATTATTTAAACTGTTACCGTCCAGGTGCCTAACTTGCAGCTTAGACTTAAACATTTCTTCCCCAAATTTCTGGTACGCTACTAATCTGTGTACTTTAACGACAACGCGCAGCCCTTCACTGCTCCGTACGGTAAACCACTTATAGACATATCCACATTTTAGTGTTTTCGTAGATAATTTCAACGGCTTCCCAGAAAATGGAGAAATAACAGCACCGTTAATTACTCGATAACCCTTTTCAAATGCACCAATAAGGTATTCATTGCTTTTACTATTTTTCATGCTAAACTTCTTATGTTAAAATTTTTCGAGCGAGTCGGACTTGAACCGACACAACCTTGTTCCCAAAACAAGGGCACTGCCATTATGCTACCGCTCGTAAGTGTAAAATTTCGTCGCGTTTGACATAGTATAGCACATTCGGCTCCCCAATGTCAAGCTTTTATTTGGTTATTTGCACAATTTCTTCAATTCTTCGGGAATTATTGGTTCTTCACCTTTGTCTACCATTGCGAGTATTTCAAATTTTGGTAGATCAAAACTCTTTCTTCCCGCTTCTTTAGCCTGAACCATGTCTTTTTCAAACGCTGCGATATACGCGTTCCGGACTTCTTCTACGGAATGCTGTTCGAAATACCCAAGGTCTTCTCGCAATGCGTGCGAACTCTTTATGACTATGTTGAACGTATGAAAGTTGTTCAAGTCCAGTATGTCTTTTTCTAATTTTTGCCAATGTGACTTCTCTACGAATAGCATTTGATTTTTTAGTGTGGCCCAACCGTCATGAATGAACTTGGTGTGATACGGCCATCTTTCATTTGGTATATTTTCATTGTGTCCTTGTATTTTAATGGTGTCTATGTGGCCTATGAAAACGAATTCTTCGCCGTTGCGTTGGCGGTACAAGTGGCCTGGGACTAAGTCTTTCTTTGAGATGGGTTTTAGTTTTTTATTTTCGCCAGAAGCCACGAGGTCCGCGTGCATTTGCGATCCAACGCGCACCAATGTCATTTGACTGCCCATTATTGCGAATACGAACTCGCCGTTACAGTATCCTCCTGCGCTGATTCCCGCGTCCTTTATTAATTCTAGTAATACGTAGTCGCGCATGTCCACATAATATCCATCAGGAAGTCGAACTTTGAAAGCGCGTCCTCCTTGCTCGCGGTATTCCAGGCTTAATATTTGTGGGCGAGTGAAGGGTGTATTGTCGCGTTCCGTAATTTGTATTTCGTTGTCCGCGTCTTCTCCGCCTCGCCGGTACGTATAATCAGCCCAGTTTTTTCCGGTTTCACGTGTTTTCTTGTTCGATGCGTCGGCCACGTAGACTTTTTGAACTTGCGTATCGGACACGGTGAACTTTTTACTGGGAGATGTGAAAAATGCTAGACGCTCTGGAATGTATCCAACTTTAGACGGTTTCATTCTCTACCCTTTCGGATATAAATCTGTACAAGCAATCCAATGAACAAAAATCAAGTAAAATATGCGAACCACTTGGAGTATGCAGTGACAAATTGTTTTCGTATTCGTTTGGGAATTCCAGCGCGTGCCATTCTGAAAACGGGCTGGAATCCTCAATGTTTTTGATGCCGTCTGTGCATTCTTTTTGGGTGCGGCACTGTGCGCAGGTTCTCCGGTCTATTAATTCGCGCATATTCGTTATCCTATTAATCGGCTATTTAGTGCGTCCAGCTCTGCCCTTAATTCGATAATTTGCTCTTGTTGCACGTCTACCAATTTAATTAGCTCGGATACCCATGGCGGGACAGCAGTGCCTTCTAGGTCATACGGTAGCCCACCATAATTGTAATCCGCGCAAGCACGGCGCAAATCATAAAGTCCAATGTGCTTCATTTTCATATTGTGAATTCCTTTTTGGCAAGTTGCTTTATCTTGTTGATTCCTAGTTGCATTTTTCTGTGGGCTGAAGGGTTTGAAGAATGTATGGTGATTTCTGGCGGTATAAAGTTTTTCATGGCGACGGCCTCCTCAATCCACAGGATGACGTCGTAGCCAGTTTCTATAATGTCGTCCCCTAAATCGTGATCCAGACTCAAATGAGTGACACTGTTATTTCTTAAGTGGGCAATTGCATCCATTGCGTGGCGTACCAATATCCAGCCTTCAGGGGCCGATCTACAGTCGTCAAGAAATACTTTCATAATCGTTTCCTAGTTCAAAAACCAATCAACTTCAGGAACATTATAACACGTAAGCGTTTCAAAGTCAACCTTTTCCGAAAGAATTATTTTTGCCTGTTCTGTAGCTTCTAATCGCAAGTCGCGCATTCTACGCATTTTGTCTTGCACTGTCGGCAATTTCGCATTATTAATAGCTTTGTCTGTGATTTCCCAGTTTGATTTCTCGGCCCAGTTATTGGTGGCGATTTCAATGTCTACGTCCGTTTTGATGCCGTACTGGAGGACGGGCTTAATTTCTTCCATGGTCATTTTGATAGCGGGATAAATCCACATTGGGAGGGATTTTCGCATTTCGAAGACAAGTTCGTCGTGAATTGTGAGTAGCATACGGATTTGATTTTTATCCAGTCCAAGTTCATTGAACAATCGGTGTACTTGAAGTGTTGCGATTTTCAGGACATTCGCAGCGGTACCTTGCACTATCCGGTTTACTCCCGCGTACGATTGAGATTCAGGAACTTCAAACCTGCGTCCAAACAATCCGATTAGATAGCCCTCACGCCACAGGTGGTGCTTGCATTTGTTTTGGAGGGTCTTGACACCAGGGAACTGCCTAAAGTACTCTGTGCGCAATTCCTGGGCCTCTGAGCGCGGAATTAACAGCTCGTTCGCAAGCTTTTCTATGCCCATGCCGAAGACGATCCCAAAATTGATGGCTTTGGCAAGTGTACGATATAACTCTGGATTTTCAGCGTACTTTGGGAACATCATTTTTGCGGTGCCGTCGTGCAAATCAACGCCGTCGCGGATTGCCTGCATCATGCCTTCTTCTTGTGTGTAGATTGCGAAGATGCGCATTTCAATTTGGCTGTAATCAAAAATGCCAAACTGGTAATTCGGATTTGGGACGAACGCACTTCGAACTGGCGGTACATTCCGTAAAAAGTCCAGTATCCACTTTGATTCTTTTGCTAGGCGCTTAGGATTAGGTATGTTCTGGAGATTCGGGTTTGCCATGGCGGCTCTACCCGTTTTAGTGTCGGAGGATTTTATATTCCCGTGTACCGCGCAATCTCTACGGGCTTGATATTTGAAGGCTTTG
>Ga0233437_1002371_pt1 | contig 28723 bp, 32 predicted proteins | sample SI_122_August201_FD_182714 | JGI IMG/M metagenome (GOLD analysis project Ga0233437, IMG submission 182714) | Seawater microbial communities from Saanich Inlet, British Columbia, Canada - SI_122_August2016_200_MG | ecosystem: Environmental > Aquatic > Marine > Inlet | place: Canada: British... | reverse complement strand
CTATACATATTAGAAATAAGAATTAGTTCTTCTTAAAAAATCTATCAAAAAAGTTCAATGCATTTACTTTTGGTTTATATTCAAGTAATCTTAATAATCCAAGTTTTTCAGGTTGAAATTCTTGTTTCCATGATGTTGGTCTATTCATTACAAAACTAACATGATCAAGGTTATGATTTGATAATGTTTCAAAAACATGATGATCAGGTTTAAATTCATTAGTTACAGAACTTAAATTTACCGCAAAGTTATACAACAATTCATCTTTTTTATTATGACTAAGCCAAAGTTCTGCGTATCTAATTCGATTATCAAGAATCTTAAGTGTTTTATCAAAGGATTTTGTTTCTCTTAATCCCATTGCTAGTTCTTTATCTTCAAACACATGTTCAACCCAATTAGCAAAATGATTTTCATCTTCGTTTACATGCTGATTAAAAAGTTTCTTTCCATTTGCATACAAAGATTTCCTTAATTCGCGTAAATTTTTAATCTGACCAAAATCAGTGTTAAAATTCTTTTGTTCAGGTGCATTACTTAGGATTGCTTGGTGTTTTTTAATCATGTAGATTTTTCTTAAGTTTTTTGTCCTTATTAAATCTTACGTTACTACTCTAACAAATAATTGAGTTTCTTGATCTTCATACACTAGTAAAAACAACTCACTATTTTGTTCAAGAGCTTCTTTTGAGCTCAAAAACAACTTACTTCTCCACGTAGGATTAATCCTTCCAATAACCACATAATCATATTGAAGTGGATTGCAGCCATTGCCAATTGCTCTTATCACATTTTTGTTATTCAACATTAAATAATATGGTACATTCACGTCATTGACTAAATTATTTTCAGCAACAACACAAACTGAAAAATTATCTTTATCCATTGCATCAATTAATGGTGTGAATTCATAGTACCCATATGATTCCATCATAAACATTGGAAATATCAAACATAAAGGTAAAAAATAATACAAATTTATTTTTTTAATAAAATCCAAATTTGCAGCTGCATAAATTGATATGAATAAATACATAGGCACAATATACCTGTAGTCTTTATTATCTAGATATGTAAAAAATAAATAAATTACTGCAATATTTATTAACAAATAATTCTGCCTCTTTTTCTTTGCAAATAATGATGCAATAAAAAATACTAACAAATAATTATAATCCTTAATTATAATTTTAAAATAGAATAATATTCCAGTAATAGACCACACAGAAGGATCTCCTTGACTCTTAGTTGCAAATAAAAGTTCAGGAATTACAACATCACTATTTGCTATATACCATGGTACAAAAATGATTAAGGATAAAAATAAACCAAGTATTAGATTTTTTATTATTTTAAAACTAAACTTTTTTGGTAAATGAAAATAAATTGGAACTAAGAGATAGAAAAAAAATGTCCACTTTGTTAACATGCCAATCCCTGAAACTAACCCAAACAATAAAGTGTAATTTGTATTTGAAAATTTCTTTGAATACAAAAGCATTAGATATGCAAAACTTAACAATGAAATAATTGCAAAATCTATCATGTATCTGGCAATTAGTTTATTTAATACTGGTGTAAAAGATAATAATAAGGATAACATTAAACCTGATTTATGATTTTTTAATTTTTTCCAATTAAATATGAACTAATAATCAATATACAATAAAAAAACAAATTAACAAACATAGCACTGTTATAACTTGGAGCTACAATGAAAAAAATTGGAAGTGTAGCAAAATGAAAAAAAGGAGGGTAAAAAGAATTTTCTTGAGCAAAGATTGGATAACTTTGTTTTAGTTGATTAATAGAAGCTGTTCCCTTTAAATCATAATATTTTGATAAAGTTATCATTAAATGCCAAGATTCATCCCAACCAGGATTAGATTTATTTGTGTTGATTGAATAAAAAAATGTTACTATAGTTAATATAAATACTAAAATCAAAAATACATATTTGTAATTCTTTTTCATTTTAAATAATAATAGTGTTTTGACAATATTTAAATAACTTAGAAGTTTATAAAAATATAATGAACCCTATTGTAAAAAAAGATATCCTCAATGTATTAAGACAAACCACAAAGATTCTAAAAAAAGGACATGTCTACAAATTACGAGAATTAAGTGATCACGTTATACACAATGCTGCAATATTTCAAGACAAACATTCTATATCAATAGCTGTAACAATTTATTCATTGTCAAAAATATACAAATATTCAAAAGAAGTTGATACGTTTATACTGCCCCATGTTATTGACGCTATAAAATACTTAGAAGAAGGAAAACAAAACAAATATGAATCAGAAATAAAAAATATCATTAAAGACATTGGTAAAAAAAATAATAATACTAAGTTCTATATTCAAGAAGTTCTTGAACGTGCTCAGATAAAAAAAGCATCAAAAATGCATGAACATGGAATATCTATGGGTCAAGTTGCAGAATCATTAGGTATTAGTTTGTGGGAGATCATGGATTATGTTGGAAAAACAAGAATTGTTGATAAATTTGAATATAAAACAGATATGAAATCTAAACTAGAATTTACAAGAGGGTTATTCAAATGAAAATTTTAAGAAAATTTTCAAATCTAAAAAACAAAAAGGTGTTTTTAATACAATGAAATCGCTAGTTTTTGACTCTGGACCAATAATAAACCTTGCAATGAATAATCTTTTATGGATACTAAAACCTTTAAAGGAAAAATTTGGAGGAGAGTTCTACATCACTGAATCTGTAAAAAGAGAATGTATTGATAGACCATTAACTAGTAAAAAATTCAAATTTGAAGCTCTTCAATCATTAAAAATTCTACAAGAAGGAGTCATTAAAGTATACAAACATGAAGACCTAAAAGACAAAACAATAACTCTTTTAAGACAGTCAAACAGCTTGTTTAAAGTTCATAATAATTTTGTAAAAAATGTTCAATACGCTGAAGTTGAATGTATTGTTGTTCAACAAATATTGAATAGTGACGCCGTAGTTATTGATGAATTTATTACTAGAAATTTAATAGAAGACCCTAGATCAGTCAAAAAAAGAATGGAGCGAAGAATGCACACAAGCGTTCATATAGCTGAAGAAAATCTCCAAACATTTGAAGAATTGGTTAAAGAAGTCAAAGTAATACGGTCATTTGAACTTATTGCAATAGCCTTTGAACTAGGAATATTTGAAAAATATTATTTAGACATTGAAAAACCCAAAATTACCCTTCTTGATGCATTATTGTGGGCAGTTAAATTAAATGGTTGCTCAGTCACTGAAAAAGAGATAAGTGACACAAAAAGTGCTATCAGGATATAATTCTCCTCTATACCTCGAGGATAAAATCGTAACATTTATATACTTTAATTCCTCTAATTATAGACGGAGGGGGAAAATTAATAGACGATGTTTATTGCAAATTTCCCTTTAATCACATAACAAACGGAGGTTATTACAAAATGGCTGAAAAAGTAGCAGATGCAGGAGTTAAAAAAGAATCAGGATACCTATATTTCGTCGACAAGGACGGAGATGTCTCAAGAGCAGCAATGAGCAGAGGCGGAAGAAAAAAAGGTAAAGCAAGCACTGAAAAAGTTTCAAAAATCGGTGTTAAAAAAGAATCAGGATACCTATATTTTGTCGACAAAACTGGCGGAGTCTCAAGAGCAAAAATGGCTCGAGGTAGAAAATAAATTTAATTAATTCTTTTTTTTCTTTAATTTTATCTAATAATTTTAAATAAGGTTATTATTTCTTAGTGTGTATGAGTAGCAAAGGAATAATCATTTCAGGAAAGTTCTCAGAAATTATTGCTAGACAAAAACATGACCAAGAACTTGAACTTGGTGAATTATTAATTGCCCAAACTAACTCCTCAAAAATCTTGTTACAAGTATATGACTTGATGTACGGTTCTCAATTAAGTGATACAAACTTAGAAATGGTTGCAGGTATGAAACTTGAAGAAGACTCAGACCTCTTTTTTATGGATGAAAAAGTTAGAAATTATAAGCTTGCAATGTTAAAAAATTTAATCACAATCAACAAAGATACTGCAAACACTTCAAAATCCCTTCCTGATTTTTTTTCAGAGATTAGATCTGTAAAAAAAGAAGATCTATCATTTTTAACAAAACCAAGCAACCCTTTGTATGTTGGAAATTTACGAAGTGGTTCAAAAACACTGGACGTTGACATATTTTTACAGGGTTCCAAAGTATTAAGTCATCATATTCTTATACCTGCAACAACAGGTAGAGGAAAATCAAACTTATCTTCAGTGATGTTATGGTCTTTATTGAAGCATTCATTTGCAGGAGTCCTAGTGTTAGACCCACATGATGAGTATTATGGCAGAAATAAATTAGGGCTAAAAGATCACCCTAATAAAGAAAATCTTGTATACTACACACCAAGCGATGTTCCTGTTGGACAACGATCATTAAAGATTAATTTAACACAAATTAAACCAAGTCACTTTAATGGAGTCATGGACTGGAGTGGACCTCAACGTGAATTATTAACTGCATATTACAGAACTTACAAAAAAGACTGGATAGAGTCAATCATTTTTGAAAAAGAAACTCCTGGAAAATTTATGGAAGGCACTCTTGCCGTAGTCAAAAGAAGATTATTATCTTTACTAAATATCGATTTTTTTGAAAAACAAATTCATTCTAAAGGTGTATTTGATATTAATGCTGGTTTAACAACAATCAAAGACATCACAAATGATTTGGAAAAAAGTAAAGTTGTAATTATAGACACTTCCATCTTTTCAGGAAGTGTAGAAATATTAGTTGGAAGTTTAATTACAACTGAAATTCTTTCTAGATACAAATATTATAAAACAACTGGTCAATTAAATAATAAACCTGTTATTAGTATATTGTTAGAAGAAGCACCACGTGTTTTAGGTAAAGAAGTTCTTGAAAAAGGTCCAAATATTTTCTCAACTATTGCAAGAGAAGGACGTAAATTTAAGATTGGGTTATGTGCAATTACTCAACTTCCAAGTTTAATTCCTAGACAAATACTCGCTAACATGAACACAAAAATAATTCTTGGAATAGAAATGGCACCAGAACGTACTGCAATAATTGAATCAGCATCTCAAGATTTATCAAATGATTCAAGATCTATTGCATCTTTAGACAAAGGAGAAGCAATAATTACAAGTAACTTTACAAAGTTTGCTTTACCTGTGAAAATTCCATTATTTAGTGAATTTGTAAAAAAAGATATTAATAAAAACCAAGATAAACAAAGTTTTAGTGGAATAAACTTAAACTAATCTTTCTGAGTTTTATTGTCATAAAGTTTTGATAATAAATATGTTCCAATTCCAATCAAAGCTAAACTGCTTACTGTCTTCACAACTGGTGTAAACATTCTTTGAAACAAATTTTGTTTTTCTACTACTTCAGGTAATTGATATTCACCTACCTTTTGAATTTGGCTTGATTGTCCTTCTTGATCATATATTCTTGATGCCAAAGATTTTTCATCAACATCTTTAATAATTCCTGCACCAAGTTGCCCTGTAATTAAATGTGCAGGTAATAAATCAAACCATTTAACAACATTTTTTCTTTTAACTTCATCAAGTTTTCTTAACATGTTCAATGTAACATGATAAGTTAAAGCGTGTTTTAGCTGCACATTGTCAACCGCATCATATAATGGTTGCATCACTATATATTGACCTTGATTTGATTTTAAAGTTTTATTTGCTGTATCTATCCCAGCATAATAATCTTGCATAATTTCATCTCCATGATTTCCAATTAATTTACTTAATGATGCATCAAGATATTTTTTTGGATTTTTTAATGAATTAAGTAATCCAATTCCTTTTGGAATCAATAAAGGAAGAGTTACTGGGTGCATTAACATTAAGATAGTTGTTGGTATAAATGGCACAAGTAAATATGACCTACTTTTTGCTTCAATGTGTGACGCCATATCTGAAGAAATATTATTTAAAATATGTTCAAGTTTTTCATCAAACTTTGAATCAAGAGCTTGGACACTCTCTTTTATTGATGGATCCAAGTAATCCATTTTAGTTAATGATTCAATTGAGTCATCAAAAGATTGAGAAACTGTAATCATAAAGAATTAATATTTTTTACATTAAAAAGTGTTTTGTATGTAGAAATACTATTTACTAAATATTATGTTTCTCCTAATACATGTAATATTTTTACATAATTTTTATCCCTATTCAATCTATCATGAGAATATAATCTTAATTTTTGATCTTCTTTTCTAAATGCTGCAAAAGAGAATTCATCACTTATTATTAACTGTCCATTGTCCATTAATACACTATTTACTTCAGACAAAACTTCTTCAACTTTTTCCAACTGCATTGAAGAAGTACCATATGCAAAATTAGCCATCATAAGATATAATCCTACACTTGAATCTTGAAAATATCTTCTAGGAGAATACCCATCACCAACAATAAAGTCTACACCATCAATCATAGACACTTGTTCTTGAAACTCAGTATTAATTTCTAAAACAGTTAATTTTGAATCTGGATATTTTTGTCTTAAAGCTTTAGTCACATTTCCTTCAGAAGAACCAACTTCAACAATAGGACCATTTATTGATTCTGGAAAAAATGACAAAATTCTTTCTGCTCTTCTTGGGCTATTATATGTATTCACCCAATAAGGTGTTCCATCAACAAATAATTTATATTGTGCCCCTCCAAGAACCCTATTAGCTCTCTTAATATAATCTTCAATACCTGTAGTTCCCATAATAGATGAATCCATAATTACAGGTTCCATTGAAATTTTCGTATACATTATTAATAGTTTTTTAATATTTATATAAAAATCTACCTCCAATTAGAGATAAATGTTGCAAATTATGGCAAAATACTAAAAGAGCATCTTTAAAAATATTCTACTATTATCCAAACACTATGAAATTCTCTCATATCGCAGACTGTCACATTGGTGGATGGCGTGACCCTAAATTAAAAGTTTTAAATTCATTAGCGTTTGAAAAAGCTATTAATTTATCAATTGAACAAAACGTTGACTTTATTTTAATTGCAGGAGATTTGTTCAACAGTGCTTTACCTGGAATTGATAAATTAAAAGATGTCATAAAATTATTTAAAAAATTAAAAAATCTTGATATTCCTGTTTATTTAATTGCTGGAAGTCATGATTTCTCACCATCAGGAAAAACAATGTTAGATGTGATTGAGGAAGCTGACCTTTGTATTAATGTTGTAAAAGGTCAAGTTGACGAAGAGTCTAAAAAATTAAAACTAAATTTTACAATTGACCCAAAAACTGGTGCAAAAATTACTGGTATGTTAGGCAGACGTGGGATGCTTGAAAAATCTTATTATGAAGAACTTGATAGAACAAATCTTGAGAATGAAGAAGGATTTAAGATTTTTATGTTCCACACAGCATTAACTGAATTAAAACCAAAGTCATTAGAAAATATGGAGTCAAGCCCAATCTCACTTCTTCCTAAGAATTTTGATTATTACGCAGGAGGACATGTACACATTGTTGAAAAGATGGATTTAGTTGGATATAAAAATGTTGTATATCCTGGACCACTATTCCCAAACAGTTTTCATGAACTTGAAGAATTACTTGGTGGAGGGTTTTATATTTATGACAATGGACAAGTTATTAGACAAGAAATTCAAATTAAACCAATTAAAAAAATTACATTCAATGTAAAAGGAAAAGATCCTGAGAGTGTTACTGGTGAAATAATTAGTGAACTTGAAAAAACTAAATTAGATGATGCTTTAATTCTTTTAAGAATTAAAGGTGAATTAGATACTGGAAAAATTACTCAAATTGATTTTAGAAAAATATATAAATTTGTATATAGCAAAAATGCGTATTTTATAATGAGAAACACAAGTAGTTTATCTTCAAAAGAATATGAAGAAATAAAAATTCAAACAAAGTCATCTAGAATTGTTGAAGAAGAATTAATCAATGAACATGTTGGTCAAATAAAAGTTGATGAATGGGATGAAAGTATTGAAAAATCTATGATAAAGACATTGATGAGATCCTTATCAACTAATAAAGTAGAAGGAGAAAAAGTGTATGAGTTTGAAGATAGAATAAAAAAAGAAATAAATCATATACTTGAATTGTGATTCAAGCTTTTTAAAATCTTAATTATGTCTTTATTTAAGTCTTGTTCAATTTGTGTTATTATGTTTGTTTTCTTCATTGTTAGGAATCACCTTTAATAAGAATTGATTGTGGATTTGATTTATATAGCTCACAGCAGAATGTCTAGTGAACCCAGTAAGCTGGACTTTAGAAAAAATTAGTGAGTATGCGTCTAGTGGATTATTATTGAAAAATTAATAAACATTTTTTGAATTCGTCTAATAATCAGATATGTTATCTTTCCCTATAACAATCAAGAACCAGATTTTGATAATTTGGTATCAACTCAACCCTTTTTCCCAAAGCTATTTCCATCTCTCCAGGAGTTATAACATCAAAATAATTAAAAAACACTTCTCCAACCAAATCAGGGAGACCCCACATAGGTAAATTAGTAATATGTGATTGTTCCTGTCTTAAAAATCTGCCTCTAACAGTCCCATGTTTTGCACATTCTGTAATAATTGTAACAGAACCGTTGAATAATTCATCTTCCATCTGTCTACTTCCTACCAAAATGTTTCCAACTTTAAGTTTTTGAACATTGTGTCCATAATTTTTCTTACATGTTTCAATTTGCTCATCTGTAAGTTCAACTTCTGCATTCTTATACATAAGTTTCATAATGAAAATTCCATGATCAATTAAATCTTGATTTACAGTAATATTAACTTTAGCATTATCACTAAAATCTTCTCTAAAAAAATAATTTTCTGCATGGAAAAAATACCCTTGATAACTTCCTGCCCTCCATGGAGAACTAAATGATTGATCTTTTGTGATATGTATACCCTTTGGCATAATATCATCCTGTTCAAATTGTTCTATAACTGACTCTAATAAAAAAGGTTCAAGTTCTGGGTTCTGTTTTCTATGTTTTTTAAGTGTAAGACCTCTTTTGAACATTTTAATAACCAAAAAGAAAGAAAGTATATATAAAATTTACCATATTTATCATTCAATAGTAATTAATACTACTTTAAAAACATCACCCATATATTTTTACCTATAAATCATTTATATAAACCATTATTAATCATATAGAAAAAATTAGTTTATCAATTTTTTAAATTCATCAATCATTTTCTGAGGATTATCGACTTGACAACTTCCCATTGCAAAATTATCTCTACCCCCACCTTTACCATTAAACTTAACAAGTACTTGATTTAACAATTCAGGAGCATTTATATTCAAATCCTTTGATATATTTAATAATATCATTGCCTTGTCATCTGATTTGTTTACAAAACACACTACATTGTTATCAATTGCTAATTCATTTGATTTATCCACAAGCTGTTTTTTTTCAACATCCTCAACAATGTTAAAAATTAATTTTTTACCGTTAATAATTTCTTCACTATTAAAATCAAGAAGTTTTGTAGCTACATCCCTATATTTTTTTTTATAATTTTCAACATCCTCTTGAAGTTTTTTTATTGAGTCTATTACTTTACTTGGTTCACTCTCTAAAATTGATGTTACAACCCTTGTTGTTTTTGATATTTCAAATAAATCTTTTATTGTATCTACTTTAAATTTTATTTCCCATTTACCTTTTACAAAATTAAATTTTGTAATTAATAAATTGCCAATATACTTCGAATTTGGAGCGTGAATTCCCGCACATGCTGACCAATCAAATCCTTCAACTTCAATTACTCTAACTTGATTTGACTTAATTCTTTCAGGTTTTATTCTTAACTTTCCTAGATTTACTGCATCTTCTTTTGAATAAATGGTTGAAACCAAATCACGATTCTCATTAATAATTTTATTTGTTAATTCCTCTACAATGAATAGTTTATCCCATGTAACTTCTTTAGTGTCAATAAACAATGAACTTTCAATTTCGTCCAAATCAATCTTAACTAATTTTACTTCACCAAGAACTGTTTCAAGAACTTTGAACAAAATATGTTCACCTGAATGCATTTTGATTAATTTGATTCTCCTGTTTTGATTAATTTTTAATAATAATTTATCACCTATTTTAACTTCACCACTAAGTACATTAGTCTTATGAACAATCGTATCATCTTTTTTAGACACTTCAGTTACTTCCCCTTTGAAGTTTCCTGAAACAATGGCTCCTGTGTCATGTGGTTGTCCACCACCTCCTGGATAAAAAATAGTGTCATCTAATTCAATTAATAAAAAATTGCCTTCAATAGTAACATTTGTTACAGTCTGTTGACATTCAAATAAGAATGGATCGTGATATTTATACATTTTAAGATTAAAAATATATCTAAATATAAAAATAATACGAAAATCCTACAAACTACTAATATAAAAGAAGATTTCTAAGTATTCTTAGGTTCTATTATTTTTAAATCGGATTTTCGAATATTACAACTTGGTTAACACATTATAGAAATACGTTGAGTATTAAATCCAAGTTGTAATAAATCTAAAAAAATAAACAATAGGGAACTAATTTACAAAAATCTTTATAAATTATTAAAGAATTCTTTTTTAGATAAAAATGGATATGACTAATAAACCAAAAAATGTATTTTTTATTAGTGTACTGTCCATTGTCTTGATTCTCCTGTTTATTTATTAACAGACGAGTTCACTTTTTTTTGTGTGCTTATCTAACAAAAAACAAGTAGAGTCAAGGCTATAATATACAAAAATAGTCATAAAATGAGAGATTTACTATTACGTATTGGAAATTATTCGCAAATTATATCTGTAAATGGTAACACAACAATATTTGTTGGCAACACAAGAGGAAAAGAACCATATCAAAAAACTCATTCAAATTTAGCAGAAGCTTTATTTTCATTTATGGACTTTTCAATATCTATACTTGGACCTGTAATAGAAGTTGGAGTTCCTGTACCTCAACTAACTACAATTTTATTGGATCCAAAAACAAGTAACATTAGTTTTGAATTTTTCATTAGATCAGATCCAATAAGTGTTGCTAGTCATCCTGATAGGGACCAAGTATGGTCACAATATGGTATTCCTTTTATTGGATACCTTGAACCAACAGATTTAAGGGCTGTAATTGAATCACAACCCTTTTATGGTCATGGAATTGAAGCAAATATAGGCCCATATACTCCGATAGAAAAACCTGAGGTGATAATTAAATACCCTTCTAAGGTTCCCATTAGTGAGGAGGTCCAAAATATCACATTCCCAAATGGTTGGAAAGGAAATAAATTGGAAAACGAATCAGTAACTATCGAAACTGCTGATGTATTATATGTAATTTCTAAAAACATATTACCAAAATCAGAATGTAAATCTCTACAATCAAAATTGCTTCAAGCAATTGATTTTCAAACAAGGGGGGAAAATCATGGAAAAGCAATGTATCTGGATGAAGTTGTCCAAGCAGATCTTCATAAATATGCAGCACAATATAAATATTGATTATTTAATTTTGATTAATTTTTTTATCATTTCTTTAACATCTTTAGGATCAGCTTTGCCTTTTGTCTTTCTCATGACACCACCAATTATTGCGTTAATTGCCATTTCCTTTCCTAGTTTATAATCATCAACTGCTTTTTTATTCTCAACAATTGCTTCCTTACAGAACTTTTCTAATTCGCCAATATCAGACACAGCTTCTAATCCTTGTTTTTTGACAAAGTCTTTTACATCAATATCTTTCACTACTAACTGTTCAATTATTTTTTGAGCAACTTTGTCTGTTATTTTTTTATCTTGTAACAGCTCAAGCATAATAATAAATTGTTTAGAATTTATTTTCATATTTGATGCATCAATTTTATTGTAATTTAGAACTCTTGTTAATTCGCGTCTAATCCATTTTGCTGCTAAATCTGGTTTTATTTTATTAATTGATTCTTCAAATATTTTTGTTAATGACAATTCATTTGTAATCACATATGCATCATCACTTGATATCTTTAATTTTTTAACATATCGTTCATATTTTTCATTTGATAATTCCGGAATATCTTTTTTCAATTTATCAATCAGTTTTTTGTCCATATCTATAGGCACCAAATCTGGATCAATTATATATCCATAATCATCCTCAGTTTCTTTGGTCCTCAACATTGTTGTAATTCCCTTAGCTGAGTCCCATGCCCTAGTCTGTTGAACCATTGTTTTATTTTCTTGAACCAATTGTTTTTGTCTTTGGATTTCATACTCTAAAGCTCTTTGAATCTCTTTGAATCCAGTTATATTTTTAACCTCAGACCTCACATAATTTAGTTCTTTAATTGATACGTTAGCATCAGCTTTAATTATATTTTTATCAGGATTAAATATACCCAAGTATTGAAGCATTGTAACAAGGGACTTCATAAACTCCCTAGCTTCTTCTGCTGATGTTAATTCAGGTTTTGTTACGACTTCAACCAAAGGGTTCCCACTTCTGTTATAATCAATTAAAACATATTTAGATTTAGTAATTCCTGCTGGATGCACAAGGCTTGCTGGATCCTCTTCAAGATGCAACCTTGTAATCCCAATAATCTTATCCATTATTTTTATTGATCCATCAATTCCAATTGGTTCTTCATACTGTGTTATTTGATAATTTTTTGACATATCTGGATAAAAATAACTCTTTCTTGAAAATACAACTTCCTTAGCTAATTTACAGTTTAAAGCCATTGCAAGTTTTATTGCAAATTCAATTGCACGTTTATTAACAACTGGTTTACTTCCTGGATGACCTAAACAAATTTGACATACTCTTGTGTTAGGCAATTCACTTCCTTGCGTTGCACAACTACAAAATAATTTAGATTTTGTATTAAGTTCTACATGAATCTCTAAACCTATTACAATATTGTTTTTGAATTTCATCTTATTAATTTTTTAATCTTTTTTAAGTTACTTTTTGCTTCTTTCATCCCTGCCAAAATATATTTTTTTCCATTATGAAATGAAAAAGTTTTCATACGAGTAAGTTTTATCGGCTTTAGCACAACCAAATTAGAATCTTTCTCATCATATCTATTCAAACTATTTGCTAACAAATCATATACTCTTGCCATCACAAGTCCTGAATCAACTTTTTTGTTTTTAATACTAGTTAATCCAAATAAATCAACAGCAATAATAACATCAGCTCCCATTTCTTTTGCAATATTAACTGGTGTAGCATTAACTGCTCCACCATCAATATAATACTTATTCCTAATTTTTACTGGTGGAAACACTCCTGGAAAAGATCCTGAAGCAAATATTGATTCTAACAAATTACCTTTCTTAATAACAATGGATGCCCCATCGTCCAACCTTGTCACACCTACATTTAAAGGAATTTTAGTATCTTTGAATGAACTATTCTTAAAATATTTCTTTAAAAATTTTTTAACCTTTAATCCCTTAATTAACGAAATTCTAGGGTCATTTAAGTCAACAAAATTCAAAATATCTCTTTTTTTAAAATTAATTGCCAAATCTTCCATCAAGTCAACATTACCAGTTAATGCAAAATATCCCCCAATCAGAGCACCCATACTTGTTCCAGCAATACAATGAATTGGAATGTTATTTTCTAGTAATACTTTAATTACTCCAATATGTGAAAATCCTCTTGCTCCACCACTTCCTAATGCTAAACCTATTTTTTTCATCTTTGTTATTTTACTTTACAAGCCTTTTAATTTTTTTTAAATATTTTATTGCTTCAAGTTCCCCGATCTTAATATTTTGTTTTACTTTATCAAATGCAAATAATTGAACACCGTTACCAGTATCAGGTCTTAAAACTACAATGTTTTTTTTATATTCATGTTCTTGATAAGTTGATAGTTTTGATATTAATATGTTATAGGTTCTCTCCATTATGTCCAAGGTATTAGTTGACGCAAGTTTTTTCTTTTTAAAATTGTACAAATCCACTCCAATTACAACATCTGCACCTAACTCTCTAACAATATCTACAGGTAAACCATCTGCAATACCTCCATCTATCAAAATTTTACCACCTTTTTTTGATGGAGGAAATATGCCTGGTAAGGTTGACGACGCAATAACAGCATCCAATATTCTACCTCTAGTAAAAACAACTCTTGATCCGTCTGTTGCATCAGTTGCTCCAATTGCTAAAGGAATTTTTGTATCCTTGAATCTTTTATTTCCAAAAAACTGTTCCCAATATTTTCTTAATTTTTTTCCTTTAATTAATGAAATCTTAGGATTATTCAAATCAATTAAGGTCTTCCAGATATCCGTTGACTTAAAATTTAAACTAACTTTTTTTAATCCCTCAACATTTAAATTTAAAGCATAGTAAGCAGCAACAACTGATCCAATACTAGTACCTGAAACATAATCTATAGGTATTTTGTTTTCTTCTAAAATATTGATAACTCCTATATGGGCAAATCCTCTTGCTCCACCACTTCCTAATGCTAATCCTACTTTTTTCATTTTCTTAGAATTTTTTTCATTTTAACTTTTTCATTTTACTTATAGTATACATTGAGCTAATAATTGCTGCTGCACAACCTAATGTAATTGATAATATTATTTGGTTTATTTTGGTTGCAAATAATTGTTCTCGTTGAAATAATACCAAGTAACTAGCTGAAAAAATCATAAACACAATAATATAACGCAATCTGTTTTCAATTAGTTTAATTCTTCGTTTTAATGCTGCTTTTGTTTCAGGATCCAAATGTATTTTCTTTTTTTCAATCATACTAAACTCCTAGCAAAATCTAATAATTTTTGTTCTTCAAAATGATTTGCAATGACTAACATCCCTGTTGGCATTTTTTTACTTAATCCATTTGGAATATTTAAGTGAGGGAATCCAGCCAAATTAGGTCCTGCTGTCATGATATCCATCATATAATTCTCTAACGGAGTCATCTTATCAATCTCTGTAAACTTAGGTGCAATGTTTGGCATTGTTGGAGTAACAATTAAATCATACTTTTTGAATATGTTTTTATATTCTTCAATTATTTTTGTTCTAACTTTTAATGCCTTTAAGTAATATGCATCTCTAAATCCTGACATTCTCGCATATGTTCCCAAAATAATTCTTCGTTTTGCTTCTTTTGTAAAATTTTTACTTCTTATAATTGAGAAATATTCATTGAAATTCATTCCAGTTGGTTTTTCTTGTACTCCATACCTAAGACCACACAAATTTGACAAATTAGTTGAGACTTCTGACATACTTATTAAATAATAATCTTGGACACTTATTCCAAATGTTAATGGTAAAGAAACTAAATCATATTTTAATTTTTCAATAGATTTCATTAGGTTTGTTTTAACACCATCTTGTACTCCTTTACCAATTGACTCTTTAACCAAAGCAATTTTAAATTTATCGCTAACTTGTTTTGTAAACTTTGGAACATCTTTTTTTATTGAAGTAGAGTCCCGCTCATCATGCCCACTAATAACTTCCATAACTAAAGCAACATCTTCAATATTTTTTGACGTAACTCCAATTTTATCCATACTGTTTGAATATGTTATTAATCCATATCTAGAAATCCTCCCATATGTTGGACAAAGTCCATATACTCCACAATATGACGCTGGAGCTACAATACTTCCACCTGTGCTCTCAGTAATGGAAACCAAAGGTCTAGATATTTTTTGTGCAATGCCTGAACCTCCACCGCTTGAACCACCTGTTGTTCTCTTCTTATCAAATGGATTCAATGGAGCTTTATTCCCAATACCAACGTTAACATTAAATGAGCCAAATCCAAATACATCCTGATTGGTTTTACCAACAATAATTCCACCTTCACTTTTTATTTTTTCAACTACAGTAGCGTCAAATACAGGACTATATCCCTCTAATATTTTTGAGCCAGCTTTCGACTCCATATCTTTAACACAAATAGCATCTTTGATTGAAAATGGAACTCCAAATAGTCTACCTTTACCAAGCTTAGAAATTCGTTTTGCTTCCTTTACAGAATATTCTTCATCAATAGTTAAAAAATAATTATGGTCTTTATTTATATCTTTAATTTCCTTCAATGTTTCTTTTGTATTCTTAACTATGTCAATATCTCCTTTCTTTGATTTTTTGATAAGTTCTTTACAATTCACTTTACATAAGCTTTATTGATAATAACTGGTGTTTCTGGAACATCTGTGTAATGTCCTTTAGTTGTTGTCTTAACTACTCTTATTTTCTCAACTGTATCTTCACCACTTATAACTTTTGCAAAAACAGCATATCCAAAATCTCTAGCGCCATTATCTAAAAATACATTATCAGCTACATTAATAAAAAACTGAGATGTAGCACTGTCAACTTCATTTGTTCTTGCCATTGCTAAAGTATATTTTACATTTTTTAAACCATTATCTGCTTCATTTTTAATTGCTGGTTTTGTTTCTTTTTCATTCATATCCGAATCAAACCCACCACCTTGAACCATGAAGTTACTTATAACTCTATGAAAGATTAAACCATCATAATATCCTTCATTAACATACTCTAAAAAATTCTTTGTGCTAATTGGAGCTTTGTCGTCAAATAGCTCAACTTCAAATTCACCTAATGTTGTCTCAAATTTTACAATTGTCATACTATCATCACCCTTTATTGTTTCATCAATATTTTTATTTTCGTCAATAATTTCTAGTTTAATTTCATTGTTAGAGCTCTTACCTATCATAAAAACACCAAATAATAAAATTGCAAATATTAGAAAATATAATGTATAATTTTTATTTTGTTTTTTTTTTCTATGTTTCATTTTTGTTCACACTACTTTTGGACCTATAATATATCCATCTTTTTTATTTTGAACATTTTTAAGAGCTTCGTCAACAGATAAACTCGTCCTTGGAACATCATCTCTTAAAGAATTTTTTATTGGTACAGAATGAATGCTTGGTTTAACACCATTTGTATCAATTTGTTGAATCTCTTCAAATGCTTTAATTATTTCTTTTAATTGAGGTAAAAATTCATTAATTTCAGACTCAGTTAATTTAAGCCTTGCAACATCTGCTACATGCTCTATTAATTTGCGGTCAACCCCCATAGATATTAGCATAAAATAAGAATATATAAAATTTACTTAGAAAATTGAACAACAAATTCACAATTTATGTGTAAAAATAAGATAATTTGCGTAAAGATGAACAAAATACAACTATTTGGTTTAAAAAATGCTAACCTAAAATATATAAATAACTACAGACTAGTAGATACAAAAAGGTTACAAAAATGAGTATGTTGAAAACAGTAAGTCTACAAGTCTTAATAGATGATCTAAACAAAGGAACATTTGGTAGATCTGAAGAAGATGATTTAAGCGAAATTGCATATGCAATTAACCTTACAAATCTAGCTCTAAATCAAAATCATTCAATTCCTAAACTATTTGAATTGTATCAAAGTTTACAAAATTTTGCTTTTACAAAAATTGATGAAGATCCGTATAATGACCCTAAAAAAATGTCTCTTACATTAATAGATGGAAATTATCAACAATTGTTAACAGATATAATTGAAAAAGGTTTAAACTTAGCAACTCAAGAACAATTACCTTATTTTGTTGATTTATATGTTCAAAAGACCAGAGAATATAATGAATTAGATAGTATAAATAGAAATGAAGCACAAGATGCTCAACATACTTTTTTATTAAACGCAAGAGAAAATTTCATTGAGACATATTTAGATCCAAAAGTTGTAAAAGAAAGTAATAAAAACCCTGTGCAAAACTTAAGTTTTAATTATAGTAGGTTTAGTGCCATTATAGAGTATATTGTTCAATCTCCTGATAATCCTGGATCTAAAGAACTTGCTACACCTGTTCTATATCAACGTAGAAATTTCACCCTTTTTTCTGCACCAATAGAACCTATGTGGGATGAAATTCATGAATCAAATCCAAGAAAAAATAGAAAAGATCTAAATATATTTATGAATGAATCTTTGAATGCAGTAAATACATCCGCACAGTATTCATCTCTTTTCAGAATTGCTGAAAAACTTCCTGGATGTGTTGAATATCATAAAAGTAATAATACTACAGGTAGACGTATAGGTGAGTGGTTTAATACATGGGTAGATGAAATTGATTTTGGCTTAGGAAGTATAACTCTAAATCCAAAATTTAAATTTTGATTAAGTTAATGTTTATTCACAGAAAAAATACCAGAACAATATGTACAATTGCAACATTTAAATAAAATTATTCTCAAAATTTCAAACATCAAACTTTTCTAATTCTTCAATATTTTTTACATTGAGAACTTTGAATCCTACATCTGATGCTATTTTTAGAATATCTTCCCTATCGTCTACAATTAATGTATGCTCTTTATTTAGATCAAATTTATTTTCCAATTGAATCCAAAACCCTATTGTCTCTTTTTTACCTGATGCAATAAAACTTACATGTTCATCTAACCTGAACCTTTGTAGAAATAATTTTGCAGTTTTTTCTTTGCTTTGTGTAACAATCCCAAGTCGTTTATCTTTTGCTTTTATTTTTCTAAATATTGTTGGTATTGATTTATTTTTCAAAGTATAAGTATGCCTAATATGTTTTTCAAGAACATTATAATATAAATCAACACAATCTAATTCCTTACATAATTCAAATGTATCAACTTTTTCTTGACCTGTTTTTTCTTTAATTTTTGAAATTGTTTCTTGAAGTTTGATTTTTGACACTAACACAGTTGACAAAATAGAATCAATAATCTCTGGATACATCCTAGAATAAATGGCACTGTCTATTATTGTATCATCCAAATCAAACATGTAACAATCTATCATTTTATATCCTTATGTGAGCTTGACTTAATTCGCAAAGCGAATTAAAGTTTGCTTGCAAACTTTAGGAAACTCACGTGTTTTGATCAAACCTTTGTAAAAAGTTTGATATGTAACAATCTATCATTTTATATTCTTAATAAAAACACTTTACCACTTTTTCTTTGAAAATAATAAATAAATTATAAACGTTAAACCTAATATCCCTGCAGTTGTAATATAAAACCCTAAAGGATGATTTCTTAGTGGGATATGTACAAAATTCATACCAAACAATCCTGAAAGAATTGTTGGAATTGTAATAATTAATGCAATAATAGTCAATTGTTTCATGAACTCATTTAATCTTGAAGATGCTAAAACTGCATGAACATTAATTAAATTTGATAAAACCTCACGCTGGATTTTTTCAGTATCAAGAACTTGAAGCACATCATAATATAACTCCTCAAAATGATGCCTATCCTTTCTTGGAATCTGTTTATAGTATCCTTTTCTAAGTAAATTTAATACTTCAACATTAGCAATTAATGCTTGATTAAAAAAACTTAAAATTACAGATTGATCATATAACTTTTCCAAATCTTCAACTTTCATTTGTTTTTTTGAGAAATTTTCAAATATATCAATTTTTGATGCAATCCTATCTATTCTAATTAAAAAATCATCATTGATTTTGTCGATAACAAAGTGAATAAAATAAGCAAATCCCTTTTTAAACAAAAATTTCTTTTTATTTTGTGATAAATCCTCAGAAATATTATCAAACACAGGCAAAGGTCTTTTTTCAACTGTAACTAATTTGTTTTCAAGTATATAAAAATAAACAGGTAGTGTTTCAAGTTCATCATCTAATACATAAGGTGCTCTATAGATAACTTCCAAATATTTGCCACTTGAAACTTTTGGACGTTCTTCTTCCTCTAATGATTCTTGAAGTTCTTCAATAGGCACACCAGTCTCTTTAGACAATAACTGAAGTTGTGTTGGGTCTGGACTTACAATCCTAACCCAAGAAGTTTTATTCTTAATTTTAGTCAAATCTTCTTTTTTAACATTACCAGTCTTTTCGTTAAAAGAAAATACTTCTATCATAAAATCAAATTAATAAACCTAAGTATAAAAATATATTGATAAAAAATTAAAATAAGAGATTAAAGAATTAATCCTTCTTCTCTTTTCCTCTAAACAAGATACCTGTTAGTACATTTAACAAGAATGCATCAAGTAAATTTATTGGGTTCAATGCAAATAATCTTGGCATTAAATAATTCCAAATTAACCATACTGGAAGTGCATACATAACTGCACCTGCAAGAATAATTGCAGCAGTAATTAATAACCCACCAAATATATTTGGAACAAATCTAGCTTTTACCATTTTTAATTCACCTACTTATTCTCCTTTTTTACAAAATCAAGTTTAATATTAAGTTCTTTCATCTGTTCTTTAGTTATTTCACTAGGACTTCCATCCATTGGACATTGTGCATTTTTATTTTTTGGGAATGCAATTACTTCTCTAATATCAGTATACCCATTCATTAATGCAACAATCCTGTCAAATCCTAAACCTACACCACCATGTGGAGGAGCTCCATATTTGAAAGCTTCAAGCAAAAATCCAAATCTTTCCTGTGCTTCTTTCTCAGGAAACCCAACAATCTTCATAACTCGTTTTTGAAGTTCTGGATTAGTGATTCTAATTGAACCTGAACATAACTCCATTCCATTTAGAGTAAGATCATACTGATTACAAATAACAGCTCCTGGATCTTTCTCCATTTTGTCAATCCATTCATCCCTAGGAGAACAAAACATATGATGCATTGTATCCCATTTTTGTTCTTCTTCATTGTATTCAAATAATGGGAAATCAATTATCCAAGAAAATTTCCAATCTTCTTTGATTAAGTCCATTTTTCTTGCAACTTCAAGTCTTACTTGACCTAATGAATTACAAGCAACCTCAAACTTATCTGCAACAAACAATAACAAATCATCATTTTTTGCATCAACGTCTTTAATTAATTGAGATTGTAGTTTATCATCAAAATATTTTACAATGTTTGATTCTAATTTTCCATCTTTTAATTTCATCCAAGAAAGTCCTTTTGCATGATGATTCTTTGCTAAATCTATTAATTTATCAATCTGTTTTCTTGAATATGTTTCAGCAGCCCCTTTAACTCTTAAACACTTTACAACTCCACCTGCATTAATTACTTCCTTGTATACATTAAAGTCACTTTTCTTCATTAATTCAGTAACATCAACGAATTCTAAACCAAACCTTAAATCAGGTTTATCTGATCCATACTTATTCATTGCATCATGCCAACTTATTTTTGGAAACGGTGTTTTAATATCAATTCCCAAAACATCTTTCCACATAGCTTTCATTAATCCTTCTACAACAACAAATACATCTTCTCTCTCAACAAAAGACATTTCCATATCAATTTGTGTATGTTCAGGTTGTCTATCTGATCTTAAATCTTCATCCCTTAGACATCTAGCAAATTGAAAATACTTGTCAACTCCACTAACCATCAATATTTGTTTATATAATTGAGGACTTTGTGGAAGTGCATAGAATTTTCCCATGTTAACTCTTGACGGAACAACATAATCACGTGCACCTTCAGGAGTAGATTTCATTAAAACTGGTGTCTCAATATGAATAAATTCTTCTTTGTCTAAATAATTCATAGCAGCAACCATTGCTTTATGTCTATTCAAAAGATTTTTTTGCATAGTTGGACGTCTCAAATCCAAATATCTATATTTAAGACGTGCTTCTTCTCCAGCTATTTTTTTATCATCAACTTCAATTGCAGGTGTTTCAGACTTGTTTAGAACGGTAACTGTATCAGCTAATACTTCAATTTCTCCAGTTTCTAGCTTTTTATTAACTAAATCTCCTCTACTTCTAACTTTTCCTTCAACCTGAATAACCCATTCACGTCTAACTGCATCTGCAATCTTATGAGTATTTTTATCATGACTTGGATCAAAGACAACTTGAGTTAAACCCCATCTATCTCTTAAATCAACAAAAATAACTCCTCCATGATCTCGATAACTTTGAACCCAACCTGAAATTGTAACTTCTCGTTTAATATCTTTACTTCTTAATTCTCCACAATTATTTGTTCTTAACATTATTTCTCACCTTTAACATAATCATTTTTTATATATTTACTATCCAAGGAAATTTCTAACATATGCTGCTCGCTCAATGTTTTCTGAAATTTCCATTAGATTGTTTTTCTTTAAATCACCAATAATAAATGAGGTTATTTTTTCATGTTTTTTATTTATATCTAATTTAAACCTACTTATAATTTTCTTTAAGTCTTTTGCTAAATCCTCAGATAACATACTTAATGATTCTTCATTAAAATATGCAAGTGCTTCAGCCATGTCGTCCATTACACCTGTATTTTGATTCAAAAAGTCCCAATCAGATTCATCTAATGTACTTAATCCTAATATTTCAGGAGGTAATCCAATTGAATAAAGTGACGCACAAAACTTAATTGCCCTAGGTAATTTTACACCTGAACCTTCCCTTGAGTATCCAAATAATCCTACATGAAGTTTTCTCTTTCTTCTTTGAGGAACAAAAGAACTTAATTTATTTACAATCAACGCAATCTCAATAATCTGTTCTTGGTAATTTAATGACACTTTTTCAATTATTTTTATTGCTCTATCTCCATCCAAGTAATTTGGTTCTGATCTTTTTGTTTCTTCTAATAGTTTTACAGCAGTCCTTACTTCATCTTCAGAATAGTCATACTTAAATGCTGACTGTGTTGTAAAAGTTTGAACAGAAGGATATGCTTTCATAATTTTTTTAACATTTTTTGGAGTAAAATTGCCCCTAAAAGGAACTGACCCACATCCAATAATTGGGTAAATTTTAACACCTAATTCAACCTGTAAATCGTACAATCTTTGAAATGCAACCCTATTAATCAAAACAGCTGAAACATTCCCGTAATTAAGCGCAGGATCACTCCTAGCTAACCAGACTCTTTGATAATCTTTAATATTTTCTTTTTTGATATATTCTTTAACAATATTATGCGCATTAAGCATACTATCTTTGTCTTCAATAAGAGGAATAACATTAAGTCTTTTAGGATAAAACTCTCCAACCCAATCTTTAATTTTTATATTATCAACAATCTTTTCAGACTTACCAATAACAAACTTATCATAATATTCTTTTATCCTAATTATTTGCTCACTTGAGCTAACCATAGGAATACTTAATTCAAATATTGGTGCAACTCCTTTTTTATAGAATTTATTAGCAATATCAAAATTTCTTGGAATTGATTCTAAAGTTTCTAACAATAATTTCCCCATATTTTTTTCAACCTGAGGATTTGGTGCCCTTAAAGTTATGAACAAATCTTTTCCTAGTGAATGTTTAGAAAAATAATCTGAATACTTTGACAAAAGTTTCTCAACTACATAATTATCAACTTCTTTACCTTCACAATCCCATAATTGTTCAGTTATCTTTAAATGTGAAAACGCATAAAACGCTTCTTTAATTTCGTCATCTCCTGCAATCACAGAATTCTCTACAAAAAAAGGTTGACGTACATTATCCGGGTGTTGTGTTGACATAGTTCTTGGAATCTTAATTTTTAACACCTCTAGTAAAAATTAAGGCACGAAAAAATTTATTTAAATTTTTGGTGTCCCAAAACCTAAAAGAGTTTTTTAGGACTACTAATGTTTTTTTTAATGAGTTTGTATTCATTTTAGGCTCTCCATATTAATTTTAAACAAAGAAAAGAACGCTGAAGGCATGACTGCATCTAGCAATCATCCGTGTAACAATTACCGTCATTAGATGCTCGGTTGTTCATAACAAAAAGTGAATGAATTATTATATATAAATGTATTTGTAGAATTAATAAGATTCAATGCCTTGATAATATAGTCTTCCACTTGTAATAATTTCACCATGTTCAATGATTTGACCATCTTTACTCTGAAGAATACTTCTTGCAAGTTCTCCCAAATCTTCAATTAATCCTTTAGTCTCTAATCCTTCAATGTGTACAGCACCTTCTTGATAAAGTCTATATAATATTACTGAGATTTCCTCAAAACTAGATTCTCCTTGAACTTCTCGAGAATCTATATCTACTATACCAAACTGTGTATAAAGTGAATAGACAGAAATTCCTTGATCATCTACAATAATCTTACGCATTTTATCAGCAAGCTTCTTACCTGGAACTTCCAAATGTTGCCTGTCAACCGGAAAATAATGTTCAACTCCAACTTCTAAAACAACTGGATTCTCAGCAAAGTGAGAAGGAGTTCCATTTGTATATCTTTGAGTTACTCTACTCTTAAACCCACATTTTGGATTTCCATAATCACAAAAAGAAGTTAAATTTACTACATCATCTGATTGAGCTATGTAATCTTCTATTATTTTTGAAAAATATTCACCCCTATAATTATAATCTAAACCTGATGCAATTACAAATGCACCCCTTTCTTTTAACTTCTGCACAACATCAAGAATACCTTCATCAAAAAACTGAATTTCATCAATAAAAATAATCTGGTTTGGATTTCGAGTAGCAGCTTCTAAATAATAATCAAGAATTCCACTTGAATCTCTTGTGTCAATTGGAACAACTCCTTCTTCAAATTCTCCAATATTTGAAACGTAAGCAGTGTTAGCATTCACATCAGCTGGTAAAAAATCAAAACCTCTTGTATCCATATCTGGCTTAAAAGCCATAACTTCATATCCACCTAATTCACTATTGTTTTTTAAAATTCTTAACAATTCAATCATACCTAGAGTCTTTTCAGACCTCATGGGTCCTGTTAAAAACATATCACTTCCAGCTAATTGGTCATATGAGTATAAAACACCCTCTAATGACTGAATATATAATAAATGATCATAGGTTCTTGGCAATCTTTCCCTTTGAACAAGATCTTCATCTCTAACTAATGTTATTTTAACTCCCTCACTGTTATGTTATATCAAATTTCCAGGTGTATAAAAAGATATTTTTTTCTACTTTTTTTGCAAAGAAATATAAACTAATTTCAACCTCTGCAGACAATGAAGTTTAAGAAAGAATATGTTATTATTTTTTTGATACAAGTAACTGAAGTACTTGGTTTTTCATTAGTCCTACCTTTCCTACCATTATATGCAAAAGATTTTGGAGCGTCTCCATTGATCATTGGAACAATTCTTATGACTTTTTCACTTTTTCAGTTCATAACTAGCCCAATTTTAGGAAGATTAAGTGATTCATATGGAAGAAAACCACTTTTAATATTTTCTCAAATTTCTACATTTTTAAGTTTTATAATACTAGGTTTTTCAAATGCACTGTGGATGATATTTGCGTCCCGTATTGTTGATGGTGTATTAGGAAGTAATCACTCAATTGCTCAAGCATACTTATCAGATATATCAAGCAAAAAAAATAGAAGCAAAGTTTTTGGAATTAGTGGCGCTGCATTTGGTTTTGGATTCTTAATTGGCCCTGCAATTGGCGGATACCTTGCAACCATCTCACCTATGGGATACAAACTACCAAGTTTTATTGCTGCAGGAATATCTTTAGTAACAATTCTTTTGACTGCTACTTTATTGAAAGAAACAATAAAAAAGAAAAAAACAGTAAAACTAAGTTTAAATATATTTCATTTTGAAGAATTAAGAAAATATATATTAATGCCAAAAATAAGATTGGATCTATGGCAATATTTCGCATATCTTGTCAGTCATATTATTTTCACAAGTCAATTTGCATTGTTTTCTAATATGCAGTTAGGATTTGAAGCACAAGATATTGGTTTTCTTATGGCTTATGTTGGTGCAATAAGTATTATTATTAGAGGATTTTTACTTTCTTTCCTAATTGATGTAATCGGTGAAACAAAACTAATGTATATTGGAATGACTACTATGATTATTGGATTAATTGGTGCTATGTTTGTTAATAATTGGATTGAAATGGGTTTAATCATTACTTGTTTTGCATTTGGTTCAGGAGTCAACAGACCAATATTAATTGGTCAAATATCAAGGAAAGTTAGTGAAAAAGAACAAGGTGCTGTCTTAGGTGTTGCAAATTCACTAGGCAGCCTTGCACAAATTATTGGACCTTTAGTTGGTGGTTTAGTTCTTACATATTTTTTTACAGGAAGTCTACCATTAATTAGTGCAATTGCTATGTTTATTGGGTTAGTTGCAAGAATTAACACAGGCACAAAAAATATTAATACAAAAACACCATAAGTTTACAAATTCATGAAAAAATTCAAAAAAATAATTAAACTTTCACTATACATTATTATCTTTTTTATTAGTGTTTTTGGAATTTTAAAATTAAGTTGTACTAAATATAACGAACAGTTTATTATTTCAAATATATGCCCAACATTGAATTCAATAGGTGTAGAATTAGCAAACATTCCATTATTTGACTATATAAAAAATAACAATATCCAACTTATGTTATTTGTATTTACTGCAGGAATGAGTCTAATGATTTTTTTTACAGAGTTATTTTTTAGTGAACCAAAGAACATTGAAAATTTAATAATATTTAGAGAAGATAAAAAAATTAAAAAATTGATTAAAGATGAACGCTCACAAAACATTCGTAAAGTATCCAACAGGAAAAATTAAAAAAAATAATTTTTGTTTTGAATGTGGTAGATATAATAATAGATATATATCGTGCGACACTCTTGTCATTGATAACAATAAAGTTCTAATGATACTTAGAAAAAAAGATCCAGAGTCAGGCAAATGGTGTTTGCCAGGTGGATATTTAAGTTGGGATGAAACAGTTGAGGAATGTGCAGCAAGAGAAGTTAAAGAGGAGACTGGTTACATCATTAAAGACCTTAAATTTCTAAAAATAAACTCTAACCCAAATAGAGAAGAAAGACAAAACATTGTTCTATTTTTCAAAGCAAATATCAAAGAAAAAAAAGATCCAATAGATTTAGATGAAGTAATTAAAATTAAGTGGTTTAGTCTAGATGAATTACCAAATGATATAGTGTTTGGTCATGATAAAATTATAAAAGAACACTTTGCAAAGAATTAAATATTACATTCTTGTAAATAGGTAAAATGAATGATATAATTAAAAACAAATATAAATCCAATATTTGGAAAATATTTGTGCTATATGCATTATTAGGTTTTGCATTCTTTTTCATTCCTGTTATTTTTTTTAATTATCAACATTATGGATTAAATTTTTTCCAGATTGGACTCCTTGGAAGTATTGGAATGTTAACAATCCTTTTACTTGAAATTCCAACAGGAGCATTTGCAGATTTGTACGGGAGAAAAAAATCAATAAATTTTGGTTTATTATGTTACTCAATTACTGTAATAATTTATGTATTTAGCTCAAACTTTTATTTATTCATGATAGGTAGCATTATTATGGGGATAGGCTCTGCTTTCATATCTGGAGCATGGGAAGCTCTATTATTTGACTCATTAAAACATATCGAAAAAGAAAAAGAATATTTGAAATTAACAATGAGACAAGAATCTGTATTTATGATAGTTCTATTGTTGTCTACGCTAATAAGTCCGTATTTATTTACAATTAATGTAAGATATCCATTTTACATAGCTGCATTTTTTTCAGTGTTTTTATTTCTGTTTTCATTTTTATTATACGAAGAAACACCAAAAAAAAATAAATATCTTATTAGCAAACATGTATCTCAAATAAAAGAGGGATTTTCTTATATTTCAAAACACAATAAAATTATCTGGTTACTATCATTTGGAATTCTTTCTTTTACTATCCAGCAATTATTTCGACAATTATTAAGTGCTCCATATATAATATTTAAAGGTTTTAGTATAATTGAATATGGATTTATTGGTGTATTTTCATTAATTGTACATTTAGTAATAATGAACACCTCACACATTATTGAAAAAAAATGGAAAGAAAAAAAAACTCTAATTATTGGGTTTTTTTTATGGATAATATTCATGACTCTTATGTATTTATCAAAAAAATACGTCTACGTCTTATTTGGTAGTTTATTTGGTGCAATTCTTTCAGCAAAAAATCTTACACTAAATTCTTATATCAACAAACATCTAAAAAAAAGTATTAGAGCTACGGTGTTAAGTATTTTTTCAATGGTTGGGTCATGTTTTTGTTTAATTTCTCTTTTAATTGTTGGAAAAATGATAGACTCAACAAATTTACATTTTACAATATTTACTTTAATAATTAGCAGTGCATTAATTGGATCTATACTTCTAGTTATTAGATATAATGAAATTATCTGGGAAGAAATAGTAAAGATACATAAAAAAAATAAAAGAAATTGATATTATATATCCATTAAAACTGACTTAGCATATTTACCTATTTCTTCATTAGAATCAACATCAATTAATTTCATTTCAATGTAATAATATGCAAGTTCATAAACATCAGCATCTATGTTAATTGTATATGTTTTAGTACTACCTGCAACAGATTTTGAATTAAACACATCATAAATTGTATCTTCAAACTCAACATCTTTTGTGTTTGTATTTTTTATCATCACACCATATTTGATGTAATAATCTACTACACCCACACTATACACTACTAGATAGTGAACATTTATAAATAAAGTTTTATTCACACGATATATGGCCCTCATGGTAATGCCGACAAGATACATTCCACCTACAATTATGGAATCTGGAGTAGCTACAATATATCTACATTCACAAATAAGAGAAACTTTAGAAACTCTTAATACA
>Ga0233437_1002363_pt1 | contig 28879 bp, 27 predicted proteins | sample SI_122_August201_FD_182714 | JGI IMG/M metagenome (GOLD analysis project Ga0233437, IMG submission 182714) | Seawater microbial communities from Saanich Inlet, British Columbia, Canada - SI_122_August2016_200_MG | ecosystem: Environmental > Aquatic > Marine > Inlet | place: Canada: British... | reverse complement strand
CCCTTCAGCAGCTTTTATGCCAATCACTTTGCCGGCAAATGGGGCTGTCAGGGTAACTTCCATTTTCATGGCCGAAAGCACCACCACCTTCTGGTCCATTTCAACCAGATCGCCTTCTTTCACCAGGACAGATACCACAACAGAAGGCGTCAGTGGTGTCACTTCAATGGGCGCGTTATGCGCCCCTTTTTTTCGAACCGGTTTTCGTTCCAGATCGTCGGCGTCCTGAACCAGATAAGCCTGGCCGTTGATCATGACGGTTTTCCCATCAGGTTCATCGTTTAGATACACATTATGACCCCTGCCATTAACCATCAAATAGATCTGGTGGTCGGAAACCACGGTATAACTAACAGTCTGCTGTTCCTGCCCCATAAATGCGGTCAATCCACTTTCGCCATCTGTCTCCACCGTGACAGGAACGACCTCATCATCAATTTTCAGTCTGTATTCCAAAACGTTCACTCCAATAAAAGATTTACAGTCGCCAATGACCCAAGGTCTGAAAAGGTGTTACAACAGTTGCTTTCATCTGGGAACCCGTTTTTCCTTTCCGTGTTCCCAGCATCTCGTCGACTATAAAAGCGATCCGGGCGATATCCCTGTCCGGCGTCTCCGGTTTCCAGTCCGGAAAGTGGGTTTCGATAAAATCGGTAAAAACCGCTCCGTTTCGAAACGGTTCAGAGCGCAGCACACTGATCAGAAATGGAATGGGGGTCTTGATTCCCAGGAGAACATAATCCTGAAGTGATTTAAGCATACGCCGCAGCGCGGTATCCCGGTTTTCGGCATGTACCACCAGTTTGGAAAGTATGGGGTCGTAATCCATCGGGACTTCAAATCCACTATACACGCCGCAATCATTCCGAATTCCAGGCCCGGCGGGTTCTTTCATAAAAACGATTTTTCCGGGTGAAGGAAAAAAATCCTGTTGGGGATCCTCAGCGTAGATCCGGCATTCAATGGCATGTCCCCGGCCAATAACTTCCTTTTGGCCAATGGACAACGGCCGACCTGCAGCAATTTCCAATTGCTGATGTACCAGATCAATACCGGTAATCATCTCTGTCACCGGATGTTCAACCTGAAGGCGCGTATTAACTTCCAAAAAGTAGAACTTTTTCTCGTTATCCAAGAGAAATTCAACAGTGCCAGCATTGACATAACCAGCAGCTTTGGCTGCCGCAACAGCGGCTTTGCCCATCTCATCTCTCAACACCGGGTCCAGTGCGGGCGAAGGCGTCTCTTCGATAATTTTCTGATGTCGCCGTTGAACCGAACATTCCCGTTCCAACACGTGAATCACATTGCCATGTTTGTCTGCCAGGATCTGAAATTCGATGTGCTTTGCCTGGTCAAAAAATTTCTCCAGGTAGATGGTGCCGTCACCAAATGCTGCTTTCGCTTCTCTTGAGGCAGAGACACAGGCTTCATCAATCTCATCAGCTGAACGAACGATGCGGATCCCTTTTCCACCACCACCAGCCGATGCCTTGATCAATACCGGGTAGCCTATCTCATCGGCCACATGGCGGATGGTTTCCGGATCCGTTTCGGATTGAGTCATTCCGGGAATAACCGGTACACCCCCTTTTACCATAATCTGTCGGGCGGTGATTTTATCTCCCAGATCACGAATAACCTGAGCGGGTGGCCCAATAAAAACCAGGCCCTCCGCTTCACAGCGAGCAGCAAAAATAGCATTTTCAGCCAGAAAACCGTATCCTGGATGGACGGCTTCTGCACCCGTATCTTTAGCTGCCTGAATGATTTTGTCGATATTCAGATAGCTTTCTGCAGGTTCAGCCTCACCCAGGCAAACCGCTTCATCAGCTTCCAGGACATGGATTGCCGCACTGTCGACATCGGAATACACCGCCACTGTCTGGACGCCCAGTTCCCGACAGGTATTCAGCACACGTCTGGCAATCTCTCCCCTGTTAGCAATGAGTATCTTTTTAAACATCATGCAAGGTTCCTTTATATTTTAAAATTTTCTTGAGAATCTCAGAGCAACCCACGGGATATCCCTGGTTAAATCCATTGCTGAACGGTGGTTTCCCACTACATTCTAAAAACACCATGTCCGTGGACATCGTCCCTGACGGGAGCGTTCAGGGAGGCTGAGATCGCTATTCCCAGGACATCCCTGGTTTTTGCCGGATCGATAATACCGTCATCCCAAAGGTTTGCCGTACTGTAATATGCGTTCCCTTCCTTCAGCGCATTGGCCATGACCGGTTCCTTTAAGAACTTGACCTCATCATCCGTCAACGCCGGTTTTCCCAGGCGGGCATTCTGATCATTCGTGATCGAGATCAGGACATCAGAAGCCTGTTCTCCCCCCATCACGCCAATCTGGGCGTTGGGCCACATCCAGAGGAATCTTGGGGAATATGCCCTGCCGCACATGGCATAATTCCCGGCTCCGAAAGAGGCTCCCACTATCACCGTGAATTTCGGGACTGATGCTGTTGCGACAGCGTTAACCATTTTGTGACCATTTTTTGTGATGCCACCTTGTTCATACTCTTTTCCAATTATAAAGCCCGTGATATTCTGCAGAAAGAGCAGTGGAATGCCCCGCTTGTCACACAATTGAATGAATTGAGTCGCCTTCAGGGCACTGTCCGAGAAGAGAACCCCATTATTGGCCAGAATCCCGACCGGATACCCGTGAATATTTGCCCAGCCACAAACCAACGTGGTTCCGAACAACTCTTTAAATTCCAGAAACTCACTTCGGTCCACGATCCGAGCAATCACTTCTCTGATATTATATGGTTTTTTCAAGTCAGGGCTGACAATTCCATACAACTCTTTTGGATCATAAAGGGGGGGCGCCGGGTCTGACATCGTCAGTTCAGATTTTTTATTTTGAGGCAGATTTTTAACAATCCTGCGGATAATCGCAATGGCATCTGCATCATCCTCGGCAAGATAGTCTGAGACGCCAGACTCCATGCAGTGAAGATTAGGACCACCCAATTCGTCCGCGGTCACCTCTTCCCCGGTAGCGGCCTTAACCAAAGGGGGCCCTCCCAGAAAAATGGCACCATGCCCCTTGACATGCACAATATCGTCACACATGGCCACTCCATAAGCCCCTCCGGCTGTACACATCCCCATCACAGCAGCGATTTGCGGAATACCCATCTTGGATAGCATGGCCTGATTGTAAAAAGCCCTTCCCCCATCCCAAAGGTCGGGGAATATTTCAGACTGTAAAGGTAAATAGGCGCCCGCGGAATCGATCAGATTAATACTCGGCAGTCTGTTCTCCATCGCAATCGCCTGGCAACGCAGCCCTTTTTTCACGCTGAGCGGATATGCAGAGCCCCCCTTGATGGTAGCATCATTGATGGTAATCAGCGTCTCCTTACCTTCCACCATGCCAACTCCCGCCAGCATTCCCGCCCGATGAATCTTGCCGTCATACATCCCTCGTGCAGTCAACGGGGAGATCTCCAGGAAGGGAGTGTTTTTATCCAGTAGAAGCTCCAGTTTTTTCAGAGCGGGCAACTTCCCGGACTCCTTCTCCCTGGTCAGTGCTTTTTCCGATCGATCCTCCGCTGCCTTTTTCAATTCGACTTTCAGCTCGTCAACGACAGCCTTCATATCCCGATAATTTTTCCGGTATTCGTCCGAATTTTTGTCAATTCTAGATTCAATTACATCCATTAGCCGCCTCGCTTATACTCAAATTAAGTTTTATTTTCGTATCTTTTCAGCACCTCCCCGGAATCGAGAGGGTATTACAACTGGTTCTGCTCACTGGCACATGCTTTTGATACCACCGGTCAGAAAGGACACTGCATCATCGCCAATCGTTTTCAGATCATGGGAACGATCACTGGAAAGAAGAAAGTAGGACACAATACAATCATAAATGCCAATAATGCTGACAGCGATCACCTCGATAGAATTCGGTGAGGGAAAACTGAATCCCATATTCTCACTGGCTCGCTGCAGGGCTCCCTGGACATCTTCGATGATTTTTCGTTGAAACTGCTTGCGATGCTCTGTCAGCGTCGGACTCTGACCCACTGTCTCCCTGTACAGAATGGCCAATTTATCCGGATACAGACTGCAAAACTGATCAAAAAACAGATACCCCGCCCGCTTGATACCCTCCAGAGAGGCTTCCGATTTCTTAAATTCAGCCCCAATCATGGAACGAAACAGATAACTGATCTCGTCATAGAGATGTATCAGCAGATCCTCCTTGTTTTTAAAATAGAAATAGACGGTCCCCACTGAAACTTCCGCCAAATCAGCAATCTGGTTGATGCTGGTTTGATGGTATCCCTCCTTCGCGAAAAGAGACTCCGCCGCCCGAAGTATGGTTTGATAACGCTCTTCACGTTCACGTTGACGCCTGATGGCGCTTCTGGTTAACGGTTTCCGGTTTTCTGGCTTCATAAGTTTCGCTATGTTTAGATGCTCATTAGGTTTCCAGATCAGGACCTATTCCAATTCAATTCTTCCCCATTGTTTTCCCCTCGAAAGCGGGGATAACAATGGGAATTGTCCCTGATCAGGTTAAGGGATGGCTCAAAAATTATTTGGCATTTTGTCTGCAAAATGTCCAATCTTTATGGGACTTTTGCGGACAGATTATGCCAAGTTATTTTTGTACAATCCCTAAGTTTTGGCTGTTGCAAGTCCGAACTCTTTTCGTCCTCAAAATTTTTATTAAAAAAGCAGAGCAAGAGTGTTGGGAATTCTCGCTGGATTCAAGACTTGAATTCAGATTTATTTTTGAATCTTATTCATAATTTTTGCGGACCCTCCAGCTTCAGATGAATCCATTCTGACTCTTCACCGGTTCTTTTTAGGGCAGGGAATGTCCTGGACATCCCTGCACATGTTACAATTCCAGTGCTTCGGCCAACTTTGCGTAATGATAATCCGTATCGCCCATGATATATTCATGGGCTTTGGCTCTGCGGTAGAACAAGCCGATATTGAATTCCCGCGTCGTACCGATCCCGCCATGGATTTGCACCGCACGCTCAGTAATGAACTTGAACTTTTCGTTGACCTGCGCCTTGAGAGCTGAAAGTTCTTTGGTCGTATCCATCCCTTCGTCCATCATCCAGGCAACTTTCTGCATATAATACAGGCTCGTATCGTAGGCGATCTGCATATCCGCCATGTAGTGCTGAATCGCTTGAAACCCGCCGATGGGGGTGCTGTACTGCTCTCTTTGTTTAGCATAGGCATTTGTCATCTCGATGGATTCTGCGCATCCACCCAGCATTTCAGCACATTTTGCCAGCGTCGCTTTTTGAGCCATCTGCTCTAGAATTTCCCAGCCTTCGCCCACACCACCGATCAGGTCCCCATCACCCACCTTGACATCTTTAAACGTCACCCGGCAGAGATTGTCTTTTCCAATGGCATCCATCTTCGTATAATTGATCCCCGGGTCTTTGGCATCAACCAGAAACAGAGCAATGCCCTCTTCCCCAACTCTGGCGGCCACAATTAGTTTATCCGCAATATTGGCGTCCATCGCGAACATTTTTATGCCATTCAAAATAAATCCGCCAGCGGCACGTTGCGCTGGCAAGTTGATCCCCGTAGCACGGTAACTGCCTTCTTCCTCAAGCTGAGCCAGAGACATGATCAGTTTGCCGGCAGCGATTTTTGGCAGCAGCTCTTTTTTCTGTTTGTCCGAGCCGCCGGCCAGCAAAATTAATCCGCACTGAATCACCGTCGAGAAAAATGGAGATGGAAAGGCTTTTTTTCCCATCTCTTCCATAATTATCGCCACGTCCCCAAAGGGATCTCCCAGCCCGCCATACTCTTCCGGGAAGTAAAGTTCCATCCAGCCGAGTTTGGCCATTTTTTTCCATTTCGCTGCAGAGAAACCGGATTCACTATCTTCTATTTCCCGCACGTCATCAAAAGGGCACTCCTTGCTCAGAAATTCATCCACGGATTTGCGCAGCATATCCTGTTCTTTGGTATAATCAAGATTCATTGTATTCCTCCATTATCATGCAATCAGAGATTTTTATGGTTGTCAGTTTTTATGAGTAATGTTCAGCGTTCAGCAAACGGTTCTGCTTATTTGAACTTCAATCTTGGCAGCCCGAGGCCGGTCCAGGCGATCAGGTTTCTCTGTATCTCATTGGTGCCGGCATAAATCGTTGCGCCTTTGCAGAACTGATAAAGCTCAACCATGCTGCCCCCGAGAGGTGACCATTCACCATGTTCCAGCTGACCGTAGGGTCCCATAATCTCTGTTGCATAATTTGCGAGTTGTTGTGCCAGTTCCGTGGAAAAAAGTTTGGATTCAGAAGCGGCTGTAATCAAGGACATAAAATCCTTTTTTTCGTGCAGCCAGGCAATTTTATAGGCCAGTGTTTTCCCCACTTCAGACGCGATATAAAGCTCTACCATTTTGCGTCTGGCATTGGGATCTTTAGAGAGGGGCTGCCCGTCGCGCTTCGTTGATTTTGTATATTCAATCAGACCTTCCAGCATTTTTTTAGCACCGGAAAATCCGCCGGCGCCGCTTCTTTCAAAATTCATTGTCTGTCGGGTCAGGTTCCAGCCCTCACCTTCCACACCAATTAGGTCATCGGCTGGAATTTTAACATCCTTAAAAAAGACCTCGTTGTAGACATGTTTACCATCCATAAAGGCGAGTGGCCGGACTTCGATTCCCGGCAGATCCATGCGCAGGTGAAAAACAGAGAGTCCCTTGCCCCGTTTTGAATCTGGATCGGTTCTGGCCAGTAAAAACATGAATTCGGCCTTATGTCCGCCAGTCGTCCAGGTTTTCTGGCCATTCACAATATAGTGATCCCCTTCGCGAATGGCCGTTGTAGTGACAGACGCCAGATCAGACCCTGCATCCGGCTCACTCCAGCCCTGACAGTAGTATGCTTCTCCATTCGCTATGGGTGGCAACAGCCGTTGTTTCTGCTCTTCGGTCGCTCCTGCCAGCAGTGTTGGTGCAAACATGCCCACAGCAAACGCATCGACACCAGGCGCACTGTAATAACCCCTCACATCGTCAAAGATGACCTGTTCCATGATCGTGGCCTCGAGTCCACCGTACTCCTTTGGCCAGCCCAGAGAGAGCCATTTTTTTTCACCCAGTTTTCTGGCCATATACTTGTGAAACTCAAAGCCTTCATCCGATGTATAGATACTTTCAATCCCACCATTCCCGAAATCAGCCGGGGCATTTTTCATTTCAGCTGCGAAAAAAGTCTCAAATTCCTTTTTTAACGCTTCCTCTTTTTCAGTTAGTTTGAAATCCATAAATTTCTCCTTAATCGTTTTCGATGAAACAGTGATAAAACATAATTGGAATCCGGCCTGGCTAACTACAGTCGTTTAATGGCTAATATTCCATCGCCAAACCGGATCTACTCTCCTTTATAAACAGGTTCCCGCTTCTCCTTGAATGCCCGGGGTCCCTCCTGCACATCCTTCGACAGAAAAACCGGCATCGCAATTTCCAGTTCTTTGGCCAACGCTTCCTTAACAGGCACACCCAAATTCGCCTGGACCGCCTTTTTTATAGCCAAAACGGCAAGAGGACCGTTTTTAGCAATCAATGTTGCCGTTTTTTCCGCTTCAACCACGACCTGATCCCTCGGTACAATCCGATTGATCAGTCCAAAATCCAATGCTTCCTGGGCACTGATCAACTCCCCGGTGAGTAACATCTCCATGGCCTTGGCATAGGGGAGTTGACGCGGCAGATGGACAGAAGACCCTCCCATCGGGAAAATCGCCCATTTAACCTCCTGCAGACCGAATTTCGCTTCCGGACAAGCAATCCGGATATCGGTTGCGTAAAGAAATTCAAGTCCTCCTGCAATTGCATGCCCGTTGATAGCCGCCACGACAGGTTTGTGAAGATCGAAATCCCTGAGAATAGCCTGATTCATCATCTCGGGATTATTTTGAACCTGTTTGTCCGCTTCCGATTCGGCTTTTCTGGCACCTGACATCAGCGGAATGAGTATCCCCAGATCTGCGCCGGCGCAAAAAGCTTTATCACCAGCACCTGTGAGAATTGCACACCGCAAAGACTTGTCCTCCCGATATTCTTTCCAGACAGCGGCAAGTTCGACCAGCATCTCAGGATCAAACGCATTCCTGGATTCCGGACGGTTGAGTGTAATATAGGCAATGTTGTTTCGTTTCTCAAAAATCAAAGCCATCAGAATGCTCCCGTTGAAGTCTAAACACATTATGTTGGTATTTAGAGGCAGTCATAAAACCACCAACCCAAACCAATTCTGAACCAGTTTCAGTTATTGAATCACTTTCAATATAAACCTCTTTTATTCGATCTGGTGCTAAAAGTCAATATATGCAAGGAAACCAGAGGCCGCCTGAAAAAAGATAGTGTTCAATTATTTGGATACGTTACAGACATTTGCGGCTGACGGTATCGCACCAGAAGCAGTATTTTAAGTGAGACCCAAATCCCCGGCAAAATCCCTTCACATCACTGTTTATAGGGGTGTCGGTAGCTGTTTAATTTCACTTTTTCGTACTGAAGGTCACTGCTCTTTTTGGAGGGCTTTATTTCATCACCGTAGCCGATCGCGATAATTGATTCGATATTGAGATTTGCCGGGATATCCAATAATTCGGCAATATAAGCCTCCGCGGTTTGTTGGGAACTGTAATTGCGAGCTCTGACCTGGATCCAGCAACTGCCCAGTCCGAGAGATTCCGCCGTCAACTGTCCCATGATAGCGGCGATGGCAGTGTCTTCAACCCAGGTCTCGGCTATAGATGGATCTGCACACACCACAATGCCCAAAACAGCATTTTCTAGAAATGATGATCCGTGGGGTTTTAATTTTGAGAGACCCTCCAAAAGCACTTTATCTGTTATGACAATGAACTCCCATGGATTCAGACCTCTGGAGGATGGTGACCTCAAGAGAGCTTCAATAATTTGCTCAACTTTCTCCGGTTCAACCCGTTTTTCGGTGTATTTCCGAATACTTCTCCGCTCGCGAATCTGTGAAATAAACATTTATCCTCCGGTTTGATCGAAACCCAGTTTACGTGCTAAATAGTCAGAATATCGAACAACAAACCAATCTGTAAATTCCATCATATAAAAACCATCTTTTTTCAATCCATGATCGATCGAGATACACTACAGCGTTTTATCTTCAGCGATTCGAATGTCCGCGGAGAAATCGTTCACTTAAATCAAAGTTACCAGACCGTCATTCAACAGGCGGATTACCCTGAAAACATTAAAAGCCTGATGGGCGAAGCCATGTGCGCGGTCATCCTCTTGACAGCCACCTTGAAATTTTCAGGTAGGTTGAGCTTGCAATTGCAGGGGGATGGAATTGTAAACCTCCTACTGGTCCAATCATCTGACAAGCAGGAAATCCGCGGAAACATCCAATGGGAGGGCGACAGTGGAACACTCAGTTTCAGGGAACTGGTGAAAAATGCCACGCTGGTGATCACGATCGAACCTGAAAAAGGAACGCGCTATCAGGGAATTGTTCCACTGGATGGGAACCGGCTGAATCAATGTCTGGAAAACTATTTTCTGCAATCCGAGCAGCTGCCAACACGGATCTGGTTGACAGCCAATGCTGAAGGTGCTGCCGGGATGCTGCTGCAAAAACTCCCTGAAATGCCCCGCAAAGAGAAACAAAATAGTTGGGAGCATATTTCAATACTGGCAGAGACGACAACCCATCCCGAGCTTCTGACCTTGGCCAATGAAACATTTCTATATCGTCTTTTTCACAACGAGCAGGTCCGTCTGTTCGACAGGCAACCGGTTGTCTTCAGATGCACCTGTTCAAAGGAACGTTGTGAAGAAACCATCATCAGCCTGGGCAGGCAGGAAATTGATGAGATCATCCGCGATCAGGGACATATGGTCATCACATGTGAATTTTGCTCGACAAGCTATTACTTCGAAATCGATCAGCTCCGGAAGTTGTCCCTTGAAATTGTTCAAAAACAATAGGTTCGAAAAAACGGAATGAACAACAGGTGGGACCTGTTGTTCATTCTGCGCCAGACCCCCGGTCATTTGTTTTAGCCGGGATCCACCCACAATGCAAAACGATAGATAGTCCCTTGACTGAAAAGGGGAAAACATTAAAAAATACAGTCTAAAAAAGAGTATCCGGGCTGATGATGACAAAACCGCGGGCTATTGATTTGGTCCACCGGTTACATTGATAATCCAGTGTTTTGTTACAGAAGTGCTGCCCGGAGGTCCAAATCCGACCAACATTCGTTTGAAGTGATGGAAAACGGTCCCACTAATTGCTGTCCAGGAAGAGCCGTTCCAATTTTTTATTGATATTATAACCACAGAAAAGACTATGAGTGAGACACAACAGGATTCACTATTGAGTGATTGGCAAACACGGGAAGCGCTCTCGGAATCAGCGCTTCACCTGATTGGCAAACTATACCGGGAGCAGGGGATCGTTTCATTGATTTACGGTCGTCCGGTTGTCAATTTTTCCCCTATTGAATTAATCAAGGCACACCGTTTTGTCCGACAGATTGAAAAAATGGAACTGTCCATCCACGACAGTTTTCCGATTCTGGAGGCGATTAGTAAGCTTAACCTGCCACCGGTCCAAATCGATTTTGGTATGTTAACTTCGCAATATTTAAGATCTGGAAAAACAAAGGATCCAGCAGCGTTCGTGCAGGATCAACTCAGCGACATTATCGGTCAGGAAGACGATTCCAAGGGATCGCCACAGGATGTGGTACTTTATGGATTCGGTCGGGTCGGACGGTTAATTGCCCGCCTGCTGATAGAGCAAACCGGCCGTGGCAACCGCTTGCGCCTGAGAGCCATAATCGTTCGCAAAGGGGCCGTCAATGACCTGCAGAAACGGGCCAGTCTACTACGAAGGGACTCGGTTCACGGCAATTTCAAAGGAACCATTCAGGTGGATGAAGCGGCCAATGCCATCATCGCTAACGGAAACTTCATTCATGTCATCTATTCAGATTCACCGAACAACCTGGACTATACCAGCTACGGTATCGACAACGCGCTGATAATTGACAATACGGGGATATGGAGAACTGAAGAGGGCCTGAGTCTTCATTTAGAATCTAAAGGCGCTGCAAGAGTTCTGTTGACTGCTCCAGGAAAAGATAAGATTAAGAATATTGTCTTTGGGATCAACCACACAGAGATCAAGGCTGAAGACAGAATCTTGTCCGCGGCCAGCTGTACCACGAACGCTATCGTTCCGGTCTTGAAAGCCGTGAATGACAAATTTGGAATCATCAACGGCCACCTGGAAACCATCCATGCCTATACAAACGACCAGAACCTGTTAGACAACTACCACAAACATGAACGCCGTGGCCGCAGCGGACCGTTGAACATGATTTTGACCAATACAGGCGCAGCCAAGGCTGTCGCCAAAGCATTGCCGGAATTGGCAGGTAAGCTGACCGGTAACGCCATTCGGGTCCCCACACCCAATGTCTCCATGGCCATGCTGAGCTTGAATTTTGAAAAAGGGACCACCAAGGAGGAACTCAATCAACACCTGAGGTACGCGGCGTTGCACTCTGAATTGAGAGATCAGATCGACTACACAACCTCCACGGAGGTGGCCTCTACCGATATGGTCGGTTCGCGCTTTGCATGTGTGGTCGATTCCAGCGTAACCATCGCTCAAGATAACCGCTGTGTTCTCTATCTCTGGTACGATAACGAGTTTGGATACAGCTGCCAGGTGGTACGCATTATTCAGCAGATGTCCGGAATTAAAACGGACGTTTATCCAAAGAGCTAACAGTCAGCTGACGGCAGCGGACAATAACACCGACTGGAGAGAGGCAGTGATGAAAAAAACAGCCAGAAAAAAGATTGTTTGCCTGGTATCTATTGGTCTTATTTTGGCATCATTTCCTGCGCTGGCCGTCGAATTCATGTACAGAGGTAGTCGCGGGTACGAATATTATTCCTGCGGAACCGAAGGCAGAGGGGGGATCGTCAAGGTCAAAAAAATAGGGGGTGATCAATTCCGAATATTTAGTAAAAGAGTGTCCGGGGATTTTGAGATTTCAGCCCGAACCGTTAATGAAGGCTGGTGTCTGGGGCCTGTGGGCGCAGTAAGGATCGCCTGCGGTTTCTGTAAGGTGCCCCTGGATAGAATTATGATTTCAGTTGAGGATTAAGATGACCCAATCGAAACCTGCCTCCAACCCAATCATCCGATAGGATCATTATTGAGCAGCAGAAATTTCCCCGCCTATTCCTTCTTTAAAGAGACAAGTAGGAGTGATTAACTCCTGATTTTTTTTAGACGTATCTAAAACCCACTCAAACACACGTTTACATTATGACAGAAAGCAATGAATGCCTGCTGGTAGAAAAAAAGGACTTTGTCTGCACACTGATGTTGAACCGACCGGAAAAGAGAAACTCTCTTTCGCCAGAACTGCTGATCCGCTTGACCGATACACTCAATACACTTTCAAAAGATGATAACATCAGAACCATCATCATCCGGGGAGTCGGCGATAAGGCTTTCTGCGCAGGATACGACATCGGGGCGCTCAATTTCGACAGATCAGAAAATAGCGGACAGATGACGGATCAGTCCAACCCTTTTGAAACCGCCATGGAAACCATTGTAAATTACCCCTATCCCGTGATTGCCATGGTCAATGGATATGCTTTCGGAGGTGGGTGTGATCTGGCAGCTTCATGTGACATTCGGATCGGCGCGGCTGACATTAAGATCGGCATGGTACCCGCCAAGTTGGGGGTGGTTTACTCCCTCGACGGTTTGCGTCGATTTGTGGATGTCGTCGGTTTCTCCAACGCCAAGGATCTCTTTTTCACCGGAAATACATTTGCCGCGAAACAGCTGAAGGAGATGGGTTTTCTTAACTATCTGGTCGCCAAAGAGGAGCTCGAATCCTTTACCATGAATTTGGCCCAGGGAATTTCAACCAATGCCCCCCTATCCCTCAAGGGAATTAAGCGGAATCTGAATATCCTGTCCAAGGCGATTCAGATTGGAGAAACAGAATATGAAGAGGGTGGAAAACTCGTCAGAAAATCATTTCTGAGCCAGGACTTCAAAGAGGGGCAAACAGCATTCTTTGAAAAAAGAGCGCCCCACTTTGAGGGTAGATAGAGACTTGAAACTGAATCTTGGATGCCTTTTAATCTAATATTTTCAACCAAAACGGAGTTCAATATGATTTTACGTTTTTTGAGGAATAAGCTGGTCGAAGTTGAACCGCGGCCTGACGGAAATCTGTCGGTTTCGTGGCGACTGACAGACGATCTGCTGAAAGTCGAAGTTCAAATGATCATTCAGGTACCGGACATGGAAATTCTGGAAGCGGAAGCAAAAATGGATCGTTTTGTTCCCCAGGGCTGCGAATCGGCATCCGTATTGATTAAAAGAATTGAAGGGATTAACATTGGTTCAGGCCTGCGCAAGATTGTCGGTGGAATATTGGGTGGCGCAGATGGATGCTCCATTCTCGTCAACGCTGTGCTGGAATCCGCCAACGCTGTGATTCTGCATTTTACCCGTCCCGGGATACAAATGGGAGAAGCTGTCACAGATGCTGATCAAAAACTGGCCGGTTTACAAGCCATGCTTCAATCCAGTCCCAGACTTGTGAGAAGCTGCATCTCTTTCCAGGATGAGAGTCCAATCATGCAGGGTCTAAATCTTTAAGGAGGAATCGATGATATCATTCAATCGCAGTCAGGTCATCGGGGCCGAGTTTCCAGATGCGGATACGATCCGTTTTAATGGTATACAAGAGGACCATATCTACGGGATGGAAGTTCAGATGGAAGTCAGAATCGCAGACGGCGAAATTCTCAAAGTTGACGGGAATATGAAACGCTATACCAATTTTGTCTGCCCCCAGGCCGTTCCGGTACTACAGACAGCAATCGGCAATTCTCTGAGGGATGAGGGGTGGGAAAGCAAAATCATGAAAGAGATCGGACGCAAAGGGTGTGAGCACTTCGCTGAAATTATCATTGAGTGTGGTCACTGTCTGGACCAGGCGGTCAGATCCCGAGATTTGTCGCTGGCTTTGGAAAAGGATCCTGGACTCGATCAACATCAGTTTCTGCAAAACTGGAGTATTTCCCCATGAAAATTGATCTCCACTTGCACACTCATCCCCGCTCCCAATGCAGTTATATCGATCCCGCTGACCTTGTGGCTGAAGCAAAAAAAATCGGCCTGGACGGGATCTGCCTCACAGAGCATCAGGTACTCTGGGATGACGATGCCGTCAGGGAACTTGCGAGCGACAGCGGGTTGATGATATTTCGGGGCAACGAAATCACCACCGCCCAGGGTGACGTGCTGGTTTTCGGACTTGAAAAGGATATTCAGGGTATTATCACTATCCAGGAGCTTCAGCAGGAGGTTCAGGCCGCCGGTGCGTATTCAATTCTGGCGCACCCTTTTCGCGGTTTCAAGACATTTGGCGTTTCCGATCTGCAGATGAGCGTCGATCAGGCCTGCAAAAAAAAGGCATTGCAGTATGTCAACGCCGTCGAAATCAGGAATGGAAAAGTGACCGTCCAGGACAACGAAATGGCCCGGAAAGTTGCCGAACGGCTGGAACTGCCTGGAACCGGCGGTAGCGATGCCCACAATCTTGATGACATCGGGACTTATGTCACTGTGTTTGAGCAGGATATCCAAGACGACCGACAATTGGTCGCAGCGCTGCATGGGGGTATTTTCACCATAGGCGAGGGACGCATAAGCTGAATCGGGAAGATTCAGGACAATTCGGGCAGACCATTTTGCCGTTTTGTCAAAACGGAACTGTCAACGGCATTTTACCTGTTGACACAGGTCAAAATTTTCTCATCTTTGATGGTGGACGAGAGTTTCCCGTTGGATAAGTTCCGTGAGGATCGACTCCTGGCGGACTGCTGGTGCAGAATCAGACACTTAAACGATAAAAGTAATCAAGGAAATCGCCCATGGCAGAAAACAGGTCCGGCATGATGAAATATATGAAGTACAGCACCATCGGAATCGAGCTGTCGCTGTCCATCATTGTGGGCGGAGGCATCGGCTACTGGCTGGATAGCTGGCTTGGTACCGAACCCTGGATGCTCATTTTCTGGCTTATGTGCGGCATGATCGCCGGGTTCCGGTCCCTCTATAAAGCAACCAAACGAATTATGAAGGAAATCAACGAAAATGAAGATCAAGGATCCAATTGAAAAAACAAGAGTATTAAAACTGAACCTGAGTTTGCTGTTCATTTTTGCCGTTTTAATCGGCGGCGGCTATGGGGCAATGGGGGTTGACTTTGCGAAGGGGACATTGATAGGATGCGGTGTCGTTGCGATCAACTTTTTTATCTCTCAGCGCTTGATCGGCAAGCTGATTCTTGAGAAAAAGCTGCAGTTCAATCTCTTGTTGAGTTACTTTTTTAAGCTCGCCCTTTCGATCGTCATTCTCTTTCTGGCTGTGACCCGGCTGAAAGTGGACCTGATCGGGCTGATGCTGGGTCTTTCGTCCATCTTCTTTGCTGTGGTTCTCTCGACGATTCTCAAGAGAGATGCCCCGGAAGAAACAGACGATTAGAAAGGTTTGGTCACATATCGATCTAAAATAATTCAAAACCCACTTTTCATAAATAGATATGGCAGCAAATGCATTTACATGGGGCTCCCTGATGACGCCTGTGTCAGAACAGATGTCACACTACGGGGTGGATTCGCATGTTGGTATTGATGTGCTCTTTACTTTCGGGCTCCTGGTCGTTCTCGCCTTTTTTGGAGGCCGGAAATTCAGGAAAGCCGAAATGGTGGAACCCAGTGGAAAACTGGATTTCGCCACATTTTTTGAGATTACGGTGGGTGGATTATACAATTTTACTAAGAATAGTCTGGGAGACAAGGCAAAATCGGTCTTCTTTCTGACGGGAAGCTTCGCCTTTTTTATTCTTTTTAACAACGCACTGGGGATCATTCCAGGTTTTAATCCTCCAACCGATCAATTTAATGTCACGATCGTTTTAGGACTGATTGCATTCATTGCTTACAATGTGCTGGGTATTCAGGCACATGGTTTTAGTTATATCAAACAATTTTTGGGACCCGCCTGGTATCTCGCCTGGCTCATGCTTCCAATTGAAATAATCAGTCACTGCGTAAGGCCACTTTCATTGGCTCTGCGTCTGTTCGGGAACATAACCGGAGACCACAAGGTTGGTGCTGTCTTTTTCGGTTTGGTTCCGTTGATCGTACCACTGCCCTTCATGGGACTGGGGATTTTTGTGGCTGGAATGCAGACGTTTGTATTTCTTCTGCTGACTCTGGTATACATGCAAATGGCAATGTCGCACGATCATTAAACCGATCTATACTTTTTTAAACGAACAACATATCACCTAATATATATAAGGATAGAAAATGAAAAAACTTATCGCACGCATCAGTCTGGTTCTGATTGGTATCATCGCTCCACTTTCTGTTTTCGCTGAAGAAGCCGTTGCAGGCGGCCTGGCTGACGCTTATAAGTCAATCGGTCTGGCACTGGGTGCTGGTCTGGCTATCGGAATGGCTGTAATTGGTGGTGCGTCCGGACAGGGGAAAGCGGTTACTGCTGCTCTTGAAGGAATCGGACGAAATCCTGGTTCAGCTGACAAGATTTTTACACCGATGATTATCGGTCTGGCGCTGATTGAATCACTCGTTATTTATGCGCTCCTGATTGCTTTCATGCTTTACGGAAAAATCTAAGCAGACAAACCATCGTTCTGAACGTTAAAAGCGGTTGGCTCAGCAGAAATGTTAGGGGTCAGCCGCTTTTTTTTTGTTTAAAAAGGTTGTTCAAACGGCAGGCCATTTTCAATATACCACAGCCTCTGCTAGAATGAAGAAGCAACGCCTTTTTTAATGGGTATCAGCAATCTGGAAATATTCTGCACCAGACACCCCCTCGTAAGGAACAAAGCGAGCGGTTGGCATAAAAAAATGTTTCCGGACAACTATGTCATTGAAAAATGTGTCATAAGCGGTTAATCTTTATCAACTCTTGTAAAACCCCGCTTATCTGATTTTCTAACGAAAAGGGTCGGCCATTGCGTCGAAACAAAGATGGAAAAATCATTCCTTGATGCAGATACGAATAGTAATAGTGACAATGCGATCCCCCCAAACCCGCTTGTGGAAAAAGCGACCGAAACCCGCGATAAAATCCTGGCAAAAACATTTTATCGCGTCAAAACCTTCATCGAAAAGATCGTTAATGCCCGTAAAGCGCGTAGAACCATCACAAGCGGCCTCAATCTCATAAAAAACAAGTTATATAAGCGCGCCAGTATCGAATTCCAGAATGCAATGGTATTAAACGAGGACGTTGCCATGGCGATGCTGGATGAGGAATTCAACGCCCTCGACATGCAGAGTGACCCTCAGGCCATGCTGGCGATAGGACTGATTCTCCTGAAGAAACGCCCCGAAGACTTCGCCCTGTCTAATACATTGGGGAATTACGCCAGAAAAATGGAAGAGTACAAGCAGGCCAATGACCTCTATCGAAAATCTCTCAGAATAAAAAAATCATACATCAAAGCTTTTTACAATCTGGCAGCCAGCATGGGCAGGGTTGACAAATACGACTTCGATATCAAGGCGTCTGTTGAGAAGTATATCAAGAGTGACGATTTCATTCTCCCGGAATACCAGATCAACCCTAAAATTATCGATGAAATAACAACCGACCTGCGCTTAAAGAAAAAAACGGAAAAAGAGAACCGCATCAAAAAGATGACGGCGGAAAAGGAAAAAAAGGAAGCTGAGCATGAGACTTATGAAGTCAAACGCCTCGTAAAAACACTGGAGCGACTGGCCAAGGTTTCTATTGAGCCCACCTACGAGGAAATCAAAGCATCCCTACAGAAAAGGGTCAGCAAAACCCGCTACAAACAGTCCACCCCAGAGGAAATCGCAGAATACCACGGCGAATATTTTAATCTGGGATTGTATGCCTATATAGAAAATGACCCGGAAACCGCCCTGGAGTGCTTTTTGGATCTGCAGGCCCAGAAATGCGCCATCGAACACGTCAACATGATGGTTGCCCTGGTTACTCAAATTAAAACCGATGCCAAAGAGGCGATTGCACTGATGTTCGATCTGCTGAGCAAGGATCGCTTCAATCGATATCTGAATGTTAATCTTGGGCTCTTATATAAAAGGGCAGGCAACCGCTTGCTCGCTGCCAAGTATCTGGCCGTTGGCGCCTCATTTCTGGAAAAGTCAGAGGGGTTGTACCGCATCCCCGATATGATCCGGGTGGCAGATGAGAATAATGAAGAGGGCAAACTAGGCCGGGCGCTTAAACTCTATCATATTGTTGCCACAGAATCCGATAACCTGGAATGCTGGCTGAAAATCGGCAATATTTATCAGAAAACAGAGAAACCATCAGAAGCAGTCAAAGCGTTCAAAGAGATCCTGAAATTTGAGAAGGATTCTGAAGAGGCCAACACCAAACTGATGGAACTTCACGATATGTATTGCCAGAAAGCAGAGGATGTTTTCCAAAACCGCAAATTCAGCCAGGCAGCGGCTTTTTACGAAAGAGCACTGGGCGCCATGCGTCTGCCTAAGACCATCGAAAGAACCATAGCTGTCTATAAACAATTGAGCAATGCCGAAAGGGTCGAAGAGTTGGTTGATGAACTGGATAACATTCATGAACAGGAAAAAGAGATTGAACAGGAGAAATTGCGGCTGGAGTATATTGCCAAAGGCAAAATGTATATGAAACGAAAGGCGTTTGAGATGGCCATCAATAGCTACGAAAAAGCCTTTAGAATGAAGGTTGACAAAGAGGTAATGATGTCTCTGGCTCATATATACAAGGGTATGAACAGGGATCTGGATGTCTCATCGCTGATGCACCGCTGGGCTAAAATGAACCGCTACGAAGAGGAGATCCAACGGAAAAGAAAGGAGAAGGAAAGATTTGCCATGACAGTCGATGATGATGATGTTGTGGTCGAATAATCAACCTGAATTATCCAAAACATCGCTGCCGGCGTGTTAAGATTCTGCGAATTAATACACTTCCATAATACCAGCCTAACCACCTGACATGTTTTGTTTAAAGTTTTTGATGACACAAAAGTGCTTGACACTGATTTCTGAAAATCATAGAAAGATACAGTTGAACTTCTGTGATCATTTGAAGACTGTCGGTCAAGAGGCAGGCAACTCATGACACCACACCGTTTTTAATTGAGGTGCGGTAATTGTTTTGCTAAAACGCCTTTGATCCGTGTCGGAGGGTTAACCTCCAGTCAATTGGGAAACAGACACATAGTTAGACCGTATGAATCGCGATTTATTGAATCCGGACGGTATCAGTCCTTTTAGTCATCTTGTTTTTGCGGCCCCCAAAAAACGGGAATTGACGGTTTTTAGATCGACAATTCACCGTTTTTAAGGGAAAGAGCCAAAAAAAACATTTTTTTTTGGGAAATAACGCCCTAATCCCTGTATTTGTTGGCCCGACGCTTCATATTTGGCTAATGGACTGTTTTTATATTGTTTTTAAATCGTGATAAATTAGATCTATTTAGATGATAACAGGCCTTTAACCCGTTTAAAGACTGTTTTTTTTTGGTTTTTCAAAAAATATTGGTTTTTTTAGTTGACAACAATCTGAATTCTGAAATAACCAGTATATGTGAGTAAGCAAAATGCATTTTGAAAAATCATTTTCCAACAATCGCTGGTTGTGAGTTTTGACCCGGTGGTTGAAATGTTAATTTCGAAATTAACATGAACAAAAAAAAGGAGAGTTAAATGTTAAAAAAAATCATGAAAGCAGCACTGGCTGCGTCCCTGGTTTTCGGTTTCTCAGCGGGCGTACACGCTGAAGATTTCTTTAAGATGTACGGGAGCGCACGCATGGCTCTAGAACAGACCACCGTAACACCGGATGTTGGTGATGCTGACACTGATCTCAGCCTCGCCCAGCAGGGCAACAGCCGCTTTGGCGCGTCTGCTCAAAAAGGCATGGTAAGTGGTGGATTCGAATACGGTACTGCCGCCAATCTTAGATTGCTCTACGCCTCCGTTCCAATGGGTGGTGGTAGTCTGATGATTGGACAGCATTATGTACCGGTGAACATTTTTGTTTCAAATCAGGTTGGTGGTGGAGATGCCGGCCTGTTGAACTATGGTGGGCTGTATGGCGGACGTAGAGGGATGATTCAGTATTCAACCGGCGGGCTCAAGGTGGCTTTTGTAGCACCAGGCACTCCTGCTTTAAGCGGTGTAACAGGAGATGCCGATGTTTCTCTGCCTAAGATCGAAGCGGCTTACGCTATGAAGTTTGGCAACATTAATGTTAAAGCGGTATTCGGAACACAAAGTGGCTCTATTACCCGGGCAGCCACTGCAGCCACTGCAGCCAGCACAACCTATGAAATTGATCAGACAACGGGGCTGATTGCAGGCACAGCGGTCGCAGCCACAGCCGCAGGTGCAGAAAAATCTTTCTCTGTCTCCTCACAAGCGCTGGGGCTTCAAGCTGGAATCAACCTGGGTGCAGCCGCTGTCAAATTTAGTTACATGATGGCTACGAACGGTGGTAACTACGGCCTTTGGATGAACGGCGGCTCTCAAACTGCTGAGTTACAGAATGATTCAGTCGTAGACGCCAAGTCCAGCGGAATGTTGTTAATCGGCTCGTTCAAAGTGAGCGACACGATGGGACTGGAAGGTGGTTACGGTTCCCTTACCAGTACAGCCGGCACTACTGGCGCGAAAGCCGACGGTTCATCTGCTATGTATGTCCAACTTGCAATAAATATGGGCAACGGCATGACGATCACGCCTAACTACAACATGTGGGACAACATGAAAGACGGTGCTGACGTTAAAGAAGGAACAGTCAGTTCTATCGGTGCAAAATTTCAGGCTAATTTCTAAGCAAAGCTGATTTTTTTGTGACGCTGTAAGACAAAACGAGGTTTCTATTCAGGTACACGATGAATAGAAACCTTTTTTTTTGCCTGGCAGATGAGGCCAGGCTGCGCTTGCAGCCAACTGCAAAGCAGAACCCCCGCAATTGCTGTCCCAGCACCATTCTTTGTCACAATCGCCAATCATTTCGGTAGCAGATGTTCTGTTCCAGGCTGGTCCGACCAGATCCTCCTTGAGCCCTTTTGATTTCAACGCCTGTTTCGGCGTGGTCTGATCGGGTCCAGCACGAGAATTGTCATTCAGATCAGGCAGGCGCTGCAGGGTTCAGATGCGTTCTGCAGCCTGACCCCCGTGTTCAGCAGGATTATTCCGATTTTTTGGTCTCGATCGCAGGGAGCATCATTGCAGTCGTTTTGTTTTTTTGTTTAGCATACTGCCACATTTTTGAAAAAACGCGGACGCCTGCTTCCGGATAGGGATAGAAGGGGACTTCGTTTTCCAGAAAAAAGTCACCCCCTTCACGATTATCCTTCCGGACGCCCATCAATGATACGAAAAGTGGTTTGGAGCGGTATTGTCGCCAGACATCAATGACCGGTTGGTACATCTGGGCGCCTGACTGGGCAAAATTGATCAGAATGATACCATGAACACCCGCATCCTCAAAAAGGGCACTCAGAATCCGTGTAATGGTTTTTTCGAAGCCATGAGCCATCATGTCGGGAAAGATGTCGATCGGGTTTTTTGATTTGGCATCGGTTGCAATCACTTCTGAGATTTTGTCCCGCGTCTGCGGGGCAAATTCCGCCAACTCAAGTCCCGCCTGCATGGCCGCATCGATACTCATGATGGCCTGGGCACCGCTGTACGTCACCAGGGCGATTTTGTTGCCAGCCGGCAGTGGCATCCAGGCGAACCCCATCATTGTCTGCATCATCTCCTCAATACTCTCCATCCGAATCGCACCCGCCTGTCGCAGTGCGCCCGCAAAAACGGAATCATCCACCGCCAGGCTGGCGGTATGGGAAGCCGTTGCCTGAGCCCCCCTCGCCGTTCTGCCACCTTTTAACACAAGCAGGGGTTTATCCCTGGCCACCAGGCGAGCTGTTTCCAAAAACCGCCGCCCGTCTCGAACATCCTCCAGGTAGAGCCCGATAAAACGAGTTTGTGGATCAGCGTGAAAGTAGTTCAAGGCATCACACTCATCCACATCCACCTTGTTTCCCAGACCCATGCCCTTAGAGATCCCCAGCTTACCCAGCGATGTAAAATATCGCAACAGGGCCCCCACAAACACCCCTGACTGGGCTGCAAATCCAATACTGCCCGGTTGCAGCATCTCCTGATTCGAAAAATAGGAGGTGGTCAACCCGGTTTCCGTATTGACCACCCCCAGTGTATTTGGACCAAACGCCCTGATCCCTGTTTTTTTCAGAATTTCCTGCACCCGTTCCTGGACCTCTCGGCCATCTTCTCCGGATTCTGCAAAGCCTTCGGCTGAAATGACCACTCCTTTGACACCCTTGAGTGCGCATTGTTCCAGCATTTCCGGTACCAGGCCGGGAGGGATGTAGAAAATCGCCAGATCAACCGCAAACGGAATCGACTCCAGGTCGGGATAGAGAGTCGTACCATAGACGTCACCGCCGCCGGTGTTGACTCCGGCGACCTTCCCTTTAAAACCGGTATCCTGCAGGACCTTGATCAGGAGCGCCCCCGGTTTGACAGGGTTCCGAGATGCGCCAATAACTGCTAGATTCTGTGAATTCATGACCTCCATGATGGACGACATATTCCTCCTTGATTTGTATGCGAAATGAAAGTTCAGGGTAAACGAGACCAGTATCATGCACCCTGTATCAACCCAAAACAATCGTTAAGGATCGACTTATAAATTACTTCACATTCTGTTCGCAAAATGTCCAGTGTTTTTGGGGCTTTTGCAAATAGATTATGTGAAGTTATTTATAAACGATCCCTCGGGCCCTTCAAAAGGGAGTCTACAGGAAAGGTGTCTGCGGGAACATAAAAATATTGTTTTAGCAAGATTAGAGACTCATATCATTGGGGTTATCACTCTTCCGATTGACTTTTTCCTACATTATAATAGAATGTTAACAGTTTTTTGAAACAGTGTCTGTGCCAATGATGGTACATCAAAGGCGCTGGCTTCACTCTCACGGAACAACTCAGGCAGCTGCATAAACCTGCAGTCTGCCCACATTGCAGCGGTTGATGTCTAGTCGAGGCTTAAACGGTCCCGGAACTGAAGTCAACCTAAAACGATTGAAAAAGAGCAGCGAGATTATCGCTTATGAATAAAACAGCCATCTATCCCGGTTCGTTTGATCCCCCCACAAACGGTCATCTGGATTTAATTGAAAGGGGATTGAAGCTTTTTGACAAGGTCACCATCGCGATTTTATGTAACCCTGCAAAGGCCAAAGGTCTCTTCACGCTTGATGAGAGAATGGAGATGCTAAACGATATCTATGCCGGTCAGGAACGCATCGAAGTGGATACACACTATGGGTTATTGGTGGATTACGCTGTTCAAAAGAATGCGCAGGCTATTCTGCGGGGACTCAGGGCTGTTTCCGATTTTGAGTACGAGTTTCAGATGGCGCTGATGAACCGGCGGCTCAAGCGCCAGATTCAAACTGTATTCCTGGTGAGCGGTTTTAAATGGATCTTTACCAGCTCGTCCATCGTTAAAGAGGTTGCCAGTTTTGGTGGTGACGTGGAGAGCATGGTGCCTCCCATTGTCAATCGAAAACTGAAGGAGAAATACGGCTTCGCTTGATATCGCTAAGACTGAAGGATGTGATGATGAAGGGTGGGGATACTTTCACTGTGATTCGCCCGAATGTCATAGGCCTGGCAACCCAGTTTCTCAGGCCATACCAATAGCCGTGTCCGGGGCCGGTACATATCGAAAAAATCAAAATTGGCTGTCGTAAAATCCCTGACATCATATTTCAGATTCCGGGCAATTGTCAGGGCCTTGAGGAACACTTCCGGAAGATTGACTGCAGATCCGATATTCAACAGGACACCCCCTTTCAGCTTCGATACACTCTCTGTCAGAATCTTGAAATCTTTGTAGGAGGTACTCCCCAGTGCCGCACCATCACAGGTCGGATGCTGGTGAATGATATCGCCTCCAATGGCAACATGAACCGTGACAGGGATATTCAGTTTGAGGGCATTGAAAAAGAGGCTGGCGGATTTATGGGGCAGATCCAGAGCCGCGATCTTTTCCCCTACGGCAAGACCATACCCCTGAGCTCGGCGGTGGCCGTCGTTTATCGCTTCATTCAGAAACCGGCCCGTCTCTTCCGCCATCCCAAAGACACCATCTTCCAAACCCCGCTCAACGTCTTCCGACGTTTCCCCGATCAGAGCCACCTCAAAATCGTGAATAGAGACCGCGCCATTGACAGCGATATGATCGATGAATCCTTTTTTCATCAGGTCGATCAGCAACAGAGAACACCCCACTTTCACCACTGCGCCGCCCAACATGATAATAACCCTACCACCGCGCTGCTTCCCATTCACAATAGCCGTTGCAACGGACTTCAGATGATCATTCTCAATCCGGAAGTTGTTGTCCAGGGCTATCATATCTTTCAATTGAAACTTATTCTGGCGCTTTTTAATGGGATAGGTCTCAATTTTATCAAAGTCGATCATCTGTCGTCTCCAGTGCAAATATAGGCTTCAACTTCTTTCCGGGTGTGAGGCATGTCCTCTGGTTTCACCTCCATGGTGATGGTGGACTGGTATCCCTTGTCCTTCAAAATCGATAAAATTCGGGGATAATCCACAATTCCGTCTCCAAGGGACAAATGCAGGTCGTCTTTGACGCTGTTGCCTCCTCGGTTATCATGGACGTGAACATGGGCAATTTTGGAAAAAACGTTTTCCATAAAACCGTAGGCGGTATTCTCCTTTGACAGCAGTTCACCATGTCCGATGTCCATGGTCATTCTCAGATCAGGAATTGCCTCAAAAAAAGTGCTGAAGCTGTCATGGCGAGCTGAGAGATTTTCAAGGCACAAAACCAGCTGGCAGCTCTTCGCATAGTCAACCAGCTCTGCCAGCATCTCTATTTTTGCGGCAATGACCGAGGCCTCGGCCCAGCGCTTATCCATCCAGAAATGCATGGTACCCTTGCGAATATCCAAATCTGCAGATAAAGAGATCAGCTGTTTGATTTTGGGCAGAAAATTCTGACGCAGGTTATTCAAATCGTTTGGATTCCCCGCGTTCGGGTAGTGGGCAAGATAATACATGCCAAACTCAGTCTTCAACTCTCCCAATTCGACCAACTCTGTTTTGATTCTCTCGGGGTCATCAAGGCTGATTTCAGCGAATGGAGAATTCAGCCTGCCAACTTTTTTGATCTCCTCGATCGTGTGGGCTCTGCCACCAATAGTAATCATCAGCACTCCTTGCAAGAGTTCAGTCAAGAGAGGTTTTGGGGGAAATAGCAACCAAACCTTAAACATTGAATCTGAAATTGATAATATCACCATTTTTCACAGGATAGGTTTTACCTTCCAGGCGCACAGTTCCTTTTTTTCTGGCCTCCTGATAGGTTTTAGCTTCAAGCAGATCATCATAGAAAAGAACTTCCGCCCGGATAAACCCCTTTTTAATGTCAGAGTGGATGACATCTGCTGCATCCAGCGCCAACGTATCCTTCTTGATTGTCCAGGCTCTGACTTCATCCTCGCCCACCGTGAAAAAAGAGACCAATCCCAGCAAATCATATGATTTTTTTATGACCCGATCCATGGCCGGGTCTTCGATTTCAAATTCAACTAGAAAATCCCGGGCTTCCTCTACTGACATCTGTGCCAATTCATGCTCCAGTCGTCCCCGCAGTATGATGATTTCCTCTTTGCGGTTCGATGTACTCATATCCGGCGGATTCATGTCTTCATCCCCATTGTTGAAAAGCACCAGCAGAGGTTTAGCGGAAATGAAGGTAAACCCTTTCAACAGGGGTGCGTTTACGAGTTCAGGCTTCTCTCTGATCGGAATTTCGCTCTCCAGTGTCTCCTGACAAGTCTCCAAGAGCGCATATTCTTCATGGTTAAATTTTTTCCCCCGCTGTTTCTCCTGATTCAACATCTCCAGTCTTTTTTCCACCACAATCAAATCTGTCAAAACCATTTCCTGATTGAGATATTGAACATCAGAGACAGGCGTGGGGTCTTCGAGCCCATATCCGGCAAAGTTGCGGACGACAAGAATCAGGGCATCACAATCCCGGACCTGGGTCCAGGCGGCCTTTTCTTTGGCTCCACCCTGCCTTCCGGGGAGAAAATATTCCACCTGCGCATAGATCGTTTTCCGGGGTTTGTACATCTCACTCAGAATATCCACTCGCGGGTCTGGAACTTTCACCATGCCGATTCTACTTTCCACCTTGCTGGCCCCGGTCGGGGTATTTTGTGTTAACGTTTCAAAAACGGTCGTTTTCCCTGATGCAGGCAGACCGACGATTCCCAGTTTCATTTTCTTAGTTCCTGTTTTGTTTCTGCATTAATCGCAGTGCTGAGTTACTCGGGCGGAATAGCCGCTTCCGGGCAAATATTGTGAGTGTTTAATATATAATAACTATTAACAGAGGAAACAGGAATTGAACACTGTCAATTCTACCCCAACAGATTCTGGCTCACCGAGATGTAAATTAAGAAGTGAGATCCTCATGCCAGAGTTTGTGTCAAATATCCTCAATGCCATCGTTAATTAATTTGAATTTCTTGTTTCTATGTCTTTTTTTTGTTATCATAAGGAAAAAAAACTGGAACCAGTGTATCTAGCGGTCATCATTCCAGCTGTTACCCTCGCCATGCAATGGATGACCTAAAAAAGGGATAAGAAGGAAAGAGATTTTCCAGAAAACAACCAGCGATATCAGTAAAGGCATCCGAATGCAAACTTATTGATCTCTCCAACAGCGAACTGGAAATCATTGAGCAGATGATCGAGATGTATGCCATCAAGTAGTGTCCTCTCCGCAAAAAACTCTCAGGCTAGCTATCCAGCCACTGTTGAAGATCCATTGTCTTTTTGGCTGCCAATGTTATCTTGACCGTGGTTCCACCAACAATGGTCGCTTTTTCAATATCACCATCGGAAAGGAGCTCTTCGCTGCCAGGATTCCAAATAATCAGACGCCCTTTTTTAATCAGCGTGTGCAATGTTTCGACCAATTTGTCGGCTGGTGTGTTCAAAATCACCTGAAAAGTTCCTTTATTCACCGAAATCAAAGCGTCTGTATCCAATTGGTGTTGCCGGTTTTTTTTTGGAGCCATGGTCTGTTTGATTGATGGATTTATGGTGGATTGAGGAGAACATTGCCATATGGATGCCGGCGGACAGTTGGGCAATGAATTGCATTTGTGCGGTTCCTGGCAGCAAACTCACTAAATTGGGCATATTGACTATAGGTCGGCTAAAAAATTAGTTCACATTCTGTTTGCAAAATGTCCATGCTTTTGGGACTTTTGCAAATAGACTATGTGAAGTTATTTTTCAACGATCCCTATAAGGACCAAAAAACCAAACCGATTCGATTGAAAAACGGGTGAACAAAGTTATTTTGCAGTATATTGCCTGAAAATTGCATCAATTCGATCCGAGGATCTCTAACGGGAAGCGGATCTTTGTACAAATAAGATTATAGGCGCTTTGTCATATCATTTCAATCTGTTTTAACAAGCGTCGCAAGAGCCCTTCTCTCCGGAACCAGTTGCCGTTTTCAGATTCCCCACAGGCAATTGAACCTGTAACTTGGAACGTCAAAAAATGAACTTTGAACGGCTGATAACATTCTCGATGGAAAATCGCTCTCTTGATCAGCGACAGGGAACGACCTTGCGTGCCAGACGACTCTCGCTTGGTATATTTTTCGGTATCATCCTGCTGAGCCAATATTCTTGCAACCAACCCGGGGATCGCTCCTCTTACAGCGGATCATCAACCTCGTATGCACGAGTTTCTGTGCATGTCGACAGTCGAACAGCATCGCAACAGTACCGATCAAAACAGCGCCATCTCAACATATCCAGCCTCCCCGAACCGACAGCAACCGCCTTGATTATCGCGGTGGATGAAGGAACCTCTTTTTCTGAAAATTACAATAGCATCAGCACCTGGCATGACAAACAACTGGTTGATCTCACCACCTCGACCGTCACTTTGAAGTTGCCACTTAACACGTCAATTCAACTGTTCGAGTACACCTTCAACCAGACATACTCACTCAACAGCCTGAACAGCTCGGATCAGCCCGTCTTTACCAAGGCTATTCTGGGGCCATTCACAATAACCGGATCGACCACCACCATCGAACTGAATGCGGATCTTGAATATGCCCTCAGCGAACCATTCAACACAATTTGGAAAAACGGTGCTTACAGCATTGAAATAGAGCACGAGAACAGCACAATTTATTATTCATACGAGTTTATTAATTGGCAGACATTGGCAGGCACCACCTATCTCTTCGATTCTGCAACACGAGAATTTGCCGAAGGCGCGCCACCCTTGAGTGGATACGAACTAGTCGGTACCGAATGGGTCCTGAGGGGCAGCCATGCTCCTGACAGCACATTTGAGCGGGTTGATCATAACAACTACACAGTCTACTACAAAAATCCCGATTTTTCAGCGACTTTAGTGGGACTAATCGATTTGCCGGCTCAGGGCCTGGAAGGAGACTTTAAAGGTGGTGAGGATGATGGCGGTGATGAAGACCCGCCTTTTATGGGGGCAACCGATTTCAGCCCGGGTGCTCTGGGATACATTTTAGAAATCAACGGTCAACCCGATTCTGATTACAGACTGGAGAGAATTGTTAAATCTCATGATTGCAACAGCACTGAATTTTCGTCCCTG
>Ga0233437_1002361_pt1 | contig 28898 bp, 36 predicted proteins | sample SI_122_August201_FD_182714 | JGI IMG/M metagenome (GOLD analysis project Ga0233437, IMG submission 182714) | Seawater microbial communities from Saanich Inlet, British Columbia, Canada - SI_122_August2016_200_MG | ecosystem: Environmental > Aquatic > Marine > Inlet | place: Canada: British... | reverse complement strand
TGCCGCCACGCTGACCCGTATCCTACAGAATCGACTCACAAAACGGGCGCAGCGTTGCCGCCGATGGTTCCGATTGAGACCGCCTAAACCCTTGGAAAACAACAAAAGAAAAAATGATTAGCGACTACATAGATCTCGGTGCTACCATCTCGATCGGATGAAAAGGCGATCTGTGTTCCATCTGGTGACCAGGCAGGATATTGATCCCACTCCGGATGGTCGGTCAAACGCACTATGCCTGTCCCATCAATATTCACCAGATAGATATCAGACTTAAACGAATCGCCTCCGTCAAAGGCGATCTGCGTTCCATCCGGCGACCAGGTCGGTTTTCTTTCTCTGCCGGGGAACTCGCGAGTGACATTGCGCCAATTCGTCCCATCGGCATCCATAATCCATATATCCCAATTCCAACCATCGCCGTGACGACTAAAGGCAATCTGGCGGCCATCCGGCGACTAGGTCGGTCTCTCATGAACAATTTCATCGTCATTGTTGGTCAGGTTTTTGAGTCCTGTGCCATCAGTATTTACGACGAAAATCTCTATGAAAGAACCTCGGCCTATCGTATATACTAACTGACGGCCATCGGGAGATAACGCTACGTCCACTCCATTCCAAGGATCAGGAGTGTGAGTAAGGTAGGTCAGTCCTGTCCCATCAGGATTCATTAACGCGACATCGGTAATATATTCACCTTCTACCCGCTCTCCGGTCCCAACCAACAACTTTCCATTCGTCTGTCCCTCGCAGCCTCCCGCCACTACCAGCACGACCATGCCGCACCACAGTCCAATCCAGGTTTTCATCATCATCCTTACTTGAAACGGAATTTCAACTGGCCCCATGAAAGAGGGAAGACGAGGGTGGGGATTTCAGAAAAAATCCATTGATAACAACAGCCGAAGATAATCGGTCCATGGAGATTATCCATCATTTTCTTAACATTACTTCCATCAAAATCCATCACATAGAGTCCATATGCCCCATCTCGGTCAGATCCAAATACAATCCGAGAACCATCTGGAGCCCATGCAGCTTCTACATCTGCCCCAGGATGATTCGTTAAGTTAGTTTGTATACTGCCATCATAATTCATCACATAGATCTCACTATTGCCATCTCGTATAGAACGATAGAGAATCTTAGTGCCATCAGGAGACCATTGAGGGAAATAATCAAACTCTGGATGATCGGTTAGTCGGGTAAAGCTGCCCCCATTTTCATCAATGGTATAGATATCTACATTGCCTCCAACTTCGGGACTACTCCTGTAAAAGACAATCTTCGTTCCATCCGGTGACCAGTCTGGATCTCTTTCATGCCCATTATATTGGGAAGTCAGATTTTCCCAGTCTGTTCCATTTGCGGCGACCACGTTAATATCAAACCCATCGGTTTCGTTTTCTGCAGCTCGACTAAAGACGACCCGATTACCGTCCGGCGACCACGATGGATGTTCATTAAGATGTAAGTCGTCGTTCTGGGTTAGGTTGAGAAGGTTAGTCCCATCCACATTCATAACATAAAGGTCATCTCCATGGAATGGAGGACCGAAACCTGTCTTTATGAAGGCGAGTTTATTTTGGTTTGGAGACAATGAAGGTTGAGTTATTGGCCAGGAGAAATGGGTGAGCTTTGTTAGATTACTCCCATCTATGTCCATTAGAGCGACGTCGAAATCCTCCTCCCCATCTTCTCTAACAACCAACAACCGTCCCTCGTCCTGCCCATAGCACTCTCCTCCATACCGCACGCCTACCAACATCCCCAACAGATAGATCAGCCGTCTCATCATCTCATCTCCCTATCAAGGACTGCGTTGGGATTTCAGGGCACCCCACATCACTGGGCGCACCAGCGTGATGGGCATCTCGACATCCCACTGAACCAACCGCGCATTACCCACCAAAACGCCGTGATTGGCACTGCTTGAAAGATCGGGGACGAGCCCCTCCTGGGTGGTGCCGTTGAAATCCCAATACCCCACAAGGCCCTGTTCTTCGCCCGTGAGAGAACGGCTCATATCTGCCTGAATCTCTTCATCACTCCGGGCGTAATCCCAGATTCTGACTTCATCAATAAGGCCTTGGTAAAGTTCAGGATGGCTTCCTATCTGGTTCCCGAAATAGAGTTTGTAATTTTCGCCCTGATTGACGGGAGGATCATAAGCTCGTTCTTCGGCGAATTGGCCATCTATGTACAGACGGCAAAGACTGCCGTCATATGCGACGGCTACGTGCTGGTAAAGCCCTTGTCCCAGTGCTGTAGAAAAAGGAGGATAATCACCTCCACTCCAGTTAAATTCCCACTCCAGTATTCCGTTCTCGAGGTGGTCATCTCCAGGGACACCGTAGGCCGTGTGGGTGAGAGCAAACCGCTCAGAGCTTCTGTCGCCTAAGGCGAGGATTCCAGAATTCCACTGGAACTCTTGAATTTTGACCCAGACTTCGGCGGTCATGTTAGTGAGGGCCATAATTTCCGTAGGATCAGGTATCTCCACCCAATCTCCGTCGCCGTCGAGATACAGAGCCTGGCCGCTCTGAGCGAGTCCAGAGGTAACGAACAACAGCACGAACAAAGTCGCGATTCTGCATCGTCTCATCATCTCATCTCCCCATCAAGGACTGCGTTGGGATTTCAGGGCACCCCACATCACTGGGCGCACCAGCGTGATGGGCATCTCGACATCCCACTGAACCAACCGCGCATTACCCACCAAAACGCCGTGATTGGCACTGCCAGAAAGATCGGGAACGAGTCCTTCCTGGGTGGTGCCGTTGAAATCCCAATACCCCACAAGGCCCTGTTCTTCGCCCGTGAGAGAACGGCTCATATCCGCCTGAATCTCTTCCTTGGTCCGAGCGTAATCCCAGATTCTGACTTCATCAATAAGGCCTTTGTGGAATTCAGGGTGACTGCCTATCTGGTTCCCGATATAGAGATTGTAATATTCTCCTCCATTTCTGGGAGAATCATAGGCCCGTTCTTCAGCGAATAAGCCATCTACATACAGGCGACAGATGCTGCTGTCATACGTGACGGCTACATGCTGGAAACGCCCCTGTTCTAGTTTGGTAGCAAAAGTAGGATGCCATCCTCCACTCCAGTCAAACTCCCACTCAAGCACGCCCTCTACAGGATTTCCCTCTTCCCGAAGGCCGTAGGCGGTGTGCATTAGGGCAAATCGCTCGGAGCTTCTATCTCCCAAGGCGAGGATCCCAGCATTCCACTGGAATTCTTGAATCTTGACCCAGACTTCGGCCGTCATGTTGGTGAGACCCATGAGTTCCCAGGGGCCAGGCACCACCATCCAATCTCCATCCCCATCCAGGTATAAAGCCTGGCCGCTTTGGGCGAATCCAGAGGTTACGAATAACAGCACGAATAAAACCGCGATTTTCCATCGCCTCATCATCTCATCTCCCTATCCAGCTATCCTTCAACTACTCCACCGGCCAGATGCTCTTCATCCGTCCAGCACACCAGAATCTTGTCGATACCGGTTTGCTCAACCGTCGCAGCTTGGTAAGCTGGATATCGGCTAAGAGCCCCTTCGTATTCATACGTCGAAAAAAAACCTGAAGCAAGTCCGTCCATCATGAGTAGTTTTTTCTTCGATTTGGGCAGCAACCTTCCGGGGCTGGTAATATAAAAAAAGCAGAATGCTTCCGGGGATTAAGGAAAACGTCGGAGGTCGCGTTTCTTGACCTTGTAAAGGGGCAAGTGTATACTTCGGATAAGGCAGAAGTTGAGACGTAACTGATGTTTATTCCATGGGTGACGTGATGGAACTCACCATTGAAATTCCCGATTCCATGCTTCCCGGCGATCTCGATAAAGGCTATCTGAGAGAGGCTTTCTTCTCTATGCTTTATCATCTGGGAAGGGTTTCAGAAAAAGAAGCTTGTGCTGCTCTCGGAAAAACGCGGCGAGAGTTCGAGGAATTGCTGCCTTCATTTGGATTTTCCGTGCTGAGAGATGATCGGGAAACCATTGAGATCGAGCTAAACGCATAGGTATGGCGCAAGAGGTGGTAGCCGATGCGGGGCCGCTGATCTCACTGGAAAAACTCGAAGATGGCCACGCCTTTCTGTGCCTGTTGTACCGGCGCATCATAATTCCCCCCAAAGTGCTGGAAGAAGTTGCCGTTGAAAACCACGCGGTTCTTTCGGATTACCTGAAGGAACGCGGGATGGAAGATTTTGTTGTGGTGCAAACCCCCTCGAAGATTCCTTCCCTTCCGGAGTTGAACCGTTTGCACGATGGGGAATCCCAGGCTATTGCGCTGGCATTGGAACTCGATCTGCCGCTGTTGATAGAGGAAACGGCAGGGCGTCGTATCGCTCTTGGGATCGGTTTGCAGGTATCGGGTATTGCCGGACAACTCCTCAAAGCATTCAGAGAAGATTTGCTGGAGAAGGAAGATGCCCGGAGAAAATTGCAGGAGTTGTTCGACGGGGGGCGCATCAATAGGAAGATCTTCGGCGCTTTGAACGCCGGGCTCGGCCAAGAACTCCCTCGGCAGTAATTCACGGGTAAACCGCTGTTCATGAGGTCTGGAGCAGGTGCAAATCCAGGCCTTTTCTCGTTCTTGGGAATTGGAGTTATTCCCCCTGGTTGACCCGGAAGGCTCCGGTTTCTACCTTCATAAAAAACAACGCGAAACGGATCTGGAGGAAAAAATGAAAAACGGTTTTTTTAAAGGGCACGGCCTGGGCAACGACTACATTGCCGTGGATCCGGCCGAGTTGAGCTTTAAGCTGACTCCGGGGAATATCCGCAAGGTCTGCGACCGGAACTGGGGCGTGGGCAGCGATGGCATTCTGGCGATCGAGAAGTCGAAGAAAGCGGACTTCGGCCTGCGGATTTACAATCCGGACGGCAGCGAGGCGGAGAAGTCGGGCAATGGGCTGCGCATCTTCGCCCGCTACCTGCACGCGACCAAGCGGACGAAGCGGGAGAATTTCACCGTGGATACCAAGGGGGGGCTGGTGACCGTGCAACTGCACGTAGACGAGTACGGAGACGCTTCATCGGCCACCGTGGAGATGGGCGGGGCGACGTTTGCGCCGAAAAGACTGCCCTGCACGCTGAAGGTGAAGGAGTTGATCCAGAAGCCGATCACCGCCGCCGGGGGAAAGCTGCTGTTCACCGGGGTGAGCGTGGGCAATCCGCACTGCGTCGTCTTTCGTGAGAAGGGGGAGGAGTGGACGCGGGAAGAGCTGCTGAAGCTGGGACCGGAGCTGGAGAACCACAAACTCTTCCCAAGGCGGATCAACGTGCAACTGGCGGTGCCGATCGGCCCGAAGTCGATCTACATCCTGATTTGGGAGCGAGGAGCGGGGGAGACGCAGGCATCGGGATCGTCGTCGTGCGCGGCGGCCAGCGCTGCAGTGCGCCTCGGGTTGGTGAAGAGTCCGGTGACGGTCAAGGCGCCGGGGGGAACGCTGCACATCGAGGTGGATGAGGATTTCGAACTGACCATGAAGGGACCGGTGGCGGAGGTGGCGCGCGGTAGCTTCAGCCCCTCCTTTATTCGCACTCTGCGCTGACACATGCTCGACGAGAAAGAGCGGATTGCCGCCGAACTACGCGCCGTTTGGAGTCGCAAACTCAACTACTGGTGGCACCACTACAACGAAGAGTACCTGCGCGGAGGGTTGCGGCCTCCCGGCATCGAACTCGGGCTGGGGGAGGTGGAACTGGGGCGCTGGGAGCGGCAGGGGCGGCGGCTGGTCATCTCGGCGCGCCACATTGAGCGGGATCCCTGGTTGGAGGTGATGGAGACGTTGCGTCACGAGATGGCGCACCAGTACGCCGACGAAGTGCTGAAAGCGAGCGGGGAGGGACCACACGGCAGGGGGTTTGTGCAGGGGTGTGAAAAGCTGCGCTGCAGTCCAAGGAGTCGCGCCGACGGAAAAGATGGACAGGCATCGAGCGCGGAGGATGGAATCCTCCAGCGTCTGAAGAAGGTCCTCTCGCTGGCGGAGAGTCCGAACGAGCACGAGGCGGAGACGGCGGTGAAGAAGGCCAGGCGGTTGCTGCTGAAGTACAACATCGATGCGACCGAATTCGCGCAGGAGCGGCGCTTCGGGCACCGGCACCTGGGAGCGATCAAGGGGCGTCGGGCGTCCTACGAAATGTGGCTGGCCCAGATCCTGCACGAGTTCTTTTTCGTCGAGACGATATGGGTGGACAGCTACCGACCGCTGGAGGACCGGGAGGGGACGATCCTGCGGGTGTGCGGCACGCCGGCCAATCTGGACATGGCCGAGTACGTGTACGATTACCTCATTCAATTGCTGGAGCGGCTGTGGGCGGAGTATCGGCAGACTCGCGGCCTGCGGGGGAACCGGGAACGGCAGCGGTATTTCGCCGGCGTGTTGGAGGGGTTTCACCAGAAGCTCCAGGAGCAGGAACGAGCGATCCAGACGGAACAGGCGCTGGTGTGGAAAGGGGATAGTCAGCTGGGGGAGTATTACCGCTATCTGCATCCGCGAATCCGCACCCGCTACGGCCGGGGGGTGACGGCCAGCGACGCTTATAAGGATGGGGTAGAGGAAGGGCGCAAGGTCACCATCCACCGTCCAATCGGAGACGACAAGGGCGGTTTCGGAGGATATCTGAAAGGTGCGTAGAGAAGTGATGAGTCCAGGCGGAGGGATCCGGGAATCGGGATATTCTACCTTCTTCCGTAGATCCGCAAAGGTGCGGGGATTCCACAAGGACACGGCGATCTTTTGTCCGTTGTCTACTGTATCTCGCTCACCGCTATTACTCCTCTCTTTTCTACTCTTGCTGCTAATCTCCGGCCCAGCTGAAGCACAGTTCTACCACTTCGGCAAGAACAAGGTGCAGTTTGCCGATTTCCGCTGGCAGAAGATGGAGACGCCCCACTTCGACGTGTATTTCTTCGCCGAGGAGGAGGAACTGGCCGGGTACGCCGCGCACATGGCCGAGCAGGGGTACGCCGATCTGGAGCGGAAGTTCGGTCATACGGTGCAGCGCCGCATTCCGCTGATCGTCTATTCTTCGCACATCTATTTTGAACAGACCAACGTCATTCCCAATCTGTTGCCGGAAGGGGTGGGCGGTTTCACCGAATTCCTCAAGGGGAGAGTCGCTCTGCCGCTGAGTGGTTCGCTGCCCGAGTTCGAGCGGGTGCTGCATCACGAGCTGGTTCACGTCTTCACTTTTGATCGGATCCGCCAGATCCAGCGCCGGTACGGAGTGACGGATTACAGACCTCCCCCTCTGTGGTTTTCGGAAGGGCTGGCCGAGTACTGGTCGGGTGAGTGGAGCAACTTTGGAGATATGGTCATCCGCGATGCGCTGTTCGCTCGTCGGCTGGCTTCGATCGCCCAGATGTACTATATCAACGGCACCTTCCAGATGTACAAGGAGGGGGAGTCGATTTGCCACTTCATGGCGGACAAATACGGAGAGGATGTCTTTGAACTGCTCTTTGAAAACTGGTGGCGGGGGGAGGATTTCGCCGACCTGTTCGAGATCGTCACCGGGGATGAGCTGGAAGAACTGGACAAAGACTGGCAGTACCATCTGGAAAAGCGGTATCTGCCGGATATCGCCCGGGGAGATCCCCCATCGCAGATGGCCCGCCGGCTTACCGAGGTCGGCTTCAACGTCAAGCCGGAGTTGCTGCCGACGGAGGGGGACAGCACCCTTTTTGTCTTCTTCCGCAACCATCAGGGATATACCCACATCGCGCAGGCCAGCCTGGAAGGGGGAGAACCCGAGGTGGTGGTGGAGGGAGAGCGCTCTCCGGACATCGAATCGCTGCACCCGCTGGGCACGCGACCGGCGGTTTCGGGGGATGGGCGCTGGCTGGCGTTCGCCGCCAAGCACCGGGGACGCGATCACCTGTATGTATGGGATCTGGAAGAGGGAAAAGAGGCAAAGGATCTGGCCTTCGACGAGGTGGTGGCGATCGCCTCGCCCTCCTGGTCACCGGATGGAAAGGCGCTGGTTTTTTCGGGTGCCGGACTGGGCGGCATAACCGATCTCTATCGAGTGGAGGTGGAAAGTGGATCGCTGCGGGCGCTGACCCGGGATATCTACCACGACCGCGATCCTGCCTGGTCGCCGGACGGGAAGCGGATCGCCTTCAGCTCGGATCGCTGGATTGGAGGGCGAGAAGGGCGCTACAATCTGTTTCTGTATGAGCTGGAGGGGGAGCGGATTCTGACGCTGACGCGGGGTGAGCAGGATGACCAGCAGCCGGCCTGGTCGCCCGAAGGAGAATGGCTGGCTTTCAGTTCGGATCGGGATACGATGTTCGACCTGTACGCAGTGCGCCTGGAGGTTGATGCGGAGAGAGGGCTGAAGAGGGGGGAGGAGAAGCGGCTGACCCGGGTGCTGACCGGAGCGTTCGATCCGGCCTGGTTGCCGGGGGAGCAGGGGTTGCTGTTTTCGGGCTTCGAGGAAGGGGGGTTCCACATCTACCGCCTGGAGGTGGCGGACAGTCTACTGGTCGGGGATGCGGAAGCGGAGCTGGAACCGTTCGCCGAGGAGCCGTGGCGGCTGGAAGGGCTCCACGCCAGCAGCCAATTCGCCCGGCGGACGTATGAAAAGAAGATGTCGCTGGACATCGCCCAGAGTCAGATTTCGCAGGATCCGGAGTTCGGCACTTCGGGAGGGATTCAGGTGGCGCTGAGCGATGTGCTGGGGAACGATCAGTACTATTTCGTGCTATCGCACATCGCCGGCAGTGAGACCGGCTTTTTCGACGGTATGAATGCGACCGTGGCGCGGTTGCACCAGGGGCAACGTCTCAACGTGCTCTGGGGTTTCTTTCGCCTGAACGATCGCTTTACCAGCACCTTTGGGCGGTTCGTGCGGGAAAAACGGACGGGCGGGTTCGCCGAATTGAGCTATCCGTTTTCGCTGCACGACCGGGTGGAGACGCGACTGTCGCTGCGCCACTCGGATATCGATAGAGAGCTGGGGGGACAGATGCTCAATGGCTGGCTGGCGACTAATTTTCTGAGCTACACGCACGATAGCAGCCTGTGGATCCCCACCGGACCGCTGGAGGGGAAGCGGTACAGCATGGGGATCGGGCAGACGGTCGATTTCAAGAGCTCGCGGCGCTACAATGTTACGCTGTTTGGCGACTATCGGCAGTATTTTCGCCTGTCGCGGCGCAGCGCGCTGGCGATGCGCTTCATGGGACGGCACAGCTACGGCGATGTGCCCGAATACTTCTCCATGGGAGGCAGCTGGACGCTGCGCGGGTATCCCTGGCGATCGATCTGGGGGAGAAAGATGGTGCTGATGAATCAGGAGCTACGCTTTCCGCTCCTCGACCGACTGGTGATCGGCTTTCCGTTCGGCAACATCGACTTCCAGGCTTTCCGCGGTGCGCTGTTCGTCGATGCGGGCAACGCCTGGAACGACGAGTTCGGGGACTGGCACGGGAGCATCGGTGGGGGAACGCGGCTGGCGCTGGGTGGGGTGTTCGTCTTTCGCCTGGACTGGGCGCGGCGGACCGACTTCAAATCGGTGGGCAACGATACTCACTGGGACTTTTTCTTCGGCTGGGACTTCTGATGGGACGAGGAATCTGGTTTATCGGCCTGCTGCTGGCGACGGCCTGTAGCCCCAAGCTGTTCCTGTTGCCGGGAGAGAGCGGAGATGACTGGGGGCAGACGGGAGGTGGATTGGAGGGGAAGGGTTTTCGGGGAAAGGAGCTGACGCCTCCCCTGCAACTGCTGTGGAGCCAGAAGCTCAATGGGGCGCCGGTGAGCGGTGCGCTGTTCGCCGGGGATTTGTTGCTGCAACTGACCACGGCTCCGACCCTCTACGCCTTCGATCGGCGCAGCGGCGAGCGGCTGGGCAAACAGGGCTTTGATCTGGATGCCTGTGCGCCTCCGGCGCTGTCGGGGGAACTGCTGGTTCTCAGTCTGCTGGGAGAGGATGCGGAGCTGCAGGCGCTCGATCGGGGGACGCGCAAGGTGAGCTGGCGGTTGCGAGGAAAGTTCTGTGCGCCTCTGGCTGCCCGGGGGGACACCGTGTGGGCGGCCGGCGAAGACGAGCGGTTGCGCGCGCTCGACGCAGCCAGCGGGGAAGAGCTGTGGCAGATGGACATTGGGGGACGGCTGCGGACAGGAGTTGCCGTGGGAGGAGGAATGGCCTTCATCGGGAGTGGAGAGTTGCTGGCGCTCGATGCGGCCAGCGGGGAGGAGGTTTGGCGCCAGCCGCTGGAGAGTCAGGCGCGCACCCGCCCCGCCGTGGGTGGGGGGCGGGTCTTTGTCGGCACGGCGGCCGGCCGTATTGTGGCGTTGGACGTCGAATCGGGGGCGGAACTCTGGCGGGCGGAGCTGGGGGGATTGCCGACTCCGGGAATGGCGCTGACGGAGCGGGTGCTGGTGGTCGGGGCAGTGGATCGGGGGATTTACGGGCTGGACCTGCAGTCGGGGGAGCAGCTGTGGCGATTCGCTACCGAAGGGGTGGTGCGCAGCTCTCCGGCAGTGGCCGGAATGACCGCTTACTGCGGCAGCAGCGACGGCTATTTCTACGCATTGGCATTGGACTCGGGCAAAATGTTGTGGAAATACCGTCTGGACGGCCCGGTGATCACCCCCGTCTCTGTAGGGGCGGAGGCGATCTCCGTCACCTCGGAAAAAGGTACGGTGTATGTCTTCGGCAAATAAGAGGCAAAGATGGCCGTTCTGGCTGCTGCCGCTGCTGTTGGCCTGGCAGACTGCAAGCTGGGGGGAACTGGGGGGGCTGCCGAAGGTGTTTCCCGCTCTGCGCCCGGGATCGCTGCAGATGGTTTCTGCAGAGAGGAGCCGGACCCGGTTGCTGCAACTCTCGTCTCCGGGCAGCGGCGCGGAGCGGAAAACGGGGAAGCCGCGCCTGACCACCCGGCTGTATCTGAGCGCCGGTATGGCGGTCTCTTCGGGGCTGGTGGCCTGGTGGAGCAAGGAGCGGGCCGACCGGGCCTATCAGCGATACCTGCATGCGGCCAGCGGTCGACGCCAGGAGAAGCAGTTCGAGCGGGCAGAGCGGTTCGATCGGATCGCCGGCGCCGCCTTTGTCGGTATGGAGGTCGGGCTGGCATTCACAACCTATCTGGTGTTTTTCTGATTATGAGAGCCGTCCTGTTCTGGAGTTTTTTACTGGCGCTGCTGTTGAGCGGCTGCACCGAGCGGAAGCGTCGCAATCCCCTGGATCCGCTGGCGCTCCAGTCGCTAGAGGGGATGCTGCGGGAGCTGGAGGCGCTGGCCGGAGATGGAGAGGTGGTTCTGACCTGGAACTACACCTACTTCGACGACATCGCCGGTTTGCATCTTTATCGCCGCGTCGGGGATGGTCCATTTGGACGCCATCCGGCCGAGTTGCTGTCGCCGGAGATCCGGGAATTCGTCGACCGGGAGGTGGAAAACGGCACGACCTACGAATATCGGTTGGGTCTGGTGATCGACGGGGAAGGGGAGCAACTGCTGGAGGATTCGGCATTATCCACTCCGGGGCGGGAGGTGGCGTGGGTGGCGGACCGGCAGGCTGGCATCGTCTGGAAGATCGGGGCGGACGGCCGTCGCGCTCATTTCGGCCAGGGGCGGTTCCCCTCCCTGGAGGGGATGGCGCTCGACTTGAAGGATGGTTCTTGCTGGGTTACCGATCGTTTTTTTTCCGGGGTGTACAGGATCTCACCCGACGGGGAGCTGGAACTGCATCGAGCGGATATCGCCAGGGGTGGAAATCTGGCGATCGATGTGGAGGGGAGGCGCGCCTGGGTGGTCGATGCGGAGCGTCAGGAGGTGCGGTGGTTCGCGCTTCCCGCCCAGGGAGACAGTCTGAATCTGGGTAAGATAGATGCGATTTTCGCCACTCCGGGGGGACTGGTTCCTCAGGAGGGAGGCTGCTGGATCGCCGATGTGGAGGCCGGGCGGGTGCTGTATTCCCATCCGGATGGAGAGCGGGTGGAGTTTCGGGGATTGGATCGCCCCGCCAGTCTGGCTTCCGCTCGAGGAGGAGGAGTGTGGGCGCTGGTCGAGGGGGGGCAGACGTTGATGCGGTTGGACAGGGACGGGGGGGAGATGGCGATTGCCCTGCCGTTCGCCGATGGGCAGGGGATGGTCGAGGATAGTCGGACCGGTCAGGTCTGGGTCCTGGGCGCATCCGAGCTGGCGATCGTCGGCGCGGGAGGGGATCTTCAGGGGAGGTGGGACGGGCTGGAGGAGGGGGTTGGCCTGGACATAGACGAAGTGCAGGAGAAGCTGTGGATCGCCACCCGGGGGTTTCTGTGGAAGTTCACCCTGAGCGGCCAGACACTGGCCCGTCTGGGTGGATTTTCCGGACTGCTGAAGGTGGCGGTGGATCCGGGCGAAGGGGGGTAGGAAGAACGCTCGACAGTGCCGGTGGTCGGGTTTATCTTTTGCAGTTATTGAATCCGGCGGCGAGTGAGTGGTTTTCTACCATTTTCACCGTCTGAATCAGATTTTCCGATATCTCTTTGACCTTTGGGAATTCAATAAAAGAGCACAAAAAAACAGGAGTGCAGATGATAACCAGTATGACGGGATTCGGCCGCGGGGTGGCCGAATGCGAAGGGGCGCGGGTGAGGGTGGAGCTCAGATCGGTAAACAGTCGCTTTTGTGATATTCAGGTGCGCAGCAGCAACAGCCTGCAGGAGTTCGACGGGGTGGCGCGCGAGCGGCTTCAGGGGGCGCTCACCAGGGGCAAGATCACCGCCCAGGTGGAATGGGAGGAGGAGGGAGAAAGTGGACCGTTGCCTGTTCTGGACGAGGCAGTGGCGCGCGGCTATCTGCAGCAACTGGAGCGGCTGCAGGAACTGGCCGGACTCGAGAAGCGGCCGGATTGGAGCGCTATGCTGCGACTGCCCGGTCTGTTCCGCATGGAGACCAGGGCCCTGGAGACGGAGGTGGTGGAGAGGCTGGTAGGAGAAGCGGTCGACCGGGCGCTGGAGGATTTTGGGCAGATGCGGGAGACCGAGGGAGAGACGCTGGCGCGCGATCTGCGGCAGCGGGTGGAGGGGATCGAGACGCGGCTGCAGAGGATCGAAAGCATGGTAGGAGAAGGGCGTGAGAAGGTCCGCGAGCGGCTGCGCGAGAAGGTGGAGGGACTGCTGCAGCCGGGGACGGTCGACGAGGATCGCCTGGCCATGGAGGTGGTGATGATCGCCGAGCGCAGCGACATCACTGAGGAGATCGTCCGCTTCCACAGCCATAACGCCCAGTTCATAGAAACCCTGGATAAGGGTGGCGAAGTGGGGCGGCGCCTGAACTTTTTGCTCCAGGAGATGAACCGCGAGGCGAACACCACCAATTCTAAATCCACGGATCCGCAGATCGTCCACCTGGCGGTAGAGATCAAGGAGGAAGTGGAGCGGCTGCGCGAACAGGTCCAGAACCTGGCTTGATGCGCGCTATGGGGGGTTCGATCGATATCATCACGGTGAGTGGGCTACCCGGCAGCGGCACGACCAGTTCCTGCAAGCTGGTGGTCGAGCGGCTGGGGTGGGCCTATGTCAACGCGGGGCAGATCTTTCGCCAACTGGCTGAGGAAGCGGGACTGTCGCTGGCGGAATTCGGTCGTCGGGCCGAAGGGGATGGCCGCATCGACCGCCAGCTGGATGCGCGCATGGTGGAGAGTGCCGGGCGATTGGGACGGGTTATCCTGGAGGGACGACTGACCGGTTGGATGGCGCATCGGCACGGACTGCCGGCGCTCAAGGTGTGGTTCGAGGCACCGGCGGCGGTCAGATCCCGGCGCATCGCCGGACGGGACAGACAGGACGGGGGGCGCGCGCTGTGGGAGATGGAGGAGAGGGAGCGTTCGGAGGCGACGCGGTACCGAGAATTCCACGACATCGACCTCGGAGACCGGTCGATCTACGATCTGGTCATCGACACCGAGAAGCACTCGGCGGCGAAAGCGGCCGAGACAGTGCTGACCCGGCTGCAGGAGGTGCGCGCGTGAAACTCGAGGGAAAGAAGGTTTTGCTGGGGATTACCGGGGGGATCGCGGCGTACAAAGCGCCGCTGATTCTGCGGGAGTTGGTCAAGCTGGGAGCGGATGTGCGGGTGGTGATGACGGAGTGTGCCCATCGGTTCGTAGCGGAGTCGCCGCTGGAGGTGCTCTCGCGCCATCCGGTGCACAGCAATATGTTCGCCCGCGACGAGGAGTTTCCGGTGCTGCACATCGGTCTGGCGGCCTGGGCGGATCTGGTGCTGATCGCTCCGGCAACGGCCAATTTTGCGGCCAAGATGGCCGGCGGTTTGGCGGACGATCTGCTTTCGGCGCTGCTGTTGAGCACGAGGGCTCGATTGGTGGTGGCGCCGTCGATGGAGGAGCACATGCTCGACCACCCGGCGACGCAGAATAATCTGCATCTGCTGCGGGAGCGGGGATGTGCGCTGCTGGATCCGGGGGCGGGGGAACTGGCCTCCGGGGCATCCGGCCGAGGGCGCCTGCCGGAGCCGGAGGAGATCGTCGACGCGGTCGTCTCCCTGTTGGCAGAGGGAGGAGATCTGGAAGGGCTGACGCTGCTGGTGACGGCCGGCCCCACGGTGGAGGATGTCGATCCGGTGCGCTACATCGGCAACCGCTCCTCCGGCAAGATGGGCTACGCCCTGGCGCAGCGGGGGCTGGCGCGGGGGGCGCAGGTGCGGCTGGTCTCCGGTCCCACGCAGCTGCAGCCGCCTGCAGGTGCGGAGGTGCGCTGGGTGCGCTCGACTCTGGAGATGCAGCGGGAGGCGGAGGCGCTCTTCGACGGGACGGACGCGGCGATCATGGCGGCCGCTCCGGCCGACTATCGGCCAAAGCAGGTGATCACCGAGAAGATCAAGCGGGACGGCGGGGAGCTGAGCATCGAACTGGTTGAAAACCCGGATATCGCCGCCGGCCTGGGAGCGCGCAAGCAGGAGGGACAGCAGCTGGTGGTCTTCGCCCTGGAGAGCGAGAATGGACTGGAGCATGCTCGGGGAAAGCTGGCGCGCAAGCGGGGAGATCTGGTGGTGCTCAACAACGTGGGGGAAGAGGGGGCCGGATTCGAGGTGGACACCAATGTGGTGACTCTGATCGACGCCGAGGGGCAGGTGGAGAAACTGCCCAAGATGAGCAAGGCGGAGGTGGCCGACCGCATCCTGGACTGGGTGGCCGCGCGCTGTCGGGAAGAAGCTTGACAGGGTTTGATTGAATCCAGCATCCTTAAAATAGGACGATGTTCTACATCGTAGTTTGTTCCGGCATTGCACGACGTCTCCTCAGCTACTTGGATTCAATACAGGTATGGGATTATCACCGGAAGAGGGCGGATGAGCCAGGCCGAAGAGAAAACGGATTCTGCAGAGGAACGGGTGGATCCGGCAGCGGTAGCCGTCGAGCTGCGGCGGTTTGTGGAGGATCTGGTCATTTTCGAAGGACGTCGCTTCACGATGCCGGCTGCGGCGCTGGAAGAGATGGAGGAGATGAAAGGTGTGCCTCCATCCGCGTCTTCCGCAGCCGATGAGCTGGAGCGCTTTCGGGAGGAGATCTGCGACTGCACCCGGTGTGAGCTGGGCCAGACGCGGCAGCAGTTCGTTTTTGGAACCGGGCATCCGGAGGCGGGCATCATGTTCATCGGCGAGGCGCCAGGGGCGGACGAGGACCGCCAGGGAGAGCCGTTTGTGGGAGCCGCAGGGCAACTGCTGACGAAGATCATCGAGGCGATGGGGATGAGTCGGGAGGAGGTGTTCATCTGCAATGTGTTAAAGTGCCGTCCGCCCAACAACCGTGACCCGCAGCCCGGCGAGGTGGCCGAATGCGAGCCGTATCTCAAGCGCCAGATCGAGATCGTGCGGCCGAAGATCATCTGCACCCTGGGGCGGATCGCCGCCCAGGTGCTGCTGAAGAGCAGCGAATCGATGGGGCGGATGCGGGGGAGGCTCCACGAGTACGAGGGGATTCCGGTGATCTGCACCTATCATCCGGCCGCTCTGCTGCGCAACGCCAGCTGGAAGCGCCCTACCTGGGAGGATATGAAGTGGCTGCGGAGGGAGTACGACGGAGTGGAGCTGTAGGATTCGAGTTTGTTATTTTTGAGTGGGGCGCAGCTGCGGCTGGGCCCCGGATTTTTTTGCACTGAGAAGATTTGACGTAAAAGGTGATCCAATGACACAGGCGAGACCGGACAACGGACAGCAGGGATTCGAGCGGATGCCGCCCCAGGCGGTGGAGGTGGAGCAGGCGGTGCTGGGGGCGATGATGATCGACCCGGGTGCGATCGGCCGGGCGCTCGAGATGCTGGACGAGACCTGTTTCTACCACTCTCCCCACAATACGATCTTCAAGGCGATTCTCAGCCTGTACGAGCGCAGCGAGGCGGTCGACCAATTGACTCTGGGGGAGGAGCTGAAGCGGAGCAACAGCCTGGATCAGGTGGGTGGCGTGGTCTATCTGTCCAAGCTGGCCTCGGAGGTGGCGACTGCTGCCAATATCGAATACCACGCCAAGATCGTTCTCGACAAGGCGCTGGGTCGGAAGCTGATCGAGACGTCGGCCGAGGTGAGCAAGCAGGCGTACGAGGGGGGACAGGACGTCCAGGAACTCATCGATTGGGCAGAGCAGCAGATTTTCAGCCTCTCGGAAGATCGGCTGAATCAGGGATTCGAGCCGCTCGAGAATGTGATGAGCGAGACGCTGGAGCAGATCGAGCGCGCCCACAATCGGGTGAGCACGGTCTCGGGGGTGGAAACCGGTTTTTCGGAGCTCAACGAATCGACTTCGGGATTTCAGAAAGGGGACCTGATCATTCTGGCTGCCCGACCTTCGGTGGGGAAGACGGCACTGGCGCTGACGCTGTCGCGGAACGCGGCGGTGGAGGCCGGGGTGGGAGTGGCGGTCTTCAGTCTGGAGATGTCGAAGGTGCAGCTGGCCCAGCGACTGCTGAGCGCCGAGACCAAGGTGGATCTGCACAAGCTGCGCACCGGGCGGCTGCGGGACGAAGACTGGGTCCACCTGACGCGCAATGTGGGGCGGCTGGCGCAGGCGCCGATCTACATCGACGACACGCCGGGGATTACGGTGCTGGAGGCGCGGGCCAAGGCGCGGCGGCTGAAGCGGGAGCACGGCATCGGCATGGTGGTCATCGACTATCTGCAGTTGATGGGTTCGCACGGGCGAGCGGACAGCCGCGAGCAGGAGATTTCGCGCATCTCGCGCGGGTTGAAGGGGCTGGCCAAGGAGCTGGACGTGCCGGTGCTGGCGTTGTCGCAGCTGTCGCGAGCGGTGGAGAGCCGGACGGACCGACGGCCGCAGCTGTCGGATTTGAGAGAAAGCGGTTCTATTGAGCAAGACGCGGATGTGGTGATGTTTATTTATCGCCCGGAAATCTACGGACTCAAGGCGCCGGATGGGGGGAGTCTGGAGGGGATCGCCGAGATCATCATCGGCAAGCAGCGGAACGGGCCGACCGGGTCGGTGCACATGATGTGGAACGCCGAGAGCGCCACGTACGAGCAGATGGCGCCGGAGTGGCGGATGGATCAGGAGGACGAGGATTTCTGAGTTTCACAGGTCCAGCGGACTGCGCACGGCCAATCCTCCCCGGTTGAGGACGTGCGTATAGATCATCGTGGTATTGACATCTTTGTGGCCGAGTAACTCCTGCACCGTGCGGGTGTCGTAGCCTGCTTCCAGCAAATGGGTCGCGAAGCTGTGGCGAAAGGTGTGGCAGTGTGCCGGTTTGGCAACTCCGGACATCCCAATCATGATTATGCCTACAAGACAACCGCAAGGTATGCCCCGGAACTCTATAGGGGGATAGTGTGGAACGATCCGACCGTTGGAGTCGAGTGGCCCATTAGCGATCCAGTACTGGTTGCACGAGACGCTGCGTTTCCAACCCTCGAAAAGGCAGACATCAACTACAGATATGGATAGAAGAACCAGGCCATCTATGGTGCGCATAGTACGACTCTCCAGGGTCGGCATATGTCGTTATATGTTGACACCTGATACGCCTCGGGTTACACTTAAACGATGATTCGGAGCTTTAAATACAAAGGCCTTGCCCGATTCTTTCAATCTGGTACCACGGCCGGAATACAATCTGCCCATGCGCTGAGGCTTCGTCTCATCCTGGGTCGGCTCCACGCCGCCACAAACCCTCAGGATATGGGTCTGCCAGGACTCAGGTTGCATGAATTGAGCGGCAATCGAGCCGGTACGTGGTCAGTCACAGTGAGCGGCAATTGGCGCGTCACATTTCGTTTTGATGGTGAAGATGCCGAGGCGGTTAATTACGAAGACTATCATTGAGGTGTAACCATGCTGATGCATAATCCGCCCCATCCCGGTGAAATAATTAGAGAGTTGTGCCTTGAACCCTTGGAGTTGTCGGTGACTGCTGCAGCCAAGGCTCTTGGGGTCAGCCGAAAGACCCTGAGTGCTGTTCTTAACGGTCATGCAGGCATTAGTCCGGAGATGGCTATCCGGTTATCTATTGCTTTTAACACATCGGCTGAAAGCTGGCTCAACCAACAATCTCATTATGATTTATGGCACGCGGAGCAACACCGTCATAAGTTGCATGTTAAAAGACTGGTAGCCGCGTAGGCAGATCAGCGCATAACCATGCGCTGCACCGGACAAGCCGGTGATCTTCATCGTTATGCCGACACTAGAGCAGACAGAGCCGTGCCAACAGCTGCGTGAACTGAGGACGACATGGACTACAGCTTCTACCTCGCGCCGTACGACCCGGCCTGGAAGAGCAAGTTCGAGGCTGAGAAGAGCCAACTGCAGCCCATCTTCGGTCCGGCAGCTCTGGAGATCGAGCACATCGGCAGCACGGCCATAGAGGGTATACCGTCAAAGCCGATCATCGACATCGCCGTGATGATCGAGAGTATTCGAGGCGTCAATCGGTTCGTCGACGGGGTTGCTGCTATCGGCTACGATGCCAGTCCACTTCCTGGCGTCCACGAGCGGCTCTTCGCCAGGAAGGGAGACCCGGTCGAATACCACTTGTCCATCGCCTTCAGTGATGTCGGCAGCTTCTGGGAGCGCCAGATCATGTTCCGTGACTATCTGCGCTCAAGCGCGTCGGCCCGGCAGGAGTACGCGCAGCTCAAGGTGTCGACGATCCGCAGGGATTCATCTGGCAGAGACGGACAGTATGGCGAAGATGGCGAAGCGAAGACCGACTTCGTCGAGCGGATACTGCGGTTGGCTGGCTTCCAGCAGTGCCAGCTGTACAGGGGGCGACCTACACGGGAGGGCGCCAGACCCAGACCAAAGCGCAGTGTGACCAGCGTCGTTGTGCGCGACGGCTACTTGCTTGAGCTCACCTTCGACGACGGCAAGGTCGGCTCCGTCGACCTCCGGGGCATCATCAAGCTGCATAGCGACTTCGGTACCGCGAGGGTAGCGGACGGCACAGTCGAGTGGGATTGCGGCACGTCAGCAGACGTCGGCGGTCTCTACGCTGCAGCGACAGACCCCTGCTACCCACCTACACCGGAGGATGGCACTGCATAGTGTCTGGGCGTGCCTCGGGGTCGCAATTGCTTCCGGCATCGCGAACATGCTGATCCGTGAGTGGTCGCGCCGCACGGGACAGACCGGATGACAGATGCATAACATGCGTTGCACCAAACTCGCTGCGCTCGCAGGTGAACGCTTTGTTAGATACAAGCTGCTTGTTTTAGAGGAGAGAGGCTTTGGATGAGTTAATAGAGCATTACACAAATGCCAATGAGGATGAGCGTCTAGTCCGGCAAAATATTACTAAAGTGGAATATGACACAACACTGCACATTCTCTCTGATTATATATCAACCGCCGAAAAAATAACGGAATTTGGTGCAGCTACCGGTAGATACTCACTACATTTCGCGAAACAAGGTCTTCAAGTTATCGCAGTTGAGTTAGCGCCTGACCAAGTATCTATTCTAAACAACAAGGCTGCTGAATTTGATGCAAACATAGAAATTGTCCAAGGTGATGTCCGAGAAGTGTCCTTTATTGAATCTGGCTCTCAAGATGCAGTTTTGATACTTGGACCTCTCTACCATATCCAACAAGCACAAGACAGACATAGGGTTATGCACGAAGCCCATAGGATTCTGAAGTCTGGTGGTGTTGTTGCAGTTGCGTATATATCAAGGCACTTTGTTGCGGGTATCTTTGCCCAGCGATTTCCTCATCTGGTGACCGCTGAGGTACTCAGTCAACTGCACAACGAGGGCACGGTCAATTCAACACTGGCGGATAGATTTTATAGAGTAGGCTACTTTTCCACACCCGAAGAGATAGAGTCTTTTGTGATTGATACGGGCTTTGATATTGCTGACCATGTTGCAACGGATGGCTTTGGTAGGTATATCGCACAAGCAGTGAATGCTTTCGGTGAAGATCAGTATGAAGTATGGCTAAAGTATCACCTGAAAATTTGCCGAGAAAGAACGTTGCTAGGTTCCAGCAACCATGGTTTGGTAATTGGGCGTAAGGATAGTTAACAAACCGCATCGTGTGTTAGTTTTTCATCTGTAGTTGGTCGCGGCGTCAAATTTGAAAGCATTTTGTTGGGGTTGGTTTTGTAGGGCAAGCCTATTGGTCAACCCGTGCCGCAGCTAACAACCATTTCCACCAGACGCCAAGAGCAAGGTTTTGTTTCGTTAGGGGCCTTTCGTGGAGTGTTCGGTTTTGGTAGTTGGGCACGGAGCGCGCTGGTGAAATGGAGCGTTATGTGATCATGAAGGCAGAGGTTCCCGATGCTGAATGCTAAGACCGAGGTCTTGGATAGGCGAGTGCAATTCTATCTCGAGGAAACCCTTGCTCTTCCGTTGGAGGATCTCCCAGATGGCAGTGTCTGTGTTCTCGAGATGCCGGATCGTGGCGCCAGGATGCTCAAGTTCGGTTCGGTTCAGAAGAACAGATTGCTTATCCGACGTATCGGTTCACGAGGAGTCGCGCTTGCCGCACCTGAGATCATTGATGTTGTCAGAGCCACCATAGACTGCTTGCACACCTGGGAGCTGTTCTCAACCCTCGGAGTTGCGGAGTTGGACCGTGCTCTGCATCGTGTTGGACATGAGGCGCTCGGAGGTGCCATCCACTACACGCTATCTGAGACAGACTATGCAAGTGGTGGGCCGGTTACGGATGCGTGTTCTGAGAGACTGCTTCTCTCAGATGATCCACCCATCGACGGCCACTTCGACGGAGATTACCTGGATGCCTTCGCAGTGGAGGAGGACGGGAAGTGCGTCTCAAAGGCCCAGATCAGATGGAAGACAAAGGAGTTCATTGAAATCGCCGTCGACACCGAGGTGGGATATCGGGGGCGCGGTTATGGGCGAGCCGTCGTAGCAGCAGCCACCGACTGGATTCTGGATCAAGGAGCTGCTGGACACTACCCCGTGACTCCGGACAACCTACCGTCTTGCCGTATCGCTCGTAGTCTGGGGTACAAGGTGGGCTGGTTCGAGATCTTCGGGAGAGAGTTGAAGGGAGGCGGATCGGGACGGGACGAAGAAACGATTCGCTGAACAGCTCTGGATTTGGATGCCGTGGAGAGGGCCGTGGAGGCAGTTGCAGGCGACGGCAGGGCACCACATAACAAGCGCATGAAGATGGATGAGTAGCTACATTCGAGATAGGGGAAACCAAAAATGACCACAGTGCCGATGAGGGTTCCCGCTGAGTACCGTCCCGATGTGGAGCGTGCGATAGAGATCTGCAAAGCGGAGGGTTGCCGCGAGGTCTACATTTTTGGCTCCGTCGCCGCCGGAAAACCGGGACCACGCTCAGACCTGGACATTGGGGTCCGAGGCTGTCCCGTTGAGCGGTTCTACCGAGTCCTTGGCAGACTAATGGAAGAGCTCGACCATCCGGTCGATCTGATCGATCTAGACCTGGAGATTGGCGTAGCTGAGTACTTGGAGCAAGAGGGTCAGCTCATTCATGTTGGATGAATCCCTCGGTCGTCTCATCGCCATAGAACTCAATGAGATCGACGCCCTTCTCAAGAGATCCGCTGAAATGTTAGCCACTCCGAACGACGCGGAGCCGTCATTTGAGCGACTAGCGGCCCTGTCTCAGGTTCTGACTTCCTTCTACACCGGCCTTGAGCGCATTTTTGAACGCATTGCGAGACAATTGGACCAAGCTCTGCCTGAGGGCGAGCGATGGCACATCCAGTTGCTCAATCAGGTAGCACGCCCGACAGGAAACCGGGAAGCATTGATCTCAGATGCATCACGGCAGCGGCTGCGTGACTACCTGGCATTCCGTCATCGCTCTCGTCACCCATATGCGCATCACCTTGAGTGGCACGGTATGAAGCACTTGGTGGCCCAGATGCAGGAGACTTGGGTTACCGTCCGTCTGGAACTGGAGCGATTCACCCAATATCACACCTCGACCGGCAATGGGGAGTGATCTTCCTGCATATAGCGGTTCCGCTCAGGGAATATCAGACCGCATAACCAATCGCTGCACCGGTATTGAGCGGTAATCCTCGTTGTTCTCGGTCACTCAATCGCCGCCGGTGGAGCGATGTTCAGACGCAGGATCGGAGACGCAACTGGTGAGCTCAGTCGTTATGGCCTATGAGCAAGACGTGGACTCGTCTCTGTGATCGCGATCGACGGCTCAGACAGATCGTGCCCGGCCTTGTCGACCGTTGGTTGCGTGTATGAGATCTGGCCCAACTCTAGTATTCCTGTCTGAGGTTTAGCTTGAAAGCGACGCTCCAGGATGTCCCGTACGGACCGCACGAGATGAATGTGCTCGATCTGTACAGAGCCCCCGAGCCATCTGGCTCCACGTTTCTGTGGATTCACGGTGGTGGATTCCACTCCGGCGACAAGTCCGATAGTGCAAAGCTCCACTTGCTCTGTGTGCTGCACAGTAGTGGCATCTCGATCGTGACCGTCAACTATCGACTCACTCAGCAGACTATCTATCTCGGCCCCTTTCATGACTGCCGTCGAGCGCTGCAGTTTGTCCGGCGCAATGCTCGGGCGTGGGGGCTCGATCCGAGTCGTATCGGAGTGGGGGGAGTCTCGGCCGGTGCAGGGATGGCGCTTTGGTTGGGCTTGAGGCCCAATATGGCAGAGGCCGAGAGCGAGGATCCGATCGCGAGGGAGTCGACCACACCGAACTGCGTGTGCATGATGGATGGCCAGACCTCTTATGATCCCAGATTCATAGCCGAGGAGATTGGCGGGGACGGTCGCCTTGCTGTCAATGCACTTTCGTCTCTCTTCGGCGTGCCCCGCGATCGTTGGCCGCATCTATATCCAGATGAGAGGAGGCTGGTCGAGGAGGCGTCCCCGATCAACTCTCTGACCAAACATGCTCCCCCGGTATTCAGCACGTACTCGATGGCCGCAGATGCCCCACCCGACATACATCATCCCCGATTCTCACTGTGCCTGAAGGACCGGATGGAAGAGTTCGGCTGCGACTGCACTATCCTCATAGATGAAGGCCTGAGCAAGAGTGACAGTTCGAGACAGAGCATGGCGAACGCAGTCAGTTCCTTTCTGGCTCGGAACTTGGGTGAGAGAAGTCGAGAGGCGAGCACGAGCGTAGGACCATAACATGTGGTGGAGATAGCGGGCGTCACTGCGCGTTCTCAGTCGGTACCGATGTTGCATTCGCATTGGGCCACTCCAGTGCCCATTGGTGACGGCACCCGCAGCCCACCACTTCGATGCCAACAGAGAGCGCCATGTATAGGGGCAAGGCGGCCCACAACACCTAGAGAAGCCAAATGCGACCAGACACAGACGGACCCAATCCCCTTAGCAGGGCAACGCAGTGCTCCACTTTCTTCTTCCGCCATTCGGGAGGCTTCTACCTGGGTGCGAACGTCGACTTCCCGACGAAGAGCTACGCGCACGGTTTCGTTCTTGCCGGCCCAAGAGGTGCATGGAAGGAGCCGCTACGCCTCGAAGGCATACCTTCCTCGCCATGGCTGTCGAAGCACGGGTCTATCACGTTCACTGACCACGGGAAAGACTATCCAAACGCCGGGATGAACGAGGAAGGTCTGGTCCTCGCCCCAATGTCACTGCCTACAACGCAGTATCCGCCGATCGGGACAACTCCCAGACTGCAGCTTGGTCAATGGAAGCAACACATCATCGACTCCTATGCCAGCGTGGGAGAAGTACTGGACCACATCACCGACGTGGAACCCGTTGGCCACTCGTCACACTTCCTCATTGCAGACTCCAACGGTGACTGTGCTGCGATTGAGTTCCTTGAGGGAAGGGCCGTCTGCCGTACCTCAGAGGAGCTTGAGATAGCTGCCATCACCAATCATTCGTACGCAGATTGCGTGGAGTTCCTAGCGAGCCTTGAGGAGGATGGGTCTCTCGAGGGCGCGAACCAATCGCTCCGCAACTTCGCGAATATTGCTCGGGAGTTGAGATCGGAAGATCTCCAGACGTGCGCAGACCCGATAGAACGGGCATTCGCTATACTGGACAGCGCCTCGATGCCGGGGCTGACCCAGCGGTCGACAGTGTATGACATCAGTGGGCGCAGGGCATTCTTCCGCACCCAGATCGAGGGCACTGTTGCCTGTGTCGGCATGAAGGGCCTGGACTTCTCGGCGGGAGCATCGCCAACTATGGTTCCCCTGACAGCAGGACTGTCAGGGAACATGACAGCCGAGGCCGTGCTGCTTACGAGAGAAGCGAACGTTGCGGCCGCGGAGGCCATGGCACGCATGCTCTTGGAGTTCGTCCCTGCCGATCAGGAGGTGCCCCTTCTGTCGATCACATTTGCCGAGATGATGGAGAGGATCATTGCCTATGAGAGAGAAGTGCCGCTGTGACTCGCGGTGAGGTCGAATCGCCGGCCCATGTGGATGGTCAACCCCTTTACAAGATCGGGACCTACGACTGCACTCCCCTCTTGGATTTCGGCATTTTTCGAGAGTTACGAGATAGGGCTTATTTCAAAAAAGCCCAAGTGGTTGGCGGAACCGTCGCTTGGCCTAACGAACAAGATATCTGCCCTGACACGCTGTACGTAGAGTCAAAGAAGGGTGCTGAAAAAGAGTTGGCCTAACCAGAGGATGGAATCGGACACTCGTTCCTCGTGCCGATCATCCTTGTGTTAGCCTCTTGTAAGGAATGCACTCCCTTCTCATCCACAATCCTTGGCAAAATCTCTCGAAACGCAGTGGTGAATCATGGAACAAAAAGTTTATATTGAAACAAGCATCGTGAGCTATTACGTGGCACGTCCCAGCCGCGACCTTGTAACGGCAGCGCGACAACAAGTTACCCGCGAATGGTGGGAAGAAAATCGGCAGGCGTTTGATGCCAATATTTCAACCTTGGTCTTGGAGGAAGCTGGAGGAGGAGATCCTTCTGCGGCGACGAAACGTCTGGAAGCGCTTGAAGGAATGCCGGTTCTGAGTTTGACAGCCGAGATTGAGAATCTGGCTACGGCATTGATAGCAGATGGCCCTATCCCTGAGAACCATGCCGAGGATGCCTTGCACATTGCTATCGCCGCGATCAATGGAATGGATTTCCTTTTGACATGGAATTTTTCCCATATCAACAACGCCGTCATGAAGAGAGAGATTACGAAGGTCTGTGAAGGCAGAGGATATGAATGCCCGGTCATATGTTCCCCAGAAGAGCTTGTAGGAGAAGGGCCATGAGAGAAGATCCCATAGTGCAAGAGATCAGGAAGATTCGGGAAGCTCATGCTGCCAGATTCAATTTTGATCTAAAAGCCATCTGTGCAGATTTGAAACAGAAGGAAAGAGACTGTGGGCATCCCGTTGTTTCATATCCACCCAAGCGTGTCCTGAGAAAAACGGGAAGCTAACAAGCGGCAGGAACGGATCGGGTCGGTAATTTCCTGAGATTCAGAATCTACTCGTCGGTTCCTCGAGCGTTGGTTCGCAGAGGCCACTGAGCGCGATGACTTCCCGAGAACCTATATGGACCGAATGATGGACTACGCCAGCCGGTGGCGCTGGGGCCTGGACGCCGTCTCCGATCCAGTGCTGATGCACGGGGATGTGAACTGGGACAACATCATTGTCGAAGATTGTGATGTAGTCGGACTGATCGACTTCGACAATGTCGAGATTGGCACCAGCGACATCGAGGCTTGGCGGCTTGTCGGTGCTATCGCAGGATGCGGCGACACTGACGTCCCTGTAACGCCAGTTTGACCGCTTCAATCTTGAATTCGCGAGTACGAAAGGTGCGATCCTTTTTTTCTGATTCCATGGTTTTTTTCTCCTTGCCTGTAGGACAATACAAAAAGCTTAGGTTGCTGTCCACGAAATCGGGGGATTTCCAATCGGTGGGTCACGTTTTTCTAGGTCACGATGCGGTCACTCAATGTCGGCGTTATCCAACATCCCAAACCGATAAATCGATGAGAGCAGCTTTTCTGCGAGGAAGACCTGAATGGAAGCCACTTTCACCGATCGGGTAAAATGCTAATGGAGTGGTGCGGACCGAAGCGACGGCGGAGAAGGCCACGGTCGCAAACGCTAGTGCTGGATGGCACGCCAGCACGGCTCGGCTGATCATAGGCGCATGTTGGGGCGAGGGCTTGGCGCGGGAGAGATTGCCTGGGGGCAGGAATGGCCGCTGACGGACACACGAGAGACCAGACTAGCAGATGACGGTGTGTCAGTCCCGGTACACGTCGCGTCGATGTGCGATCCTGGTCACCAGCGCCACGTCGCCCAGGATCGCGAAGATGACGCGGTATTCGCCAACCCTGAACTTGCGGAGGCCGGCGAACTTCCCGGTCAGTTCGGGGCAGGATGGTGCCAGGCTGGGCAGGTCATCTGCAAGCTTGGTGAGAATTCGGTCCGCGTGGGATCTATCGAGGCGACGCAGGTCACGGGCCACTGACCGCTTGAACTCGATCCTATAGGTCAAGTTCGGCTCTCATGGCATCCAGCGAGATGCGCGGATCGCTGGCGTCGTTGAGCCGATCGAGCGCCACCTGAAGATCAGCTTGCTCGGCCAGGTAGGCCTCTATGGCTTTCTGCACAAGGTAGGATCGGGATCGCTCGGTGGCGGCAGCCACTTCGTCGAGTTCGGCGGCGAGGCCGTTGGGCAACCGCACGGAAAGCGCAACACTCATAGAAAATCTCCCAAGAAGGGGGATTGTATGCATATGAAACCATATGTCATACAATGTACACGCCAGGTCTTGCGTTGTCAACGGCAGGGCTAGCTGCCGACCGGAGAGCTCCGAGGCCGCAGCGGTCGCCAGCCTGAAAGTCGGGCACCCCCAGCCGACGGGAACATTCACAGAGTCCGGAACGAAGCTGATAACAAGGGATGAAGCGGACTCGTTGTACTCGCAGCTTATCCTTTCGTTGTGCGGAACAGACCATAGGCCCCCTGGACAGGGCTCCTTCGTGAGTTCGGATTGGCGGAGCAATGGATAGAACGGTGACGCTACGCGAAGTAACACGCGAGAACATCAGGGATGTTCTCGCTCTCAAGGTGTCGCAGGCCCAGGAACACCTCGTGCCGACTGTAGGTGATATGATTGCCCGGGCAACTGTTGAGGAGAGCGCATGGTTCAGGGCGATATACGCTGACGACACGCCCGTAGGCTTCCTCAAGGTCTGGGAGGCAAACGCCGAAGAACCGGATCTATGGGGCCTTCTGGTGGATGCGGCGCATCAAGGCAGAGGATACGCCCGGGCGGCTGTGGAGTTGGCCATCAAGGAGATCAAGGCACGCAATTCTATGGCCAAGCGTCTGTGTGTCGGGTTTCTGGCTGAAGAGGGCGCCAGGGCTTTCTACGAGAAGCTTGGCTTCGTGGTCGAACGGGAGCAGGCATTCGATGGATGGGTGGAGTCGATAGCGTATAGGAGGCTGCAGTGACAGACAGGCCCTACATTCAATGACCGGAGTGCTATCTGTTGGTGTCGTACCGAGTTGTACGAAGGCCAGCCTGATTCGGTGTCCACGGTCCTGTCGCATGAAAACGGCACGGTGAGCACGCTATCGCAGACCATCGTCAGTCATGTGAGCAGGTATGACTTCCACTTCATCGGCAGCTTAGGATCGATCCTGCTCAACGGAAGGACTGTCACCTTGAATGGCGAAGGGCCCGGCACAGAGTTCCCGGTCGGCGAGAGCTTGCGGGAAGAGATCCACGAATTCGCAACCTGCTGCCTTGACAGCAAGACGCCGGACGCGAACGGAGAGTCCGTCCGTCACACTGTAGCCATCGTCGAGGCTGCCAGACTCAGTGCTGCCCGCGATGAGGTGGTGATGGTATCGGAGCTCGGGTAATTTCGACTAGACATGGCGCTGAATCGCTTGCTGCTTGGGGCTGAAACCCTAGCGAGTTGCTCGATGCGCGTGATCATAGGCCACATTCCTGTAGAACGGACTCACACAACAATGGCATTGACCAGACGGGTCCCATTGGAAGGATCGGTGCTGGACGGATCTTCCGCCTGACAGCCAGATGCGTTGCGAGCAGCGGCGATTCTGCCCTCAGCCCTACCCAGTGTGTCAAACGGTTTACTAAATGTACGCAAAGTAGTCATCTTCAATACGTCGAACACAGAAACGGAGAGGGAAGTCAAAGTATTTCTTGACCCCCTGGAAACCATCTGGAAAACCTGCATTTTTGACTTATGTGGGGTGCATGAATTTCATCGAAGAATGTTTAACATCATTGTGACGAGCACAAAAGAACAAAGGGAACTGTGGCTGGGAGAAGTAAAAGATTCTGTCTCATCAGTTTTTGAATAGGTACATTGGAATCTACATAGTCACTACTAATTTTTTTGGTTGTTGTTTTCCAACGGTTTAGACGGTTTCAATCGAAACCATCGGCGGCAACGTTGCGCTCGTTGGGTGAGTTGATTCTGCTGGATTCGCGTTAGGGTAGCCGCA
>Ga0233437_1002360_pt1 | contig 28916 bp, 34 predicted proteins | sample SI_122_August201_FD_182714 | JGI IMG/M metagenome (GOLD analysis project Ga0233437, IMG submission 182714) | Seawater microbial communities from Saanich Inlet, British Columbia, Canada - SI_122_August2016_200_MG | ecosystem: Environmental > Aquatic > Marine > Inlet | place: Canada: British... | reverse complement strand
GAGATAAGCTGACCTCGCACATCCTGCCTAAAATCTCTTCTCATCACGGCCAACACTGGCAAGTGATCAAACTCCAAAACGCCACCATACAACTTAATGTAACCTCGCACAAAAACGGCGGCTGGCAGACGATCAAATCTATTGGCTTCTAGGTTTTCTAAATGTTCTAGCTTGATTTGAGTCAAGGCAGCCAATTCCTTAAGACTCATGTGACGTGCTTCTCGCTCTCTGGCCAATAGCTCACCCACAGTCTGATTTTTAAGATAGTCGTGAGTTAAAGATTTCATTGTTTCAATTTGGACTGGACCATTTGGGTAACTCGCCCACCATCAGCCAAGCCTTTAACTTCTTTCATAACTTGACCCATGATAGCTCCCATATTCTCTCCATGTGTAGCCAAAGCTGTATCTACAATTTTTTCCAGATCTTGATCACCCATTTCTTCAGGTAAGTAAGCTTCCATAATCTTAAGCTTGGCTTCCTCTTCTTCGACCAGATCTAGCCTGTCTCCCTTGGTAAACTCCGAGATGGACTCTTTGATCTGCTTGCCAATCTTCTTGATAACCACCTGCACAGCTACTTCATCCAGCTCACCTTTATCTATCTCCAGATTCTTGATCTGGGCAATAGCGTATCGGATAGTCTCCAGCTTTTTGGCATCCCGGTCTCGCATAGCCTGCTTCATATCGTCTGTAAGTTGTTGTTTAAGTGACATATTTTCCTTTTTAGTTATTAAGTTTTCGATTATCTGATTCTACTATGAATATGACTAAAGGTATAATCACTGCGTGAACTCAAACTCTTTTACACCCTACCAACAAACTCTCTTGGCTAGAGCTGGACTAAGTCATTTGACTCCAGCAGATATTGGAGATAAACCTATCGAACAAGTTGTGGGCTGGGTAGAGTTTTGTGGCCATAAGTTTAAAGTTACGCCAGATGTGCTTATTCCCAGGGTAGAAACAGAGCAGTTGGTGGAGATGGTAACCAAATCTGCTTTGAAAAAAATTACCCAATTAACAATTGATAACAAACTTGTAATTGCTGATGTCGGCACAGGGTCTGGTGCCATAGGTATCAGTTTGCTCAAAAAACTAGGGAGAAATTCAGAAAAAATTAAACCATTTTTGTCTGATATTTCTCCCCAAGCACTGGAAATTGCCAAAGATAACGCCCAAATATTAATAGAAAATTCAGATATCATTTTCCTCCAAAGCAACTTACTGGAACATTTTCCCAAAGACGTAAAGATTGATCTGCTAATTGCCAACTTGCCCTACATCCCATCAGCTAGAATCAAAAAACTAGATCTATCTGTCAAAGATTTTGAGCCTCACCTAGCTCTAGATGGAGGACTAGATGGACTAGAATTAATAGGTAAACTACTCGACCAAGCTCCAGATTTTCTGTCTGAGAATGGGGCAATTTTTCTTGAATTGGACGACACCCATACTAGGGAGGCTATCACAAAAATTGCCCCCCAGTTCAAGTCCCAAGTTTATAAAGATGAAAGAGGCCTCAACAGATTTGCCAAGCTTGATCAAATCCATGCAAACCGTGAAGTATAACGTTACACTTCACGGTTTAATAGACTTGTAGCGAAATAAAAATTAATTACTTCCTAGCCTTACTCAACTTCCAGACCAACAGAAACGCTGCTGTTGATAGTAAAACAGCAAACAATGCCTCTGTGCCTAATCCTGGAACGATATTTTTCTCCACTACTGGCACCATTTCCCCGTGACTGTTCAATCTCTCCAAAACCACTTCTTTCCAAGGCCAGATCTTACGTAGTGAACCGATAAGCATGCCTGTTAATACTGCAATAAGTTTGTTGTGATGCTTATCAAATAAGTAACTTAAAACTCTAGAAAAAGTAGCAATGCCTACCCCTGCCCCCAACATAAAAATGCCCAGTGTCACCACATCAAAGTTAGTGACTGCATTGAGTACTTGAGTATATTTACCCAAAAGGATAAGTAAAAAAGAGCCTGATACTCCGGGCAAAATCATGGCACAGATACCCACAGCCCCGCTCAAGAAAAAAGCCAGAGGAGTAGCAGGAGTTTCCATAGGAATAGAACCCACTACTAGGTATGTAGCCAAGGCAGCTACGGCCAATAAAATTAAAGAGCTAGCTTGCCATTTCTTAACCTCTTTACTTATCACCAAAGTTGAAGCTAACACCAAACCAAAAAATACCGACCAAGTTAAAACGGGATAATCGTGAAGTAGGGTCTGCAAGATAGAGCTCATCACAAAGATGGCAGTCACTAAACCCAATCCCAGAGGCATCAAAAATCCTAAAGGGGCAACTTTAAGGGCTTGTCCAAACTTACCTTTAACTGCCAGTTTAACTACATCCCCAGTCATGATCTTGATAGAGTTGATAAGTTTTTCATACACTCCAAACAACAAGGCAATCGTCCCACCAGAAACTCCAGGCACAATATCTGCAGAACCCATACTAAAACCTGTCACAAAAAGTTTTGCCAGGGGTTTCAAGCTTAAAGGATTGGACGTTTGATTTTTCATATCTACTATCCTAACTGATGTGCCGCTTCATGTCACGATACTCATCATAAATAATCAACACGGCTGGAATAATGACCAATAGTAATGATCCCCACCTGGTCTTGCCAAAAGAGACTAGATAACCCAGCTTGGGTATGGTCAAAACTACTCTACCAATAATTTGATTTATACCAATCTCTTCAAAATCTTCTGCCGGGTTAGCATCACCTTTGGTTACAAAACCAAAATCTCCATCCTCATGCTTGATATCCACAATCCGGTGAGTTACCACTCTTTTTCTGCGGTCGTTGAAAGTGACAACTTGATGCTGGGTATATGAAATATCTGGCTTAATAATAATTAGATCGCCAGTCATGATGGCTGGCTCCATCGATCCAGACTGCACCACATAGGTCCTCAAAGGTAAACTTAAGTTAATACGACCCAGATATAAAGATATGACATAGGCAACAATCAGTCCCGCCACCAACCATTTCAAGGCTTCAAAAGTTTTGTTGCGTTTGCGGGCAGTCGCCATCTATTAACCTCCCGAGATGACTTGTTCTAACTCGTACACCACATCAAACTTGACGCTATCAGACTGGACTTCGTTGCCAAAAGAGTATTCATCCGCACTCCAAGCAAAAGTCACCTCAACGCTCCCTCCAGGAGGAATAATGGGATCGTTGGCATTATCAATCCACTGGGTTTGATAAGAACTGGCTTGATCTGTAGCCAAACTGGCTGTAATCACTTGGCTTGAACTTCCACCCTTGGTCAAAGTCACCGTAGTCTCAATATTTTCACCCAGCTCTCCTTCACCTTCACCCGGATTACCACACGTTACATCTTCTAGTGCCTCTGGTTCATTGCAACTATTTTCGTAGTTTCTAATATTATCTAGACTAAAAGTTAAACGTCCTGGCAAAGACCCTACATTGTTCACCACCCAGGTTTTACCACCATCTATGCTGGTCGACTCACCAATGTTGCTGACCACTATGCTCTCTGCCACCTGACCACTGGGTTCTTCCACATTCATATCCAAGGTACCCACCACAAACACTCCCTGCTGGGACTGCTCTACGTCTCTAAATAAAGCTTGGGTTGAAGCCAAGCCTACGGCTGCTACTCCGACAATAATAACCAAGTTGCGAACTAGGCTAGCTGTGATTGCTTGTTTGGGTATAAAAGGCATAGATTAAGCTTTCTTCATCTTACTAACTACTAAAGCCAACCACCAGTCTGAATCTGACTGGTCAGCACTTCTTGATCTGTAAAAGGAGAGCCCTGTTCTCCAGACATGGTAGTGATGTAAATATTAAACCCACAGTTTTGGTTAGCTAGATCTGAGGGTGCATCATCTGGCAAACCTAGAGACATAACCAGATCATGCCACTCATTTTCCTCTATCAAAGCTCCAGAATAGTTAAATGCCATCACCGAGCCTTCATAAACCAGTTGCCAGTTTCGCATCACTCGTAGTTGCAGAGCTTGACACAGTGCAGGATTGCCCAAAGTCTGCTCCACCACCACTTGATAAGTAAAGCCTAAGTTTCCTTCTTTTTTGATACGAACGCTTTCTACTGCAAAGCCAGTGGGTTGTAGTCCAAAGATATTAAAAAATAAACTTTTTTCTGTTAAATTGGCGGTGTCACGATTGGCAAAATCTAAGGTAGTTGCCTCAAAAATATTATCAGCTAAGTCCTCTCTGTCTAAAAAATCGGCATCGGTAAATCGGGCAGAAGCTAATAAAACCACTAACCCAAAAAATACTAGCTTGAACCAAGATCGTTTTTCATTCTTCACGAACTTTACCAGCTACTTTTTTATCTGTTTTCTTATCTGTCAACAATTCTGGAATAAATATTAAAGCCAAAACCACCACCACTAAAGTGATTGAACCCAGGGGTTCGCTAAAATAGATAAGTAAATACCCCAATTTTGGTACAGTATACAAATGACTACCTATAACTCGGTCTGGAGTGATCACGTATGGATCGGCTGTCTGGTTGTTATCTCCTTTGGTGAACATCTGAATAGTACCACTTGCATCCAAAATCTTGGAAATTCTATGAGTGACTGTTCTATCTTTAGGATCTTTGAAAGTGATAATGTCTCCGGTTTTAAGCTGGTGAGGTTTGGAGTCAATTAAGATTAAATCTCCAGTCATGATGGTAGTTTCCATCGATCCAGATTTAATGATGTAAGACTTAATAGGTAAATTAAATTGAGGTGCAGAAGAGATTGTATTCAAGGCCGAAACATAAATAAAAGCCAAGACTGGCAACCAAGCGAGCTTAATAATGTACTTCATGCGCATGTTTTGTTTTGTTACAAGTTTAACCAATCGGAGTGGTCAAGCCTTGGCTTGCCACTCCGATTGATCTAATTCAAGCTAACTCCAGTCTTTTAAACTGGGGTGACTTGTTCAACATCAAACTGGACATCGAAAGTCAAGCTGTCGCTTTGAATTTCGTTACCATATGACGCGGGATTATTTGACCAGTTCATAGTCACGGTCAAAGAACCTCCAGCCGGAATAGTCACTGTTCCAGCATTACTGTTCCACTGGGAGAGGTACTCTCCAGCGTTGGCAGTTGCCAATGTCGAGTTGACCACTGTGGATGCGGGGGTTGCCCCACCAGCATCTGGATCAAGAATAACTACGGTAGCAATAGCTGCACCTAGCTCGCCTTGGTCTGGACCAGGATCATCACAAGTGGCGTCAGCCAATGCTTCTGGTTCATTACAACCATTTTCATTGTTGACCACACCTAGAACCTGCATTTCTAGATTACCAGGGACAGAACCAGTGTTATTGATAGTCCATGTCTTACCTCCAGACACAGTGCCATCTACACCAATGTTAGCTACTACAATGTTGTCGAAGACTGTGCCATCATTGTCGTCCACATTGATATTTAATGTGCCGGCAGTGAAAGTACTGTCTTCTGTTCTCTCGGTGTCGGTGAATAGAGCTGATGTGACGTTATAAACAGTCAAGGCACCTAGCGCTAAAACCAACAACCCAAGTAACAGTTTTTTAGGATTCATTGAGACTCCTTTTTTGGGCAGGTTGTTCCTGCTACTTAATACTAGTTCTTTCTTACACATTTTGTCCGTTATACGGGTGTAGTTGTGACTATAACTACAGAGCCTGTATTTGTGACTACTGTGTAATTTGTTACTAATCATTACTTTAGTCACACAGAAAATACAATGTCAAGGTACATTAAATTATTGGCTATTTTTTACCTATATACCAGGTATATTTTTTCACCCAAACTTGATATATATTTTTCATATAACAAAATAAATAGACTAAATATATTATGGCTGTATCAATCTTAATAGATCAAATGTATATTTAATATTTCATCCTATATATGTAGAAATGTTCACTGTTGTGACAGGTAGTATTTTGTCTGATATATCAAACATAAACACGAATAAATTGCAAATATTAGATGACAGCATATATCTTAATAATTAACCCATCTAACCAGCTTTTTATTGTTGTTAGCAACCGATATATAACACCAACTTCAACAGGTTTTTTTTCATTCCAGAGCCCTAACTTTTCGTTCTCGAGGGGTTTATTGGCATCATTTATATCTGATGTCCCCAGAACTTCTCCCGCGTCGAACGCGGTTTCACCCACGTCAAACGCGGTTTCTCCCGCGTCGAACGCGGTTTCACCACCAAAAGTAGTTTCCACGTCGGACAAGGGAACCGCGTTTGACGCGGTACTTAATAGGTTAGACAAAGCTCCCACTGCGCATCCTATCTGGGCTCTCACCCCAAAAGTATAACTGGAGTTAGGATCTAGCTGTCCCACTCTATACTCTGTTGTAGTAATGCCTACGTGCTTAAAGGTAGCAGACCCATCGCTGGGACCAAACTCCAACACATACTGGGCTTTTGGCACCTCGGTCCAGGTTAGATTGGCCGAGTCTTGATTAGAGCCTAGCTCTACCTCCAACAACTCCGGTACTTGAGCTGGGTAAACATCATCGCAGTCTGGCATAGGAGTAGGTTCTGGCATTAATATCATTGCTCTCTGTCCCAAATCTGTTGCCACTTCTGCTAGATCTTGGTCACACTCAAAAATTAGATCTGTGTCAAAAGTTGCTGATTGCCCTTGAAACTCATTGCCAACACTGGGGTCAAACCTAAACTGCCAAGTGATGGTTTTAATCTCTTTGGCCAAGATAAACCCCAATGAAATAAACTCCCCCTGCCAATTATCTGCCAAGTACTCCTCTACCTGCCCAGAAGCAAAAGGCATAGCTTCACCATTTTGGTTATAGAAACTCATCAGCATAGCTTGACCCAAATTATTACTATCTTCTTCATCTGGAAAAATCTTGAGGGTTAATCCACAATCTTGTAAAGACTTGTTGTTGACTGTAATTGTTTGTCGCACCATCTGGCCTGGCACAAAGTTAACCCCTTCAAACAAGGGGCTAGGTTGGGACAAAACATCACACCTAGCATCCTTTTTACACTCCACCACCAGATCTGTACCTACAGCAAAAGCTCGATCTGTAGCAATGATCAGAAGCAATAAAAAAATCAGTAGAGAGCTAACTATCCTTGACATTAATATTTAATATAACAGACTTGATCAAAAACCAAAGATGTCTAGCTACACAAGTCTGGTTTTGACTTCACCTCTCTTCTTCCCCTACAATTGAGTCTGTGAAACCGCCCAACGTCTCCAAGCTCAACGATCTTAAATCCACCCGCAGTCCAGATAGCGTTGAAGATACTATTCACAACAACTCCAAACCTACTTTAAGTTTCTTAAGCCTTTTGCTAGGTTCAAGCATTATCTGCACCCTGGGCCTACTCATGAATAACTCCGCAGTTATCATTGGTGGCATGATTATTTCTCCTCTTGTATGGCCCATTTTATCTGTGGCTCTGGGCGTATCTTTTAGCCAAAATAAAGACATTAAAAAATCGCTTCTTATTCTACTGATGGCAATTGTGGCAGCCTACTTAAGTGCCGCAGTAGTAACGCTAGTTTCTCCCATCAAGATGATTAATGCCGAGATCACGGCCAGAATCGAACCAACTTTTCTAGATATAATTATCGCTTGTGTGGCTGGTTTTGTAGCAGCTTTGGGTGTCTCACACAAACGCATTTCTTCTTCACTAGCTGGAGTAGCTATTGCCACCTCTCTTTTACCACCACTTTGTGTGAGCGCCATAGGTATTGCCTTGCTGGATATCCAGATTTTCTCTGGGGCTTTACTGCTCTTTGCCGCCAACGTAGCTTCAATTTTATTTGTAGCTATCATCACTTTCTCTATAGTAGGGCTCAAGAAAAAGAAGTTCAGCGAGCTACGACTTAAGGCCATGTTGGTCACAGCTACAGTCTTAATTATCATTGCCAATCCCCTGCTTACTCTGCTGGAAAATCAGTCATTTGAACTTCTGGCCTACCCAACTGTCAAAGATATCTTGACCCAAAAACTCGAAAGCTACTCACCCAATATCACTCTGGATGCCATTGAAGTTACTACCCACAACAATGGGCAGATGTTGGTGACCACCAATGTTCTGTTGCCTAGTGACCTGTCTATAGACTACGAGCAACAAAAGGAGTTGGTAGGTGCACTAGAAACAGCTCTGGAGAGGCCGGTCAATCTTAAACTCCAGCTTCAACGTACAATCTCTATCCTATCCGAAGCAGATCAACAAAAATCTCAACTTAAAAACAAGTTAAGTGGCACTTTTCATCAAGTCATGTCTCAACAGGATCACATCTCGGTCGATTCTCTCCAGATGGAAGAGGATAGCGATGGCTTCTGGCAGATTCAAGCTGTGGTGCGCAGTGACGCTATTGCCGATGTCTCGATAAACCTGCCTAAAACAATTAAAGAACAGATTCTAGCTGATGTTGGTCTGGAAACAACTGTCCAGCTGGAGATTATCCCCAGACAAACTTTAAGCTCCGAGGATGAATCTATCCAGGATCAACTCAAGACCGAGCTACAAAAAGCCTTGTTGCAGATACATCCAGAACTTGAGTTAACTCTACTCACAATAGATGACCAGCTTCAACCACCCTTGGTAACTCTTCAAATCAAGTCGCCAGAAACTCTGGTGCTGGCAGAACTTGACACTGCTGGACTTGAGCGTTTGGTACAAAGATATGTGCCTTTGGCGGGAGAACTACAGATCGAGCCAGCACCAGAGTACACAAGTGAGTAAATACTAAACTTGTCTAAATATGCCTAAACCTAAAAACTTACCTACTCCACCTACCTTAATTAAGACCATAGGTCCTTCATTTATCTTGCTGGGTCTAGCTCTGGGTAGTGGAGAGCTCATTCTGTGGCCATACCTGGCTGCCCAGTATGGACTAGGACTTTTATGGGGCGCAGTGGTAGGCATCTTGTTCCAGTTTGTGCTCAATACAGAAACCATGCGCTACACCCTTTACAAGGGAGAAAGTGTCTTTGCCGGTTTTAGACGACTTCACAAATGGATTCCAGCTTGGTTTATTATCTCTACTTTTGTGCCTTATGCTCTACCTGGCTTTTCTTCTGCCGCCGCCAACATTATAGCCAAGCTAATTCCTGGCATTTCCGAAGCTGGAGTGGCCATAGGTTTACTTCTGCTCACAGGCACTATGTTAACTGTAGGCAAATCTTTATATAAAACTATGGAATATCTGCAGAAAACTATCATCTTCATAGGTTTACCCCTAATTGTTATCTTAACTTTCTGGTTAGCTTCAACGGCAGACTGGATCGATGTTTCCAGAGGCTTGGTGGGACTGGGCGATGGCTGGTTCTTGTTCCCCAAAGCTATTGCTATCACTGCCTTTTTAAGCGCCTTTGCCTATGCAGGAGCTGGAGGTAATCTTAATCTAGCCCAGTCTTACTATATTAAAGAAAAAGGCTTCGGCATGGGTAAATTCATGGATAAAATTTCTTCTCTGTTTGGTCAAACCAAAAAGGAGTACAAGTTTTATGGCGAAACCTTTGCCGATACAAAATTAAATCGCAGAAGATGGCAAGCATGGTGGCAGTTGGTTAACCGGGAACACGCCATCGTCTTTTTTGGTCTGGGTCTAATAACCATTATTCTTTTGTCTTTGCTTTCTTACACCACTGTCTTTGGTACTGGCAATGAAGTAGCAGAGGGTATCTCGTTCATCTTCACTCAAGCCCAGGTTATTAATCAACAAACCATACCTTTCTTTGGCACCGCCTTTTTGATCATGGCGGCCATGATGTTGTTTGGAACTCAAGTGGGAGTACTGGAATCTTCGGCTAGAATTATTAGTGAAAATGTAGCTTTACTTACTATGAAAAAAGGGCAAAAACTTAATTTATCAAAGTGGTTTTATACTTCTCTCTGGGGTCAAATCATCCTGGGAATTATTATCTATAGCCTGGGAGTCAAAGAACCCCGTTTCTTGATAACGCTGTCTGCCATCTTGAATGCAGCCGCCATGATGTTCTCATTTATCTTAGTAAGCATACTTAACAAGAAACAATTAAGGTCTTGGTATAAACCAGGTAAGCTGCGTCAAGCAATCATGGCGCTAGCAGTCCTGTTCTTCCTCTTCTTCCTCACACTCACCATCATGGGGTAATGCTACAAAAACCATTAATGTATTAGACATTTACATTCAAGTGTCATCCTCGCTTGACCCGCCAGCCGGCGGATGACGGAGGCGGGGGGGATCCAGTCAGGCTCGCAATGTTAATCCTAGTAAAATAAACTCAATAATCTAAAATCATCAGAGGCGTTCGCTCCAATCAAAATTCTATTATTAGATTTGTAGAGCTCACTTGAAGAATTAAACTCCAATACTTGCTAGACATTTAAACTAGATGTGTTTAATTCGAACACTCTTCAAATTTTGATGACTTGAGTTTATTTTTTTCGCTCACCAATAGAAGAACAGGACAAGTAGTTCTATTTCTTCTTCTTATCCAACTTGTCTAACCCTAACTTCTTGACTCCAAAGTAGACTACAGCAGCGATGACTAGGAAATCGATCAAAACAGCTACAAAACTACCTAGCATGATCTCTACTGGACCAACGCTAAGACTCATGGCAGACATGTCTCCAGCTGCACCTAGGATTAATCCCAAGATTGGATTGATAATATCGCTCACCAAGGATGCCACTACTTTAGAGATAGCTCCACCCAAGATAAAACCTACTGCCAAGCCCACGACGCCTTGTTCACGGATAAAACTTAAGAAACCTTTCATAAACACCTCACTTTCATAAAAAACAAATACTTAAATTAAATACTAGATGGAAGATAACACTTATGGAAGAGTTTATCAATGAAGTAGCTTCACAAACTCTTTCACAGATAAATCGATTTGTCTCAATATTGCCCTTAAAGTACCCATCCTGACTGGACGATTATGCACTGGCACCACTGTTCTACGACCATCAGCGTGTTTGTAAACCACATGGCTACCTTTTCCAACTCTGGCCGCAAAACCCAGATCACCTAATACCTTAATTATTTTCCTAGGTCTTATTTGAGGAAGTTTTGTCATGCATCCTATGCAAACTGGAATTGACCAGAAGCTGATACTTGAGTGGTAGTTACAATATCCTGCTCTGTCAAATCAACCGGAACAGGTTCTTTGTCCTCCACCAAACTATCAACAAATACTTGAATTGCTTGTTTAACATTTGCTAAAGCTTCTTCAACAGTATCACCATCATCCGCTATACCCAATGTAGGACACTGTGCCACAAAACCAGGCTTACCAGTTCCTGTTTGTTTATCTGGAGAAACAATAATTCTATAGTTTAAAACTTGAGTTTGCATCTTAGAACGCATTCTAACAAAATCAAGCAATTTATCAATCATAATAGGCTTTCTGCGCAATTATAAAACCTCACTCTCCATCTCCACCCCCGTTGCTTCTGGCAAAATATAGATATCTCTGCCATATCCACCTTCTCCAACTAACTCTGCTTCGCCTTTTAAAATTTTCTCATGGGGCTTACAAAACGGACAACCACCTTCACCAGCAGGACAGTTAAAGTGATCTAGTTTGCGAGCCAGCTTAATCTTTTTAGCAATCTCTAGCACCTTTCTATGCGACTTGTCTAAATCTGGCATCTTCTGGGCTTTGGGCTTGTTATCTAGCTCTAGATACCAGTAGCTTAATCCAGACACTTGGCGTTTCTGGGTATGAGTCACTAGTAGTAGGTATATAGGTAATTGAAGAGAACCCTCTTTTTCTTCTCTCAAGCTGGTTTTAAAGTCAATAATGTTCACAGTATCTGTATCTGGTAGATACTCCAACCAATCAATCTTGCCACAAAGAATAATCTCATCACTCTCACTTATCCAGTAGAAAGGTAGCTCTTCTTTTATCTTCACCGCCAACTGTTTGAGTGGTCCAGGATCTGCCATAACTTTTTGGAGGATTTTTTTACCCCGCTCCTTAAACTGCAGCTCATGAGACTGGGATCTAAAACCACCTCTTTTACCAGTCACTCCTTCCCACAACTCTTCAAATCTCTCTATAAGCGAAGTTTTAAACCTATCTTCCACCTTTTTTTGCGACAACTCCTCTACAACCTGGTGGACAACCTGTCCCAAACTTAAGGCTGGTGAGATAATCTGGACTTTGTGACCAGTCTGGGGATCTTTATAGATGTTTTTTAAATAATATGATCTAGGACAAGATTGAAAATCTTTAATTGAAGAATGAGAAACCCATGTAGCTGCAAATTTATCTGGCATATTTAGCTCGTTTCCTATTTAACTACAACTCTATTATATCTACCAACCTGACTTAATCCGTAACATTAGGTTTGTTGCGAAATAATAAACTCGTTTATTATTTCGCAATAAGTCTATTTACTAAAGCTACCTTAACAAAAATAGATTTCTACCAGATATGCTGTCTGGCTTAGGCAACTTCATTAAATGAAGCATTGTAGGCACAATATCTGCCAAGATTCCGGTTGGCAACATTCTAGGTTGACCCTGATACTGGTTGTTCACTACTATTAATGGCACTGGAAAAGTGCTGTGCTCGGTATCGATCTCTCCTGTAATAACGCTTATCATTTCTTCTGCATTGCCATGATCAGCAGTGATAATAACTGTGCCATTTTTAGCCAAAACTTGACGCAATATCTTACCCACCGCCTCATCTACAAATTGGCAAGCTTCTACACCAGCTCCAAAATTCCCCGTATGACCAATCATGTCTCCATTACAGATATTAGCAATAATCACATCATAACTATCACTAGCCAACGCGTTCCCTATACCTAGAGTAATCTCTTTAGCTCTCATGGCTGGAGTTTCGTCATATGATTTTGAACCTGTTGATGGATAGATAATCCAGTCTTCTCCTGGATTAGCATCTTTCTGCTGGCCATTAAGATAGTAGGTGACCATTCTTTCTTTTTCTGTCTCGGTGATCCTCAACTGCCTAGCTCCGTGTATAGATAATATCTGACCCAGATTGCTCTTTATCTTAAGCTTGGTAAAAGCCACATCTACAGGTAATTGCAACTCATAGGTGGTCATGGTGGTAAAGTAAAGATTTGTTAAAACCTTTTTTCTTTTAAACGTGGCACTAACTTCTTTTTTTTGTAAACTTGTTTTATGGTACTTTTCATAAAATGGATCGTAGTCCTCATCTTTTACACCTTGCTCAAAATCTGGTAAAACGAAAGCTCTGCATAGCTCACGTGGTCTATCTACTCTAAAGTTAAAAAAGATGGCTGCGTCGTTATCATTAATAGTTCTGGGCTTATCATCACCTCCACAGATGACAATGGGCTCAAGATATTCATCGGTAATGCCTTCTTTATACTGAGCTTCCATGGCACCAATAGCATCCCTGGTGCAAGCTCCGGCTCCAATGGTCAATGAATCATAAGCCTTCTCAATCCTATCCCACTGCTTGTCTCTATCCATAGCAAAATATCTGCCAGACAAAGTTACTAACTCACCCACTCCAATTTCTTTACATTTGTCCATCACCCGACGCACTTGATTAATACCGGCGGTAGGAGGTGAATCGCGACCATCTGTAAAGCCATGAATATAGACTCTATCCAAACCATGTTGTTTGCAAGTAGTGAGTAGGGCAAACAGGTGATCTAAGCTGGAGTGAACATAGCCACTACCTATTAAACCCATCAGATGAAGAGTGGAGTTATTTTGTTTGGCATGATTGATGGCATTGACAAAAGCGGGGTTATTCACAAAAGATCCATCAGCAATTGAAGCATTAATTCTAGGCAGGTCTTGAAAGACAATACTGCCTGCTCCAATATTGACATGCCCAGTTTCACTGTTGCCATCTACTCCGGCCGGCAAACCCACTGCTTCACCACTAGCAGTAAGCTGAGTGTGAGGATACGACAACCAGAGTCTATCTAGATTGGGAGTGGTTGCATTGACAATGGCGTTACCAGGGTAGTCCGGACCAATCCCCCAACCATCCAGAATAAGCAAAACCATGGGACCAGTTTGATTAATTTTTTTACGCGGATAACTCTCTGTAAAAGGGTTGCGAGTAATTTTTGGTGTAACGGGACCGGAAGTCATGCACTAATCATAACACTCTTGGTTGGGCTCAACCTACCCAGCGTTTTTCGGCTTCTTTGTGCTGATCTGGATTGGATATGTCAAACCACAGGCCTTGAAAAATAAAAGCACTTAATTTGTCTCGCTCTGCCAAAACTGGAAAAATATCTTTTTCCAACAGAGTTGGTTTACTATACGAAACCATATTTAACACCAAAGGATTAATTAAGTAGATGCCAGTGTTGATAATACTAATACCTTGATCTGTACCCACTTTGAGAAACTTGACTATTTTATTACCCTGCATAAAAATCTGACCATACTTTTTCTCTCCGATCCTAGGCTTAACTGCAATCGTAGCCGGCATGTTCTCACTCAAGTGAAACTCAACAAAGTCGTGAAGATTGATGTTGGTTAATACATCTCCGTGCAAAACTAAAAATGGCTCATTATTAAGTAGCTCGCTGGCAGTTTTTATTGCCCCAGCTGTACCCAAAGCTCTAGCTTCCACAGAGTACTCTATCTTGATTCCCAAACCTTCTCCGTGACCAAAAGCCTGGACAAACTGCCCGTGCCTCTCTTTGGGTAAGCAAACTACCACTCGATTAAATCCACACTTTTTAAGCTGTGCCACCATGATTACAAACAAGTACTTATCATGAATCTTTTTAAATGGAGCCAACTGCTTGGTGTGACTACCACCAGCCAAGATGACCGCAGTAGAAATATTGGGCTTGAGACTGACTTTAATTAGTTGTTCTATAGCGTGAGACCGGTTATTAATTCCCATTCTCTCTGCTTCTCCATCTATCTGATGCAACATGGCAGGAGGCAAAGTGATGGTTAAGCGAGTCCGAGTTCTCATATCAGCCTTTCAACAAATAACATAACTGTCATACACAGTCATATATTCTAGTGTTTCGCACCAAACTGTCAAGCAGAAAAATTATTCAGAACTGACATTTTTTGACTGATCATTCATTTTTCTATTCTGATTCTTGAGTATCCACTTATCCAACGTAAACGGGGAGGCAAGCGAGATTATCTCCAGGGTAAAGATAGATAGCTCAAAGGCAGAGGGAATATGGTTGGTGATAAAAAAGGCTCCCAAACCTATTAAAACTGCAGAAAAAACAGATTCTTTAAATATTCTTTGTTGTACTTCTTCCACTTTGTGAATAGGTATGCCTTTCTTGACCGCCATCCTACCTGTTCGAATAATCTTGGGTATCGCAAACCAAAGAAGTAAGAAAAAAGTAGTAAACGCGGTAATGCTATTAAGCATTCTGTTGGGCACCGACACATCTCCAGTAAAAATCTTAAACTGCATGCCTGTGGGAACATGAGTGAGTAAAAACCAGACTACTAGCATAATCAAAACCATAGATCCACCGGTGTACTTGGTAAGAATTTTACTAGGTGGAGAGTTGACGTGTTTAGCTTGAAAACGACGCATAGTCTTTCTTATCACCTGGATAATTAAGTAAAGACCTACCAAGATTAACCAACCTATTAACACCCACTTGAAACCTAAATTTACTGTTTCGGTAATAGCTAAATAAGGCAACTTAAACCAGGTGTGCATGATGGGATACTCTGGATATGGTACAAAGCTAAACAATCTGGATGGATCTAACTGTACAGAGTAAAAGTCTGTTAAAAACAGTCTTCCCATGGTTAAAAAAGTGGTTAACTGGACCATGAAATCGACTAGATAAAAAGAAAAAGTTTTATTACCTAACTTGAGTTTTTTATGCAGTTGCTTGACTTGAGTTGTGCTATCTCCAGCTTTAGAGATAGTTTTTTGAAACTCTTTGATGTTGTTCTGCCTCTGGACTCTAATAATTCTCACAGGAATTAAGATTAGTGTCTGAAACACCCCCAACAACATGACCGACACCCACATATGTTTGGTTAAGGCATAGAAAGAAAACAAGGCACTGGCATAAAAACGATATGTGCCACCACTAAAAAACTGAAACACCAACCAGGCTACTATTGCCAAAGCTATCAGACTAGTTACAGAGAATATGCCCAACATAGAGCTTAGCTTATTCTCTCTACTCACCGTGGGTTCTGGTCTGGTACCAGCATCATCTGGCATTCTAGTATCAAGTCCATCAGACATATCCACCTAGTGTACCACTTTTGGGTCTTGAGTAATAAACAAAGAGGCGGTACAGTTGTGACCTAATTCACATTAATGCGTAATTAGTGTGTCATAATATACTTGTAGTGAAATAAGTATATCTATAGTATAAAACCGAAAGGTCTGTATGTCTGATAATCCATTTTCCCTAGAGAGTGTTAAGGAATCTATTTCCGAAAACTTTGCCCTATATGTAGTAGCCATCCTCATTCTAGTAGGTGGCTTCATGGGAGGTTCTCTCTGGCAAAAAACCAAGATGTTAGAAGACGGAACTGGAGTCAAACCTCAAGCCCCAGCTGTAGCCGGTGAAATAGCTCCTCCAGAAGAACCAGCAGGTCCTCCAAAAGAAGTCCTAGCTCTTATGCCTCCAGTTACCCAGGACGATCATGTTAGAGGTAACATCGATGCTAAAGTTATCCTAGTTGAGTACTCCGATTATGAATGTCCATACTGTGAAAGATTTCACAACACTATGAAAGATGTGCTTGAAGAATATGGAGACGATATAGCTTGGGTCTACCGTCACTACCCATTATCTTTCCATGCCAATGCACAGAAGGCTAGTGAAGCTGCAGAGTGTGTGGCTAGTATTGGTGGCAATCAAGCTTTCTGGGACTTCAGCGATCTCTACTACGGCAGAACAGATTCTAGCGGAACTGGAATAGCTATAGAAGATATGCCAGCTCTAGCTGCAGAAGTTGGAGTCAGCCAAACAGCGGTGGCAGATTGTTTAGAATCAGATCAAATGGCAGATCTTGTCACAGCTCAATTTGATACTGGTAACGCCGCAGGTGTAAGCGGAACTCCCGGCACAATCATAGTTACTGCAGATGGCCCTCAAGATTTTATCGGAGGTGCTTATCCTTTAGATCAAGTTAAGGCTACTATCGACAAGTACCTTTAGACTATTGTTAGATAACAAAAAATTAAGCGGCTCCGAAAAATCGGAGCCGCTTTTTGCATAATTAGGAGTACTACACACTTTTTTTCCTTTGTCATTGCCCTATGTTTTTTACTACTTACTTGAACTCTAGAGTACAATATACAAAATGAAGAATTTTCTAGTTACCACCTTATCCAATCTTTCTCCCTTCTGGAAGAAGTGGTGGTGGCTGAGTCTTATCCTCATTATGGTGTTATCTATTAGCATTACTTTTACACTGGGTAATAATCATCCACCCCAACTGTTTAATAACACCCAAGAAGAGTTACCTCCTCCAGCTCCCACTCCTGTCGCCCAGATAGATGAAAACGTTAATCAAATTGGAGTTTTACTAGTAGGTTACGGTGGACCAGGTCATCAAGGAGGGATGTTGGCTGATGTGGTTCAGGTTCTCTGGGTAGATGTAGATAAATCCCAAGTGGTATTGATTAGTGTTCCTCGTGATCTATGGGTACCAAGTAGTAGCGGTGGTACAAAAATTAACTCTGGCTTGGCCAGTTCTGGAGGACTTGAAGCAGGTATGAAGAATATGAAACAGCTGGCTAGCACTGTCACGGGCTTGCCAATTAACTATGTAGTAGCAGTAGATTTTGTAGGATTCAAAAGACTAGTGGGAGAAACTCTAGGTAGCATAAAAGTTAGCGTCACTCAAACTTTAGAAGACCCCTGGTACCCTATCACTGGTGAAGAGGTTAATACTTGTGGTCTATCTGCAGAAGAAGTGGGAGCTTTAACTGCTCAGTACTCTGGTTTTGAGCTGGAGAGACAGTTTCCTTGTCGTTATGAACACCTATTGTTTGAACCAGGTCTTACCAAGATGGAGGGAGGCGATGCCCTCAAGTATGTGCGATCTAGACACGCCTCGAGTGATTTTGCCAGAAGCAAGAGGCAACATGAAGTGTTGGAGGCAATAAAAGACAAGGTCATCTCACTGGAGATGATTGATGATCTACCCAAGTTTTTCAAACAACTCCAAAGAACTATCACTACAGATTTTGACTTAGAAGTTCTAGAACTCCTTTTACCAGTTTTCAAAACTTTTCAAGATACTAAGCCCAAAGGTATAGTCTTGAGTACAGAAAATGTTTTTACTTCTGGCAGAAGCAGTTCTGGCCAGTCCATCCTCCAACCAAAATCTGGTGGTTGGCAGGGAGTGCAAAGTTATATACAAATAGAGTTAGAAAAATAGTTATAAAGATTAAGAAAGTAATAATTATGAATGCTGAAATAAATCAACTCATTAACTCTATTGATGGAGGTGCATTATTTAATTTAAAAAGTCCTGAAAAGCAAATCATAATAGGATTATTCTTGGTAGGTTCTGGGATAGTACTTGCACAAGTTCTTGAACAATATTTGTCCAAAAGAAATGCTGATTGGATACCAAGCTACTCACCAAAACCAAAGAAAAGCTTGAAAGTAGAATCATCAGAAGAATAATTTCTTGCTAATTGATTATTCGCTTTAAATCTTCCCCACCAACTTCTCCCCAGGCTTGAGCGTTTTATCCCCTGGTTGCCAGCTTGCTGGACAGACTAAGCCTTTATGCTCGGCCACAAACTTGGCTGCCTGGATCTTGCGTAACAACTCACTGGCGTTGCGACCAATATCGTTGTTATTAATCTCCATAGCTACCAGTTGTTGTTTGGGATTGATAATAAATGTGCCTCTCAAAGCCAAGCCCTCTTCTTCTATATATGTGCCAAATGTTTTTGCCAAAACTCCAGTTGGGTCGGCCGCCATGGGGTATTTAATCTTGCCAATAGTTGGCGACTCACTGTGCCATGCTAGATGGGTAAAAGCAGTATCTGTCGAAACACTCACGATCTCCACCCCTTCTTTTTTAAACTGGGCATGCATATCTGCCAGTTCTCCTAGCTCTGTGGGACAGACGAAAGTAAAGTCTGCAGGATAGAAGAATAATACCAACCACTTGCCTTTAAAGTCTGCAGTGCTCATCTTCTTTATTTTATTGTTGTGATAAACATCAAAACTTAAAGCTGGAATTTTCTCATTTATTTTAATCATTTTGTTCCTTTAATTTTTTTTATACTTGTACCAAAATACACAACTTATATCACTAAATATGTAAGCTAGGTTATAGCACAGGTAATAAACATTTTTTTCTCAGAAAAGAGTTTTGATTAAAGTTAATATTTTTGATTTGATATAATCTGATATTATATGTATATAATTGAAAGTTGGAAGATATGTCCGAAAGAACAAAAATACTAGTAGCCGAAGATGATGATAAGCAAAAACAGTACTTAGAGTGGCTATTAGTTGCATCTGGATTTGACGTAACTCAAGTCATAAATGGTATAGAGGCATTGGCATCATTGGAGCAACACGGACCTAATTACTTTAATCTTATAGTAACCGATCTCAGAATGCCAAAAATGAGTGGTCTCGCATGGATAAACAAAGCTCTTGAGACTATTGAAAGTTTTACCGGACCTGTTATTTTTCACTCAACCTCCACCCAAGCTACATACTGGAAAAATGCCGATATGATGCTTCAAGCTAGTGATCTAGTATATAAGAGTGTAACCAAAGAAATAATTATTCCAGAAGATAAGCGAGATGCTTTTAATGTTGCAGATAGTCTGTTGGTCAGAACTATACAACAGATGTTAGCAAATTCATCAACTAAATAATAATATTAAATATTTATAAAAACACCCTCTCGTCTTGAGAGGGTGTTGACTAGACTACTTGGCTATTGAAGTTCTATTTAGAAAATCCTCGACCAAATCCGCCTCGGTGCTGTCCGTCACCTTTGAGACCTTTACCCATTAATGGGTGCAGATCATCTAGATCTAGACCATTAGCCTCTGCCCAGGTTTCCATCTCTGCCCGGTGTGACTCCTTGTTAGCTTGATGCTCTTCTGGAGTAAGATCTGCCAAAGCTGGTCTATTGGCTTGAAGCTCTGCCATCTTGGCCAAATAGCTGTCTTTTTGAGCCTGGGTGATTTTCCCATCACTCACAGCTTGAGACAAACTCTCTTCTCTTTGGGATTGACGCTCTGCCTGCATCTGCCCCCTATGTTCACCGCGATACTCAACCAGGACCTCTTCCAGCTCATCTTGGTTTAGACCAAAACGTTCTGCTAGTCTCTGGACTAGTCCCTCATGGAACTCTCCTCCATTAGCCAACGCTTGGTTGGCTCCCCAAAACCCAGCTGTGGTTAAAATGCCCAGTGCTAAGGCGGGTAAAATGATTCTCTTTTTCATAAATCTCCTTTCATTTGTTTGAGAATATTTATTGATACTAAAGGAGAATATAGAACAATAATCTGAAAAGGGGCTGAAAGAGTTAGTTTACTCTAATGATGAATATAATAGATATGTTATGTACTGCGACAAGCTAACACCATGTTTATTAGCTTCATCCTTTAACAATTTGACAGTTCTAACAGGTAAGGTAACTTGAAGTTGAGAAGTTTTTTCCTTCAAAACAGGATATTGAAGTTCGTTGATAAGCACTTCATAACCGTCTGGCAATGCTACTTGCTCCGCTACCTTCACTCGATCACTTGCCATATCTAAAAAGTAATACAAGTTGATAGGCGGAGCCTCTTCACCATCTTCATGATCAACCACTTTTCTTCCTTCTGGATTGTTTTCTATTTTCTTATCTTCAATTTGTTTAACAAATAATCCAAATGTTTTTGTTTCACCACTATCAACCATTGTCGTGACAACATGCCATCCATCATCAACAATCACCACGCCTAAGCCTAATTTCAACTTAGCAGCTTCAATGGTAAAAAGTTCGTCTTTTGATCCTCTTCCCCATCTCTCTCTGTTTTTCATTATTATCCCCTCAATCTACTTCTTTTGATACTCTTTATATCAGTTACCAAGTATAACACAAAACCAAGTTTCCCAATCATGCCCAAACCAATTTGGATTACTTACTATGCAGTGCATAGTTCTGAAGCAAAATACTGTACATGAGATACTGCTCTGCTGATTCAATAGAAATATCATCCTCTCTATTCGAGATATCTTTAGCAATATTTAAAATATAACTAGCTACATCTTGCTTCTGTAGTGGTCTTGACCATCTTTTAGCTTCCTGCAAAAACCTCAAAGCTGCTTTGCTCGAGCCTCTTTGAGTTAGGTTGGCTACTCGCATCAGATCATTAGACAAAGAGCCAACAAGTAGTAGAGTATCTTCCATATACCTCCTATAAAATTACTCTAAACCTACTCCCCACCCCAACCTCACTCTCCACCTCAATCCTACCCCCATGCAGCTCTATAATCTCTTTAGCCAAAGATAGACCTAGTCCAAAACCATCTATTGAGTCCTTTGTCCTAGCCTTGTCTGCTCTATAAAATCTATCAAATATGTGAGGTAAATCTTTTTGAGCTATACCACAACCCTCGTCTTTAACCTCAATCACCACCTTCTTTTTTAACTCTCTAGTATTTACCCAAACCCTACCCCCCTTTTTTGAATACTTAATAGCATTATCAAGCAGGATGACTATGACTTGGGTTAAACTTTTTTGATCTGCTTTAACAGCTATGTTATTAAGATCCAGTTCCAGTTTAATTTGTTTCTTTTTTATCAATGGCGTTAACTTTTTGCTGGCTTCTTGAATCAACTTTTTCAACTTAAAAGTTTTTTTGTTTATTAATTCGCCATTTGATTGAAGCTTGGTCAGTCGTAATAAATCGTTTGAAAGATGACTTAAACTCTCGATCTCTTCTAGGTTGCTTTCTAGTGCTTGCTTGGCCTTGGCTAAACTTAATTTTTTAGACCTCAATGTCACCTCGGTCGAAGTTTTGAGAGCTGTTAGGGGAGTTTTTAGTTCGTGAGAGGCATCGGCTACAAATCTTTTCTGTTCTTTTAGTGATCGTTCAATTGGTTTTAAGGTTTTACCTGCTAAAAAATATCCAGCCACAGCAGACAGTAATAATATGACTCCATCTATAGTTAACAGGCGTATCAAAATTAAATGTTTGGCTAGCTCCAGATTCTCTATGACCTGATTATTGACTTCTTGTCGTGGAAATCTTGGTGGTACAGCTCCAAGCTCCCCGTTAACAAAATGATTTTGAAATCTCCTCAGTCCTCTTTCCAGTTCCAAAGTAGTCACCTGGTAAATAGCCATACTAAATACCATCATGATTAAGGTAATGATAACCAAGTACCAAGCAGTTAGTTTAAGTCGAGCTGTGTGAAACATAACTATTCCTCTATTTTATATCCAAATCCCCGGACTGTTTTGATCAAAGCTGGCTGATTGCTAAATGGTTTATCTATTTTTTTACGCAAACTACCTATGTACACTTCAATGGTATTGGGCAACACATCTGCCTCCCAGTCCCAAACATGTTGTAAGATCTGATCTTTAGTAATTATTTTGCCTTTGTTTCTCATTAAGTATTCCAGTAACACAAACTCTTTCTTTGAAAGTTTTATTTTTTTTCCTGCTCTGTTAACTGCAAAACTTGCTGTATCTAACACCAGATCACCAACATTGAGACTGCTGGGTAAAATTGCTTTTGGTCTTCTACCCAAGGCTCTCACTCTAGCCAGTAGCTCAACAAAAGCAAAGGGTTTAACAAGGTAGTCATCTGCCCCAGAGTTTAGTCCGCTAACTTTATCCTCCAACTCACCTCTAGCTGTGAGCATAAGGATGGGCGTCTGAATATTTTCTTCATTTCTCAACTTACTGCAAACTTCCAAGCCATCCAGCTTGGGCAACATCAGATCTAGAATAATCAGGTCGTAATCTCCAGTTGCTGCTAGATCAAAACCTTTCTCTCCATCAAAAGCCAGATCCACTACAAATGACTCTTGCTCCAAGCCCTGACCAATAGCTCTGGCTATCTTCCGCTCGTCTTCAACAACAAGTATTTTCATAATTGTAACCAGATATTATATATAATTACTGAAAATAAACTGAAATTAACCAAAAGGCATGATGGTTAAATCTTGGATATCGCTGTGCTCAGACTGATTACAGATTAAACTTACCAACCTATTGATGTCCTCTACTGCCAGCATCTGCGGAATCTTCCCCTTCCAAACCTTCTTTCTTCTTTCAAGTTCTTTTTCATCAAAAAAATCGGTCTTAATCATCCCTGGACAAAGGGTTGCTACCTTAATCCCAAATGGTTTGAGCTCATCTCTAATTCCCTGGGAAAAACCCATGACTCCAAACTTTGTGGCACTATAAAACTCACCATTGGCAAATGCAACCTTGCCAGATATCGAGGCTACGTTAAGTATCAATCCAGACTTTTGTTTCTTCATCTGTGGAACTACCAGCTTTGTTAGTAAAGCAACGCCAACAATGTTGGTTGCGATCATCTGACCAAATCGTGCAATATCCACCTTATCACTATCGGCAAAGTACCCAATGCCAGCATTGTTAATTAGAACATCTACTGAACCAAATCTACTGACTGCGTTAGCAACTACCTTTGAAAGTTCTTGTTCATTGTTAACATCAGCTCTAAGGATTAAAAAACGGTCTTCAGAAAATTTTAACTCTTTTAACTTTGTAACTAAAGCCTTTACTCTTTTAGCTGTTCTAGAAAAGGTTACGACGTTAAAGCCATCATTTAGCAAAGTTAAGACTGCTCCTTTGCCTATGCCATTTGTACCACCACTAACTAAAGCAGTTTTTTTATTCATACTATCTATTATACTATTCCACTCAACACTACTATACCCATTGCCAATAAAACTATGCCTGCCACTAGATGCAAAGTTTTGAGATGTTTTTGGCGAATTAGTTCGGCTGTTTCTGGCTTGAAACCTTTGTAGACAGCTAGAGAAATTAATACCATGGGTGAAACAAAGATTAAATTGTACAAAATGAGGTACATGACTGCTTGAAACTGCTGGGTGTTTTTGGCCAACATGCCTAAAATAACTACATAGGGACCACTTGTACAAGGCAAGAGAATTAAGCTCACCAAAAATCCAGTTGTAAATGCTCCAGCTGGACTGGTAACAGATCTAATTAAAGCCTTCATCTTGGGTCTCCAAGCTTGGGGCACTTCCATCAGAAAACCCTTGCCATACCAAAAGTAATCCTTAAAATTAAGTAAGGCTAAAAGAATCGCTAACCAACCCACAACTTTAAAGAAAACTCCAGACAAATTGCCGATACTTAAAGCGTGGTAAAGTCCCAGACCCATCAGGAGATAAGAAATAAATATAGAACCAGCAAAAGCCAGTCCAGAATACAAAGCTTTTTTGCGATCTCCACTCACCATAACAGTGGCCATAAGGATAATTAAGACTGCAAAAGCACAGGGGTTAATGGCATCAACTAAACTACCGCCAACTACAGCGGCCAGTGTCAGCCCAGAATTATTTGTTTCATCATCTATTTTATTAGGCATTGATTGATCTAACTCTTCACTCGCTTCTTCCTTGGGTATTTGAGTGAGTGAGGCTTCTGCAGTTGCCTCTGTTACCACATCTAGCTCTGCTTGTTTGGCCAAATACTCATCAGCCAGCTGCACAAAATTATCAATGATAGGTTTGTCACCATTTAAAACTTGGTCGCCAATCACCATTGTGGGTACGCCTCTTTCTAGTTTGGGATAATCCAAACTATCCAACATCTCGTTAAAGAAAATTACATTTTTTTGACTTGAGTAGATTTCTTTTTTAACCACTGGATATTCGTCCCACCAGCCGTTCTTAGAAAAAACCTCATCTACCTTGGCACAATGCGAACAACCTTGCCCGTAAAAATAATAAATGCTGCCTTCTTTAGCAGACTCATCACTGGGTTTGGACATTAAAAAGCCTACGGCTAAAACTAGAAGCAACATGACGGAACTAAAAATAACAGGTTTCAACCACTTCATAATTCAGACTTCCTGTGAAGTAAGTAAGTTTCTCAATTATACACTCATTAACAACAATGCCTGCAATCTATATTACAACCAAAACTGATCCTGCCAAAGCTAGATTGTTCTGATAAACTTATTATTAGTTCACTCTTGATCAACCTCTTACTGCCTAAGTAGAAATTAAAGTAATTACTCAAGGATTTGTCATGCCTAAACCAACTTTAATTACCGGACTGCAGTGGGGCGATGAGGGCAAAGGCAAGTTTGTAGATTATTTAGGTAGTAAACATGATGTTTCAATTCGTTTCAATGGCGGGCACAATGCTGGTCACACAGTTGTAGCCCAAGGAAAAACTTTACATATGTCGGTTATGCCTTCGGCGGTGTTGCACCAAAAGCAAGCCCTCATCGCCCAGGCTGTAGTCATTAACCCCCAAGTTTTAATTAAAGAAATTGAGTTAGTCAAAAGTTTTGGTATTAAACTCAAACTCGGCATTGACCCTAGGTGCCATGTGGTAATGCCCTACCACCAATTGCTAGATGCTGGTAGTGAAGCCTCAAAAGGTAAATCCAAAGTTGGCTCACTCAAACTAGGCATTGGTTTTTGTTATGAAGATAGAACTAATAGAGCTGGGATCAGAGTACAAGATTTAATGAGTAAACGCACTTTGGAAGAAAAACTAAATATTGTTTGGTCTCTTAAAAAGAAAAGGGTTGAAAAAACATATGGTCAAAAATTCAATCTATCAAAATCCAAAGTACTAAATGATTTTCTTGCCTACGGCAAAGTTTTAAAACCATATCTAATAGATGTGGCAAATTTCACTATAGACAACTTAAAAACCAAGTCCATTCTTCTAGAATCTGCTCAAGGCTTCTATCTAGATTTTGTTTATGGCTCCTACCCCTACACTGTGGCTTATCATACTCTGGCTTCATCTGCCCTACCCGCTATTGGTCTACCACCCATGAAGCTCAATGTGTTGGGTGTGGTCAAAGCCTACACCACTAGAGTTGGTAACGGCCCTTTCCCCACAGAGCTTAACTGTTTTAGAGGCAAGCACCTGCAAAAAAATGGCCATGAGTTTGGCACAGTTTCTGGTAGACCCAGACGCTGCGGTTGGTTGGACTTAACTATGATCAAACAAGCCAATAAACTAAGTGGCACTAATGGTCTTATTCTTACCAAACTAGATGTGATGACAGGCTTGAAACAAATTAAGCTAGCTGTAGCTATTAAAAAAACAGGTCGACCAGAGTACAAGGTTTTTCCTGGCTGGATGGAAGATCTCACCACCATTCGTTCTTACTCTAAGTTACCCACTAACTGCAGAAAATATATTGAGTTTATTGAGGATCATTTAAAAACATCCGTCAAATATGTCTCTGTTGGCCCAGACAGAAAACAAACTATTACTAAACAAAAGGCAAAGGTTTCTAAGTTATGACACGAAACATTCCATTGGCTCTTACCTACGACGATGTGCTACTCACTCCTTTGAGATCTAAAGTTCGTCACAGAGCAGATGCCAAAACAGAAACAGAGCTAACTAAAAAAATTAAACTCCAGATCCCATTAATTAGCGCCAATATGGATACGGTGACCGAATCAAAGATGGCTATTGCTATGGCAAGAGCGGGAGGACTGGGCATTATTCACCGCTTCATGAGCATCGAAGATCAAGTCAAAGAAGTTGAGGCGGTTACTAGATTTGAAGGCTTTTTAATCGATGACCCCTACATGATAAAGCCAGACAAAACTCTGCGACATATCGTGAGTAAGATCACTACCAACTCCGTTTCCAGTTACTTGGTTGTAGATGGTGATAAAAAACTACTAGGTATCATCTCTCGTCGTGATTTTATCTTTGAACCCAACATGAACAAAAGAGTGGATCAAGTCATGACTCCTATGGAAAAATTAATCACTGCCAAAACTACGGTTACTCCCCAAGAAGCTAGAAAAATATTTGCCAAACACAAGATAGAAAAGTTGCCTATTGTAGATAACAAAGGCAGACTTAAACACTTAATTACTGCCAAATCTATAGAAAACTCGGAACAGTATCCTCAAGCTACCAAAGATAGAAAAGGTAGATTGCGATGTGGAGCTGCCGTAGGAGTGGTGGGCGATTATCTAGAGAGAGCCGAAGCGGTTTTAAAAGCCGGATCAGATGTAATAGTGGTAGACGTAGCCCATGGACAAAACCAAGCTTCCCTATCTGCCATCAAAGCTTTAAGAAAAAAATTCCCTACAGCTCAAATCGTGGGAGGCAATGTGGCTACAGCTCAAGGAGCTAAAGATTTAATGAGAGCTGGAGTGGACGCAATCAAAGTAGGTATTGGACCAGGTGGCATCTGTTCAACCAGAACTGTAACAGGCGTAGGCGTCCCCCAACTGTCTGCCATTATGGACTGTGTTAAAGCCACCAAAGGCTCCAGTATTAAAGTCATTGCCGATGGTGGCACCAACTACCCCGGAGACATAACCAAGGCTCTGGCTGCAGGAGCTTCTACCATTATGCTGGCCGGTTGGTTTGCTGGAACAGAAGAAAGTCCGGGTGAGATTATTGTTCGCAAGAATAAACGTTTCAAAGTTCATCGAGGATCGGCATCATTTATGTCTCAAGCCGACAGAACATCTCGCATAGGCAATACTGCAAGCCTCAACGCCATTGTGCCAGAAGGTGTGGAGTCACTAATGGAATACAAGGGACCAGTATCAGAAATAATTTATCAACTTATAGGTAGTTTAAGATCTGGCATGAGTTACTGCAATGCATTTACCATCAAGGAGTTGCAAAAAAATGCCAAATTTATCCGAATCACATCTGCAGGTTGGCGAGAATCCCTGACACACAATATCAAAGAGATCTACTAAATTTTTCTTTCCCCGTACTTCAATGTAAAACTTTGACAACTATTGACATTTATTCTTAATGGGTATATATTCATTACTAATATTAGATAAATAGAAAATATGACCAGAAAACCAAAACCCAGGCGCGTTAGCTTTATGCCAAACGCCACCTACTTCAAACCTAGAGGTATTCCATTGTCTACCCTAGAAGAAGAAGTCTTAACTGTAGATGAACTAGAAGCCCTGCGTCTGACAGATGTAGAACAGCTAGAACAAACAAAAGCTGCCAAGAAAATGCAGATCTCCCAGTCCACTCTACAAAGAATTTTAACTAAAGCCCATCAAAAAGTATCAACAGCCCTTACGATGGGAAGGGCGATTAAAATAGAAGGAGGAGCATACATTATGCAAAACTCACAACAACCAACAGGTGGCAGAGGTCGCATGGGTGGCCCAGTTGCTGGCGGACCAGACGGAACCTGTATCTGCACCAACCCAGACTGCAAGGCAGAAGTGCCTCACCAAACAGGAGTACCCTGCAGTGACCAAAAATGTCCCAAGTGCGGATCAAGCATGACAAGAAAAGCTTAATTTCATTTTCTTGAAAAAAATTGGTACACTGATTGTATGATTAAAAAATCTACAATCAGTGTCATTCCCCGAATTTTGGCAATACTTTTTATCTTATTTATCAGCCTCTTTGCCCTGGATGTCTTTGGCGAAGATCTAGGATTCCTCAATACAGCAATTGCCCTGTTCATGCACTTGATACCTAGCTTGGTCTTGACTGGATTACTTATTCTTGCCTGGAAAAAACCCAAGCTTGGTGGTAGCCTATTTATCCTACTGTCCTTTATCTTTACCCTGGCTTTTAATACCTACAGAGAACCTATTAGCTTTCTCCTCATCACAGGTCTGCCATTATTAATTGGTTTGTTGTTTATGGTGAGTGATAAGAAGAGTAATCAGAAGAAAAGAGCCAAAAAAGCTATATAATTTCTTTGAACTTAAAACTAACGACGCTGACTATTTAAAGTGGCAACTAAATTAGCTGACCAA
>Ga0233437_1002359_pt1 | contig 28921 bp, 35 predicted proteins | sample SI_122_August201_FD_182714 | JGI IMG/M metagenome (GOLD analysis project Ga0233437, IMG submission 182714) | Seawater microbial communities from Saanich Inlet, British Columbia, Canada - SI_122_August2016_200_MG | ecosystem: Environmental > Aquatic > Marine > Inlet | place: Canada: British... | reverse complement strand
TTCATCCAAGGAGAGAAAGGATGCCATCGGTCTCCTCTTGCTGAGCGGGGAAAATGATAAGCCATCTCGGAATCCAAACATATCAAATCTCTAAATACTTCACAACTCATTCCGGATCGCTGTATGTTACTACAAAACCCCAAAATAGCTTGGGGATCTTGCGATAAAATAACGTATATAAAAAAAGCATCCCAGATATGAGAATGAGTGGCATTACTACTGCGCTCAAAGGCTCATATATTTGCTCCTTGAGTGCCTCTTCGCCGGTTAAGAGAAGTTGGGAAAGGCTTAAGAAACCGATACCGCCCAATGAGATGGAAAAGTAAAGATTTTCGATGGATTTAGAATAATACAGGAACAAGAATAAGTGCAATATGGCAAAGGCAAGGGCTAGACCTGCAAAGAGCATTTGGTAGCCTATTGTCTTTAGGGCATCTGGATCGCTGGATCCTACTATTTTCCCAATAAGAGCGAGTGCTTTCTCTGAAAATGTTTCGGATGGCAATAGTAGCAGATCACCTCGGCTACCTATTTGTCTCCCTTTCAATCTCCCTCGTCCCCACGTCATCCATGTATATGAGCCATCTTCATCCTTATCACTTACTGCCACGTCCAGTCCTATGATTTCTCCAGATTTTATGTCTATTCGTCTGTTTTGTATACTGCCGATTTTTATCATCCACTCATATTGGGCATTCCCCATATCCTGTTTTCTCATCACAGTAAAATCGAGTAATCCCTTGCTTGAATCCGAATCTGAGGCAAATATATCTCCATAGGCGAAGAAGGACATAGAAAGGACCTTACCTTCCTCATGTCTGATATCCAGGTAAACCTCACATCCATCTTCATTCCGGAAAACCATTTCTGTGGAATCAATCACGGCAGACTCATCTATTACCTCCACCGCCACATACAGAGCATTTTCCTCTTCATTGAATCCTACGCGAAACGATCCCTGGAAATCTGAAGAATCTCTCGGCGCATCCCCAGACTCATAAAGCTCAATATCATACTCTCTCATCCCCTCCGGCCAATCGCTCAAATCCCCATCTACCGTAATCCCCTCTACCGGCACAGCAATCGCCACCGCTCCATTGTGGGAGTGGGAGGGGTGGGGCTGGAGCAGGAGGAGTAATACGAGCGGTAGAATATGTTTCATGGAATTCAACCTCATATAATCGAACAGGATATGGTCTTCTTCAGTGCCCCCAAGATACGAAATCCAAGATCCATCAACCAGAAACAAAGATGGCTCCCTCGAAAGGGAGCCAATATGCAAAATCCGCGTTTAAACTGTCGATCGTGTTGAGATGTATTTTCGCTCTCACTCGATGACGATCTCGCGTGAGATTTCGTTTGAGAAGGTTTGACAACAGATCTCACCAACCAGCCATCGCGTCTTCTTCGGATTCAAATACATCGACATCCTTACTCAATCCTACGATGTCGAACACCTTGCGAAAATGAGCGGCGGGGTGGACTACGCGAAAAACCTTCCCTTTGTCCTTCAATGGCAAGATGAGATCGAACAGCACAGCCAATCCTGCGCTATTGATGAAGTCCTTCTCGTGGAAAGTCAGAATCACTTTGTCGTAATCAGCAATCCTCAGAAAGGCATCTTCAAGTGGACCCGCCACTTCAGATGAAAGGTACCCCGATAGCTGGATCACAGATATCTCTTTCCGGTGCTGCACTTCTGCTGTTAGTGTAGTCATGATCTTCTCCTCCCATGATCCTACTTGTAGGACTACAATTGTCTGGTCGTTTCCTTCGATTGGTGAGAGAAAGTAAAATTGAGAAATATCAGGTAAGATCAATATCTCTCAATGGCACGATGACACCATCTATCCCGATATATGCGCCAAAGACTTTAATTTTACCCTCTCCTTCATCGAGTACCCGCTTGTAGTAGCTTTGCTCTATGTCCTCTAAGGGACGGATTCCCGGCTATTTACCCCATTGATCTTCCTTTTCCCAGCTCCTCTTCGCTATTTCAATCATAAAACCAAGGAAAAAACCTCCAACCGAGAAAATTAGGAATGACGGTAGAGCATAGTATGCAAACAGGGGGATTCTTGCCATCCAATCAGAAGGTAATGGGATCAAGTTCTTTACGACGATAACAGCCCATAACGTAGTGGCACCCCACATTACTTTATACCTCAACTCCATTTTATCTGGCAACGAAAAACTCCTCATAGGCTACGGTAGGTTTTCTGATAGACATAAAGCATTACTACTACCAACCAAGCGAATCCAATGATAATCCGAGTTCTTGTTCGCATCCTGATCTCCCTCTCAGGATTCTACTCCCAGGATTACAATCGCCTGATCGTCTCCCTGAGGAGTGTCCCCAGTGAAGGTTTTCACTTCTGAAATCAGATGATCGAGAAGCTGTGGCGCTGATTGGCCTTGAGAGCACCCGTTCCTAATCGTTTCTGCCGTTCTCTCAAACCCAAACATCTCTTCTTCAGAATTCTCCGCTTCAATTATCCCATCTGAAAAAAAACAACACGGTCCCCTGATTCCAACTGGGCTTCTATTACTGGGTAAGTTGCTTCAGCACGAACGCCTAATGGGTAGGCATCCACCTGGAGTTCGGATATCTCGCCACTTACCGCTCTATAATGATATGGATAAGGGCATCCCCCATTGGAAAGCCGCAAGATGCGCGTTTCCGTATCCAGTTCTCCCATCGTGAAACACACGAAAGTGCGCTTGTCGAGATTGCGGTGCAGAGAGCGATTGAGTCTTGCGAAGAGGTCTTCAAGACGGTCCCCAGTCTCCATCTGCGAATCTAGAATTCCGCTGAACATCATTACGGGAACAGCAGCTTCCATTGCGTGACCGGTTACATCCGCGAGGGAGATTGCTAATCGATTATCTGATATTGGGAAGTACTGAAAGAAATCTCCGCCAACCTGACTAGCGGGGAGACAACGACCTGAGATATCAAAACCTTGTATTCGTGGATTCTGAGGATATGTCAACCCTTTCGTGTAAGTGCCCCCTTGCTTCACGGTAGCACCACTCGCTCTTCAAAGAGAATGGCAAACTGATTGAGGGCTGCCTTCCAGTTTTTGATCGGCTTGGTCCATTTTTTGGTAATATTGCCCAACGCCAGATAGATCAGCTTTCGGAAGGCTTCTTCTCCATCCGTGCGCAACTGGCGCTTCCAACGAGATATCATCCCCTGGCTAATGCCTAAACGGCGTTCCACTTCGGTGGCCGGGTGCCCTTCTTCGGTCGCCATACGGATGGCTTCCAGTTTGAATTCTCGATCGTATTTCTTGCTCATGGATACACCTCCTTGAGTGAGAATATATGGACTCTTCGAGGTGTCCACGATACCGGGGGAGAATCACTTCACGATTTGCGAACCCGCGCAGCGGGTTGGCGTAGCCTAAGGCGCGTATGCGCCGCAGCGCAAAACGCTGTGTTAGGCGACGTGGAATTTTATCGCTACTTCAGGTTATATATTCGTCGCTCAACTTTCATACTAACGCAGTGTTCAGGTACGGACAGATCCAGCGGTCGTCTTTGGTCAAGCGAAGAGGAAAGGCGAAATGCCGTCAACAACTCAGGATCACGATCATCCGTTAGCTGCAACACAATGTTATCGCTCCGCACAGTGCCCATCATACTTAGCTGCGAGTTGGTTCAGATGAGAAATGGCCTCATAGAGACCGCAGCTACACAATCCTGCTGAGTAAGGATGGCTTCGAGTCATGCGGAACTCCTTAGCGCGGGCTACGTGGAAGGCGCCACGCTCATCCATAAACTGCCCCCACCAGCCGTTTGACCACATGTAGCTGAACACTGGCACGAACGATCGACTCCATGTCGGAGGGAAGAACGCGGCAAAAGGCTCATACTGATTCAGCCAACTATCGCACTTGATCCTATCGATGGACGGACGAGCCGATTGGGCATCGATAATCAGTCGTTGGAGAGTTGAGATTAGATCGTGCCGATGATCCCTGAAGGGGGATTCTGGTCGATACGCGTTACGGAAGTGAAGGTCAATGCAGTTGGGATCGTCATCTGGAAGGTCGTGCTCCCAGCATCCGTAAGTACGGCCCCTGTTGTCGGGGATTTTGAGTGTCGGGAAGATGTATGGCTCCAAGATCGCCCAGCAGGTCTCCTCGAGTGGTCCAGTGTCACCTTGATGTGTCTCGAGGTGAGACGCCAGCACTGCCTTTAACTCGTCCCACTCAGGTACGGGTGGATCCAATCCATCGGCTGGATTCCGACCATCGAAGAGACATGTCTCACGCATGATGTCGACGTTCTTCTCGAGAGACACCGAGACCTGTACGGGGCTCGGTCGGTTGGCTAGTTCCCAGACATGCCAGATCATGAGTCGGATAACCTGAGATATGTAGTCCTTGTGAGCGGAGACACGATCCATCGCAGATGTCCGTTCAGCAACCCGCCGAGACTTACTCCTTCTCGGCGTTGAAGTAATCTCGATCCAGGTGTAGACAGAACGGCACGGGAATAAGGTGCTCGCCGTGCCACAAGGGCCACACGGCTCCGACTCGTATGTCTCCGACATGGCTTACCATGTGGTAGGCCTCGGACAGATCGAGCCCCCGGGAGTTCGCCAGCAGGTCGGCCATCGAGTACGTGGCCAATGCAACACTTCCTCGCACATTACCTGCGACACCTACCGTGATGAGTTTATCCGGAGTCTCAATCACCATGCACTTGGGATCGAGGCGGGACTTCTCAATCCTGAGCCTTCCGACCAAAGAGACCTCCAAGGAGTAGGAGTTGATCTCACCATCGCCTTGGATAGCGTGGCCATCGCCGCACGCGAAGTATCCTCCATCACGCTCGCATCTGACGTGTATTGTATTCCCAGCACAGATGTCAGGTATATCAAGATTCCCACCGTGGGTGAAGGGCTCATAGCGTTCAGAAGTCGGGACGATACCAAAACAACCGAACATCGGGGCAACTGGTACCTTGATGCCTCCGGGGAAGTGAGCGCAGCCGCTTTCGATGCGGACGAAGTACTCCTGCGGTTTTCCAGCCCAACCTGGCAACAGCCAATCTTCTACGCCCTCGCACCCTATGCTGGTGTGCCCAACCACTTCGAGAGACTCGATTGTGACAGCGATGACATCCTCCGCCTTTATTCCGTCGACGTAGACTGGGCCAGTGGAGGGATTGCCTGCCATGGGGCCCGGCTGCTTCTTGAGATCCTGCTCAGAGAACACCCGTCTATCGTCCGTGTCCACCGTCTCGATCAGGAACGACTCTCCCTGCTCCACGCGAAGCGGGGGTTCATCCGGCATGTCGTACGGATGGTAGTTGTGGAACAGATGCTCGCTAGTAAGTTTCTGCATCGTTGATCCTAGGCGTCGATGTGCACAGGAAGATCGGGTATCCTCCCAGCGTCCTTTGCGATAATTACTGATTATACTGCAAAAATGCGGCATATCTCTGTCTATTCTGGAGATATACCGAAACAATGTCCAACAGTTTTTTGCCTTTCTTGTAACGAATAAGATGGTATCCGACGTGGCGCACAGCCAGAGTTAGAGGGTATCCACCGCAGTTCCCGCCATGTTGGATACCCTTGTGTTGGACGATGCCGCTGCGCCGCACCGCCCCTATGTCAATTCAATCCTTGCTTCGCTTCCTCCACCGAGTCTTGGACTCGTCTTTTGGGGGAGGAAAGGGGGGGCTCTGCTGGAAGGAATGAGGATTTTCTCCCCCGCTCAAGTTCCTCTTCGCTTCTTCTGCCGTGACCCGCAAGAAAAGGACAAAGAAATCCCTCCCTCTTCAGATAGCCTACCTCCTTGGGGTAACCAATATGTGCCATTTTCACTTCACCTGCTCTTCACATAGCCCTTCTCTCCACCAGAGGGGGAGAGCGATCCTTGAGCGCTAACAGGATTTTCCGTGTCACCATCTTTCCTTTCCCACAGTGAGGACACCGCATCGGATCAATCCCGGTCACCCGTTCCATGATCTCTTGCCAGGTAGATCGAGGTGCCGGATCTTTCGCTACCGAGGGAGCCATCCCCAACAACTCCTTACACACGCCCACGCAACCTTTCCGCTTTCGATTACTCAACAGACCATAATGGCGGATCTTGACGAAGCGGTCCGGCAACACATGCAGTAGAAACCGGCGGATAAATTCCACCGCATCCAATGTCATCTCCTTGATGCGGTTGTCATCCTGTGAATCGCGATAGCCGAAAGTCAACCAGCCCCTTCGACACAAAGAATCCGATCATTGGTCAACGCTACGCGATGGGTGTATCGAGCCAGATAGCCCAGCACTTGCTCCGGACGACCCAGCGGCGGTTTACAATACACCACCCACTCTTTCTGATACAGCCCAGTCAACTGCTCCTGGAAGAAACGCGGGTCTTCCCAAGCGGCGATGCGGCCCGGAAAGATCAACTCGTCGGCTTGATACGCCTTTTTCACATACGCCAGCATCTTACCACGAAATAGACGCGACAGCACTTTTACCGGGAGGAAGAAATCTTTCCGAGCTTCGATCCACTCTTGGCCATCCTCGGATAAGCCGCCTCCCGTGACAATGCAATGGAGATGGGGATGATGGATCAGCGTCTGCGACCAGGTATGCAACAGCGCCGTAATACCAATCTGAGCACCCAGATGATGAGGATCGCGACTCAGCTCTAACAGCGTCTCGGAAGCGGCTTTGAAGAGCAGGGAATAGACGACCTGCGGGTTACGCAACGCCAACGGTCCCAGCGCTTCGGGTAAGGTGAAAACCACATGAAAGTAGGGAATGGGCAACAACGCCTCTGCTTGGGCTTCCAGCCAACGCTCCTTATCCAACGTCTGACACTTGGGACAGTGCCGGTTGCGGCAGGAGTTGTACGAGATCCGCACCTGTCCACACTGGTCACATTCGTCTATATGCCCTCCCAATTCCGCCGTCCGACAGATCTCAATGGCGCGCATGGCACGGCGTTGCTCACGCGAGGTTTGATCCCCATACTGAGCTCGATAGGCCGCGCCAAAAGTCCGAAAAATATCCGCTACTTCGAGAGAAGAAGCCATCGCCCCACCTCCTAATAGATGGGGGGGGCTATCTCCTCCCACTGGTCAACCGGACTGGCAATGCGCGCCAAATCGCGACGGCTCACATGCAAGTAGATCGACGTCGTCTTGGTACTTCGGTGTCCCAGCAACCGCTGGATGTAATACAGATCCACATCCGCCTCTAATAGATGGGTGGCGAAGCTGTGGCGCAAGGTATGCACCGTCGCAGCCTTATGGATACCGACTTGCTCGATGGCACGGCGGAAGATCTTTTGTCCCGAGCGTCCGGACAACGGCTGGTCAGGCGGTTGCCCAGGGAACAGCCAATGCACCGGCTTGTGAGACTGCCAATACTCGCGTAGGAGCATCAACGTCCGTTGTCCCAGGATCGTGTAGCGCTCTTTGTCCCCCTTACCCTGACGAACGCGAATCATCATTCGCTTGCTGTCGATATCTTCTGCGCGTAAATGAATCGCTTCACTCAGACGAAGTCCCCCCGAATAAATCGTCGTCAGCAAGGCTTGATGTTTGAGATTACGCGGTGCCTCTATCACCATCTGCACTTCTTGTCGCGAGAGTACCAACGGTAGTTTGCGAGACGTTTTGGGACGGGGCAAAGCGAATGATTCCCAGCTCTGACCCAGCGTCGTCTCGTAGAAAAACTTCAACGCGCTATAGACGGAATGAAGCGTGGACTTCGAAAGACCGCGCTCGGAAATGAGATGGTGCAGATAGGCGCGTGCCTCTTCTCGCCCCAAGGTCTCAGGAGAACGATCAAAATGAGCTACAAAGCGCCGCACATTCCCCAAGTAGTTTTTCTGGGTCTGCAGGCTAAAACCCCTCAGCTCCAAGTCCATCTTCATGCGATCATAGAACTGGCCCATGATAGAGATCCTCTCTGTAAAGGATGAAAGAAATGCGGCTTTACAGAGAGGAAAGATACCTCGGAGCCGTCGGACTACTCTCTTATTCGATTGTCAAAGAGCAAAGAGGAGGACTACTACAAAAACCACCGCGCAGCGGTTTAGTCCAACTTGTGGGTTGCCGCCGTACGACGGCAACTCCACTCCTCATGATGGGTGTGTAGACGACGTACGTCGGCAATTTCTCATATCTCCTCGTGCGTCCTTCTTCCCTGTGTTGCCCTCTCTATGCCGCACCCTATATCTATAACAAGCAAAGGTTTACAATGTCAAAAAGAATTTTCCCTCACAGCGCTGCTACAGCGAAAAGACCCTTAGTCGGCTGGGCTATCGCAGCCCGGAAGGCTTTATCGCAGCCCAAAAAGTCTCAACAAAACTGGACCAAAACAGACTATCCGGTCAGCGGAACCAGGCGATACAATGGCAAGAGAAAAATCCTCTCCCAAACCCCCTCCCTTCCCCTCCCAAACAGCAGACAGCAGCAAGCTGTCGATTCCGAGTTAACCCCATTGCAATTCTGCGCGGATAGTCTCCAGGGCACCTTCAATATGGTTCCGGTGGTCGAGGGCATAACAAGTCCCCTGCCAACCGGGCTGGTAGACCATGGAATACCACAGCACGTAGAAAATGCAGCCGAAAAGGATCGCATCGGGGAGGTGGCTCCATTCCTGAGGAGAAAGGGGGCGGACGGAGATATAGCCGGCGAGGAAAGCCCGGACGATATCGGAGCGCAAACCGTATTTCCTGGGGATGATATAGCCGGCGAGGAAATAGCCGATATCCTGGATGGCGGATCCGACGCCGCAGCCTTCCCAATCGATGAAGACCAGGTGTCCGGCAGGGGTGAGAACGGCGTTGCGGAAGTCCAGGTCAGTGTGGATGAGGGTTCGGGGAAGATCGGCCATGGACGGTAAGTGCTCCCAAGCCCCCTTGAGCTTGGGGCGGATTTCGGCGTACCCCTCCCAGGCCTGAACTCCGGGATCGGCATCAAAACGGTGGAAGACTGTCTTTTTGGCCGCGACATTGAAGTTGGTATCGGGCAGACCGGCGCAATCCAGCCGATGCACCCGGGCAATGGCCACGCCCAGTTGACGGGCTGAATCCATCCCGGGGACGAGATGGCGGCCGGGGAGGAAGGTGGTGAGGTAGCCCGCCTTTCTGCCCCACCAGGTAATGGCCGCGCCGTCCGGGGCGGGAACTAGACGCGGGGCGGGAAAGTCGATGCGTTCCAGATAACGCAGGACGGCTATTTCAGCGGGGTGGTTAGCGTGGAAATCGGCCTGGTGGTCGGGATCGTGCAGGCGCAGCACCAGCGGGCCCTGGTCGCTGTCTATCCGCCAGGCGCGTTCGCTGTTGGGGAATTGAATGATGGCGTGGGCGGGGAAGCCGTAGCGCTGGACAAATTGGCGGGGGGAGGGCATGGTGGATCATCTCAGGCAGGAAGCCTACTGGAACATCCAACTATCCCGGTCGTAGCCAAAAGCATCAAAGTCATCCCTATAGATTTTATACACCATATCCGCCAATTCCCTATCATACGCTGCCGGCAGACAGATCTTGGCGCTCTGTCCATGGATCTTCTCTGCGGATGCGACGATCTCAGGCGGAGTTCCAAGTCGCTCCAGGAGGTTCTTGAAATCGCGCTGGAAGGTTTCGAACCTGCCTATGTAGTCATAGGAGATCAACTCCGTTGTCAGCTTACGCACCTGAACGCACCAGTGACCATCCTGCGGCCATCCCCCTCCTTGGACAAAACGAACGAAATCCCGGAATGACACTATGCCTACTCGTTGACCATCGCGCTTCGGATAGTCGAACATCTCCCGGATCTCGCTCTGGGCTCGCTGGTACCACGGGTCACCATCGGGATCTCCAATCTTCGACTTATACGCGGAGAATAGTTTATCGTAGGGATTCCGCACGAAGCAGAAACGACACCACTCCGGAGATGTCAGCATCTCGACAATCTCATCGGTGCCAAAATCTCTAAGTTTGAGGACACCTTCGTCGTCCCATACCTCGCCACCGCGATAGGGATTCCCCTCAAACTCGCGTAGCGTGAGGGTGGTGGTTACGCATGCGTTCTTCGGGAGGATGTTCCAGAGATACTTGTGTTGAGGAGAAACCAATGACCAGCGGAAGATGCTATAGGGATCATCCTCGCGTTTCGCATCGACGGCTGCAGATAAGTCTTGCCTATTCACATCGTCCTTCCATTCTTCTTTTTTCTTCTGGAGGTGATTTTGAAAGAAAAGCTGGAGAAGCTAGCAATACAATGTCAAGTAAAATCTCCGTCTGAAACCCCACGCTTCTACTCCACGATCGCTCTCACGATATCAGACACGCCAGCGAGATATAGAACGTCGATTTACGACGCGTTTACGGAATCCTCTGAGCCGAAGTGCTTGACCAGACAGATCACAGGATCGTCGTCGATCGCTTCGGGCGGAAAATCGATCGGGAGGCGAACGAATCCCAGTCTCTCATAGAGACGGAGAGCCCGGGGGTTATCCAGATCTACCACGATGTACACAGATGGATACCCTCTGGCCTGGATCACCCTGGTGACGGCGGCGAATAGGTACGAGCCTGCCCCCTGGTTTCGATGACCCTCCTTGACGAGGAAGCTCTGCAGAAACGGTAGTCCAGAAGGGTTACCAGCACCCGGTGTGCCCGGAGGTCTGACGAATACCGCATGCACATAGCCGACCGCCTCGCCAGCCTTTTCCACCAGGAACACGCGGTTGTCAGGATGATACGACCTTCCCCCAGGACGCAGCCGGCGTTCGTGGAGATCCCGGTTGTCCTGAATCGTCGTAAGCGCATCGAGATCGGACAGCGAAGCCTCACGAACCGAGTAGTGAGGAAGTTCCATGTCACTCTCCTAATTCCGGCATTACGTTTTCCGGACTAATGGTGTGGAATCGGGTAGTACAATGTCAAGAAGAAACTCCTATTCCCCAACCCGCGCTTCTACTCAACGATCGCTCTCACGACATCAGACACGCCAGCGAGATAGCGATCGTCGATTTACGACGCGTTTACGAAGTAATTTTGCGTGGGATTGAGTTGAGGTGTGCAAGTCGTTGATTTCGCCAGTGGATGGGATATATTAGCCTATAAATGCACTCACAGGAGAGTCCTGAAATGTCTCCCTGTGGCTATCAAGAGCCGCCGTAAACTTCTGCCGCAAATCAGTGGTCCATTGAGGCTCGTCGCCTTGTGGACCCTCCCCAAGCGACCAGATGATCCTGGAAAAAGTCAGAAGATGGCAGAATCTCACAAAAAGTGGAATCCGTTGTATCGCCTCCTCCCCAATCGGTTTCCTAGACCGATATCCGGTCAGAAATGCGGTTAGTCGTTCATCCTGGAGATTCACTCCATCCATCCGCCGGTCGAATAGACCGTCGAGAGCGGATGCTATATCTGCTTCGAACCAGTAGAAAGCACAATCGTCGAAGTCAAAAACTCCCGTTATCGTATCTCCTTTCCAGTGGATGTTGTCGAAATCGAAATGGATCAGCCCAAATCCATCGGTGTCGACCGGTAATTCGGCCAGCAACACCTCCACCGCGCGAAGCTCTCGGTGAGCGCTCTCCTCCGAGAAAGGTATCAGGTCTTTCATGCTCCTGATTTGGTCTGACCAAGTCGGTCGACCCGAAGTTATAAATCCCCGACTGATGCGATGGGCTTCACCCATCAAACACCCCCATGTTTCGAACGCTTTCTCGTCCCGGAATGTGTCAAGGACTTTGAGACACTTCAGTGGTTGAATTTAGTGAAGAATTTTCAGAATTTTCCTTCTGTTCTTTGGGTGGGTTAATCCATACCGCCTCCGGTAAAGGTTGGACGGTGGGTCGTCCTCGGACAAAGCGTTCCGGGTGGGCCACCAGGACGCCGTCCAGTATCTGTTGGCGTTTTTCCTGGACGGCTCGATACTGTCCGTAGTGGACGCTGGCCGGAGTGAGTAAGCCCAAGCCGGAGTGATAATGCTCCTGGTTATACCACTGGAAGAAAGGTCGACTCCAGGCGCGGGCATCTTCCACACAGCCAAAGCGGTCGGGAAAATCGGGTCGATACTTGAGCGTTTTGAATTGGGCTTCCGAATAGGGGTTGCCGTCACAGACGTGGGGTCGAGCATGACTTTTGACCACCCCCAGATCGACCAGCAACTCACTCATCGACTTGGCGATCATAGGAGATCCCCGGTCGGCATGGAGAGTGAGCTGATCGGGAGCGATCCCCTGGCGTTGACAGGTAGTGTCGACCAGGATCTGGGCTAACTCGGCCGTTTCCCGGGTGGCCACCATCCAGCCGACGACATACCGACTGAACAGATCGAGGATCACATATAAAAAGTAGTAGAGCCCTTTGACCGATCCCCGCAGCTTGGTGATGTCCCAACTCCATACTTGATTGGGAACGGTAGCCATCAACTCCGGCTTGGTATAGGTCGGATGTCGGCGCAGGTTGCGCCGCTCTTTGACTTCGGCGAAGGCGTCGAGGATGCGATACATGGTACGCCAAGAGCACAGATAGCGGCCTTGGTCGAGTAAGCGCGCCCACACCTGGCGCGGAGCGTGATCGCAAAATTCGTCGCTATTGAGCAGATCCCGCACTTGGAGGCGCTGGTCCGGAGTCAGCGCCCGGGGGGGTGCTGTGCGCCGGGGGCACACCAGATGAAGCCGAGGATGGCGGCGGGGCGGCGCCGTTGGACGATTTCACGAGGGGGTCAGACATCATTTATCTGCTCCTTTGCCCTTTGGAATCTACACTAATGTAGAGTGGCAAAGTGTCTCATTCAATATAGGCACACAGGGAAACCCGTGTTTTAAACGCCGATCGTTTTCAGAGGAGTTCTCGCTCTCACTCGATGACGATCTCGCGTGAGATTTCGTCTGAGAAGGAATTTGACGTAGTTGAAGATCAGACCTTTCGACGGATTTTTGAACGCGTCAGAGAATTCGTAGATTCTCTGCGCTTCCCCCACTCACCCCCCACCCTCGTCAAAACTTTCGGCCTGACGTTGTGAGATTCCCATATCGCTGTTATCCACTTCGTCAATGAGTGGAATACTTGATCTGCCCCCACGAAACGGCCTTGAGGACCGATACATCACCTATAGCTTTTTCGGCGATTCTGATATGAATGAAAGCCTGATTGGAACCATCTTGGACATTCCCAGGACTTCCCAACGTGGCAACCCAAACTCCCTCTACGGAAACATCCAGGCGATAATCATTAGCCAAAAGAAGATAGAACTCCACTGCTTCTATTTCGCTTACCGATGGACCCAAAGTCGCCAAGTATTCGGGACTATCGAATTGGTAACTGAGCGTCATAATCTCCTGACCATCCGCTGCCAAGAACCCCTCCCGTCTGAATCCACCTTCGAGGATGGGATAGTATTCCCATATCGAGCTTTCGGTACCGTCATCGTTGACCAACCGACGGCGATTGCTGATTTTCGCACCTCCTTTGGTGGTGACGATTATTTCTTCAAAAAAGAGTGCTGCCCCTCCTACACCATCATCAGGCGAATCGTCACGGAGACGGATATCGATCCTGTGAATGTCCTGGAATGGATGAGGAGTATTGACTTCAGCGAAATGGAGAATTTGACCTGAAGGCAATCCCCGTTCCGCACCTGACTCTTCTCCTATGATTTCCAAGCTATCAGGTGTTCCTTCCTGGGCGAAAAGAGGAGAAGCCAAAACTATGGCCAGGAAAAAAAGGCTTGTTTGGGTGGTCATTCTTCTGCGTGCTTCCATTCTGCCCAACTCTCCGTTCATGGGACTTACCTTTCAATTACCGAAAGCGCATTCTCTCCGAGATTGGCCACATACACGAACTTTCCATTCCCAGACGACCACGGTCAGCCCTTTCCTTGGGTGTGGTGGGTTGAGGTGGGAATGGGGATTCCAGAAGTAGTGCTCGTATGCTAAACCTTGGCTGGGAAGCGGTCTTCAACCGCCCATACGACTACGGTCTGTCCTCTCCTTAATGCTTCCAAGATACGGGATTGGCGATCCGTCAACCAGACATAGAAAGGGCTCCCTCGAAAGGGAGCCGATATGCAAAACCCGTGTTTTAAACGTCGATCGTTCTCAGACGAGTTCTCTATGTCGCTCAATGACGATCTCGTTGTAGAAACGGTCTGAGAAGGTATTTGACGTAGATGAAGATCAGATCTTCCGATGTATTCTCAGACGCGTCAGAGAATTCGTAGATTTCCTGCGTTTCCCCCACTCACCCCCCAGCGCAATCGTACCGGAAAGACACCGGCACTTCTGGCCTCATTTCACATCAATAGTGAAAATCCATCTCCTATTCCGGAGATCGCAGGTCGGCTGTTTGTTCGCGAAGGAAGGACGTCATTTCCTCTGGTTTCTTTCTCGTCTGCAACGCTTCCATACCGAGAAGAACCATCTTGTAGCGGATCTTGACCTCCCGAAGTTCGACGTCCATCCGTCCTTCCAGGATGCCTATCACCTCTTGCCTAGACTGCTCTGAAAGCATCAGTTCCAGGCCGCGCTTGAGGTAAGGATGATCCGCGTGTTCGATCAGAGGGGCGAGAGCATCCATGCCCTGGCGGTCCCTTAGTAATGCCATTCCGGTGAACAGGTCAGCGATCTGCTCGAACGTCATCTGACAATACGGAGCCTCCTGCAAGCGGATCTGTAGATCATTTAAGCTCGTGGGCAAGGGATCCTTGTCTTTGGGAGGTTCGGTGCCGTCTATGTAGAAGCAAGTCAACTTGTGCTCGAGGATACGCGGACTGTCGCCCTGATGGATGGACACGACCGCTTCTATGGTCATCCGGCGACGCGTTTCCTCGCGTGGATACAGCATTATCCTCTGGCGCGTATCCAGGATGTCCCAGACCAGATCGGGTTCGGTGCGGTCCATGGCCAGACGTAGACCTTCGGTGATATGAGGGGTGGCGACCACGAGGTCCATGAAGGAAAGAAGACCACCCGCATGAGTCTGCCTGGACAGTTCGACCCAGAGTTCGACGAACTCATCCTCGGTGTATTCGTCGAAGCGCCGGCTGGCCAGTTCGAGCAGACGGGGTGAATATGCGCCAGATGCTCCTCCCTTGGGTTCAGGAGGAACAAGGGCTTGCAGCATCTCCCAGTTCTTCAGACCGTATTCACGGGCGATGACGTGCTGGACTTCCCGCAGAGAGACATCCGCTTCGAGGATTTCAGCTTCCGAACTCTTGGACAAGCGCGGCAAAAACAGCTTGATACGCTCAACGGCTTCCGGATCGCCATTTTGAAGAGACTTCAGCAGAGATTTGGCCTGGGTCTTGAGGTGCCTGAGATTGGGCTGGGGGGGAAGTTGCTTGGACATAGCTACCCTCTTTCTCGTTAGCGCCTGGTGTCCGCTGTGACAGGCAGAAAGAAGGTTGGATGTGCGGAGATTCTCAAAGAAGGTGGCTTAAAGCCTTGCCGCGGACGTGGTGGCTCCCTTGTGAGCACTCCTGTAAAGATAACCCGGAAAATCGGAGAATCAAAGAAAAAAACGGTCCAGGGCGTTCGTTGAGCCTTTTCTCACTGGACCCCCCTGCCAGTATTCGCGGAAACACTCACCCCCCACCCTCTCCCAGCGCGTACGCTGCGGAAATACACGGGCACTTGAGACGGTCTATTCTGAATGTCCTACCCGGTACTCACACAAGTGCGACCGCGACAGCCATTCCCACTCCGAAGAAGAAGTGGTTTGCCAGACTGGAAAGCGGAGCCTTAATGCCGTCGGGAGATAGCCGGCCAAATACTCCCAGTCCCATGGAAGGGTAGACGAAGAAAACGGACGCTACCGTCGTCGCGATGCCATAGACTAGTGTCCATGCCGGTGACGCAAGACCACCCACCAAGAGATCCCAACCGAGAATGAACGGAATGGCAAGGCCCAAGCCGATGGTGTAATGCGTGATATATCCGTAGAATGTCTCGTTTGCGACCGGTTCCATTTCGCCTGGATGGCGATAGAGGAAGCGCCCGTGTACCCATCCCGCGGACATCCTACCAAGCATCCCCATGTCGATTTTCGAGATCATCCCCATTCGGGCGAAGAGATGATTCAAAGCATCCATCATCAACGTCCCCAACACTCCGGCTACGACTCCCGTTACGATGAGATCCATCATCTCTCCAATGTGCGCATAATACATGTTTTTGAGTCTCTTAACATATATCGATTTTCGACATGAAATACTTCTGACTTGGCAATAACTTTGAATCCGAATTTCTGATAAAAACGTACATTTTCATCTCCCTCTGTTTCTAAATAAGCTTTAGCAGAACAGGCATCCACTTCTTTGCAGAAACGATGCATAAGCTCAGAACCAATTCCAAGACCCTGATGAGAGGGTAGCACGCCAATCGGACCAAGGTGCCAATGTTGCTCCAATGGATCGTGACGTGCCCACTCTGTATGCCATATGGACTTCCGCCAGCCTAAATCATTTTCATCTTTTGGTTCTTTTGGGTCATCTGTAGCTGTACTCCCCTCGCATGACTTCATCCTCATAACCCCGACTATATTTTGTCTTTCTTTCGCCAGAAAGACGATGCCAGGCAATTCAATTAAGAGGTTACCAAACATTTTTTCTATTTCCATGCGTTCTTTTTCACCTTTACCCTGAAAAACAGCGACATGGAGAGGGTTACTAAGCATAGCAACACTGAGAACTTTTGCTGATTCTTGGATTTCACTTTTTTCCATAAATGAAATCTGAAAGTTGCACATGTTTATTCCTTTATAGGGGTAGATATCTTGAAGCAAGAACTCAGATGCAAGACATCCCCCACTCATCCCCCACCCTCCCCGTGCACGATCGCTGGCGAGTTGTGGGAGGAGGTGGGGGGAACTTCAAGGATTGGAATCACTTACTCCTACAGTCTCTTGGTCATGTTGATGCACCACTCCTCGTATGGGTGCTCATTGCCATCCTGATCTATCCAAGTCCCGCTGGCGTCAAAAGGAGGAAGGCCCACATCCGTAAAGCCGTGACGTAGATACAACGCGTGTGCTCGAGGATTATCCTCTGGGTCAACCGCCAACCTCAGAAGCTCAAATCCTCGGTCTCGTGCTTCCTCTTCAGCTTTCTGGATGATCCTCGAGCCGATCCCCTGAGATCGATACTCCTCCACAACAGAGAGATTCGAGGTATCTGCAAAGTTGCCTTGGACTCGGACCGTATACTCTCCACGAAGCTTCGGATTCCACTGTAGGAACGCATGCCCTACCGGTGATCCATCCTTCCAGGCTCCCAGGAATACCCCTTCTCCCCGCCGTTGGCTAACCACGTAATTCTCTGCGATCTGTTTCGCCATGCCTACGGTATTGGCTACGTGTCTCAATTCGTCTTCACTGCACGATTTTACACAAATCTTGACCATCCTTTTTCTTTCACACCAATGAAAAACCACCACGCCAATTCTGTCCTGTTATTCATGCTATCTCAATAGCATCTCCAAGATCTTTGGCAAATTGGGCCATTTCTTCTGGCGTGGTCTCCACGACACCATTTTCATGCATCAGCGCGTGATACTGTTGTTGTTCAAGAGGAACACCCTTTGGCAGCGGCGCAATGTGCCAATGAACATGAGAGTTCTTTGCCTGGCTTCCCAAGCTCAGGATATAAATGCGCTCCGGTGCCAGCACCTGTCTCATTCCTTCCGAGATTCGGAAGATGAAGCGCTGCAGGTCGATATATTCTTCTTCGTCGAAATCGCCTGTGACCTGTTCGCGGTGTTCTTTCGGAGCGACTAATACATATCCGAACAGCGTCGGAAACCTGTTGAGGAAAGCAACCGCCGAATCGGTTTCAGCGACGACGTGATGCGGGTAACGGGAACTCCCAGCCAAAAAATCGCAGATGAAGCAATTTGTGACCTTCTTCTGCAGGCGAGCAACATCGAATGGCACACGATTTCTAGCCATGGCGACTCCATTCGCTTACGATGGAATTCCTCAGCGCGATCGTACCGGAAATACACGGGCACGGTTTGATGGACCAATGAGCCGGCGGCTTTGTAGCACTGGTTAACGCTTTGCCTCTATTCTCGCCAATGTTCTGGTTTATTCAACATATCTGCGCATCTAACTTTGCCGGAAACGTTGCCTATTACTCCTGGATGTAGTTCCTGAACCATCCATGCATTAGCGTGCTCTTCAGGAATTGGATAAGGAGCTTCAAATCCTTGTACACCAGCAGGTTTGAAACCAGAGCGAGGATAATAATCTGGATGCCCAAGCACGAAAACCAAATCGACGCCAGAGTTCGCTAAATGCTTTAAACCGCGCTCTATGAGCTTTCCTCCTACGCCTTGTTTTTGAAAATCAGGTATTATAGCTAAAGGAGCTAAAAGCGATATAGATGCATTATTTTGCGTGCCCTCTAACCGTGCAGATGTAAACAAAACATGACCCACCGCTCTATCGTCATTAAAAGCAAGCAAAGAATAAAGAGGGCTTGCACTTGGATCACTTAATAGATCCTTTACGAGGTTTGCCTCTTTCTCGTATCCAAACGCCTCTTTCTCAACTGACAAAACGTCATTTAAGTCTGAATCTATCGCTTCTCGAATTTTCATAAGTTCTCCGATTCTGAATTATCGCAAACTATTTTCAAGCAGCAAATCTGCTGTGGAGCCTGTAAATTAGCAGAAATGAAGCAGATCCAGGAGGAGGATCATTTCAAAATAGTCCGACGGTCCGTACCCATTCCCAAGACTCTTGAGAGGGGCATACTGACTACCCCGGTCCGAATGGAAGATTACCCCTTCTCCCGGTTGGGTCCGTTGATAGGCCATATCGAAGGCATCTAATACCAACTGCTGACTCAACGTCGTCTGCATGGACCAGCCGATGATTTTCCGGGCAAACAAATCCATGACCATACACAGATACAGCCATCCTTCTCCCGTGGCGATATAGCTGATATCGGAAACCCGCACGCGGTTGGGTTGTTCCACGGCGAAGTCCTGTTGCAGCAGATTCGGCGCGATCGGGTGATCATGCTTCGAGCAGGTCGTCACCTTAAACGCCGGTTTTACCTTGACCTGGATACCATGCTCCTTCATCAGACGAGCCACCCGATTTCGACTGCAAGGGACGCCTTGTTCCACCGATGTACATGCTTGGTGGACGATTCTTCTCAATTATTTCGCGATTGTCTACCAAAGTAACAAGCGTTATCTCATCTTGAGCCAAGAGGTACTTGGCTGTTTGCCAGAAATCTTCTTCCCTAATCTCTCCTGTTATCTCAAGGTCGATGTCTATGTCTCGCCATGTCATCAACCCCAGGGCAACACTTCCGACTATCTTTGGTCGCCCATACTTTGACAGGAAGTGGAGCAGGTTCAGGGCGTCAAGTACCTCATGCGCCTGTCGTTGGAGTTCTACCTCCTGAACAATGAGTTCATCTATGTTCATATTTTACCCAAACCCGAAGCTTTCCCAGAGAGATCATCACACATCGCGGGACGAGAAACCTTTGGGCGATCTGAGTGACCGATAATGGAGGAGGAGGGCTCAGACCAGAGCCTTTCGTAGAAGCCTCACTCCCCGTAGAAGCGAGGGTTCTCCTACTTCCGAGAATCCTAGCAACACGCCCTCAGGACCGGCTTCTGCTCGGTAGCTCGACAGCGAGAGTAGCTCAAGACCTTCCTTCGCCGCTCGTCTGCACACGTCTTCTGCTACCATCCCATTGCGCAGCCAACCCACCAGGTGCATGCCTGTCTCGTCTGGATCCACGTGCAGTAACCCATCTAGCTCCTCCTCTACTGCCTTGATTAGTCGGCGCTGTCGCTGGGAGTAGACCCGCCTCATGCGGCGCAAGTGTCGCTGAAAATGTCCTTCCGTCAGGAAGCGCTCCACGACCGCTTGTTCGAGCACTGGAGGTGGCCCACCGACGATTTGTCGGGCGGCCCTGAAGGCCGGAGCCAGATCCCGTGGCACAACGAGGTATGCCATGCGCAGACCTGAGAACATCGATTTGCTGAACGACCCGAGGTACATGACTCGCTGATTGGGATCGATTCCTTGTAGAGCTGCCAGGGGTGCCCCTGAGTAGCGGAACTCACTATCGTAGTCTTCCTCGAGGATCCAGGCGTCGGCGGCCTTCGCCCACGCCAGCAGATTGGCACGACGCCGAAGCGGCATGGTCTTGCCCAAGGGGAACTGGTGTGTTGGTGTCACGTGGACGAGCCTCGCCTGCGGGGCACGCTTGCTTCCGGTCTCTACACTCAACCCCTGATCGTCTACCGCAACTGGCACGACTCGTGCACCCCAGCCAACGAAAGCCGTGTGCGCGCCGAAGTACCCAGGGTCCTCCACCCAGACCGAATCGTCGGGGTCCAGCAGGACACTCGCAGCTAGAGCAATGCCCTGCTGACTGCCGCTGACGACGATGACTTGGTCAGGCGTGCATCGGACACCCCGCGTAGTGCCGAGGTGCTCAGCGATCGCTTCCCTCAAGGGCTCGTATTCGGAGCGACCCAGCCCCCGGGCCCCGGTCAATTGATCCCAGCATTCAACCAGAAGTCTGCGCCAAACTCTGCTTGGAAACAGATCGGCAGGTGCTCCCATCCCGAAGGCGCGACCGCGAGACTCCCCAGGCAACTGGATTGGCTGCGGCCATCTCTTGGCAAGGTTGTGGATCGCACGCCCCTGTTGTGAAAGGTTTCGACGACCACGAGGCTCGTCCAGCTCGACGGCACCCGGCCCAAACGGGATACCGCTCGGCACTTCCGCCACGAAGGTGCCAACGCCCTGTTTGCCTTCCAACAATCCCTCGAGAATTAGCTGCTCAAACGCCATGTGAACGGTGTTTCGCGACACACTGAGTGAAGCTGCGAGCGCTCTTGTCGAAGGCATTCGGGTGCCCACCCGAAACTGACCAGACAGGATTGCGTCCCGAAGGCCATCATAGAGCTGCCTGGACAGAGCACCCGCTGAGAGATCCAGGCTAAGAGGTGGCAGTGTCATCCTAAGTGTCCTTTAAAATTTCACACGAGTGGCACTTTTTAGGGACATCTCGTCAGCGTATTATAGAGTCCAGAACAGTTCGATGCAAGGGAGCGATGACCGAAATGCCCAGACGCGTTTCCCATTTCACAGGAGAAATGAACTATGAGCCGGAACATCGTCGTGATTGGCGAAGGTAAAACGAAGATCGTAAAGACGAATCCGAATGACCCGGCGACCGTCTTTCTCTACTTCAAAGACGACATCACAGCCGGAGATGGTGCAAAACACGATGTCTTTGAGGGTAAAGCTGTGCTGGACTGGGCGGTCAGTCGAGATTGTTTTGAGTTACTCTCGCGACGTGGACTGAGCACTCACTATATAGACAGTCCCGAGGAGCGCGTCATGCTCGTCCGGAAGCTGGACCGTAAGCTCGAATTGGAGGTGGTCACTCGCCGAGTTGCGACCGGTTCGATTCTCAAGTGGGGTGACTACTCAGAGGGGGATCGATTCGACCCGGTGATCACTCAGTTCCACTACAAGGACGATCCGCTTCATGACCCGATGCTGGACGATCGATACGTTGAGTTCATGATTCGGGACAAGGATGCGTGGGAATACTCCTCCATGCGTCAAGTGAACACCCAGGTGTTCCTGGTACTGGAAGCTGCGTTTGCGCAGTTCGGCGCGCAGCTCGTTGACATCAAGCTGGAGTACGGCATCATTGATGGCGAATTGTGCGTGATCGACGAGATCTCGGCCGGCTCCTTCAGGCTGTGGCCTTACAGATCAGAGGCGCCCAACCTTGATTTGAGCAATGTGCTCTCCGAATTGGCTCCAGAGCAGCGGCTCGACAAAGACACATACCGCATGGGGGGCGCGCCAGACGAAGTCCTGTCCAAGTTCCGAGCGATTTCAGCGTTGACGTCGCGCTTCAAGGAGGTGGAGTAGGAGCTATGCCAAGGCGCAGTGGTGAACGCTAGTCGTCTGTTGCTTGCGCGTTGCGGAATCGAATGGCCGTGTCGTGTTCGTAAAACCAGGCAGCGGAAAGGATATAAAGCGCCATGCTGAAAGCCATTCTTTGGGACAACGACGGCGTCCTGGTCGACACCGAAGGCCTGTACTTCCAGGCCTCCCGCGAAACCTTGGAACGCCTCGGCGTCCGCCTGAGCGAAGCCCGTTTCATCGAGCTCTTCCTCAAGGCCAGCGAAGGCCTTACCAAGATCGCCGCCGAACACGGCATAGACGAACAGGCGCTGGAGCCCGCCCGCATCTGGCGCAACGCCCGCTACACCGAACTCTTGCGCGCCGGCGTACCCGTCATCGACGGCGCCCGCCAAGTGCTGCGCCAACTCCACGGCACGGTGCGCATGGGCATCGTCACCAGTTCGCGGCGAGAGCACTTTGAGATCATCCACGCCGCCACCGGCCTGCTGGACTGCATCGATTTCACGCTCGTGCGCGAAGACTACCGGCATTCCAAGCCCGACCCCGAGCCCTACCTCACGGCCATACGGCAAAATGGCCTTAGCGCCGCCGAATGCGTCGTTATCGAAGACTCGGACCGGGGGCTGCGCGCCGCACTGGCGGCCGGGCTGCGCTGCATCGTCATACCGCAGGGACTGACGCGCGGCCTGGACTTCACCGGCGCCCTGCGGCAACTGACCGATATCCGTCAGGTCCCACCGCTGATCCATGAGCTTATGCAAACTTAGACCAGATCCAGGTTACTCTATTTCTGTCGGACAGATCGGGTAGTGGTAATAATCAACTGAGATTTTGCAACGCGTTTCAAATTTCAACCGCTCTATCACTGTGGGGTACCGAACGTACCCGAAGCTCAGGTGGTGTGTGTGACGAGAGACCGAACGCGAGTATGGTCTGAACGCAAATGACAAAAACGGGTTTTGGTGCCTTCTTCGCTGGTTGGGATGACGTAGCGGATCTCGACCTGGTCGTCGTTGATCAGGACGCGATCAATGAGCAATTCTACCAGTTGCCTCTTCTGGGCAAACGTTGCTGAATCTAATCCCTTGTCGATCTGACGACAAAAAACCTCGATAGAAGTAGCCATATCAGCTAGTTCCCGGTGCTTGTTGGTTTGGGCATCCAGCTGACGTTGCTGGGTCTGCAACGCCTGCTTCTTCTGGTGGATCTCCGCCCGTTTGCGCTCGAATTCCGCGCGATCGATGACTTCCCCCAGATAGACATCCAGCAAACGGGCTTCCTGCCGACTCAGATGCGCTAACGCCTGCCGGAGGGTTTGCCGTTGGGCCTGCAGCGATTGGGGTATCCCCTGTCCGCTCTGGGCTCGTTGCAGCGCTCGGATACTGTTTTCCGGATGGCGAATCACCGCGCACAGATCCTGCCACACCAACTCATCCAGCTTCTTCGTCGGCGCATTGTGCCGGGTTGGACAGCGTATCCCCTGGGCTCTCAGGTGGGTTGCGCACTTGGTGCTACACACGTAATAGCTGTAGCGTCCCCCTTTGGCACTGCGACTTCCGCAACTGCGTCGACAGGCCCCACAACTTATCAGCGCCCGGAGTAGGTATTCCTGCCGGGTGTTGTTGCGCGAAGCCATGCGCCGATTCAGAGCCAACCGCTCTTGAGCTTGGGCAAACTGCTCCGGACTGACCAGCGCCGGCACCGGAATGGGCATCCACTCTTGAGGGGGGTTGGGTCGGTGGGCGACCCCCGGTCCGACAGGTTGCAAGGCCGCATTCCGCTGCGTGGCCGGCGCGTTGTGGCTCCGATTGTAGCAGGCCATGCCCATATAGGCCGGATTGGTCAAGATATTATGCAGCGTGCTGTTCTGCCAATAGGTACTCCCCCGTGGCGTCGGTACCCCTTGCTGAAATAGCCGTTTGGCCAGCTCATACAACGTGAGACGATCCTGAGGATCGGTATACCAAGCGAAAATCTGACGGACGATCGCCGCTTCCCCTTCGTCGATGCGCAATCCCGCCGGATCCCCCGGATGCTCTGCATCCAGCAGATAGCCATACGGTTTGCGGGACCATGGCAGCAACTGTCCGGCCTGCATCTTGCGCAACTTTCCGCGGCGCATCCGCTCGCGGATCAGGGTCTCCTCATACTCGGCTACCGCTCCGCGGATCTGCAGCACCAACTGGTCGTGAGGATCATCACTCATCGGACGATCGAGAAACTCGACTACACAGCCGTGTTGCTCCAACTCCTCTAGAATCACCATCTGGTGCACGAAGTTGCGTGCCAACCGATCCGGAGCCGTGATCAACACCCGATCGAAGACGGCCAGACTCGCTTGATCGCGGAGATGATCCAGACCCGGACGATTCAGACGGCTGCCACTATATCCATCATCTCGGAATAGGTGTTCTGCGGCGATCTCCCAACCTTGATCGGCGGCATGGGCTTGTAACCGCTCGATCTGCTGCTCAATCGTCTGAGCTTGCTGCTGGCGATGGGTCGATACCCGGGCGTATAGAGCGACAGACATGATCTTCCTCCTGTGGATGGGTTTCTCGGGTCCATTGCAGGAGGCACTGGTAGGCTTGATCCCAGCGTCGCTGGCCATCGGCACGAGCGAGGAAGGATCGCTGGTGCTGCCATCGGTGTTTCATTGCATACCTCCTGATGAATAAGCGCGCTTTTCACCAGGAGAATACGCAACCCCATCGCGCCGCTACGATTCATACGCCAGCGTCAGACACCGGGTCATACAGAATTTGTCATTTGTAACCATACCGTCAGCACGATCGTACCGGAAAGACACGGGCACTTCCACCCTCAAAACGGATCGTTTTTCATGAAAAGGCCCCGCCAGATAAGCGATCTGGCGAGGTCTTTCCTTTGCAGCCAGTCCAATCGACTACATGGCCTGGTTCTCCATCTGCGGATATTGAATAGGGAACAGGACGTGGACCAGGTTCCTGGCATCACCGGTCAGCCTGATATCGTTGATCTCAACCACCTCGTCCGGTGTGTCACTGCCGACGATGAATTGGACGATCTCAGGACCGCCGACGATGGAATGTTCCGTTTTGCTGACCGGCACGACCTCGACGTCGGTCTTGTCGATGGCGAGCATGATCTCCTCCTCGCCATTGGAGATGAACAGGTTTCCCTGCCAGTTCTCGAGGAGCGAATCGGTCAGTCGCCGCGACAGTTCGGGTGCAAGCTTCTCGAACACTGATTTCAGGTCGAGAACACGGAGGTAGTAATTCGGCGCACCGACCGAGATATGGGTATGGGCCATCGCTCTCAGTCGCCTGGCGATGGGGCTCCTATAGTGAAGGCGGTCGAACACCACCTTCTGATGCCCGCTTTCTCGGGCGACCTTACCCAGCACTTTCAAAATCTGATCAGAATCGCCCGCCACTTCGTCGACCCTGAACTGTGGATTCAGGCCTGGACGTAGGTGAATGCCGTCTTCATTCTTCCAGACTACCATCCTGACCTTGCGTCCGTCGATTGAGGCCGGATCTATAATCCACCACTGGTTCTTTTCGACAGGAATACACAGCGTCTCGTCGCTCACTGGCCCAAACCGGTTCTTCTCAAGCTCCTCTTTCAGGCGATCCGAGAGTTTGAGCTGGTCGAGGTCATCCTCTAGCGCCAAATCGATCGTCAGCCATGCACCGTGGTTCCCGGACACATAGCCGATCAGCTCGCTTTCGTCATTGGTCCAATACCAGGTCGTGAAGTTGTCCGGGTGTTTGTTGCGGAGAAACGTCGGCCTGACTGCTGTTCCCGTGAGTCCCTTTGCGTGCTGGTTGTAGAGGTCTCCCAGATCTTGTCTATGGTCGGATGGACATTTGATCAACTCGAAATCGGGCTCCTCCGAGGGGAGTTCGTCTGTTTCGGCCGTCCATACGTATTCACGCCATCCGAAGGTGTAGCCATAATCGATGGGGGCTTCATTCTCGAACATGGCCACCATGTCGTAACCTTGACGTCGCATGGCATCGAAGGACTCCATCGCAAGCCGGTGGCGCAGCTCCTCTTCCCGGTCTTCGTGATCTGGGTGGATCGCCCACCAGTTGTTTCCACCGATGCGAATGCACACAGAGCCGACACGCATCGAGATGTCAAAGATGCCGTAGGCGGCGACGACGGAGCCATCGACCGTGCCGACTCGAGACACATTCCAGTCGGTGTGGCTGTGCTCGATTCGCCCCTTGCGCCACTCGCTCTGTATCGTCCCGTCCTCTTGCTCGAGGATCTGGTACGTCTGCTCACTGTGTTTTCCTTTGTCGCCTGCAATTATTCTCATGATATACTCCTTCAGTCTCTCGTCTCGTGAAGGCCTGTGCTGTCGCAGCTCGTTCTCAAGGGTCTTGAAGAGCGTCTCTTTCAGCAGCACTCGCCCCTCTTTGAGCCGCCGTTTGATGGTGTCCACCGACACTTCGAGATGGGCGGCGATTTCTCGCTGGGTGTATTCGGAGATGTAATACAACGCCACCACTTGCCGATTCTGCTTCGGCAACTCCGCCAGCGCTTTATGTATGATGTCACTTGTCTCACCCATAGCCGCCACCTCGAACGGATCGGGAATCTTGGAGACCGGGTCTACGGTTGCATCCAGGGGAACCAGCGCACCCTTGATCGTCCTTGTGAACCGGTCACAGTGTTTAAAGACGATCTGCCGAAACCAGCTCGAGAATGCCTTGGGCTCGCGTAGCTGATGGATATTCCGGTAGACATCGAGGAAAGCTTCCTGGGCGGCGTCTTCCGCGAGTTGGAAGTCTCCCAGGATAGAGTAGGCATATCCTACCGCCATATCCTGGAATCGCTCGACCAGCAACGCGAAGGCATCGAGGTCTCCATCGATACTCCTTTCGATCGTCTTCGTCAGATCGGACGTCGTCATCTGAGCACCAAAACCTCCTTACTATTTGGCGATTCTCTCCATCGAAAAGGAAAAGGTCTCTACAGTAAGAGACCCAGATTCTCGCCAATAGGGTGCAACTAGCGATTGAAGATAGGCAATTGAGAAAGGTCTGTGGAGAATAGTGTGAGTGACGAGAGGACGAACCCAGCGCGATCGCTGGCGAGTGGGAAGAGTGGGGGAGGGAGTGGGGGAGGGAGTGGGACGCAATTCTTTTAACCTCACCGATTTTTGTCCGAAGGAGCGTCCGGTGGAATAATGTGGGTTGGACATGATGATCGAAATCAGAGAGGTAGTTCCTATGACTCATCCGGGTATGTCAATAGGTGTGTGTAAATAACCTTTGCTGTATTCGTCTATTTGTTTAATTGGGCTTCCCATTCTCCTGCGAAAAGCTCAGGATGGGTGCCTTATCTTTAGTGGTAAATTCTCATGTATCGTTGGCATGCTTCAAGTAAGCTCGCGGACAAATTCGTAGGTCGTATCAAAGGCTCGGAAGCCGTGATTGCTGTAAAATAAGAACGCCCGGGGATTGTCGTGCGAGGCGCTGATGGCGGCGTGGCGATAGTGGGCCTGGCGCATTTCTTCCAGGGCGCGCTGCAAAAGGTACAGCCCCAGTTTTTGGCCTTGCATTCCCTTTGCCACATTCAACCCTTTGACGAAGAGCCAGTCCCGTTCCAGGGTGAGGTTGCCAAAATGGCGAAAAGAAAGGCATTCGCACAGCCCCAGAGACTTTTTATCCTGGACGGCTTCCACCTGCAAGTTGGGTAATGGGCCTTTGCCCTCCATCCATGTAAGCACTATGTCTCCGTAGCTGTCCAGCAGGAGCGGCACAGCGGGTTGAAAATCCATCCAGTCCATAAAAACCTCTCCGTCCTTGCGGGCATAACCATTAAAGGTAAGAAGGGCCTGGACATGATCGAGCCTGTCGGACAAGGAGGCCTGATCTAAATGGTAAAAAGGATAACTATCGCTAAAAGGAAAAGCTACAACACGGTGAACCGCGCGCGCACGGAAATCTGCTTCGGCGGCTTCTATAAGGGCCTGTCCCACTTGGCGCTGCCCTCGTGGATAAGCAAGGAAAGGAATAATGCCCTGCCCGGGACCTTGCTCATTCTTTTTTTTGGGCCTTTTGACACTGTAATGCACAAAACCGAGGACTTCCCCGCCTTCTTGGGCAATCAGAAACTGAAAAGAGGAGGTCATGGGATTCTCGACCAAGATTTTCATCAGCGTGGTCCAATCCTGGTTCGTGCTGGGATGGCAATGAGGAACGTCTTGGATTTGGCGGTTATAAAAATCGACCAAGCCCTGAGTCAGATCGGGTGTGTAGGGTATGAGATCCATGGGATTTCCTTCTCCGATGGGTTTGAAGCCCCGCGGGGTCAATGGGCATGTTTTTTGCCTCTTTTGCTTCCAAGCTGCCTGGGGCTCACAAGGCCGGAAAAGGTGTATCCAGTCGACCACAATCCCGTCCGCACCTCCAGGCCATAGGGGTAATTTTCTTGTTCGACTATCAGGAAAATGGGCTTTGTGGGGTCAACCGCGTGAGCCTGTAGCGCGGCAACGAAAGTTTCTGGTGCCATGACTTGTGCGGAAAAGTGGACGCCCGGCCCCTTGTCGTCGATCGTCGCTCGTATGGCCTTTATATCTCCATCGTCATCCACGATGAAATCATCGTGCCAAACGTCGGAAGGGGTAGAGGGCTGAGGAAATCCAGAAAGGGGCATCAATGCGCATCGTTCTAAGAGATCGCGTTGGGATGGATGGGTCTGCCCGAGCACTTGGAAAATCTCTCCCCATACCTGAGCGGTTTCCCAAAGGTTGGCGTCTTCATCTTCTCTCAACAAATCTTCCTCTTCCAAGGTGGGGCAAAATCCAAGGCTCAAATAAAAAAGGAGTGCGTCCCACTCGAAACCTGTAATGGCCACCTTCCGGTGATGTCGGGCCATATAATGTAGCGCGGCCGATACGGTCAACGAGCCCAGCCCACGACGCCAATACGTCCGCCGGACCGCCACTTGGTGCAAACGTCCGACACGGGGTTCAGAGGGGTCGATCCGTCCGATCGCTGTGGCCACCGGCAGCCCCTGGGCCGTTTCCAAGA
>Ga0233437_1002355_pt1 | contig 28984 bp, 28 predicted proteins | sample SI_122_August201_FD_182714 | JGI IMG/M metagenome (GOLD analysis project Ga0233437, IMG submission 182714) | Seawater microbial communities from Saanich Inlet, British Columbia, Canada - SI_122_August2016_200_MG | ecosystem: Environmental > Aquatic > Marine > Inlet | place: Canada: British... | reverse complement strand
GTGTATACTTTAGCAAGCCTAATATCTCAAGCTTTAGGAAGATATAAAATTGATCAAGTTATAAAGTTTTATTACAAAGTGCCAATCATATTAGCAATTCTACAAGCTATCGTGGTTGTTTATCTTGGATGGGGGGTATAGCAGATGAAAAAAGATGAAAAAAAATCTAAGAAAATCCAAAAAGGATGGGATGGTATATCCAACTATTTTAGAGCTAACTCTATATGGATGTTGATGTATTGTACAGGATGCTGTGCTATTGAGCTTCCTCAAGCGATGACATCCAGATATGATATGGAAAGATTGGGCATGGGTCCTATGGCAACACCAAGGCAAGCAGATGTTTTGCTTATAACAGGTTATTTAAGCGTTAAAACGCTGCGACGTGTTATATATGCATATGAACAAATGAGCGAGCCGAAATATCTTGTTGCTTTTGGTCCTTGCACAATAAACGGAGGAATCTATCATGATTCACATGCCGTAATAAATAGATTAGATCAATACCTGCCTATAGATGTATACATTGCAGGTTGTATGCCGAAACCTGAGGCGGTTATGAATGGGTTTAAGGATTTAATCGAAATGATTAAAAAGAAAAAAGCTATTGGATGGAAACATTATAGAGACAACAAAGAATGGTATGTTAAGAATCAAAAACATGCTCTTGGGGAGGTGCGGGTTAAAGATGAATTCCATGAATAATAATGTGAATGATTTAGTAAATGATATTAAATCTAAATTTAAAGTTTTAAATGTGGAACACCCAAAAGAAAACCAAGTATCTTTTGATTTTAAAAAAGAGGATATTCATTCTGCGTTATCGCATATAAGATCTAAAGGATGGGTACAGCTTTCCATGCTAACTTGCATCGATTGGTTAGAAGATAATGAGTTCCAGCTTGTGTACTTAGTGTTTAATTGGGAGCAAGGCATCAGGATTCAAATTAGAACGAGAATAGACAGAGATAACCCGACTTTTGGGACAGCAGTGAATGTATATCCGGGTGTTAAATTCTATGAGAGAGATGTTCATGAGTTTTTTGGTGTTGTGTTCGATGGAAACCCAGATTCTAATAAACAATTATTTTTAGAAAACTGGGATGATATGCCGCCGCTAAGAAAAGATTTTGATTCTGTTGCTTATTCTGATAAGAAATATCCTGTCAGAAAGTATAAAGCGGACTTTAGCTCTAAGGCAGGTGATAAAAAATGAAAGAAATAAAATTATTTGTTGGGCCTCAACATCCTGGAATGCATGGTAATGCCAGCATTCATATGTATGTTGATGGTGATATCATAAACAGAGCATATTTGCTGCCAGGCATGCTTCATAGAGGCTTTGAAAAATCTATGGAGAGAAGAACATGGATGAACAACATTGCCTTGATACCAAGGATCTGTGTTCCAGAGCCTGATACTAACGAGATGGTATATGCTATGAACATCGAAACACTTGCTAAGATTCAAGTGCCTGAAAGAGCAGACTGGATAAGAATGCTTATTTTAGAGCTGGCAAGGCTGTCAGCACATCTTATGGCGTTTGGCGGGATAGGCGGACCGACAGGGCTTTATAGCGCAATGTATTGGGCACAAGCAGACAGAGACCTTATCTTAACTCTTTTTGAAGAGATAACAGGTCAAAGAATATATCACATGTATATTGTTGCCGGCGGAGTTAGAAAAGACCTGCCTAAAGGAATCGAAAAGAAAATTATCGAATTCCTTGATGATTTAGAAAGCAGATTGCCGGATTATGAAGACTTGGTTTTAAACAATCCGACGATTCTAGCAAGAATAAAGGATAATATTCTGCTTCCAAAAGAAGTAGTATGGGAGCTTGGCGTAACCGGAATAGGCATGAGATCTGCTACTGGTCAAGAATATGACATAAGAAAAGTTAATCCTTATGCTAAATATGACAAGGTAGAATTTGAAGTGCCGACTGCTACTTATTCTGATGCACTTACAAGAATGACATTAAAGTATAGAGAAATGTATCAGACCATCAGAATTATACGTCAGGTATTAGACATGATGCCTAGCGGTGATGTTAGAGCAAAAGTTGATGATGGAAGCGCGCTTCGATGGAAAGTGCCTAAAGGTCAGGTTTATTCCGCAGTAGAGGCAAGCAGAGGAGAATATGGATATTACACAGTTTCTACTGGAGAAACTAAACCATATAGAGTGGCAGTAAGAGGAGCATCTTTCCCACAAGGATTGCTTGGTCTTGAAAAATATCTTCCGGGACATAGAATAGATGACGCACCGTTGTGGTTCGACACTATGGGTATATGTTCACCGGAAATAGATAGATAGGAGAAAGGTATATGAATAAGAAAAGCATTTTAGCACCTTTTAAAGGTTGGAAATATTTATTCAAAAAACCGGTCACTATTCCTATGGATGATATCTTTAAAAATCCTAGAGAATCTCAAGACGGCTTTAGAGGTTTTCATATTAATGACTGGGAAAAATGCATAGGCTGCGGTACATGCGGAGAAGTTTGCCCGACAAGCGCAATTACTATGGTTGAGAGAAAAGAATTAGATGATGTGGATGGATCAAAGCAAGAAAGACCTGTTATAGATTATGGCAGATGCTGTTTTTGTGGGCTGTGCGTAGATATATGTACTTCTGGTTCTTTAAACTTAACAAAAGAATATTTGTTTAATTCGACGGATCCTGAGGATTATTACTATATGCCTTCTATGAACGGTATAACAGGCAAACCTTATAAGATTGGGTATGAAAAAGACGAAATATCAGACCTTTTAGACCTTGAGAGAAAAGCAATGGAACATGTAGGGGCTGATGAAAGAAAAGGCTCGTTTATAGAGATAGTAAGAGGTTTCTCAAAAGAGCAGGCAACTGCAGAAGCAGCAAGATGTGTTGCATGTGAAATATGCACAAAAACTTGTCCTGCAAATATGAACATACCTGAATATATTAAATCGGTTTGGGACGACAACCTAGAAGAAGGTCTGGATTATCTTTATAAAACAAACCCATTGCCATCAGTTTGCGGCAGAGTATGTACGCACAAATGTGAAAGTGCATGTGCTATTTCAAACAGAGGTGATGCTGTTGCGATTAGATGGCTAAAAAGATATATAGTAGATAACATGCTTGATGATGAGTACGAAAAAGTCGTTATGTCTCAAGTTTCTAAAAAAGGCGAAGGAAAAATTGCAATAGTCGGATCAGGTTCTTCTGGTCTGTCTGCTGCTTACTACCTTGCAACGCTTGGATACGATGTTGAAGTGTTTGAAAGAGATGAACAAGCAGGTGGACCTATGAGATATGGGGCACCAAAATATAGGCTTCCTGATGATGTTACTAATCATGATATTTCGTTTATCGAAAAGCTTGGAGTAAAAATACATACAAGCACTGAAATCGGAAAAGACATAAAGTTAAAAGAGTTAGAAGATAAATTCGATGCAGTTTATATTGGAACAGGATATCCGGATACAAGGCCGCTAAACATCCCAGGGACAGATAATGCGGATGTAAAAATGGCGATGTCATTCCTTGCAGACTCAACTGAATATGAGCGAGGAATTAAAAAGATGCCTGATATTAAGGATGAAGTTGTTGTTATTGGTTCTGGTAATGTTGCGTTTGACGTTGCAAGAACTCTTATAAGATTCCAAAACGAAAAGTTTGGAAAGTCAAATGTTACTATGCTTGCATTAGAAACATCCGAGCAAGTTCCTGCTGATATTGAAGAAGTTGAAGAGGGGACACAAGAAGGCATAAAGCTAGAGCTTGGATGGGGCCCGCAACAAATTGCATTTGATAAAAAAACAGATAAGATAACTGGAGTTAATGCATGTAAATGCACAAGCTTGTTTGATGAGAAAGGCAGGTTTAGCCCTAAGTTTGACTCTGATGATAAGAAATTTGTGGATGCAAAACAAGTTTATTTAGCAATAGGACAAATGCCTGATTACTCTTATATCCCTAAAGATGTTCAAGAAAATATGAGCATAGAGGAAGGTAAGATAAAAACAAACAAGAGCGGACAGGTTAAGGGATTTCCTTGGATGTTTGCTGGCGGAGATATTGTACGTGGAATGGACATTATCAATGGTATTGCTGATGGTCATGAAGCAGCAATCGGTATTGACAAATATCTTACGAAAAAATAAGTAACGAGTATCAATATAATATTAAAAAAGAGGGGGGAGACTCCTTCTTTTTTTATACAAATTTTATATAAGCTAAGAATGACGTTTATATGGTATAATATTCTATAAATATTATTTATTTTGCAAAGGATATTAAAATGATCAATATTACAAATGATATTAATGTAACATATGAAGAGATAATTTATGCTTTTTCCAGTACTTTAAATATGGTTGATAAAAACATATACCATCATCATTCGCAAGTAGCGTATATAGCTTATCATATTGCAAAAGAAATGAAGATACCGCCAGCTGAAATTAAGGATATTGTCATGACAGGGCTGATACATGATATTGGAGTTAACACGCAAGAAGATATAAATGAACTAAAGGAAGAAGCAAATAAAAAAGTAAAAAAGCATACAATTAGAGGGTATGTACTTTTAGAAAAAAATTGTCTTCTATGCAATTTAGCAGATGCAATCAGATATCATCACACTTTTTGGGATTATGGAAAAAACTTTGTGGATATAGACGAGAAAACATCGTTGATGACCCAAATTATTTTTCTTGCAGACAGGATAGCGATTTATTCATCTAAGAGAAGGAAAAACATTCTATTAGAAAGGGATGTTATTGTAGAAAAAATTAAAAGTAAAGCTGGTAAGGTTTTTAAGCCGGAAACGGTTGAAGCTTTTTTGGCAACTGCAAAAAAACCTGATTTTTGGTTAGATATTGTAACGAATAATGAAAAGCGAACGATAAGACAAATATTAAGGTTTGAACCTAAAAAAGCATCGTTTTTTGAGTTTATCGAATTATGTAAATTCTTTATTTACAGTATAGACTTTAGAAGCAGATATACTGCTTGTCATTCCTTTGGAGTAGCATTAGTTGCTGAAAAATTAACTTCACTTTATGGTGAATCAGAAAAAATAGGCAAGGCTATGAAAGTAGCTGGTTACTTACATGATATCGGGAAGTTGACTGTGCCAATTAAAATATTGGATAAGCAAGGCAGCTTAACAAAAGAAGAATTCAGTTTAGTTATGCAACATCCATATTATACATATTATTTTTTAGACAAAATGAAAGGTTTAAAGATGTTTAAAGAAATATCCGGTTATCATCACGAAACTGTGAACGGAACAGGGTATCCTTTTAGAATAGAGCCAGAAAAAATGAGTGATTTAAGCAGAATAATGTGTATTTCAGATAAAATTGCGGCTTTAACAGAAGATAGACCTTATAGAGAGGCTATGAATAATGAAAAGGTTATAGAAATATTAAGAGATATGATAGAAAATAAACAAATAGATAATGCCATTGGAAAAATTGCAATCGAAAATTTAGAAGAGATAATACATTTCAAATCATTAGGTGTTGTCGAAATTATTGATGATTTTGCCATAATAAAAGAAAGATATGAAGAACTTTTAAAACAGACAAATAACAAAAACTAAATAAAAGTATTTAATTAATAGATATTTGCTTAATAACCCAACTCTTTTAATGCTCCTGAAAGAACATTTAGACGCTCACTCAAAAGTTCATCATCATCTGATAAACGTTGGCTAAATAATTTTATATCATCATCAATCATCTTATTTTCAGTGCATATTTTAACTGTCATCGCATCCCCTTGAAGCCCGACTCTTCCTATATCAGTTTTATCTTCATCATAAAGTTTCTCTAATCTATATGCCTTTTTAAAATATTGTTTTGTTTTACATATGAATATAGCTAAATCTAATATTCGATGCAGCGGCATTTCTTCAGATTGCCTAGACCATTTTTGTCCTGTATGTCTCCATACTTTTGCTGAGATGTCTACTTTACCTCTATCGTTCCATTGCGCTAATCCCAAAGACAAACCCTTTACATCTGATGCATATGAACTTCTACCGTCTATATTTATATAGTCTTGTGATATGATAACTGGTTTATGTTTTAAATCTGTTGGTATCTTCATTTTACTCTTCCTCCTATGTATGCTGCCTATCACTACTTTGGTAAATTACTAAAGCAGTAAATGAATAATAAAATAATTATCATCTATAGTCAATATATTTTTTTTAAAAGAATTGTTTACAAAATATATATTGACTCAGAAAGTTAGCTATGGTAAACTTTATTGAAATTAGTATGATGAACAACAGTATTAAGGAGGTGTTTTTTATGCCATTAAGTTTTGCGCATAGCAATGATTTATTGACGATAAAAAAGATTACAGGCAAAGATAAGGTTAAAAATCATTTGATGAACCTTGGATTCGTCGAAGGAAAAGATATTTTAGTAATATCGACTTTAGGAGAAAACTTGATTGTTAAAGTTGGAGAAATTAGAATTGCGTTAAGCAAGTCTTTAGCAAACAGAGTGATGGTTTAGAAAATATTTTGGAGAAAATTAATGAAGACATTAGATAGCATTATAATAGGAGAAAAGACAACGGTTAAGCGTGTGCATGGAACAGGTGCGGTTAAGCGAAGAATTATGGACATGGGTATAACAAAAGGTACAGAAGTTTTTGTAGAAAAACTTGCGCCTCTTGGTGACCCTATGGGACTTATTGTTAGAGGATATTTTCTATCTATCAGAAAAGAAGATGGAAAAACAATAGAAGTCGAATAAATTTTTTTGTAATTAAAGTTAGCGTATGATAACATATTTTGGAGGGATTAATGACGATACAAATCGCATTAGCAGGGAACCCTAATGCAGGGAAAACAACAATATTTAACTCGTTTACAGGATCAGCACAGCACGTAGGTAATTGGCCCGGTGTGACTGTAGAAAAAAAGGAAGGGCAGTTAAAAGGTCATAACAACGTTGTTGTTATGGACTTGCCCGGTATATATTCGCTTTCACCATACACACTAGAAGAGGTGGTAGCTAGAAATTATCTAATAGATGACAGACCGAATGTTATTATTAACATAGTTGATGCTTCAAATTTAGAGAGAAACTTATATTTAACAACCCAACTATTAGAGCTAGATATTCCTGTTATTGTTGCGCTTAATATGATTGATGTTGCTGAAGAGCATGGAGATAAAATAGATGTTGAAAAGCTTTCAAAAAGGCTTGGATGCATGGTTATACCAGCCTCGGCTATCCAAAACCAGAAGCACGAAAATAAATCTTCTAATCACAAGCATATACATTATCAGCACGGACATAAAGTACATAACTCATTAATAAGCAGCATGCGCGGGCTGGATGCACTTGCAAGCAAAGCAGTAAGCTTGGCAGAAGAAAACTGGATAAGCACAAAAAGCTTTAAATATTCAACGGATGTAGAAAATGCATTAAACGATATTGAAAGCATTATTGAAAAAGCAGATTTTGATAAAAACGTTAGCAAACGGTGGATATCAATTAAACTGTTTGAAAACGATGAGAAACTAGTAGAGTCTTTGGATCTCAATAAAGAAACAATCAATAAAATCGACTGTATTAGAGAAATGTGTGAAGAAAAATTAGATGACGATTCAGAAAGCATAATGACAAATGAGAGATATTTAAGCATAGCTAATTTATTGAAAAGTGTTTATAAAAGAACAGACAGAAAAAAACTGTCAGTATCAGATAAAATTGATAAAATCGCAACAAATAAGTGGTTAGCTTTGCCGATATTTTTTGGTGTTATGTGGTTTATCTATTGGATGTCAATCTCTACTTTAGGTGATTTTTTTATAGGATGGGTAGAGACTTTGTTTGGATGGATAAGTGCTGGGATAGAAACTCTTCTTGTTTCGCTCAGCGCATCCGATTGGCTTTTAAGCTTGGTGATTGATGGGATACTTGGCGGGTTTACAAGTGTGTTTATATTTGTGCCACAGCTTATGATATTGTTCTTCTTTATATCCCTTTTAGAGGATTGTGGATATATGGCAAGAGTTGCATTTATTATGGATAAGATATTTCGAAAGTTTGGACTTTCTGGGAAGTCATTTATTCCGATGTTAATCGGAACAGGGTGCAGCATCCCGGGGGTAATGGCATCCCGGACAATCGAAAACGATAAAGATAGAAAGATGACTATAATGCTAACACCATTTATTCCCTGTGGAGCAAAGCTGCCAGTGTTTGCAATGTTTGCGGCAATGCTGTTTTCTGGGGATTCGTGGGTTGGTCCTTCTATGTATATATTGGGGATTGGTATGGTAATCGTTTCGGGTATAATTCTTAAGAGCACAAAGATGTTTAAGGGTGAGCCGGCACCATTTGTTATGGAACTTCCGCCATACAGGATGCCAAAGCTTAAAGGCGTAGGAATTCATATGTGGGGTAAAGGAAAATCATTTATGATTAAAGCTGGAACAGTAATATTTATCGCCTGCGGGATCATTTGGTTTTTACAATCATTTAACTTTAGATTGGATTTATTAGGACCTGAAAAAATAGAGCAAAGTATTTTAGCAGCAATAGGCAAGATGATTGCACCTGTTTTTAAACCGTTAGGCTTCGGGAACTGGATGTCAGCTGTTGCCTCATTAACAGGGCTTGTTGCAAAAGAAGTTGTTGTTGCCACTTTTGGAATAATCGGGAGTGCGATGCCTGTTTCGTTTACACAAGTCAGTGCATACGCATTTATGGTTTTTACGCTGTTTTCAGCACCTTGCTTTGCGGCGATTGGTGCTATGAAAAGAGAGTTTGGCTCTTGGAAATGGACATTAAGAGCAATTGCATATCAAACTGGTGTTGCATATATGCTTGCGTTACTGATTAATCAATTTGGAGAGTTAATATTTAAAAACTCAGCAGCGACCAAACCTGTTTTTATTGAATCTAGTTTGATGGAAGCTGCGAGTGAAACGGATGTGATGGGATATAATATTATTTTAATAATATTCGGTTCTTTGTTAGCTTTTGGATTAATCATAGGAGTAATAGGGAAAATTAATGCACTAAAGGCTTTAAAAGCTTAAAAAAGAAGGTCTAAAAATTATGTTTGATTTTATTGTATTGGGTTTGATTTTAGCAGGGATAAGGTTCTCTGCAAGATATTTGATTAAGCAAAGAAAAAAAGGCGGTGGATGTTCTGGGTGCTCTAATATTTGTTGTGATAAAAGCCCTTTAAAATAGAATCTTGGATTTTTAATTATCACATTATTTTAAGCACAAAAACCTTATAATTGATACCTAAAAAAACTCTTGATGTTAACTTAAGTTATTTATAATATTTTTTCCTCACTATCCAAGACCGATATCAAGCATCATCATAACTAAAAAACCTATAACAACACCAATCGTTGCTATGTCAGAATGACCTGAATGCGCCTCTGGGATTAATTCATCTGCTACAACATATATCATTGCGCCTGCTGCAAAACAAAGGGCATATGGAAGTATTGGTCTAAACATAATTACTGCGACAGCACCAAGCACACCTGCAATAGGTTCTACCATACCCGAAAGCTGTCCCCAGAAGAAACTCTTTGACCTAGATAAACCCTCTCTTCTGAGCGGAACAGAAACAGCAGCACCTTCAGGAAAGTTTTGTATGCCGATTCCGATAGCAAGAGCGACAGCACCAGCAAGCGAAGCACCTTCAAAATTAGCGGCAACGGCACCAAAAGCGACACCAACAGCTAATCCTTCAGGAATGTTATGTATAGTAATTGCACTAACTAAAAGTACAGATTTTCTCCAACTGGAAGGAACGCCTTCTTTTCGAAATTCACCACCTGTAAAATGCATATGAGGAAGCAGTTTATCAGCTAAAAACAAGAATAAGCATCCGGCTCCAAACCCAATACCGGCAATAATCCATGCACTTTTTCCAGTAGCCTCTGCCATTTCTACAGCGGGAGCCAGAAGAGAAAAAAAACTGGCAGCGATCATAACGCCGCTTGCAAATCCCAGCATACCGTCTAATACTTTTCTGTTTATCCTCTTAAAAAAGAATACAATACCGGCACCAAGCATTGTAAGAAACCATGTAAAAAGTGTACCAATTAGTGCTTGTATAACCGGTGGGAACTGCCTAATAAATTCTATCATATTAATGCCTCCAAAATTTTAGTAGCAGGTTACAATGAAATCTTGTTTATACACCTTATGGTACGATTTTACATAAATTATAGTAAAATGAATAATCTTTATATACTATAACTAATTATACTATCCATATATTCTATAGGCAAGGGATTGATAAAAAATTAATATATAAAAGCAACATTATTTTAAAACCTTTTCATATATACGATAGGTTTTTATTTTTTCCATACCCAGTTTCTCAAGAGCGTTTTTTATATAATAATTATCTTCAAGTATATAATTAGCTTCCATACGGATGTTTTTTTTCTTCAGGTGATTATATAAATTTATATACATTAAGGCATCAAGAGCTTTTCCCTGCCATTCCGGATGCACTGCTAAACCAAAAAGACGATAATCTCGAAGCTTTTTAAGTCCATTAAGTAATTTTATCCATCCAAAAGGCAAGAGTTTTCCATCTATACGCTTAAGTAAAATGTTGACATCGGGGAATCCTAAACAATATCCAACAACCTTACCGCTGTCTTCAACAATCCAAACAGCATCAGGATCAATAATAAGCTTTAGTTTTTTTAGCATATCTTCCATAACAGGAAGCTCAAGAGGGACATATCCCCAATTATCCGCTAAAGCTGTATTAGATATCTCCCAAATGGAATACGCATCTTTTTTGATGTTTTTCATATCTAGACGTCTAATCTTAATATTAGGATAACGCTTCATAAACTTGGTGTAAAAAGAACTGTAACGCCCTGGAAGAGTATAACCTTTATCCATATCTATTTCATACACCAATAAGTCCTTCGCTTTTTCATACCCTGAGTCCGTAAAAAAATTGTTATAGAAGGGTGGATTCCATGGTGACATATAAACTGGTGGGTTTTCATATCCTTCATATACAAACCCCCAATTTTCTGCTACCGGATGGATAGGGCCTCTTATCGTTTCCATTCCTTTTTTTCTCAACCACTTTTCAGCTGCCTTAACAAGCATTTTTCCTGCATCTTGATTATCGATACATTCAAAAGCACCAAAAAATCCCATCTTAACTTTATAGAATTTATTATGGTTAAAATCGATATATGCTATTGTACGCCCAACAGCAACGCCAGCTTCATCTATAGCTAAAAATAATTCGAAGTCTGAATTTTCTAATATCGGGTTGCCTTTACCGCTATAGGCGTTATTCTCGTCCAGCCAAATTGGAGGGATATAACATGGATTGTTTTTATAAATAATTTGAGGTAGATGAACAAAGGATTTCATTTCACTTTTATTTGTTACCGTAATAATCTTCATTTTATAACACCTATTATTCATAATTTTTTAAGAATTATCATCTTTTGAATAAAAATTTGTTGTTCAATGTGTAAATTATACTGCAAAAAGTTTGCTCAGTCTATATAAAATGAAAAGTAAAGATATTATGAAGATTGAATATAAAGGGTTTTTTTCTTTCGCTGTTGTGTGTTAGAATGATACTCGTTGAATAATTTTAAGGAGACAGAAAATTATATGAATATATTACAAGTCGGAATATTGATTTTTACTATTATAGAAATTGGGAATGTTTTAATGCTTTATTTTAAACCTGGTTCAAAGATTGCTAATGGAGTTGGTGTTTTTAATGCATGGGAAAAATCAAAGCAAGATTCGAAAGTGCATGAATTGATTAAATATCTGGTTAACTGGGTGGCCGGTGCAAAGTTAATTTTTATCTTGATGGCGATTACGGTTATTATTTTTGGAAATCAAATGACTCAAATATTCACAGTCGTAGCATTAATCATATCAATATTATCATTCTATTGGAGATTGTTCCCGATGATAAAAAAGATGGATAAAGAAGGAGAAATTACGCCAAAAGGATATTCAAAAACATTAGGTATTATGATTATTACGATGATAGTTGGGTTTTCAACAGTTTTGATTATTGCTTTAATATAAAAATGGATAATATATGAAATTTTGAAAATAATAAAAGATGGAGGTATTGAATGAAAAGAAAAGAACTTACGCTCGGCGAAGAAATAGCAAATTCAATCACACATGGCATTGGAGCGGTTTTAAGCATTGCAGCTCTTGTTATGCTGTTATTCATTTCAATTAGATATGGGCAGCCATTAGATATTGCAGGTGTTGCAATTTTTGGCTGCAGCATGATTTTCTTGTATATGATGTCAACGATGTGCCATTCTTTTGCGCTTAGCGAAGGAACAACAAGAAAGGTATTTAGGATACTCGACCATAGTGCTATATATGTTCTAATAGCAGGAACATATACACCATTTTGTTTGAGTGTAATAGGCGGAACACAAGGATATGTAATTTTGGTAATTCAATGGGGATTAGCCTTAACAGGTATATTATTAAGAACACTTTTTTATGACAGATATACCCTTGTCCATGTAGTCATCTATTTGGCAATGGGCTGGATGGTCGGTGTTTTTATCAAATCGCTGTATCCGATAATTTCATCTGGCGGTTTAATATTGCTTATTGCCGGTGGACTGAGCTATTCAATCGGTATATTATTTTATGCGATACGAATGTTTAAATATCATCATATGGTATGGCATTTATTCGTGATAGCTGGGACAGCATGTCATTTCTTTTTGGTCTATCTTTATGTGCTGCCAAGATAGTTAGAATAAACAAATAAAGCAAGGTAAATATAACATAGAAAAAATAAAAGGTGAGATATCATATAGAGCATTAGATACCTCACCTTTTTATAATGCTTTAATCTTTTTTCTTAGTAAAATAAGTAGCTTTAATCCATTTTCTATTTAAAATTAAATGTATTACTACTAATGTAACCAAAGTGAAACCAGGAATAATATGTAATGGTGGATACAGCCCTGTTGGAACAACTAAGTTATGTAAAATTCCTGATGAAGCGAGTATAATAAAATCAATTGCCAACAATATATTGACTATTTTCAATGCTTTCTTCATAAATTCTCTCCTTGGAGTTTTTTATTTAATAAAAATATTTTATCATTTAGGATAATAAAAGTCCAATATGGGCATGAATTTGTCGATTTTAAAACTTATTAATATACGTATAGTTAGATGTTGTTTAACTTTCATTACATTTGATATTAAATTAGAAAAAGTATATAATTGCTGATTAAGTCACTATAATAAAATCATTATAGGAGAAAAACATAATGAGTATATTTGAAGCATTTATGCTAATCAGTTTTGGGATAGCTTGGCCGGTTTCGATTTATAAATCTATAAAAAGTAAAAGTACAAAGGGCAAGAGCTTCGCTTTTATCATGGTGATACTTTTTGGCTATGCATGCGGGATAACACATAAGCTGCTTTATAGCAGAGATTTAGTTTTGATATTATATTTTATTAACTTTTTTATGGTTGCGTTTGATTCAATTTTGTATGTAAGAAACAAAAAAAATGAAGAGGCGAATGAAACTTAATAGATGATAAAATTTGTTTAAAGTAAAAAACAATGATTTAAATTTATAATAAGCAGTATTTGTTCACAAATATTTTATATTGACTTTCACAAACTATGTGCTATAATGATCAAGGTTGTTTAGAGAAGCTGTATTATGATTAACTACAGCGACTAAACATAGCAATTAAAAACATACTTTCAATATCTCTTATTTTAAGATATTCGAAAAGTTTCATATGTCGATTTGGTGTGAGAGAAAGGTAATCCATTACTTTTCTTGGTAGGGATTTACATTCAATGTGCCTCATTTCGCAAAATTTTGCCTTTTTAAATCTTTAATATTTTTTAATTAGAACGCAGCTTTTTGGTTATGTTGTTCTGATGTTGTTGCGTGATAAATACTGTCCGATGACATATTTTTGATTGCAAAAAAAAATTAAAGGAAGTAATAATGACACAAAAAAACTTTAACAAACTAGGTCTATCGCATGAAGTAATCATGGCGGTTGACGAAATGGGTTATGAACAACCAACAGATATTCAAAGTTCATGTATACCCTTAATTTTAGCTGGGCGTGATGTTATAGGACATTCACAAACAGGTACAGGAAAAACAATGGCATTTGGTTTGCCGGCAGTAGATTTGATTAATACTCAAGATAGAGCTACACAAGTATTGATACTTTGTCCAACGCGTGAACTTGCAGTGCAAGCAGCGGAGGAGATTAAAAAAGCGGTGCTTTATAAGCCGGGCATCAATGTTGTACCTATCTATGGCGGAGCACCAATAGAGCCACAAACTAAAGAACTAAAGCGTGGTGCACATATCGTAGTTGGAACACCAGGCAGAATCATGGATCATATGAGAAGAAGAAGGCTAAAGCTGGGCGCACTCAAAATGATGGTTTTAGATGAAGCTGATGAGATGCTAAACATGGGCTTTAGAGATGATATCGAAACTATATTAAGAGATGTTCCCGAAAAAAGAATAACAGTTCTTTTCTCTGCGACTATGTCTAATGATATAATGCGATTAACAAAAAATTATCAGACGAATGCACAGCATGTTAAATCTGCGGATAAGAACATGACTGTTGCTAAAATTGATCAATGGTTTTGTAATGTTCCGAGAGGTAAAAAAGTAGAAGCTACTTTACGTCTTTTAACTTATCACAAACCACAGCTATCACTTATTTTCTGTAATACGAAAAGAATGGTAGATGAGCTTGTTGATAGGTTAAAGAAAAATGATATATCAGCGGTTGCTCTGCATGGTGATTTAAACCAGCATCAAAGAAACAGAGTAATGAAAGCTTATAAATCTGGTTCGTTTCCTGTATTGGTTGCAACAGATGTTGCAGCAAGAGGAATCGATGTTGATGACATCGAAATGGTGTTTAACTATGATATACCGCTAGATGATGAATATTATGTTCATAGAATCGGCAGAACAGGCAGAGCAGGAAAATCCGGTATGGCTGTGACTTACGTAGGAGGCAACAGCCAGATGGGTCAGATTAGGAATATCGAACGCTTTATTAAAGCTAGAATCCCTAAAAGAGACTTGCCATCACACGCAGATGTAGAAAAAATAAGGCGTATAGAGTTTGTAAAAACTCTTAAAGAAGAGATGAAAAGCAAAAAATCTCATCAGTATAGCAAGACAATAGATGAGCTTGTTGCTGAAGGATTAGATATAAAGGATATCGCATGTGCTCTTCTTAGCATGATGAACAAAAAGGAAACTGTGAAAGCTAAGCCTGAAGGTAAGCTAAAGAATTATAACAACACAGGCGGCGAAAGAGGAATGGTAAGATTCTTTATTAATCTTGGTCGAAAAGACCGCATTGCTCCCGGGGATCTTGTTGGATGCATCGCAGGTGAAGCGAATATTAACGGCAGCGAAATAGGAAAGATTGATGTTTTTGATAAATTCTCGTTTGTCGAGGTCCCAGATGTTCATGCTCCAAAAGTGCATGGCTCTTTAGGCGGAGTATCGATTAGAGGACGTAAGATAAACATTGAGCCAGCTAACGGAAGACAATAGCACATAATAAAAAAATAAATATAAGACATGATTTTACATAACGAATCGTGTCTTTTTTTATGCAAATGATATTATAGAGCAGGTGATAATATCTAAGATTTTAATGAACAGACTATATTCTTATTTTAACTTGATTATTGTATTATTTTAGTGTAATTAAAACGGAGGTAAGTATGATGGGACAGGAATTATTAATAACAACAGTATTTTTAGCAGGAGTAGTATCATTTTTTTCACCTTGTATATTGCCGGTTTTGCCGGTATATATTTCAACTTTAGCTGGCAAAAGGGTTACAGTTGGTAAAGATGGAGAAAAGAAAAAATATGATTCTACACTTATATGGAAAACGGTACTCTTTATATTAGGATTAGCCACAACATTTATAACATTAGGCTTCGGTGCGGGATTGTTAGGAAGTGTTATATATAGTAAAACTTTTTTATTAGTTATGGGAATAATCGTAATTATACTTGGTATCTTACAAACAGGACTAATTAAGATTCCGGCCTTGCAACGTGAGAAGAAAATAGAAATTAAAAGAAGTAAGGCAGGAGATTGGGTTGGAGCATATTTGCTCGGGTTTGCATTTAGCTTTGGTTGGACACCATGTGTAGGACCAGTGTTGGCGGCAATATTAGCTCTATCAGCAACAGGAACAACTTCGTTCTACGGAGCAGCAATGATGGGAGTATATACAATAGGTTTAGCAATACCATTCTTAATAATGGCAGTGTTTGCTAATGGTCTTTTATCTAAGATAAAGAATCTAAACAAGTATACACCGATTATAAAACTAGTAGGAGGCATCTTAATCATATTGATGGGAATATTGCTCTTATCGGGACAATTAAACTTTATTGTAAGAGTATTTAGTTAAAAGTAGATTAAAACTTTATGGAGGTAACAAAAAATGAAATTCAATAAATTTATATTTGTAGCTTTGATGTTATCGGTATTATTAGTATTTACAGCATGTGTGCCTAAAGTAAGCAGTGATAATATGGACAAAGCAGAAGAGCCAATGGCAGAAGAAGCGGTATCTGAAGATGAGGCAATGGAAGACAAAAGCTTGATCGTTTATACGTTTGATGGAAAAGAAGTAAACCTTTTAGACGGGAATAGAACTTATGTAAAAGCTTGGGCTTCATGGTGCTCGGTATGTCTAGCAGGGCTTGGCGAAGTGGATGAACTAAGCGCAAGTGACACAGACTTTAGAGTGGTAACAGTAGTTTCGCCGAATGAATTTGGTGAGCAGAATGAAGAAGACTTTAAAGCATGGTGGGCAGGGTTAGAGTCAGAGTATCCAAACATAGAAGTTTTGATGGACTTGGACAATGAATTTTTCCCATCCTTCGGGATGAGAGCTTTCCCAACATCAGTATATATCGGATCCAGCGGAGAATATGAGAACATTATAATCGGACACAACGCTAACGATTTGATTTTAGAATCTATGAAAGGCGTTAATTAAGGAGGAGATTTATATGAAAAAGATTATTGCACTAGCGGTTGTATTAGTCTTAACGTTAGGTGTGTTTAGTGCCTGCGCCGCCCAAAACAAAGTAGAAGAGGTAAAAGAGAATGATGAGACTATAACATCGGACAGCGAAGAAAATATTGTCTCAGAAAGCGAAGAAAATATTGCCTCAGACTTTGAGATTATGATAGACCCAAATGATTATCCGAAGCCGAGTGATGAAGAGATTAAACAGATGCTGACAGAGGTGCAATACATAGTCACTCAAGAAGATGGAACAGAGTATTCTTTTTCGCATGAGTATGACAAAAACTATGAACCAGGCATATATGTAGACATCGTTACAGGTGAACCATTGTTTGCATCAGAGGATAAATATGACTCAGGGACCGGATGGCCGAGCTTTACGAAATCGATAGAAAAAGAAGTTATCATCTATGAAGATGAACGAAGCTATGAGATAGCTTGGGGCGAAGTAAGAAGCAGAGCAGGGGACAGCCATTTAGGACACATTTTTGGTGATGGACCTAAAGATCGCGGCGGAAGAAGATATTGTATCAACGGAGCCGCTCTTGAATTTATTCACAAAGATGATATGGAAGCAAAAGGTTATGGATACTTGTTGAGTGTGGCTAAGTAAATTTATATAGTGCATAATATTATCAGAACGAATATATTTTATTCGTTCTTTTTTTTATTGAAAAATGTGAATGAATGCTTGCCTTTTATGTCATTTAAGTGCTTAGTTAATAGTTTAAAGATGATCACTGTCTAGTTGAAAAAAGCAGAATACTAATATATAATATCAGCATATGAAAAGTTCTGAAAGTTCAGATAAAATCAAAAAAGACGATACGTCTATATTAGTTTCTATAATAGTCCCCACTTATAAAAGAGGCAACGCATATTTAAAGCGGTGCATTATTTCTTTGTTGAATCAAACACATAAAAATATTGAAATTATCATAATTGATGATAATGCTCTTAATGATGAGCACAGCAAAAAAACAGTCAGTATAATTAACGAGCTTAAAGACAAAGGGAATATTATATATATTAAAACTGAAAAGAATTTAAGGGCAGCTCTTTCTAGGAATTTAGGGATTTTTGCGGCAAAGGGAGACTATATTACATTTTTGGATGATGATGATGTTTATCTTCCAAAAAAGATTTCTATTCAATTGGATTATATGCAAAAGGAAAAACTCGATATGAGTTTTACTGATATTGGGCTTTATAATGAAAAAGATAAATTAGTGGATTATAGAAAGCATGATTATGTTAAATCTAAAAAAAACGAAGATTTGATAAAACTTCATGTTATGCATAACTTAACAGGAACGCCAACCTATATGTTTAAGGCTAAAAGCCTTAAACAAATCGGAGGATTTGATAATTTCTTATTAAGTGAAGAATACTATTTGATGGAAAAGGCAATTAGCAGCGGATTAAAGATCGGCTATCTTCCGGGATCATATGTAAAAGCATATAGACATAATGAAGGCGGAGAATCGTTCAGCAACAGAAAAATTACAGGTGAGAAAGAACTTTATAAGGTTAAGAAAAGCTATTTTAATCTTCTAAATAATAGTGAAAAACGATATACAAGATGCAGATATTTTTCTGTACTGGCCGTTTCATATTATAGAAGAAAAAATTATTTTATGTTTTTATCCTATAGTGCTTTAGCTCTTTTAGGTTCACCAATAACACTTATTAAAGAAATATTAAAATATAAAAGAAACATATCGAGGCTTTAGTTGATTATGGGGAAAAGAATATTAATTATCAGCCACAATCCATTTTCAGATTATAACAACATGGGAAAAACTCTTTCTAATCTGTTTTGCAGTTTTAATGATAAAGATATTGCCCAGCTGTATTTCAGCCCGCAAAACCCTAATGTGAAATTAGGATGCAAGTTCTATAAAATCACAGATATGGATATGTTAAAATCGTGCTTTGGGTTAAAGAAATATGGGGGTGTTGTTAAGCCGAATAATGAAGAAGTTTTAGACGATAAACCTGCATCAATAAAGGAAAAACTATATGCATTAGGTTCGAAAAAAATTCCAATAGTTTATCTATTAAGAGATGCAATATGGCGACAAAAAGCATGGTTTAGCGAAAGCTTAAAGAAATGGATAAATGATTTTGATCCAAAGATAATTTTTTATGCTTCGGGCGACAGCGGGTTTTCTTTTAAGATTGCTATGAAAATATCCGATGAAATGAATATTCCTTTGGTCACTTATTTTTGTGATGATTTTTATTTTTATTCTAAGCCGTCAATTTCTCCTTTTTATTATATATATAAAAGCAAAATTAGAAAAAAAATTGAAAATACGATAAAAGCCTCTTTAGATCTTGTCTTTATCTCAAATTTAATGCAGCAAGAGTATTATACTACTTTTAAAAATCATGGTCATGTTGTAATGACTCCATCGGCGAAGATTCTGGATAAACCAATAGCCGTAAATAATAGTCCGCTTGTGTTGTCTTTTATAGGAAATATAGTTATGAGAACAGACAGCCTTATTCAGATTGGCAACATAATCGAAAAGATTAATATAAAGAACGAAAAGATTAATTTTAATATTTATACAAATACATCCGATATGAAGTTGATAAAAGAAATTAAAAGCTGTAGGGGAATACAATATAAGGGCTCGCTTGACTTTGATGGTGTGAGAAAAGAAATTTTAAATTCTGATGTTATCTTGCATGTTGAGTCTTTTAAGACTAATCTTATAAGCCGAACAAAACATTCTATATCAACAAAAATACCAGAAAGTCTTGGGCTTGGAAGATGCATTTTTGCATATGGACCGAGTGAACTAGCCTCAATCAAATATATTGATCAGCAAGATGCAGGATTTGTTTGTACACACCAAAAAGATTTAGAATCAGTTTTGCTAAAGATTATAGAAAACGAGAGCTTGCGAAAAGAATATATGATAAAGGGATTAAAACTTGCAAGTATAAATCACAAAGGCTCGGTTAATTCGCAAAAGATTAAAACCATATTGAATAAAAGCATAAAAGAGGACACCGAATGAAAGTTCTGCAAATAAATACTGTTTGTGAAAAAGGCTCGACAGGAAAAATAGCCGTAAGCATAAACAACTATATTGTTGAGCAGCAATCGACCGGTATGATTGCTTTTGGGGCTAAGTCATCATCATATGATTACAGCTATAAGATTGGCGGAAAGCTTAATTATTACTATCATAACATCATGTCAAGGATTTTCGGGAACGAGGGTTTATATTCTGTTATTGCAACAAAAAAACTTCTGAAATTTATAGAAAGTTACAAGCCTGATATCATTCATTTACATAACTTACATGGGCATTATATAAATATTAGAATTTTATTCGATTACATAAAATTAAAGAAGATACCAATTATATGGACATTTCATGACTGCTGGTCGTTTACCGGAAAGTGCACCCATTTTGATTATGCTAAATGTTTTAAATGGCAAAAGCTTTGTTATAAATGTCCACAGCTGTCTAGTTATCCTGCATCAATTTTTGATAATTCAAAAAAGAATTTTTTAGAAAAGAGAGCTGTATTCACAGGAGTAGAAAAGATGGTTTTAGTGTCGCCATCAAAATGGCTGGCAGAATTAACTAGAGACTCTTACTTAAAAGATTACCCTGTTAAAGTCATCAATAATGGTATTGATACAAATATATTCAAACCAACGATGTTTAACAACGAAGAGCTAAAGAAAAAAATCGAGGATAAATATGTTGTTTTAGGTGTCTCAAACCCATGGACATCAAGCAAAGGTTTCGATGATTTTTTAAAGATAGCCGATTACTTTAATGAAGAAAAAAATATTATATTCATCATGGTTGGATTAAACGACAGGCAATTATACAGTATGCCTGAAAACGTTATTGGATTAAAAAAAACAAATAGTTCGAATGAACTTGCAATGATATATTCTAAAGCAGATATTTTTATAAATCCGACATATGATGATAATTACCCGACAGTAAATTTAGAAGCGGTTGCTTGCGGTACTCCTGTGATAACTTATAATACAGGCGGCAGCGGTGAATTTATAAAAGAGCATAATGCCGGTAATGTTGTTAAAAAAGGATCTTTTAAAGATTTGATAGAGTCGATAAAAGCATATTATACAAAAAACAAGAAAATAACTATTTCTAAAAAAACGATTGATTCTTTAGACAACTCACTGTACAAAGAATACTTAAATATATATAAAGAAACTCTTAAAAGAAATTAATTATAAAATGATATAAGCGTTCTATCGAAGTTTAATGTAACATTGACGTTAATCTTAAAGTATTATACAATTATTTATGTTGGAAAAAACAGGGTAATAAATTAGATGTTTTTTATTGTTGTCATTATAAAAAAACATTATAGATAGAATAATCAGCGAGCGGGGGAGCATAATAAATGGAGTTTGATAGAAGAGAGATTAAGAGGAATCGGTGGTTCTATTTAATAGAGTTTGCTATAGACATAGCAGTAATTCTATTTGCTTATTGGGCTGGGTTCCGTTTACATAGAGTTGAATTGTTTTGGGGAGAAGTGCCTAGTGAAGTTTGGGAGAGTTTGTTTTATATTTGCCTGATTGCAGCTATAATTTTTACTGTGTTTAAGCCATATAAATGTGGTATCACTCCATATTTTGAAACATTGATAAACCTTTTAGTTGCTATCTTTTTTATCGCACTTGTAGCAGTATTTTTAGATTATGCGATTAAAGGAGTTGGAATATATAGAAGAACAGTGTTCTATGCTTTATTAGTACAAACTCCAATATTTATTGTCATAAAATATATCATGATTAAACTGCATGCTTTTTTTGTTAAACCAAATGACAGCATTATAATCGCCGATTCATTAGAAGAGGCAGGAGAGCTGGCACTAGATTTAATTGACTCGCAGAGCAATATGATAAAAATTAAATATCTGGCAAGTCAAAATACAGACAATTTTGAATCTTATCTAGTAAAAGCCCAGCAAGTATTCTTTTCACCATCATGCACCAATGAAGTAAAAACAAGATTGATAGAATATTGTGCAGCAAACAACATTGATTGTGCTGTTGTCCCTAGCTTTAAAGAAATAATAGTAAACAGCGGACAGCTAAATAATGCAAACGACACTTTGCTTTTGAATATGAATATCAAACACGATATTGAATCACGCTTTATTAAGAGGACTATGGATATTGTTATATCAGGGGTTGGTCTGATTGTGCTTTTGCCTTTACTCCTTGTAACGGCGTTATTAATTAGGATTCAAGACGGCGGGAAAGCAATATATTCTCAAGAAAGACTTACTAAAAGAAATAAGAAGTTTTCAATATATAAGTTTAGAACAATGATTGAAAATGCTGAAGAGGGAACTGGAGCGGTTTTAGCTTCTGCTGATGATAAAAGAATTACTAAATTGGGTAAGTTTCTAAGAATGACAAGAATAGACGAGATACCACAGCTCTTAAATGTCCTTAAAGGGGATATGTCTTTAGTGGGACCAAGGCCAGAAAGACCGGATTTAGTATCAGAAATAATAAAAGATACTCCAGAGTTTTCATATAGAACAATAGTAAAAGCAGGGCTAACCGGGCTTGCACAGATAAAAGGCAGATACAATACTGATTTTAGAAATAAACTTTTGTTTGATTTATATTATGTCAACAATTTCTCTTTGTTGTTAGATCTTAAAATAATGTTTAATACAATTCTTGTTATTTTTACGCCATCGGCGAGTGAAGGGTATTCAAAAACTGACGAGACAGAAAGTTGTTTTAATCGCATCAAAAAAAGAGGATATGAAGTTGAGCATACGGACGGATGTGTTATTCTTAATAAAGATTAGTTATATTTTGTTTCTATGTCTTTTTTAGTATTATCGTTTCTAAGCACATATGCAAATATGATTAAAAGAGATACTCCGATTCCTTGAGCTAGATTATTTAATATATTTGTAAAAATAAGCACAAAACTTGTCGCTAATGCTAAGCCGGAATATCCGGCTTTTTTTGTATAAATATTTGATAATGGAACATAAGTAGTAAGATAGATTATTAAACCACCTGGTATTAACCCAAATGTTGCTAAAACATCTAACAAGAAAGAATGCCCGCCGCTAGACTCTAATGGATTAAAAACAGTTCCGAATAATGGATATTTTGATATCATGCTTAGGCTTTCTTTATATAAGCTTAATCTTAAGCCGACTGATCCTTGGGCTTGTCCGCTTGTTATAGATGTTGCGATATCATTTATTTTATTTAAATAGCTGCTAAAAACACTTGGAACAGCGACTATGTCATTATAGATTAATAATACTACTATCATAAAGAGACCGACAAAAGCAGAAAAAGCAATTATGATAAATTTTGGTCTTTTGTTAAATATAATAATAACGGTTGCAACTAAAACAGCAATCAGACCTAATGAGAATTTTGCAATAATCAATAGTGCATATAAAATTATTATCAATAAAATAACTGCGATTTGATACATTATACTTTTTTTCTCTTTAACCCCGATAGTATTATTGTTGTTATTTTTAGCTCGAAGCAGAGGATATGTCCAGTTGTTGTTGATTAGATAATAAAGAACAACTGGGCAGGCAAGAACGACTGTATAAATAAGATTAAACCCACCCACACCAATGCCTTGATAATAGCTTCTATCCAAATTTCCGTTTCCTGTAATTGCTCTTGAAATAATAGGGAAGCTGAAATGATGAATAAAAGTAATAAGTGAGAAGACCCCAAGCAAAACTAAAGAAAAAATAAATATCCATCGGTTATTCTTTTGCTTCTGTTTAGAATAATTATATATTAAAAGAAAGAATAAAAAAATAATTAAAAATGTTTGTCTGGAAAACTCAGACCATCCACCACCTATGAAGCTTGCAACAGCAACATAAATAATTGCTAAGTATGCTAAAACAACATGAACACGGCCTTTAAAAAGAATGTGTTTGGATAGATATATACTGGTTAAAACCCAAAGTCCCGTTGTGATAATTACAATTAACTTATAAAAGTCTCTGCCGATTACAACAGGAGAAACAACCCAAAACACGATGTATGCTAAACAAAAAAGGTTAATTATATAGATTGCCTTTTTTGTGTTTGATTTTAAATTCATATATTCTTCTTTCAAAAAATCATCCTTTCTTAAATAAAAGCATTGATAAGTATTTTATTAAACAAAACATAGTTATAATAACTATTGTTTTTTTATAATCTGATAAAATCGTGCAGCTGCATTGAAACCGAATATCATCGTAAAGATTGCAATAATTCGATACATTGGCAACCTCGTATGGATCAATATTCGCTTTGATTTTTTCATATTAGCAATAATATCTTTTCGCTCTTCCTTTGGAGATTTATTCAGTAAAGTTATATAACATACGAATAAATCTGCTAGTTGTCCTAACAAAGCCTTTCTGACTTTTCTATTATATTCACCGCTTTGAATTTTAACAAGATAACTATTTATAACATAAGCCATATCATGAAACAGCTTAGCATTAAGAGAAGTTGTAATAGTATTTGGTCTTGATCTGCGATAATAATAAAACGGCGTATTATATGGCATAACTGCTTTAGCACAAAGATATAAATCCGGAACAAGGAAAAGGTCTTCAGAAGTTATCCCCTGTTTAAAAGTTAAATTGTTATCAGTAAAAAGTTTTCTATTGTATATAGATCTGCAAGCCGACCACATGTTGACTGGATAATCATTTAGAATGTGTGATAAGACTTCAGAGCCTTCTTTGTTTTTGAAATTTGTCTCATCAAAATTAAAGCTTTCAACTTCCTGCCTTTTTTCATCATAGTAGTTAATAAATTTACCTATTATAATATCTGTGCTCTTTTTACTTTTTATAATTTTTTGTATATCATTGACAGCATTAAGAGTTATAAAGTCATCACCATCCAAAAACATGATATATTCACCTGTAGCTATTTTAAGCCCATTATTTCTAGCCGCTGATAATCCACTGTTTTTTGTATGTATAACCTTAATTCTTAAATCATCTTTTTTTAGTCGGTCACAGATTTTACCGGAATTATCCGTTGAACCATCGTTGATTAAGATTATCTCAATATTCTTATAAGTTTGGTTAACAATACTATCTACACATTTTTCAACGTAAGATTCTATATTGAATATCGGAACGATAATACTGATTTTTAACAAGATTGTACACCTCTAATTAGCACTGCTTAAACTTTTAATTAAAACTTAATTTAAAATCACATCACAAATCCTATCTACATCGGTTAACTTTAATTCTCCATAAATAGGAAGCGTCAAGATTCTATCCGAAACATATTTCGCAACAGGTGTCTTTGAAGAATCGAATCTGCCGTTATAACATTCATACGTGTTTGTTAAAGGATAAAAATATTTTCTGGCAAAAATGCTGTTTAATTTCAGCTTTTCAAATACTTCATCTCTCGTTTGTTTATATCCGTCAATTAATATAGGAACATAAGCATAGTTGCCTTTAACCTTTGGCTTAACATCATTAATTAAAAGACCATTAATGTCTTTAAACCTTTTAAAATACCTATTAAAAATATTGCGTCTTTTTTCAATCTCTGCCTCGATATGTCTTAAGTTGCATATCCCCATTGCTGCTTGAAATTCATTCATCTTTGCATTAAGCCCAATCTCTTCGACGCTTTGCTGCCCTGTAATACCAAAGTTTTTGAGCTTGTTTAATTTATCGATAATTTTTTTATCCATGCATGTAACAGCTCCGCCTTCAATTGTGTTAAAAACTTTTGTGGCATGAAAACTGAACATCGATGCATCTGCGAAATCTGCAATATTACTTTCGCTCGTTTTTATTCCAAAAGTATGTGCAGCATCATAAATAACTTTAAGATTATATTTTTTTGCGATTTTATCTATTGTTTTAACATCGCACAAATTCCCGTAAACATGAACAGGCATAATCGCAGATGTTTTATCTGTTATCAAAGCCTCAATTTTACTTGCATCTATAGTATAATCATCCTTATTTATATCACAAAACACAGGCTCTAATCCTCTTCTGACGATAGCATGTGTGGTTGATGCGAAAGTAAAAGGAGTAGTAATGACCTCACCGGTAAGTTCAAACGCTTCAATAACACATTCCAAAGCCATATGTCCATTCGAAAAAAGTGCAATATTTTCAGTTTCTAAATATTCGCAAAGCTTTGTTTCTAATGTGCTGTGCTTTTCTCCCATATTCGTTAAAATACGATTATCCCATATCTTTGCTATCTCGCGTTGATATTCTTCAAACTCAGGTAAAGATGAACTGGTTATATAAATTGGATCCATTATTTATTGTTCTCCCTAAAAATTATGTTTTTATCATCAATATACTTGTTTGTTTCAGCCTTTCAAGTGCCTGATAACTTAAACTCTATTATACTACTGTTAAGTTTATTCTTCCAGTCATAAATATTCTTTTTTTTACCATTAGTATATACTTTGTCGTTTAATTATATTTACAATCCCATAATCATAGAGGGTACTGAGGTATATTGACTGCCATTAAGGGCTGTGTTAAAATAGCAGGCAGGTGAGAGAATAATATGAGCAATATAATGGTGAGCATAAACTGCATCACATATAATCATAAAGAGTACATCGAAAATGCCATAGAAAGTTTTTTAATGCAAAAAACTGATTTTGACTATGAAATTCTTATCCATGATGATGCATCAACGGATGGAACGTCAGAAATTGTATTAGAATATCAAAAAAATTATCCAAAAATCATAAAACCTCTAATTCAAAAAGAAAATCAATATTCTAAAAATATAAATTGCAGAATAATCGATTTTAATAACGACAGGGCAAAAGGGAAGTATATTGCTATTTGTGAAGGCGACGATTATTGGATAGATCCTTATAAATTACAAAAACAAGTTGACTACATGGAAGCAAATCCAAAGTGCACTTTACATACACACTCAGTTAAGATTATTCGAGCACAAGATGATAAGCCGATAGGTTTAATTTCGCCATATAAAAATTCAACAATATGCAAAACGGAAGACGTTATTTCGGGTGGAGGCGGGTTTTTTGGTACATGCGCTAGCTTATTCCCGAAAAAAGCATTTGAAAATAATCCGCAGTGGTATCTTGATTCGCCGGTTTGTGACTATCCAATCCAGATGTTGTTGGCGATGCGTGGATATGTTTATTACAGCGATGAAGTGATGGCAGCTTATCGGTTAAACAGCCAAGGGTCATGGACACAAAAACTTTTCTCTGAAAAAAGAAACTACAATGAATTTCATAAAAAGATGATAGCGATGCTGGAAAACTTTAATGAATATTCGAAGTTTAAATATGATGGAGTGGTAAAAAAAACCATTAAAAAATATATGTTTGACATGCTTATGGTTAATGATATGTATAATGAGTTGAGAAGTGAGGAATATAAGGAATTATATTTATCGCTAAGCCTTTTAATAAGGGTTAAAATGTTTATAAAACAAAGATTTGGATTTTTTGCAAAGATTATTATAGGATTAAAAAGGAAATTACAAAAATGAAAGAGAAAACAACTAAGACGCACGTAATATCCAATCTTATATGGAAGCTGTTAGAAAGAGGCGCTGTCCAAGGAGTACAGCTTGTTATCCAAATTATCTTGGCTCGTTTATTGTTGCCGAGCGATTATGGTATTATTGCTATTGTTACAATTTTTATTTATATTGCAGGAGTATTCGTACAGACCGGTTTTCACTCTGCACTTATCCAGAAAAAAGAGATAGACAGTACAGATCTATCATCTGTTTTTTATTTAAGCCTTTTAATTGCATCTATGTTATATATAATTCTGTTCTTCACAGCACCGTTGATTGCGGTCTATTATAATGAACTGCAGCTTACATCTATTATAAGAATACTATCTATTACGTTATTTTTTGGAGCAGTCAGCTCTATACAAAATTCTATTATTGCAAGAAAAATGCAGTTTAAGAAGCTTTTCATCAGCAGCCTGATTGCTGTAATAATTTCCGGGACAATTGGAGTTGTTATGGCATATATGGGATATGGAATATGGGCATTAGTCGCACAACAGCTTATCAATCAGATTTTAGTAACTGGCATATTATACTTTACTGTAAAATGGAGACCACAACTGCTTTTCTCTTTAGACAGAATAAAGAAGTTATTTTCTTTCGGTTCGAAATTATTAATAGCAACGTTAATCGATACTGTTTACAATGAGATACGCGGGCTAATAATCGGAAAGATGTATAATACACAGACATTAGGATATTACAACAGAGGAAGACAATTCCCGCATATGATAGTATTAAACACTAACGGTGCAATTCAATCTGTGATGTTCCCTGTTTTATCAGCAGAACAAAACGACAAGCAAAGAGTAAAAGAAATTGTAAGGCGGTCGATTGCTGCAAGTACGTTAATTATTTTCCCGCTTATGATGGGGCTGGCTGCTGTTGCAGAGCCATTAGTTATAATACTGCTCACAGAAAAATGGCTGCCCAGCGTTCCGTTTATACAGATCTTTTGTGCCAGCTATGCATTATGGCCGATCCATACCGCAAACCTGCAGGCTATTAATGCTTTAGGGCGAAGTGATATCTTTTTAAAGCTGGAATTAGTTAAGAAGATTGTTGGAACAATTGTTTTAGTGATTACGATGTTTTTTGGTGTGTTTGCTATGGCGTTTGGAGTTTTGATTGTCGGAATTCTATGTACATTTATCAATGCTTACCCTAATCTAAAATTGTTGGGATACAGTTATAAAGAACAAGGAAAGGATATTATGCCTCCGCTGTTAATATCGTTATTGATGGGTGCAGTCGTATATTCTGTAAGTTTTATCGGGCTTTCAT
>Ga0233437_1002349_pt1 | contig 29034 bp, 37 predicted proteins | sample SI_122_August201_FD_182714 | JGI IMG/M metagenome (GOLD analysis project Ga0233437, IMG submission 182714) | Seawater microbial communities from Saanich Inlet, British Columbia, Canada - SI_122_August2016_200_MG | ecosystem: Environmental > Aquatic > Marine > Inlet | place: Canada: British... | reverse complement strand
TTGAAGAAGAAATCGTTCTAGCACCAGTTCAGAAACCTAGAAAGGGCTTTGCAAACATCATGTGCATACCAATTCACGAAAAGTGTTTTTGGATAGATAAGGATTCACCATGAAACAAGAAAAACCTTTGATGATTAAAACAACACATGGCACGTTTAGATTAGACAGATTTCCACCAACAGATGATTCCGCCACGTTGGCAGTTACTTTTAGATTCATGGATCCAATTACATTAAGTGGTGAAGGCATGTATGCTGCAGGAGATAAACTCTCAAAATTAATAGCGTTGGAATGCTTAAGCTTGTTCAGGAGCGCAAGCTACCAAAAGATACGGGAGAAGACTGATGCGCGCAATCTTTTCAGCGGAAAACCTCGGAGAGACTAATGGAAGATAAATATCTGAGTTTGGCATTCTGGTTGAGTTGGATGATCTATGCTAGTTTGCTTATAATCGCTAGTAGAATACGTGATAAGACAAACAAGGAGGTAACTGATGGAAGTAAATAGCTTTTTTGATTTAGCTGTAGCCTTGAACAAACTAACAGATGGCCAAGCAGTAATCAATGAAACACTGAATAGCAATATTCAATCAAATGAGATAGCAATATTATGTTTGATAAGTTGGAATATCATAATGACAATAATGCTATTCTATATTTGGGATAGTAAGATCAGCAAAAGATAGTTCGGTCTATCGTTCATTGAGATGAATAGTTCTTTATAAATGATCATTCATCCAGATGAATGAAGTCTATTGTATACTCTAGACTATAAACCCTTTAAAGTGTGTGTTTAAACATACAAGTATGAGTTCGAGAAAGTGGCCTAAGAATAAGCAAGAGTACGAAGACCGATTTAGGCGTTCTAACAGACATATCAGCCTTGCCCTAGATATTAATCAAATTCTAGAGAGACATTTCCATAAGAAAGCATCGGGTCTGATTGAACGACTGTTGAGAAAACACTTTGAGAAACTTGGACTCCTAGCAGGTAAACATGAAAAAAATAAATCTAAATAAACTAGCTATAGACGTTAGTAAAGAAGAGGGTGGAAGACGAAACTTAAGCATAGCGCAGATTAAAGAAGTGATTAAATGTACATTTGTAATTCTTGGAGAGAGACATAGGGGCTCAGAAATCCTAGATGCAATCGAACGGACTTACGATAAAGCAGAATGAGCTGTTTTACTAAATCACAGAAGAGAAAAGCTAAATTGAACTCTAAAATCATAACTATCAAAAAGTACGGTGAGAAAGTTACTGAGACTATTACGGAACATAATATATGAGCGATTTACTAGACAACTTTATTGGATTGATGATAGTTATATTCATATTTGGAGTTATATTATTTGGAATAGCGGCAGTCGTGTGGTTTTTAGTAAGAGTAGCTAGATTCGCATGGACCGGAACATAATACTCTTCCCACGATGGGTTGAAGGGGGAGGGCAGCTGTACTACGCTGCGCATTGTCAGGCTCATCACTTATATTAAAATGAAAATACCAGAAGTAAAAGTAATTGATATTGGACTATTGAAGACAGACGATCAAAATCCTAATAAGATGGATGTCAACAAGTTCTTCGCGCTAAAGAACAATTTAAAGAAGTTCGGATTTATAGTACCAATTATAACAAATAAAGAGTACCTAATCGCAGACGGCGAGCATAGATGGAACGCAGCAAGAGAACTTGGCATGAAAGAAGTTCCAGTTGTTGCACTAGATGTTGATGAGGTAGACCGACGCTTACTTAGACAGATCATGAACAAGCTTAAAGGAGAGCATGACAATAAGAAAGACGCAGAAGAGTACCAATTCATATTAGAACATGATGATCAAGCAGTTAATAAATTCATGCAGTTACTGGCTCAAGAAGAGATAGACGTCCAAGGACTAATCGAAAAGGAGTTTCCACCGGTAGTTGAAGAAGATGATTTTGATGCTGATGCTGCAGAGATTAAAGAAAACCCGGTCGTAAAGATTGGAGAAGTTTGGCAACTAGGACATCATAGACTTATGTGTGGAGATTCGATTAAGAAGACTGACGTAGATATTTTGATGAACTCCGCGCTAGCTAATGTTGTATTTACAGATCCGCCTTATGGAATGTTTTTAGATACAGATTTCTCGTCGATGGAAGGAATCGCTAAAGGTAACAAATACAAAAAAGTCGAGGGAGATAATGATGATTTTACTCCAGAGCTAATCACTACGATATTCTCTAACTTTAATTATTGTAAAGAGATATTTGTATGGGGAGCAGACTATTTTGCAGAGTTAGTTCCTAAGAGAAATCAAGGCTCTTGGATCGTCTGGGATAAGATGAACAATGGTGAAGGTGTAAATGATGCCTACGATAAGATGTTTGGATCTAACTTTGAACTATGTTGGAGCAAAGCTAAACATAAACGCGCAATTGCTAGAGTCTTATGGAAGGGAATCTTTGGATTATCTGAAGAAGATACTAAGAAGAGATTACATCCTACACAGAAACCTTTGAAACTTGTAGATTGGTTCCTAACTAAATTTAGTAAAAAAGGCCATATAGTTGCAGACCTTTATGGTGGATCCGGAGCAACGATAATTGCATCAGAAAAACTAGGACGGATTTGCTACACTATGGAGATCGATCCATACTATTGTGATGTTATAATTGCTAGATGGGAAAAGCTAACAGGTAAGGAGGCAGTTAAATTATGAAATTTGAAACACTAAAAGACTTAGAAAATAGAAAGATATTGAATATTAAATGTTACAAGGGACAAAAAGATAATGTTTCTATGTTATGGCTTGGATACAATCAAGCACTTAAAGACGTTCAAGAATTGATGGAAAGCTGGAGATCTGATTTAGATAACGCACCCAATGTACCACTTCTGTTTGATTTTATCGATAGGGTTGCAAATATATCGATTAAGAAAACCACTAAACCAAACATATTTGAAAATAAAGAAGATGAATAAAAAACTACGAGAGGACATGATCGAAGAGGCTAAGACCTGCGCTGACTGTCTACGATGGCATAAATGGTGTCAAGCAGAGTGTTGCAAGATAGCATACCTAAATATTAATCCTAAAAGGCTTAAAGAAAATACGCGCTTTTTAGATGTCTTTCCCGGTAGAAAATTATCCTACGGTGAGATCATATATTATAAATATCGAGATGTCCCCTATACTCACGGTGTTCTACGATTTAGAAAATACAGGATATCAATGATTGGTAATGATATTGTTTACATCCATTCATGTAGTAGACTAAAAGATAACAAGTGTTTAGACCATCCAGATAAGAAACCTAAGATTTGTAGGGATTTTAATGCAGAAACTGCCAAAGGGATACACGCTAAGTATCGAACCACACCCAGATGTCTATTCAAATATAAAGGAGCGCAACATGTGTGAGCCAATTAAAGAAGGTAAATGCACCTGCACCGGACCGAGAATTACTTGCTTATGCGGTGTTTGTCAGAAGTGTGGGAGGAAGATCTAACATGATTGATAAAGTTAAACCCGATGAGACTAAGAGACTTACCCTAGCACAGCTTAAAAGATTCTCATCTATCGATGCAAGTAAAGTTTGGTATACTGTCAAAGATAATAAAACTAAGAAATCCTACCTTCTAGAACGAAGAGGCAAATGCGATCCAGTTAAATGTAAATCAGCCTGTTGTAAGTTCTGTCATGTTGGAAGCGTACCTCATTCATATTGGTCAGGCTTTGGAGACTTCGATGGCGAGGGCGTATCAATCAAAGTAACCTGTAAGCATCTTAATACTAGAACTAATAAATGCGCTAAGTGGAAGAAGAAGACCTTCCCCAGAGCATGCGACCAGTTCCCTCATCCAAACGATCAAGTATATCATCTAGTATACAGTAAGTGTAGCTTTTACTTTGTAGAGCTAGGAGAATTAAAATTAAAGTGACAAAATGTATCTATTGCGGCGAAGAAACAATCGATGAGTTTAGTGAGATAAAAACAGAAAATAAAGGCATACTGAAGGTATGGCTAAAATATTGTGAGCAGTGCGAGGAGTACACTTGCGAAGAGATATATCCGCAGAAATCTAAAGGAGAACAATGAGTTTCAAACAACCAGATAAGAAAGAGACAGGTAAGGCATGGGCTGCATTCGTAGCCTACAGAGATCTAGGTAACGATCGAAGTTACCAAAAGGTGTCCGAACAGTTATCGAAATCAGCTACATTAATAAAACGCTGGGCCAAGAAGTTCGGCTGGAAAGCGCGTATTGTAAAGTACGAGGCTTACATACAAGGCGTAGAGTTACAGAGCTATATGGATCATCGCTGGAAGGCTAAGACAAAGCTCCTTAAGAACGCGCAATTTTTACAGAATGTAGGCATCAAAGAGCTAGTCCGTAGAGTTAAAGAGGAGGAGATATCGACCGAGAAGCTTAGAGATATCATGTCTATGATCAAGACCGGATCAGACGTCGAGATCAAGCTAACTGGATTAGAGGAGCTACCTCTTCCAATATCAGACTCCGAGGATGTAAATTCATTTTCATTTCTAAAGAAGATATACGACGAAGTTCATAGTCAAGATGGGATTAAGAAGCAGGTTAGAAGAAAGGCAAGAAAACCAATCAAGCCAAGACGCACAGATACTGGAAAGAGCAATAAAACTAAAGGACGTAAGGTTCCTAGTTCGGTGGTTGTTTAAGGTTAGTCTACCTCATGGGCAGGAAGTCATAGTACGAACTATCGCATTTGGTACGCATAAGAGAGTATCTATCAACGCTTACACTAGGTATGGAAAGTCTTTTGCAGTAGGTATTGGCGTAGATCTGTATATTCTACTAAACGAAAACAAGCAAATTGCACTTATCGCGCCTAAGCGAGAGCAAGCAGGAATCATTAGAGACTATATTCTAGACGGAGTAATGCGCTGCAGACAGCTACAAGAGATCATTGAGCTGCAGAGAGGCAAGAAACTATCCAAGCTAAAGAGCGAGGCTTCCCGGTACAGGCAGACGTTCAAGAACGGCATGGAGTACCGGATCTTCACAGCGCACGGTGATGCTAGCGGAATCATGGGATTTGGCGCAAATGGAATAATTATCATTGACGAGGCAGCTAAGATTAAAAGAGACGCTTACGCTAAGATCCTACGAATGCTTGGAGATGCTCCAGACACAGCAATCATGGTTGAGATCACTAACCCTTGGGATCGAGATACAGTCGCTTACGATCACTACACAGATCCAGAATGGTTTGCTATCCATATTGACTGGCAGCAAGGCATCAAAGAAGGTCGAACTACTCAGAAGCATATTGATGAGATGCGCAAGGAAATGGCTCCGATCATGTTCGTAATTTTATACGATTCAAACTACCCTGACGAGTCAGATGATTCGCTAGTAAGATTCTCATGGATAATAGACGCAGAAGAGCAAGTCTTCAACCTAATGAAAACATACAAGCAAGCAATCCTAGATAACTCAAAGCTACCTGAGAAGGATCGCGAGAAGATCCCGGCGATTAAGACTCTAGCCAGTATAGATCCTGCAGAGTTTGGCCGAGACTTTACGGTCTTGATGATTGCGCTAGTATGGATGAACAAATATGAGGTTATGAAGATATATTATACATCTAAAAAAGACCCTACAGATACGGCCAGATGGGCAGAAAAATACCTAGAAAAGACGTGGGAGATTAACGTAGATGCGATTGGAATTGGTTCAGGAGTATGTTCAACACTTAGAGCAGACGGCTACAGAGCAAATGACATCAAAGTTGGTAGATCTCCAACAAATCATCGCCTTAAAGATACAAGATTAAATCAGAAAGCAGAGTTCTTTTGGTATATGGCTACTGCTCTGTCAGATGGTCGAGTCTCAATCCCAGTTGATAGAACCTTACGTAGACAGCTCCTATCAATGAAGTACACAACAGTATCTGGCAAGGTACGTATAATCGATCCAGAGGATAAATCTCCAGACTGGGCAGATGCCTTCATGTTATTATTTGCTGTAGCACACAGAGGGACGGTGCTGTTCTAATGTCACAAGATAGCGTAAAGAACTTCTTAAAGAAACATATTGATGGATGGTTTACTACTAAAGAAATATGCGCCGAGTTGAAGATTAGCAGTTGTTCCGTAGATCGCAATATTAGGGTACTTCGAAGATATAACGTCATACGTCGTAGGGTAAGAGCGCAACATCGAGGTAATCCACCTTATGAATACAATGGAGGCAAACCCGATGTTTTCTAAAAGCAACTTAAAAGTTTTAACCTGTTGCCATAAAAATAAACATAGTAAGGGTAGAGGCATATTCTACGCTCAGATAGCGAGAATCAAAGACAAGCCATATATTCTGTTGATTTGTAGAACCTGCAGGAAGATACAACAATTTAGAGTAAAAGATAAATATGATGTAGGCATACTGAATCACTGCTTTAATACTCCGAGCAAGATACAGACAACTCACAAAAAAGTTATATGTATCTGCACGAAAAGATATTGTCATAAGAAGCAATATTTCGAGAGGGAAACTAATGAAAAATAAAGAAAATACAACATATGAATGGGATCAGCGGCAACAAAAGCTGTGTATAACTGAAACAAGAACTGTGGCTATAAATAGACACGGTGCTAAAGGCAAAAGCAAAGCAGGTCAGCAAAATTCTAACAACGTAACTACGTATGATTTGCAAGGCACACGCAATATTATGGCTAACATGAAGCAGATGAAAGAACGGATGAAGGTCTATATAGAAGAGACTGAGCGATTGATTAAGATTAAAGAGCATAAGGAAGATCTACCGATGTGGAAAGAGATTACTGATGTAATGGCAATCATGGCTCTAGATAACGATCCAAAGATAATGATGACCTACCAACAGAATAAGCCTGAATACGAGCGCATAAAGAAGGAAATCGCTGAGATGGAGAAAGTCTTACCTCAGTTTAAAAGAATATAATGTATTTTATATAAAACAAGTGAGTTGATAAAATATGGCTAATATCTGGGAAGCTTTTAAGAACTTAACAAGCAAGTCTACGAACGCTACAGTAAATCCCGTTAATCGCGCAGTTGTTGGAAATACTCCACGACCTGCAGATAATATGGGTATCATGAAGTCATTCATACCAAACTTTCTGTGGAAGCCGCCGTTCGGATTCCCTCGACGGATTGACACTAATTTGTTAAAGAATCTTTCCAAGACCCCATATACTTTTTCAGTTAAGAAAACGCTTACTGATGAGGTCAGCTCACTTGATTATGGTATTTTTATACGTGAAGACATTACTGACACAAAAGCATTAAAGGCAGCAGAAGAAGATAAGAAAGACGCAGAAGCTTTCTTCCAGAATCCAAACCGGAACAATGAAAGCTGGGAATCGATCCAGCGAGCATCCATGGGCGATCTTATTGACTTTGATTCTGGAGTAATCGTTAAGGTTTTCAATCAGTTTAATATTATGAAGGAGATCTATGCTAGAGATGGCCTAACTTTCCTTAAGAATCCAGATATATATGGCGCAATAGGTAATCGAGATGAAGTCATATTGCCAATCAATCGTTTCTTTGGAACAAATCAACTGACTAACGAACACTATGAAGGATATTTTAATGTTTATGCTAGCGATCGTGCAGCTTACTTCCAATATGGATGGACCGCAGCTGCTAGACCAGTTCCATTCGGAAAGCGAGAGATCGTCTATCTAATGCAGAATCCTCGAACAGATAGTGTTTATGGCCGAAGCGTGCTAGAGATCGCAGCAGATATAATTCTAACTATGTACTATGGACTACAATACAATCTAGATTGGTACATTAACTCAGGAATCCCAGAAGGATTGATTAATGTTCCGGGTATACCAAACGATGAATTACAGACTATGAAAGACCAGTTCGAAGATAGAGTAACTGCTAAAGATGGTTTTGATAATACTCGAAGAATCGGACACAAGCTACCATGGTCTAATGCTGAGAAACCACCAACATTTGTTGGGTTTAACTTATCACCAAAAGAGCTAATGATTATCCAGCAGCAAGACTGGTTTATTAAATTACTTTGGATGAACTATGGAGTTACTCCAGACGAGATGGGATTCACCGAGCAATCTAATCGCGCAATATCTGAAGAGCAAACTAAGGTCTTTAAGCGAAAGGCCATCCGGCCAATTAGCAATACCTTTGAATATCATATGACTACAGAGATCCTGCCAGAGTTTAGCGTACATCGTTTTAAAGATAATGAAGAAACTGGAGAATCTGCCTGGGACCAGGCCGTTGCTGCTAATCCACTTGTCTACAGATATATTGATAATGATATTGAAGACGATATCAAGAAGACTGAGCTACTAGAAAAGCAAATCAACATGGGCGTTCTAACCTCAGAGATGGCTGCAGAGCAATTAGATATCAATGTCGAAGAGCTAAACAAGAGCAAGAAGAAGATGGCTGATGAAGCTCCAGATCTACCACCAAAACCTGAAGAGGACGTAGATCCTAAAGAGGATAAGTCAAAAGATGACGATAAAGACAAAGCTCCAACTCAGAAGAGTATCAAGCCGAACCCAGAAATGCGCGCTAAGGTAGCTGAGTTCATAACTGATCTGCAAGAAACTATTGATAAAGTATGAGACCCCGAGAGAGACATCAGATTCTAGAAAATCGACGTTGTAAGAACTGCGACCGTCATATTGAAAAAAATAGATTAATTACCGCGGAATATTGTAAGGAATGCGGAAAAGTTGCTGGTTGTAGAACAGCAAGCACTCAAAGAATACCCTTACTCAAGGAAATCAGGGAGAGAGTAAAGAAAAGTGGAATCGTTTGATAAATTGGCCGTCGAGAAATTACTTTTAGCTAAATGCAAAGCTTTCCTTAAAGCAATCCCTTCTAAGATAGAGGATGATTTTGTTGATAAGGAAGAGGACGAGCTAAAAGACCAAGTAGAGCGATTCAAGCTTGAAAGACTCACAATGGTTGATATTGCGACTAAAATCCGAAACTTCGCTAAGGAAACTGCAGCTAAACTCAAGAGATCTACACAGGATCAGATAGCGAACATCTACAAAGATCAGCTTCAAAGGGCTTCTAAAGAGCTAAACATAGAGTTCTTCGTAAACGACTCTGATCGAATGATTGTTGAGAGTGTGCTTAATTCTAGCATAGTTACTAATGCTTTCCAGAATCTAGAAGATATTATGGTAAAGAAAGCTGTTGCGGCAGTTCCACAGTTACTCATGGACGCGACCTTCGAAGAAGTAATCCGAGATATAACACCAGAGTTCGAGTCTGCAGAAGACAAGATGCGAGTTATCATACGTACAGAGAGTCAAAACATAGTCAATCTAGCTAATGAGCAGGCACTTAAGCGAGCAAGAGCAACAGAAGAAAACTTGATATGGACTGGACCAAGGGACTCCCGAACAACAGAGTATTGTCAAAGAATAACTGCGCGTGCTAGCGAGGGCGTAACCTTACAAAAACTTAAACAGATCATCGCTGAAGAAGCAGATCCGAATACTTATACTCCCAGCAGGCCATTCACGCCACACATCAACTGTAGACACTCTTTCGAGCTACTTCGAAAGCCATAGAAACCTAAGTTCCAGAGGACCTATGCCACCTGCGCCTCTGGGCTTATTATTGCAAATAAATAATGTATTTTATATAAAACAGATCACTTCTATTACTGTGAGTATATATGCCTAAAGAAGATATAATTAATGAAACATGTAATTTTCAAACAAATGGTAATCTAAACTGGCGTATTGTAGAGACTAAAGGCGGTCGAGATGTATTCATTGAAGGCGATATTACAACAGATGATCCAGACTTAGAGAACGACGTTGTTACACAGAAGGGTTTAGATCATGTTGCTAATCAGTTACAGGATCGTAATCTTACTTTAGATCTAGAGCATGAGACGTTCAGAGATGAAAACGATCAGCTTAGGATCGAGCCAAGCAATAGAATTGCAGTTGGTAAGGTCGTTGAAGTTAAGCGCATGCCTCACAGCGTTAGAGTACGTGCCAAGTTAAACACTCACATAGCAAAGTTCCCAACCATATTCAAAAGCATCAAAGACGGCTTCTTACGTGCATTTTCAATTACTTTTGGATCACCAGTTAAATCTAGTACCAAAGTAATCAAAGGCGAACGATTCCGATTCTTAGATTCACTTAATATTCTAAACGTAGCTCTGACAGCTACACCAGTTAATCCACGTGCGACTTTCGCACCAGTTATGAAATCCCTCGTAAAAACAATAGAGGACGAGGAAAAATCACAGTCTGATAAGACAAACAAGGAGAAAAACATGACAGAAGAAAAAACCGAAGCAACAGCTCCAGTAGAGGGCGCAGAAGCACCAGCTCCTGCAACTGAAACTGCCGAGCCAACGGTAGAAGCTCCTGTACCTGCGGAACCTACACCTGATGCACCGGTTGACGCTGGAGCAGCTGAAACCGAAAGTACAACACAGATGAAAGCTCTTATTGAAGCACAAGGTGTTACAATAAAAGCATTGACCGCAGAGATGAAATCCCTTAAAAACGCAATGAATGCGCCTCAAATGAAGGCTAAGATTCATGACACGCCTGCTGAACCAGCACAAGCTGCTGAGCCAACACTAAAAGGCACGCTAGGTTTAATCAGATAACTATAGGAGACTAATATGGAAGAACAAGGAAATTATGGAGCCTCTTTTGGAAACATGCCCGATAGATTTGTTTACTCAAATCCATGTGGTTTTACTCTGAAAAGTTTCGGAGAGAATTACAGCGGTACTATGACCAAGGAAGAGATGAACAAGAGATTTATAGCTTCTCCACAGATGAAGGCACAAATAAAAGCACTTACTTCAACTACGGGTGGAAGCGGATCAACAGATAAGGTACTTGTACCTATTTTCGTAGATCCACAGATCGTCGACATAACACGTAAGTTTACTCCTTTAGTGGAGATAATCCCTAGAGTAACTAACCGTGGTAGAACAGCAGACTTTAACAAGATAACCGCTAAAGGCGGAGCATTTGCAAGAGCAGAAGACTCATCTCTAACCGAGACAAATGATACTTATGAGCGAGACTCAGTTGTAATTAAGTATTTATATGCTAAGGGAAGAGTAACCGGTCAAGCATTAGCTACTGTACCTCCATACAACCTAATGGGATTCAACCCAAACGGTGGAGCAGTCGGAAGCTTTTCAGATCAGAACGCACCTAACGCAATGCAGATGGAAGTTCTTGTCAAAACACGATCAATTCGTGAACTAGAAGAGAATATGATTATCAATGGTAATGCAACAACTTCTGGAATCTCAGGCAATCCTAACGGAACCGAGTTCAATGGAATAATTGCAACACTAAGCACAACTAATACAGTTGATAAGAATACTACCGCTCTAGAATACGATGACATTGAAGAAGCAATTCAGTATGCTTTTGATGACGGTGGAAGACCAACTATCGCAGTAGGCTCATCCTCAGTAGTCAAAGACACAAGAAAATTGCTAGTTGATCAGTTCAGATGGTCACCTGCAGACTCAGCAAACGGCGTATTGCCTTTTGGTGTACCTAGCGGAATAACCTTATGGACAATGGTCGGACCAGTAACACTGATACCAAGTATGTTCTTGTCTAACACAACAGGTAGCAAAGCTATGTATTTGTTAGATATGACTGTAATCGAAATGCGAGTTCTTCAAGACTTAACGTTTGAACAGCTTGCGAAGACAGCAGATTCAACCCCATTTATGCTTAAGATCTACGAGGCCTTAATCATACGTGCGCCAACTTTCTGTGCGTCTATTACGGAGATAGCATAAAATGGCAGCAATATTAATTACCGATTGTACCGTTACAAACTTGTTTACAGCAGGTTTCAAGATGGTAAAGATTGTTACCCCTGCAACCGCTGATGATGCAGACACAATAGATGTGTCTACTCTGTTCAGTGTTGGATGTATGGCTATTTGTTCTGGAGCAACTGATAATTCATTATTAGTCGCCGCACCAGTATATACAGATAGAAGCATCACAATACCGGGTTCAACTGACAACGAAGCTAGAACAATAATTGCATTTGGAGAATAAAGACATGGGACGAGGATTACGCGCAACAAATGGAAATCCTGCAGCACCTCCATACAGAAATGGTCCATACACAAACGATCAAGGACTTACGCAAACAGGTAGATGGACTGAAAATCCTAACAGATTCTTTCTGTTAGAGAACTTCAACCACTTGCCTCAGTTGAATGGTAGTGTTTCGATTGTATACAATCGTAACTTCGAAATCCTTGGAACTAACGCCAGCGATGACGATGTTACTTTTGCTACTACAGTTGGAGGCGTTCAGCTACAGACTGATGGAGCAGATAACGACCAAGTTATTGTTTTACCACATTTAGATACTAGCCAAACCGCATGGGCTGGTGTTTTATGGGGTACAGAGAACCAAGTCATTTGGGAAGCAGTGATCAGAACAGCAGCAATTGCTACAGAAACTATTTGGGCTGGCCTAAAGCTAACCGATACTAGTGTAATTGCAACTGACGATGATCAAGTAATGTTTCGAGGCGCAACTGCAACAGATACCAACTGGCAATTGATTTATTCAATTGGTGGTACTGATGTAGCTGTCGATAGTGGAGTTGCAATTGCAGCAAATACTAACTATCATTTCCGAATTGAGATCGATTCCGATCGAAAAGCTCACTTCTGGATAAATGATCAGGAAGTTGCTACAAGTACAGCTTTGACAAATGACGTTGACTTGATTCCGTACATCGGATTACAAGCTAACTCTGGAGCCGCAAAGACCATGAATATAGTTTGGGAGAAAATATCTCGAATAATATTCGAATAAAGGGGTTTGATTAGCCCTTTTTTTATCTTTTTTTAATTAATCTCAAGACAGGAGAAAAAACAATGCAAGAAATATTAAGCAAAACCGATGATTACATGATCATAAAAACTGATGACGGTAAGACTGCTGTTAAGAAAATCAGAGGTAATCTTGTGGAAGAAAAACCAGAAGTGGAAGCTCCAGAAGATCCAAACTCTGAAGAAGAGCAGTCTGAAGCAAAGTTCTCGGAAGAGGACCTAAAGGCAATGAAAATGACCGAGCTAAGAAAGATTGGCGAGGAAATGAATGTTAAAGACAACCGAAAGGCTGATTTAATTAACAAGATATTAGGAGCGCAAGCAGATTAAAATGGTAGATGAAATTAAAACAATAGGCACAGCAGGAAGAGTACACTCGCGTATAGATACTACGACCGTAACCGTTTCAGATACTGGCTCAACAACTCTAGTAACTGCTTTTGAAGCAAATGGCCTATCTGGTGCATTTGTAGTAGATAATACTAATGGCGCAGCAACTGATATCGTTGTATTTCCAGAGCATAGTCCAGATGGAACTAATTGGTTTCAAATAGACAATGAATCAGCAGGAACAACTATTTCCGCAGCAGCAATTAAATCAATTCCATGGTTAGGGAAATACAAAAATGTTCGATTGAGAGCAACAGCAGCCGCAGATTCAATAGGTGTTAAAGCCGGTGTTTATGTAAGTAGTCAATAATGGTCAATAAAACAACGGTAGTGGGTAGTGTAGCAAGTGGACTTATTCTAATTATGATAGTCTTATCAGCCCTTAATACGGCAGATTATCGAAATTTACTGGAAGACAATCCAGACGCTAATTATATTCTACTAGACTATGAATCTGGCAAGAAGCTAGAGTTCATTACTAGAGGTATTGATGATTTCTTACGTTGGAAATATACAACAGATGAGTGGACACTTTACTCTGGTCGATACATCGGATTCAAAGAAGACTGGATTGTTGAGCGTCAGAGAACCTATCTGCAACTAAAAGACGTAGATGATGTCTCAATATGTTCTAAAGTAACTGCAACTCGATGTTACGTCGATGATTATTGGGAGAGAAGCAATCGCAAAGCAACTAAGATTGATCTCTATTACGAGGAAGTCGAGGATAATGTCTCCATGCGCGTGATCAAGAACACGCCGTATTATGCTGTCAGAAGCACTGGAGATGGGGGGTACATGACCCAAATACAGACAATAAACGCACTTGCTGAATTTGAGCAGTTCCCTAGCGACTATAGAGTTGAATATAATGCAAAAGATACTGCGAGTTATCGTCTCACTTGGCGAATACGAGAAGCTGAAGCCATTGATAATTATGATTATCCGCTCGGCTCTTTCAGTGATCGCTGTTCGTTGGATTTTAACTATAATATGAAGATTGAGTGGTGTGATGAGTCAAACTTCGATAAGGCAGTATATGATGCAGAAGACGAGGTTTTACTAGTTCACTTTAAGTCATTTAAAGATTATCAAGTTCTAGAGTTTATTCGAGCATACGATCCTTACAATGTAACTACGGGTGCTTGGACTCCAGATACCTTACAAGGAATTGTTGGTGTTGTTGATGCAGGTAATTTAGCATCTTTGCAAGCTATTGATGGTGATTCACTTAATGTTTCTGAAACAACCGGAACTCCCGGACAAGAGTGCCAGATGAATTTTACTAATTCTGAGCTTCCAGCAGGTTTATTGTGGAACTTCAGCACATTTGCAGTTTATGATGGCAGTCCGTCACATAACGAATGGTGGTCTGTATATAATGGAAGTTGGAATCAAGCACTACTCGTATTCAAAAATAGCACCATGACATTCCAAAATGAGACTGTTCAGAGTGCAGATGATTGGATCACTAACGGTGTTATACATACAAGAGTTCAACACGCTGAATCTGGAAATATCAATCACGATATATCTATAGATTACATGGCGATCCTACCTATCTGCGATTTAACTGTTGCAGCTGGCCAAGACGTTGACTATGCTCAAAATGGGAATGTTCGGTGTATTTCTCTCGAGATCCAAGACAATACATGGAACATCAGCACGTTCAATCTAACTGTCGATAACGCATTTATTCAGAACGGCACGATATTACATGATGCTGGCGGAATGCTGAATATCTCAGGAGACACAACAATTCTAAAGGAGACAAACTATACGGATATGACTCTAACTTCTAGCAACTTTTATGTCAATGCACCTTTCCGATTTGTAGGTGGAAGCCACACAATCGCATCAGATTTAAATATCACTGCAGATACGCTATATAACAATACTGCGCTAGTTGTTGATGGAGATCTTAATATTCTGAATACCTCTGCAACTCTAACAATTGAGAACACGACAGTTAATGTAACTGGTAATGTTTTTGTAAATGGAACTTACAATGCAACCCTCGCCAATCAAATTGCATATCACGAAAACATATTATTAATAGATGGCGGTTTTTATACAGCAACGTCCGATTTAACACAACTAGAAGAATCTGCATTGTTTAGCGGAACTTTTGATAACAACGGTGGTTCAATGAGTGGTGACATATTGATTAACAAAAATACTACACTAACAGGTGATTGGAACACTAGTGGAAATCTATTCATTGGATTAAAGCTAGATGCTAGTTCATCAAATTATAATTTAGCTGCAGGAAATCTAACAATTTTATCTACAGGTGAGTTCGATGCACGCGCAGGAACGCACGATATCTCAGAAAATTGGCGAAGTAATGGTGCATTTATCGGAACATCAGCACTAGAGTTAAATGGTGTCGATGAATACCTAAATATAACGCCCGCACTAAATTTAGGAACCAGCAATACAATTAATATTTGGTATTATTATCCCGGACTAGCTTCTACAGAATATATTTTTGGTGGAGAAACTGACGGTGCACTGGGTTTTAGATACAATGGCGCAAGTATGTTATTATACTTAGGAAGCACAGGCGATTCTAGTTCAGCAATGGTGGATCTAACCAATAACTCTTGGAATCAGATTTCACTAGTTAGAACTTCAACAACTACGGTGGATATGTATATCAATGGATTTTTCTCTGCAGAACTTTCTAATGGTGCTTGGGCCGCAGATCCTACCAATATAGGTTTTGTTGGTCGTAGAGCTGTAGGACTTTATGCAGAAACAACTATCGGAAGAGTTGAATTTTATAATATACAATTAACTCCTGATGAACTTAGAACTAACTCACTGAAACAATGCTCAGACTTAGTTAATCAAGCTAATTTAATTTCTTGTTATCAGTTTGATGAAGGATTCGGAACAAATGTTTCTGACTTTAAGGGAACTAATGATGGAATAACACAAACAACGGCATGGGCAGATACTAAAACCTTTGATGAAATAACTTCTCTCATTAACATAATTGGATCTGGAACGCTTTTAGGTGCAAACGAAACTCAATTCGCAAATTTAACGCTGGCGGGAAATAATATTGTTGATGACATTGGTAGAAATGCGTCCATTTTTGTTAATGATACATTACGATTGGATGGGGATATTAATATCACAATAAATATCAACATGTCTTATTGTAGATTATTGGGAACTGGAACAAATATCGGTCTTGGAACTTTAAGCAATACCTGTGGATTAGATGCACCATTACAAGTTAGTCCAGTAAATCAATTATTTAATACATTCATAAACCTGTCTTTTATATGGAACGAATCTACTGGTGCGACTAACTATATAGTTTATATTTATAATTCGTCAAGTGATATTGTTGAATCTGCAAATACTCCGAATCTTAATCATACATGGGCAAATGCTACTTCTAGTGGTGAAGGAAATTATACGTGGGAAGTATTCGCTAATGGAACAATTGCCCAAAGCGATAGTTCTGGAAATGCTAGCTTCAAAATAGATGTAACCAGTCCGACAATCACATGGGTTGTTCCTTCTAATGTTGTAAATCAAACCTTTGTAGACAACGTAACTATGAATATTACAGTTAGTGATAATAATCTATTCGGTACAAATAATTCTATTATTAACTCAACTGGAGACTCTGTCTTCTTCGAAGAGATCAGCAACATAGTAAATAGCTCTTTCACGTGGACAAACAATACTGGATCACTAGCTCCCGGATTATATCGTCAAATAGTATCTGTTTCAGATGATCATACGCTTAAAGGCATCGATAAAGATAATTCTGCGATTCTCGGTGGATATGAGTATACTATTAATGACAAGAAAACTAAGATATATACAGACAATAAAGATCTTAGCAAAGTAGAGTCTTTAATTATAATTCCGATGAACGATCGTTATCAAGAGAAGATCGAGTTTGCAAATATTGGAACTAAAACTATAGTTAGATATGTGGAAAGCGCAGATCCAATTACGATAAGACAATCTAGCAAATATACAGGTCATATAGTTATTGGTGATGGTATCGGACACACGTGGGTTGATTTTGAAAATGATGACCCAAATAGCATTATTCAGATAACTCGTGTATCAAGTACAAAAGTAAAAGCCACAATTACAACCAATAAAAAAGATATAACTTTCAAATCCATCGGCGGAGTAAATGTTGTTACAGAAGAAGCTTACTTTATAATTAATTTACCACTAACAATAGCTACCCCAAATATCTTTGCTGGAGCAAATAATTATACTAACGAGACATTATTTTGTAATTCTAGCATAACAGATACTGATGCTGGACAAACACTAACTATGAATGCTACTTTTTATGAGAACGGAACTGCTATATTCTCCGAACTGAAAAACTGTGCTAATGGTGAAGATTGTACACTTAATTTATCTAGCTCATTTACAACTAAGACTAATTATTACAATTGTTCTGTTTGGGCTACGGATGGCTTTGCTAACACATCAACTTTATTTAGTACAAACGTCACAATTGTAAATGCACCACCTTCAGATCCAGTTTTATCTTTCCCAGCAAATAATACTATACAAATTAACTTATCCGACACAATTTCATTTACTTGGGTAGCTAGTACCGATATTGATTTAGATAGCATCACTTACGGTTTCCAGCTAGATAATGACTCTGACTTTAGCACAATTCTTAATGAAACTGAAGGTATTGCAACCAACACGTTCGTGTTCAATACATCACAATTGACAGTCAATACCACATATTACTGGAAAACAATAGCAGTTACAGAAGATGTTAACTCTAGCTTTGCTACACCCTTCCAATTTAATTTTACAGATGATGTGATCTCGTGCAATATGTTTGCGAATGTCTTACAATTTGGAAACTATGAATGTGATAATTTAACCACTAACGGTTTTGTATGGGATACTGATGGATTTAACTTAACTGTTGGAGAACTCGCTAATATAACTGGGTCTGGATCTGGCATCAATGCCTCACAAGGTGACATATGTGATTTTGGAAGCATGTATATAGGAACTGACGCATTTTATCACGCTACTTCATCAAATACGACTATCACCACTAGCAATTTCACCATAGATACAAACGGCACTTTATTGCACAATAATGGAACGTTTATATTTAATTCAACAAATACACATATCGCATCTGGAACAAAACAGTTCTGGAATATAGAATCGCAGAACATAGGCACAATTGTAGAAGTAACTGGCTTGAGCTGTTATCTGAATAATATCGTACTCGGTCTTAATTCCAGTATCGTCTTTACTAACTGGGATGGTTCATGCTAAAATGGCAGACTATAGAATAGCAACTGGCGGAACTCTAAGAATGAGTGAACTACAGAATGTGTTTACTGCAGCAGACGATGTCACAGTTAAAGCAGGGATTTTCATATTAGATATTGATGGTGCTGCACTCTCACTAACTGTAGATGTAACAACAACATTCATAGTCGATACTGGAGCTACTTTCGAGTGTTGTGATGTAACTCATCCCGGAACATTTACTGTTCTTGGTACGTGGAAGTGTAATGGCGCAATAGTTATCGTCATAGACGCGCTTTCAGTAATAGATCGCGATCAATTTATAGATGGAGAACAGTTTATAGATCGAACACAAATGCTCGATCCAAAACTACTTGTAACATAAAATGGACTACCTAACAACAAAAAGCTACTGCTCACAATCCGATGTTGAACGAACTCAAGGTTTCGCAGCAGCAGCGACTAATGTAAGTCAAGCAGATATTCTAGCAGCTATCATAGATGCTAGCGACAAAGTCGATCTAATCGTACACTCTCGATTCCACTCCACAGAAGACAGTGGAACTGCTGAATCTGGAACAACTCTAACACTAACAGATACAGATAAAAGTTGGGACGTAGACGCATATGAGAATTATGTTCTTTGGATAAAGTCCGGAACTGGATCTGGCCAATATGCGCGGATTGCTAGCAACACAAGTGACACGCTTACATTAGAGTCTGATGATGAGCTAACTACGGCTCCTGGAGCCGACAGTGTGTATCGAATCATACCTGATGTTATCAATTCAGATACGCTAGATGGTTCTGGCGTTGATAAACAATACTTCCATCCATATCCAATTAAATCTCTGGAAGCTCTAGAAATAAATAGCGTAACTGTAACGCCAGCAAAAGTTTACAAATACGAGAAGAAAGGACTGCTTTTACTAAACGGAAATTTAAATCCTGAAGCTACATCATTCTCAAAAGTCGTACCTCAAGACATAGTTATTAAATGGGTATTTGGAGTTTATCCAATTCCTCGTAACATTCTGAAACTAACTGCCAATTTAGCTGCAATGCAGTGTTTAATTGAACAAACAGGTGGAACATTCGATGATGTAACGAGTTACACCGTACCACACTTTACAGCCTCAAAAGGAGAGCCATTCACAAACATTAGAGAGACGTTATTGCGTCTTAGAAATGAAACAGTTGAATTGAAAGCTAAGGTGCAGAAATATCCAGCGACGGTTTAAATGGTAGTCAGTAATGTAACGGCAAGTGATTTTGAGAACGGACCTTTAGCAGACTTAGGCAGAACAATTTCTAGAATACCAATTACTAAAACTCTCGATAATACATCTGGTAGAGAGACTTTGACCGAAGGAACGCCAGTTAACATATTAGCTATTGCAATGAGTGTTGATGTTACATGGACTCAAGATGAGGTTCTTAAGCTAGAAGGCGCAGACGCATACATCATGGTTGCACAAGATACCACGCTAAACGAGCAAGATTTTGTTACTTTTGATGGTAAAACCTATGAAGTTAGAAGCTTAATTACAATACAGCCAGACAGCACCAATTTATTTAAGTACGGATTGCTAGATCTAAAATCATAATGGTTCGAATCATTCTAAATAAGGATCAAGAGATCAAAAACGTAGTCGATAGTTTAACACAGGTCGGCGAAGAAATGATCTCTAAGATGAAGGAACGCGCACCAGTTGCTACAGGAGCATTAGTTAATGGCATACGTTTTGAGATTGAGGTCAATGAGAAAAGTGTTGATCTGATATTTTCTTTTCCTTTTTATGCACAATGGGTTGAATGGGGTAGACCGCCCGGTAAAATGCCACCATTAGAAGCTATCAGAGCATGGCTGAGAGTCAAAGGCATTGAAGAAAAGGCCGCTTTCCCTATCGCTAGAGCTATTGGAAGGTTAGGTACACGTCCACAGCCATTTATCCGGCCAACAATAGATATTGATCTCGTTCCTGCGCTCAAGAAGGCTTTGCCAGAGAACTTTAGATAGGTGCATATACGTATATACACACATACACAAACACGTACAGACACACGTGCATTCTCACATAGTCTATTGTTTACAGTATTGCAAACAATGTAAGATTAATGTATTTTATATAAAACAGATGGGTAGTTTACTTAGCATGATCCCTGTTGATCCTTACGAGGGTTGGCAGATGACCAACCGGTTGCCCTTTGGTGGAACCGTATCTTCATGAGAAGAACACATGGCACAAGACATATTTGAGATAAAACAAGAATTAGTATATTGGCTTAGAAATGCTGATATTATATCAACTTCAAATCGCGGAGTCACAACTAGCCAAGATACTGGAACTTTCTCTGCAGCAGCAACACATACTCTAACAACTAATCCAACTTTAATAAAAAACATACGAGATATCACTGTTGGTGGAACTCCTCTGGCCTTGTATACAGATTATACTCTTAACCGATCTACTGGCGTAATTACTTTTATAGCAGCCCAGACTGGTGCATACACAATCAATTATGATCAAGGTAACACGGATTCATTATTTACAGATTTCCCTCAAGATAATTTACCATTGAGCGCATTTCCAAGAGTGGCCATAGAAATCATTGATAAAATTATAAATGTTGAAGATCTAGGAGCAGTAACCACGCATCATGCTTATATGCTAACTATCGTTGCATATGCAAAAGGTAACGAAGCTGTTGATGATATGATTTCAGCGATAGAGGCTAGCATTAATGGCAATGGTAAAAACTTCATCCAAACTAAATTCATAGTATCTAAAGCTATGGGTCCAATGCTCAACTCTCCAAACAAGAGCAATAAAATATTACAACGTAATCTGGATTTCCAGACGAAATTCAACTACGAAACATCATAATCTTACAAGAAGGTGAGTAAAATATGTCAATAGATAACTACAAAGCAACCGATACTTATGTGGTATTTGCCGAAGATACTGCATGGGGAACACCGGGTAATCCGGCAGGCACAGACTTTATAGACAAAGTCACTGCAATAAGTACAACCGTAAAGAATAACCGAACCAGAGATAATGCTATTGGTGAGGGTCCTAACGCTAAAACAACAACTAACGGCGTAGTTGAGATTAGCGGAGTAATAACTTCTATGCTGACTAACGCAGCGTTTTTCCAATATTTGGTTAATGGTGTAGTCGTAGCTAATACTGGAGCGCAGGGAGATCCTAGCGACGTAAACGAAGCAAATGCTTTCGGATATGGCGCAGCAGATTGTCCATCTCTAACTATCGAATATGGTAATGATGGAACTGTAGATGATGTTATCACCCTAGACGGAGTCTTCTTCACAAATTGGAATCTTAGTGTTAAAATACCTGGACCAGTTGTTTGGACTGGAACATATAGAGCTAGGAACATAACGCGTACAGCTAGCGGAGCTTTGACATATACTCCGACAACCGAAGAACCACTTACCTTCGTAGACGCAGCAGTAACTTTCGGCTCAGATACTGTTGTTAGAGTAGCTAGTTTTGATGTAACTGGCGCAAACAATCATAAGATCGATCCAGAACTTGGTGGAAGATTAATTTCACAGCCAACTATGGGTACTCGAAGATATAATTGGACTATGGTTGTCAAGCATACTGCAGATACAACAGGTAGCAAGCTATCTGGTGTAGAACTTAGAGAGCTATTGTTTGGAGCTGCTGCTTCAGCGACTCCAGAGACTGGAGGTATACCAACTCCGTGTGGCGATATTACTTTGACTTTAACTGAGGGAGCTGTCGCTGGTGATGAAACCATAAAAGTACAATTTGATGATTGTTACATCGAAGAAATTGACCAACCAATTGAAATGAGTGATACTGGTGGATCAATATTCCTAACCGTTAGAGGATATGCACTATCTGGCTTAACTAACGGAGCAAATAAAACGATCGTAGAATATTACACATACGCATAAGTTCGTAGGTAGAGTCCTAGACTTACCTGTAAACCATGAGGTGAACGAATTGAAACAAATAAAAGTAGAAACAAGCGCCGGTGAGTTTCTGATAAAGAAACCCGGAGCTGGAATATATACAGATGCAATAGAGGCAGCACAAATGATTTGGGGAACTAACCCAATAACTGTCGTAAAGATCTTATTACCACAGTGTATCAAGCAACATCCGTTTGGTACAACACATCCATTAAAAGATCAGATACGATCTATGGAGCCAGAAGATTATACTAAACTCGCTGGTGCTTTGAGACAGCTTATTGACAGCGTTGAAGTGGAGAAAGATACAAAAAAGTCCGATGGGCAATCCAGCACGGACACTGCCCCGAGCAAAGAATCGGTAAACTCATCGAAAAAGCCAGATTCTCAAACTGCGGACTAGGAAGTTTAGACGTATACGACAAGACCGCTTTTGATGAAGTAGGTCTAATGATAATCGCGGCTGAGGAGCTTAATAATCGACGCGACGAACGCTTGCTAAAAGCGATTGCAAGCATATTCGGAGCAAAAATGCAGTAAGATGGTAGATGAAATAAAAGCAAGAATCTCATTCGACACCGGAGGTATCGATCAGATAGCTGGTGGCATCTCTAGTCCGGGAACTGACATTGCTGATGCAGGTAGAGGTATTACTGGTGAAGGTTCAGGTGGCGGAAAAGGCGTAGGTGGATTGTTAGGCAAAGCAGCACTTCCATTGTTAGCATTAGATCAGATCGGAAAAGGAATCAAGAAAATGACAAATATTCTTGAAGACGCTAGCCCACAGTTCAAAGCAACAGTTGATATTCTTAGAAAATCTTTCTTAATATTTATGAGGCCATTCGGTGATGCTCTCAGCGCATTTATCAGACCGATGGCAATATCACTTTTGCGCATGTCTATTGAGTGGCTTAAATGGACTCGAGAAAATAAAGATCTAATAAAAGGTATTGGTGATGGTTTGGCTATCGCTATTAAAGGAATTATACCTGGCGACAATTTAGCATCATTTTTGAAAGACGTAGTATTCGGAGATCTAAGTCTTGCTGAGTGGTTTACACAAACCGCTGCAGATAGATGGGGATGGACGTTAGATGTAGCTACGTGGCTTAAAAAGAAGTTTTCAAATGAATGGGATTTCAGTTGGGATATCGTAGCCGATTTCTTTAAACCAATGTTACTTGGTAAGTGGAACTTCGCATTCGATTTCGCTGGATGGCTTATTAATAAGATAGAAACTTTCTTTTTTGGAAACGAAACAGCACCAAGCTTTGTGCCCTTAGCTAGTGCTGGTGGCAGAGATATAACTGCTGTAGACATAGTCAATTCAACGAATGCTGCAGGTCGAGCATCACAAAGTGCTGTAGTAAATGTTAACGCTTTAGATGCAGGTAGCATAACTCCAAATGTTTTAGATAAGATTAGCAACGCCGTAGAAGGTGTATTTAGAAGGGGGTTTAGCGGCGTAAGCTCGCAAGGAACAGCATGACAGCACCAACTCTAGATGGCGTTGATATGGGTACAGTTATGATGATTAGAGATATACTATCTACTAATATCGTACAATTACCACTTCCAACTCAAGGAGCAGATTCAGCAGAAACCTTTGATCTTTTGGGAGTTACAGATAGTATAGAAGTGAGTGGTTTTTATATTGGAGCTACGGTTGCGGCCGTAAAGTCACAAATTGATGCGCTAAAAGCTCTTGCAGATAAAGTTCAGGAATCTGTAAACTTTGTATCTGATCAGACTGGAACTAAGTCTGTTAAGATTGGAGAAGTAAGTGTTACGTGGGATAACTTAACGTCCTTCAGAGCAGATTATGTAGTCAGGTTATTAATCGGAGTCTAAAATGTCAACAACAATGCTAACAAAAGTAACAATAAACAGCATAGATGTAACTGCAAATCTTTTGACATGGGCCACAAAAGAGAAGTTCAATCAAGAGATAACCACTTGCGAAATTAATCTATCTAAGAATGTTTTTGATCTTGTATCTGATTTAGGTATTGGGCAGTCAATTCTAATTCAACGAGGGGAAACTACTTCTACAGATACAACAATATTTGACGGAATTATTGATGTAGTTGAAAAGAATGGCGCAGTTATAAAAGTTAAAGGAAAGGATCAGCTAGTTACTTTACTACGAACTCAAGTTAACAAAACATATGATATCAACATTAGTTCTCAAGCAGGTGTCGGAAGCGCAATCGCACAAGATTTAATCGAAACCGAGGGTGGAATGACTGCAACAGTAGTTACTACGCCATCCGGACTTACAATTAAGAAATTCATATTAAACAATACCAGTATACTAGAGTCTTTACAAAAGCTTGCTACAGTATATGATTATATAGTATTTTATGATTCTGCAGATGGAACAGTACACTTTGAACCAAAAGGTCTTTTAGAAAGCTCAACAACATTGCTAGTTGGTGATAATGTTACTAATCTTCCGGAATGGATCACAGATGATAGTCAGACAATCAATAAGTTAAAAGTTCTTGGGGCCGAACAGATAATCGAAACTGTAGAAACCTTTGATGGAACTGGTCTAGCTAATCAACAGAATGTATTGACTAACAAACCAATCGGTGTTAAAGCCGTTGTTGATGGATCTGAAAAAAGAGCAGGTATTGCTAGCGTAACTACTGGAACATATGATTATGAAATCGATAAAGAAAATAAATTCATAGATTGGAATCAGGTGTTTGCACCCTCATCTGATACTGGAAATATCGTCATAACTTCTACTTTTGCGAAACCGATACCAATTATCATAACTAATGATGAGAGCATCGCGCTATATGGATTACATGAAGGTTCAAGACATTTTAGTAATATTCAAACTGCGGACGATGCGGAGTCTGCAGGTGATGGATTTTTAATAAAATTTGGAACGCCATTTATCAGCACAAAATTAGACGTAGTTGATGTCTTTGATTTCGATGTTGGAAATAGAGTTAGAGTTATAGATACTCAACAGAACGAAGATCGCTGGATAATCATTAATGAAGTAGTTCGTAAATATCCATATAAATCTGATACGCTGTTAGTCGGAGATAAAGAATGGCGTTTGGCTGATTGGGGACAGATGACTATGGAACGTATCAAGCGTCTCGAGGAGCTAACTGCGCAGAATGAAGATCTTGTTATTGAAGTAAAGAACTTTCCTAAAGCATTGATTGTTGCTAGGAAATATCTGCAAGCACTATCTAAAGATGTTTCGGGGGATTCTATGATTTATCTAAATCCTACACTCGGTATATGGAATGATAAAAAATGGGGAGATGGTGCAGGGATACCTGAAGTTGTAGTTAGAACTATTTGGCAGAACCAAAAGGTTATCGAACCGTTTGTTAATACTGAGTTCAAAGATACAGTCAATACAACAGCTACATGGTCTGGTACAGGTAGCGCGACGTTTACTAATGGTGAGATCGCGCAGAGTGAGATCATTTATGATAATGCAGTCAATCTAACTAGCGCACTTCTGACCGCAGATAATACAACTAATATGACTTTTGAGCTACAAGTTGATGGAATAAATTGGGAGACAGTTACAAGCGGAGTAGCACTTACTTTCGCAAATGTTGGCCAAGAACTTAAGTTCAGAGTTACAGCAAGTGGCAATGCCACACTTAATAATCTTACAATAGAGGTGATTGAATAAAATGTCAGGCGGAGTAATAACAAACGATGGAGTGAAAGTTATTATGGATAATGCTTTCATATCAAGTCCAACATATACTAAATTTGATCGTATCAAGATTGGTATTGGCACGACTGCAGCTGCAATATCAGATACTGATCTAGAAGAGTCGGTACCAATATCTGGTCAGGAAACTGTTGATGATTGTGAAGCAATAACTGGATGGAATCATGCAGATGCTGGTGAGCAAACAGTTTTAGATAATTCAACATTCAAAGAAGGATCTGGCGCATTAAGATTGCCAAAAGATAACTCTTCTGTTGACGCAAATTGGTCTAAATCAACTACAAGCTTAGTTGGAACAAGCAAGGAATTAGGATTATGGCTTTACATTAAAGACGCAACAGCCTTAGCTAAATTAACAACAAGCGACTGTGTAGTAATTAGATTTGGATCAGATTCAAGTAATTATTATGAATGGACTAAAGACGCTTCAGACTTCGCAGTCTTATGGAACTGGATAGGAAATCTATCAATTGCAAGTCCAGATTCAACAACCGGAAGTCCAGTAATCGGTTCTTTAGATTACTCATACATTGCCTTAGAAACAAATAATGCAACAGATACTTTTGTAGACGATGATATAATTATGGATTTCTGGCAACTAATTGAAGCAGGAGATTATACAAAATCGTTTGATGCAGAACCAACCATAGACGAAACAAATAAAATTGTTAAGATTAGATCTCGAATTAATTCAAATGAGGGCAACGGCTTTCAAATTACAGAGTATGGTGCGTTTAATGGAGATTCTTCGGCAAATATCTTAGGTCGTGATGTATTTACGGCATTCACTAAGTCTGCTACTGAAGAGCTAGTATTCCAAGAAACGATAACTTTCAATAATAATCCATAATGAAATTTATATATAACGGAGGATATAAGATAAGATGACAATAAAAAATGGCGAGTTTGCAAATGCGGATGAAGTAATGAATGCTTTTGGAATATTTTTTAAGAATTTTGCTCAGCTAAATTGGAACGAAGCATATGACCAAGGTGGGGATATAACTAGTTGGAACGCGAAGCTAAATGCTGACGGAGTTCCGCAATTCAAGAATTTAGTCACTGATACTTTTCAAACAGAAAGCGCAACATCCGACGGATTTCAATATAACTCAGCAAACGACTACTACGAAACTGTTGATGTGAGTGTAGCGACTGTTGGATCTGAATATGTAATTATTGAAGCTGACGATGCTAATGTTTCTTGGAGCAATAACGACTGTGTTCTAGAGAAAATGGGAACTGGAAAATGGTTGCTTTATTGTGATACTGGAACAACTGCCGTCAAGCGCGCACAGATAATTAAATCATTGTTCTTTGGAACAGATGGATCAGATCAATTAGTTTTAGATTTTGCAAATGTTACTGCCATGAAAACCTCACACGCTAACGATGTTGGCAAGAGAGCGCACTACGCTCAAATGTCTTATGGATGGCTTGCAACTGGTGGAGATACAGGCATAGAGTTTGCAAGATATACTGGAACTTTTGCAGATACTTCAACAAATACAGACTGTTCAAGTTGGTCAAACTTCTTCTCAAATTTTAATATCGGAGCACCAAAACAAATTGCTGCATGGGAATTACCTGAAGGAACAGATATTCATACGTTAACAACTGGAACAGGTCAAAGCACTGCAACATCTGATGAAATAGGAACAGATACCAGTGCAGATGAAACGGATAATCCAGCTGATTGTGAATTACAAATTGAAGGTAGACGTTTTGCATCTGGTTGGTATGGTGCAGATTCGTGGTTAATTGTTTTATGTGCGGGAGATATATCTTGGGCATATACTGAAGACTCAGCATCCGTTAAAACTGCAAGTTCAAATATAGATTTCTTTTCAGATAATTCTATTCCAGACTTTACAGCAGCAAGTAGTTTAGCAACTGAGTTCGGAACTGCAACTTTGATAATAAAAGACACTGCTTCAGCTACAGTAACAAATAGTATATCTACATGGAATGCAACTATTGATGCAGGTGACGTACTGGTAGTTTCAATTTCATATGATGGTGGAGCAAACTACACCGTTGTTACGGATCCGACAATCGCGAGAGCAACTCCGACAGGAACAGGTCTTTGGCTTAAGTTCACACTTACGCGAAACGATCTAACCAAAACAAATTTAATTACGGAGGCGGCTACGAGCTATAATTGGTATTAAGATGTCAATGCAAAATAAGACCTTAAATTTACATGAGCGTATAGAAAATTTAGAAAACCAGTTAGAAGCATTAATTAAAACTCTTTCAAAAACAAATTCAGATAAGGTAAAAGCCAAGCAGAAAACATTGAAGGTTAAACAAGATTGGAGTTCGGTCTAATGATTGATATAATTAAGGGGTTTATATGCGGTTCAGAAATCGCAGAAATTGATCAACTTAATAAAAACAATAAAGACCTGCGCGACATATTAACCAAAAAAAACACTACAAGTGCTGAAGAAAACTACTGGAATCTCAAGTGGCCAAAAACCATAATCCGATACAAATCTCAAGGTAAGGTTTACAGAGACGTCCGAACCCTCATAAATTACCCATCATATTTAGCCGATGAGATCGTCAAAACTAAAAGATTGAAGAAAGATACTGAGGATAAAACTATCTTAGCGATACTTAAATGGATCGTAACCAACTATCACTACAGATTTGATATAAATAACCCTGTCTTTGGCGGTAAATTTGCTGAGTTCTGGATGGACTCTGATATTGCCATACAAATGAAGTATCGAGATTGCGAGGATAATGCCATTTTACTAAAGGCGCTTTCTCTTGCTGCTGGAGTACCTGACTACAAAGTTC
>Ga0233437_1002347_pt1 | contig 29047 bp, 20 predicted proteins | sample SI_122_August201_FD_182714 | JGI IMG/M metagenome (GOLD analysis project Ga0233437, IMG submission 182714) | Seawater microbial communities from Saanich Inlet, British Columbia, Canada - SI_122_August2016_200_MG | ecosystem: Environmental > Aquatic > Marine > Inlet | place: Canada: British... | reverse complement strand
ATGTGTTTCATTTTTTGCCTTCCCGGTAAGTATCAGTTTATTTTAAAGTTTTGTTTTTATATATGAAATGTTTTTTGTTACTTTGTTGGTAATTTATTTTTAACAGGAGTTACGTTTGGTTTTATTGAAATGAAAAACAAAGAAAAAATGAAAGTTTTTAATAAAAACATATAGAAATAAGTAAAATGATAAAGAGAAAATAATGGCCACAGAAGAAATAAGCACAATTAACGCTCTATAGCATCCCAAATCGTGAGGATATACGCAGTAGGGGTGTGGTTATTTCGGAGTTGGCACCAATTTTAAGCATAGTCTTCAACCAATTTGTAGTAATACGAAAACAAAAAATTAATAATAAGGAGTAGCCGAAAATCCTTTAAAGAGTAGGTAAAATTAAATTTAATCAAAATGAAAAAAGTAATGATTTCTTTAACTGCATTATTAATTGCACTTTTTTTAACTGGGAATTTGTATTCTCAGAGTAATTTTTCTTTACATGTAGGACCATCATTTCCACTCTCTGATTTCGGTGATGACGATATGGATGATGATGATACTGGTGGGGCAGGTGTGGGTATAAGTCTTGGGGGTAAGTATACATATAAACTTAATGATAATGGATTAGGATTGTATCTTGGGGCTGATTTTAATTATAATGGATTAAAAAGTAGTGTTAAAGATGATATTGAAGATGAATTTGATGATATGGGAGTTGATGTTGATATTACATATATTAAATACGTCAATATTCCTATTACCGCTGGTCTAAACTATACATTTAAAGCAAATGATCAAGTTTCTCTTTTTGGTGATTTAGGAATAGGTGCGGATTTTTTTAAGGTAACCAACATGACATTCGAAGCAAATAATGAGGAAATGGAGGTTAATTATAAATTATCAACTCAACTTGCTTACAAAATTGGTGGCGGTTTGATGATTAAAGATAAATATATCATTGGTATACATTATAATGGATTAGGAGAGCATGATTTAAAAGGTGAGATGAAATATGATGGTGATACTGAAGATTTAGATGATTCTAAATTAAAAGTGAGTTTACTTACTTTTACATTTGGGATTAAATTCTAAGAAAAACTAGTGCTAGCAGGTAGTATAAAAAATTGCCGGAATAGTAGGTTATTCAAGGGTTGTAGCCCACTTCAACTTTCTTTTAACTTGATAGGAAATCGCCCGCAATCGACAACTTTTCATACCACCAAATCGTTACCTGCAAGGCTGAAAAAAGAAAACAGAATACGAAAATGAAAAATAAACAGATGAAAATATTTTTTTTTATTACACTAACATTACTGTGTTTGAGTTTAAAACAGGTTATGGGTCAAGAATCTATTAATGAAGCCGATAATCTGTTTTATAGTCAGCATTTAAATGAAGCATTAGAATCCTATAAGAAGATATATAAAAATAACAAAGCAAATGATGAAGACAGAGTTTTAGCTGGTAGAAAACTTGCATATATTTCATGGCATTTTAATAATGATTTAGTTAAAGCAAGAGAGTTTTTAAGAAATTCACTCGAATATAAAAAATATGAAGTTTATTTATTTGGAGATTTAATTTTGTATGAAACTGAAGCAAATAATTTTACAGAAGCGAAAGAACTTTGTAGACAAGCATTATTAAAGATTAAATCTGTAGATAAAGCTCATTTAATTAACATTGCTTATTCAAATTTAGTTTTAATTGAAGCAATTGATAAAATAAAAAACAAGCAATCAATTGATACCTTATTGCTAAATGATGCATTGAATAAAATTGAAATAGCAAATAAGTTAGAACCAGGTATTCTTAAACCTGCTAAAATTCAATTAGGTTTAGCACTACTCTCTAAAGACGGAAGAAAAGCAATGAATGCATGGAATTTATATTTCAATATTTCAGCAGAACAAAAAGCATCAGGGTTATTGGCTAAACCACAAAAAGAATTATCTCGAATCTTATTAAATTGGAATAAAACCTCTTTATGCAAAGAAAACAGGGAAAAACTCATTTTAAACCTTGCTGCTTCAAGATTTTATGAATTTGCTTATGTTATGAATATATATTTGTCGAATAATTCAAGAACTGAGAATACTACAATTGACGATATTACAAGTTATTATAAATTTTGTGAGCAAATAGAAAATCGGATGTATAAGTATTATAAAGATATAGCATTAACAAATGAAAATAATATTAAGAAAGTTAAGAAAGACATAAAAACAATTCAAAAACAATTATTGAGTGTTCTCCATTGGGAAGATAAAAAACCTAATTATTCAACTAAAAAATTTTATGAAGAGTTATATAGCAGATTTGGGACAAAAATATATGCAAGTAATTTTAATGGTAACTATTTTTTTATTGGTGGTCATACAATTATTGATAGAACCAGAACAGTTGAACAATTTAATCATAAAGCTGAAATACAATTTGTTGTTTTAGATTTGAGGTTTTCAAATAATTATTGGGGGTGGTTTACTAGCTATTATGGATTTGCCGGCTATGCGAATGATGTAATTATTGCCAGATACAGAGAACCTGCTTCGTCAAATCCATTATACTATTGGAATAAGTTAAATAACAAGGAATTACTTTCAAAATGGAAAGATGATATTATTATGCTGACAGCACTAGATGATTCTCTATCTTTAATTGATCCAAATGCAAGTTTTAAAGGAATTTATGAGCGAATACGTTTAAATATTTATTCTCAAATATTAGATTCATTAAAAGCCATTGGTTTTCATAATGATAAATTAAGAAAACAGTTTATCACAGTTTTTAATAACATTGAGTACGATCATAACATAAATCACGAAGGCAGGCATGCGATAGATTTTAATACTTTATCAAAATTAAAATTAATGAATGATGCTGAACTTGAATTCAGAGCAACATTATCACAAATTTATTTTTCGAAATACCCTCTACTTGATATAAGATTTGAAGTAAACAATACGCCACATGGCCTGGCTAATAAAAAATTGCTTGGACTTATCGTAAATTGGATGGAACAAAATAAAGAAAAAATTAACGATTTTGATAAAACCAGACCAACACTTCCACAATTAGATTTGCTTACAAATAAACAGTTAAAAGAAATATTAGAATCATTAGAACCTTTTTTGAATCAATAATATGTATGAGCCATAACACAACCAAAAATCACAAAAGAGCTTATACGTCTGCCACTGATTATTTGCCTACCTGAAAAAACAAAATCAGAGTAGTGTTAACTTGAAAATGAAGTAATTATAAACGAAATGAATATAGCCCAGCAGGTAACATATTAGGATTTAAGGCTCAGTTGGCAAACAAAAAAAACAGGTGTAATGGACAAAAAGGAGGCTAATTCTGAGGACTTATGTTCATGTGGACAAAAAGCAAGAAGAAAGCTTGAGTCTTCTTGCTTTTACTATTTCCACCGGAAAAAGAAAATGCCACAAGTTCTAAATCTTTCCCGAAATAAATTCGGGACAGGCAGTACACCGCGGTTCTCTAAATAATGGGAAACAGCGGATGTTCTGTAATTGGGAGAAACCTTTTGATATAAACTAATAAGAGAATTGTTTTTAATCAGGGGCTTAGCACCTACAACGGCTCCTTTTTAATTTAATAATAAAGTCATTATTAATCCTTCTTTTCTTCTTCTCGCTACTACTACTTCGGTTCCATCTTCCATAATTACTGATCTGCCTTCGCCTTTAACGTATTTTTTTTTCATCTCTAATTATTAAAGGTGACTTATATTCACAAGACAAAGAATATTCGATTAATAAGAGTTTTGATCTATTGAGAGTTATGTGTTTCATTTTTTGCCTTCCGGGTAAGTATCAGTTTATTTTAAAGTTTTGTTTTTATATATGAAATGTTTTTTATTACTTTGTTGGTAATTTATTTTTAACAGGAGTTACGTTTGGTTTTATTGAAGTGAAAAACAAAGAAAAAATGAAAGTTTTTAATAAAAATATATAGAAATAATAAAGAGAAAATAATGGCCACAAAAGAAATAAACACTATTAACGCTCTATAGCATCCCAAATCGGGCGGATAATGCGTGGATGAGGCGTTATTATTTCGGAGTTACCAAAAACATTCTATTAAAATTATTCAAACCATAAATAATCTTTTAGTGGCATTCTGGAAAAATATAAATTTGAACAAAATAATTAATAAATAACATATAATATTATGAAAACATTTCTCTTAATTCTTATTTCAATAATCATTTCTCTGCATAATGGATTTGCGCAGGATTACGCATTGTCATTTGATGGCAATAACGATTATGTATCCATGGGCAATGTTAATGATTTCGATATTGAGCCGGGCGAAAGTTTTACTTTTTGTGCCTGGTTCAAGCTAAATGCACTACCAAACTATCAACGGATATTGTGCAAAAGAAATGGCGGCAATCCCGGCTATGAAATCTGGCTTAATAATGAAGGTAAACTTGCTGTTAATATCAGGACTACAGGTATGGAAGATATGTCATACTGGTCGAATAGTTATGCTGATGATAATAACTGGCATTTTGTAGGGTTTGTAATTAATACAGTAGATAAAACTTCAGCCATTTACTTCGATGGTTTTTTATCTGCTGAAAATAACGGAGAGGCACTTGCACAGGGTGTAAGTAATGATGTCAATTTTGTGTTGGGTGCACGATCAATACTCGACTATTACTTAAATGGAGTTTTGGATGAAGTTAGTGTTTGGAAAACAGCCCTTTCCGAAACGGAAATCCAGGAAGTCATGAATGGAGATCTGATCGGTAATGAACCTGGGCTGAAAGGATACTGGCGATTTGACGATCAGGCTGCTGTCGCTTCAGATTATTCAATCAACGGTTATGATGGAACAATCTATGGTGCTCAGTATGTATTGAATGATAACCTGTACTTTACCGACATGGTTTACCAGTCTTCGGGATGTGATCAGAATGATATGCTTTTTCCAGCCGGTAGGGCCAACATTGATGAAGCATTATTAAGATTAAAAATTCATACACAAGGATCAACCAATCCCTTTAATCTAACCTCCATTACTATTAATCTCAACGGCACATCAGACATGGATGATATTGATTCGGTCAGGCTTATTTATACCCGACTAAGTCAGGATTTAAATTCTGCTTATAAGGTAAGATACCCGGCGGTTGTCCCTAATACTGGCGACATTACATTTAATATTTCGCAAACTTTGTTTCACGGCAGTAACTATTTTTGGGTTGTTTGTGATGTTAATTCTGAAGCTACAGAACGCAACCTGATTGATGCAGAATGCTTGGAGTTTACTATTGATGGTAACCAGTCAGGGACCTATGTTCCTGACAATTCATCACCTGACGGTGAGAAATCAATAATTTTGGCTCACAAATCCTTATTTATAAGTGGCACCGAAGGTATACACACATTCAGGATTCCAGCTATTGTTACAACCAATGAAGGCACCCTTATTGCAGCCACCGATGCCAGAGTAGACAATGGAGCCGATCTGGGATGGACCGGAAACATAGACATTGTTTATAAACGAAGTTCGGATAATGGTATAACTTGGTCGGAAATGATGACAGCAGCAGATTTCCCAGGTGTTGAAGGAGCTTCTGATTGTTCGATGATTTACGATAAAGAAACCGATGAAATTATTATGTTTTATAATTATGCCGATGAAACCGATGAATTTCAATGGCCTTATATGATTAAATCGGCAGATGATGGTTTAAGCTGGAGTGCTTTTACCAATTTAAATGAGGATATTTATGATCCAAGCTGGACCTGGGCATTTGTTACTTCGGGAAGGGGCATTCAAAAATCAGACGGTTCATTGCGTCATGTCATTAATGTGATGGACGGGAATACACCCGGGGCCTTGATTTTTGGAAGTGATGATCATGGCGAATCCTGGTATTCGGTGATGAACCCAATTTCTCCATTGGCCAATGAATCAAAACTCGTACAACTAGATGATGGTTCATTAATGATCAATTGCCGCCAAGAAAACTCTAACAAAAGGATGATTGGACAAACCAATGATGATGGTAACACCTGGTATAATATCCATTACGATAACACTCTAATTGAACCCAAGTGTAACGCAAGTATTCTTCGTTACACATCTGTATTAAATGGTTATACTAAAAGCAGAATATTATTTTCAAATCCTGCCTCCACCTCTGCAAGGGTAAACATGAAAGTTAGACTAAGTTATGACGAAGGGGAAACCTGGACAGAAGGCAAAGTGATCAATCCGGGAAGTTCTGCATATTCAAGTCTAACAGTACTGGGCGATCGTACCATCGGATTACTTTATGAAGCAGAAGGATATAAAGAAATTCGATTTGCACGATTTTCACTTGATTGGTTAACAGATGGTGCGGATACACTTCATATCCCTGTGAATATTAACGAGATAACATCAAATAATAATATTGAAATATATCCAAATCCAGCAAAGGAATTTATAACCATCATTATTAATTTTGATATGGAAAAAGATATTGCTATTGAAATAATTGATCTTATGGGAAAACCAGTAATTAAACGAGAAATATATAGGACAAGGACAGAATTAATAATAATCCCAACGGATAGTTTATCTCATGGAGCTTACACTGTATTAATTAAAACAGATGCTAAAATTTATTCAGAGAAAGTTTTAATTATAAATTAATTATAAATGAGTTTAGTAATACTTTAGCAGTTCATGAAAATACTTTTGGTAACAGCAAATATAGGTAAGCTTGGTAAAGTACAAAATTTTGAAGTGATTACAACAAAATAAACATTTCAGCAGATTGGCGAGGGGGTGGCTTAGAAATCCCAGCCTACCCATATTAAAGCCGTTAGAAAACATTATGAAAAGCACAAGCCAAATAAAATTTTATTTTACAATAGCATTCGTTTTTATTTTGACCATTAGTTCAACAAGGGTTTATTCTTGTACAGTGTCTAAAATAACAATGTATGGTAAAACTATGGTTGGTAATAATGAGGATTACTTGAATCCAAATACAAGAATTTGGTTTGTACCTGGCGAAACAGTAGATATAACAAAATTTGAAGAATATAAGAAACTATATACAAGTACTTGGCTTAGACAAGAAAATAAAGCAACTTATGGTGCTGTTTATTTTGGGCAAAATAATATGGTTCCGGAAGGAGGAATTAATGAAGCAGGCTTGGCTTTTGATTTTCTTGGTACTAAATATAAAAAAGTGAGAAACTTTAAAGGAAAAAAAGAATTTCCATCAGATTTTGAAAAGTATATTTTAGGAACCTGCTCATCTGTTGAAGAAGTAAAATCTATTTTAATACAATATGACCTTAGATTTTTAGAAACATCTATAGGTTTTTTTGTGGATAAAACAGGTAAATATTTAATTATTGAAGGTGATTCTTTAATAATAGGAAATGACCCTTATTATATTCAATCTAATTTTTATCCATCTTGCACACAGAACCTTGACGATGTAGATATTCCATATTATCAAAAAGGAAGAAAGTTGTTGAATAGTAAGCAAGATATAAGTTTAGAATTCTGCACATCGCTTATGGACACTATGCATCAGGATTGGGGTTTTTGGGGAACTCTTTATACAACAATATACGATCTTGATGAAGGAATTATCTATTTATATTTTAATCATAATTATAAAACTTTTGTAAAATTCAATATTGCTAATGAATTAAAAAAAGGAAAACGCATACTTAGTATTCCAGAATTGTTTCCTGAAAACATTGAAGGTCACAAGTTGCTTAAAGAGTATAATTCAACTATTAGTTCTATCAAACTTCTTGACATTGATTCATTGAAATACGACTCTGTCAAATTTACTCAACTGATTGATGAACTTTACACAAAAAATAATAATTTCAGATTTGAGGATTTAATTAATACAATTGGACATAATTGGCTTTATAATCGACAGAATATCAATTATGCACTTCAAGTGTTTAAGTTAAATGTTAATTATTGTCCTAATTCGTATAATGCTTATAGTAGTTATGCAGAAGCGTTTATGCTAAATAACGATACTACCAATGCTATTAAATATTACGTTAAAACAATTGATCTTAATCCTGATTTTAACAGTGCAATACAGAATCTTAAAAAATTAGGTTACAATTTCGAGCAGGAAGAAACGGAGGTCAAGAAACAAGATTTAAAGCAAATAGAATTATTAATTGGATTGATATTAATAGTTGTTGCATTTATAATATTAAAGATTTATCGCCATAAAAACCACACTAAATAGAATGGAAAAATGAAACTGAAAAAAAATAGACGTTTTCTAACAAAAAATAAATAGCATTAAAACGACCGTTTATTAAGACCGTTGGCGTGCATTCCCCACATCAGAGTAACCGATTAATTTCTGATGCTAACGACAAAGTGGAGTTAGAAAAAGTAGAGAAAATATGATAATTTTGAGAAAATATAAATTGCTAAAAATCAACAACAAAATTTGACGTTAGTCACAATTAGAAAAACGATAGAGCAAACAAGACATTGACAATGAAATACTTTGAAAACATAAATGATGTAAACGAATATTTTAAAATCGAATCGAAGCATCCATTAATTGATATTCGAAGGTATTCGGATATCATTCCCTTGATTCCCAATAAAATTGAACCCATAATATTTGATTTCTATAAAATATCGTTTGTGAAAAATTTTAATGGATATTTGGAATATGGAAAAACAAAATTCAGCGGAATAAACGGAGTTTTGTATTTCGTTGAACCGGGCCAAAAATACTCTTGCACATCTACACGACAATGGGAAGGCTATCAAATATTAATACACCCGGATATTTATAAAAAATATTTATCAGAGAAGAATATTAATACATATTCATTATTTTCATATGATGTAAATGAATCTTTACTATTAACCGAAGAAGAAGAAAATTCCGTAAGTTTGTTAATGAATCAAGCTTGGAATGAAATGAATAATATAAAAGATGATTTCTCGATTCCTATTATTTTATCATACATCAGTGCATTACTAAACACTTCAGAACGGTTTTATTCTCGCCAATTTACTACTCGCAAAATAATGTGCAATCAACTTGCTAGCGATTTCTTCAAACTTCTGAAATCATATTATAAAAAAACAAGTGAATATTCAAACAAACAGCAACCTTCTGTATTGTTTTTCTCTGAAAAATTGAATGTTACACCTAACTACCTTAGCGATACAATAAGACATCATTCAGGTAAATCGGCATTAAATATTATTCATGACTACATTATCGAAGAGGCAAAGATCTTACTTATAACTTCAAGCCAAACAATATCAGAAATCTCGTATATTCTTGGGTTTGAATATCCGAACTATTTTTCTCGTCTTTTTAAAAAGAAAACAACTCTTTCGCCTTCCGATTTCCGAAAATCTGTAAAAAGTATCTAATCTCCCTTGATTTGTTTCCGTTTTGTACTAATTATCAGTTGTACTTTTGCATTGTCAATTATGGCAAACAATTTTAAAACTTTAAAGAATGGAAAATAAAATTTTAGTAACAGGAGCAACGGGTAATATTGGCTCAGAGATTATTAAATTATTAAAAACTAAAGATGTAGATTTCGTTGCCGGTACAACAAATGGTGAAGCAATAGCCGGCGTTAAAACCGTAAAAGCAAATTTTGCGGATAACGACAGTTTGAAAAGTGCAATGCAAAACATTACAACTCTTTTTTTGTTATTGCCAAGTCATCCGGAAGCAGCTATATGGGGGGAGAATGTAATTAAACTTGCCGAAGAAAGCGGAGTTAAGCATATTGTTCGTTCGAGCGGTTCTTTTGCAGATGCAAATTCAGATTTATTAATCGAAAAGCTACTAGGAACAACAGACAAGTATCTTAAAGAAAGTGGTATGAATTTTACAATTACAGCACCATCATCTTTTATGCAGAATTTTAGCACTACTATAGCTTCCGATTACAAATCAGGAGCAATATATCAAGCCGCAGGCGACGCAAAAATCAGTTGGACAGATGTAAGAGATATTGCAGCCGTGAATGTTGAAGTATTATTAAATCCGGAAAAATACTTGAATCAAACATTAACAATAACAGGCAGCGAAAGCCTTAATTACAAAGAGGCGATTAACCAAATGAATGAAGTTCTTGGGAAAGAAACAAAATATGTTGCAATTCCTAATGAAGCAGCTGGCAAGGCTATGTCAGATATGCATTTTCCGCAGTTTGTTATTGATTTACTGATAAGCTTGAATGATAGTATCAAGCAAGGTCATTTTGTAGAAACTACCGATACAGTTGAAAAAGTTTTGGGAAGAAAACCTATTGCATTTAAACAATTTGTAACTGATAATAAAAATATTTGGTTATAAAGTTAAGATTGAGACTGAATCATTAATTTGCTTGTGGATTAATTGAATCTGCAAGCAAATTTCGAAAATTAAATGATGAGTCCACTCCGAAAAGCAAAAGAAATGATAATGCCAGTAAGACACCAAGTCACTAAGAATCACAAAGAGCTTATTTCTAATACATTATTTTTATTGAAACTTTGTGTCTTCGTGCCTTTTCACATTGTGAGCCGTATGGTGTGGCTAAAAATGGCTTTTCGGATTGGACTCAATGATAAAGAAAGAAAATGAAACAAAATACAGATTTCAAAACAACAGAAGCGATGATAATAGAAAAAGGATATTCTCAATTATCAGGTAAAGAGCTAAAAGAAAGAATAAGCGAAAAAACAATAAGTGGTGATTATTACAACGGACGAAAATATATCATATTTATTGATAAAGACGGAAATATGGAAGGAGAAAACGACCTTGGTTCACATAGATTTGGTAAATGTTTTATTGATACGAATAATAATACTATCACTACAAAATGGGAAAGCGGATGGGAAAACTGGACAGGTCGTGCTTATGATGTAGATGGTGAAATTAAATTATATGATACTACAACTTTAAAATGGAGAACTACATTTAAAACATTTGAAGAAGGAAAAAAAACATTAAGAGTAAAAAATTAATTAAAATGAAACTACCGAATAAATATAGACCATTCATCTTTACATTGATTATGTCACTTAGTTTAGGATTATTTATATCCTTAATATTTGTAATAATGTTAACCGGTTTGGAAGATGGCTTTTTCCTGCGTTGGACAAAATCTTTTGATATAAACTAATAAAAGAATTGTGTTTAATCAGGGGCTTAGCTCCAACAACGGCTCCTTTTTAATTTAATAATAAAGTCATTAATCCTTCTTTTCTTCTTCTCGCTACCATTACTTCGGTTCCATCTTCCATAATTACTGATCCGCCTTCGCATTTAATATATTTTTTTTTACATCTCTAATTACTAAAGGTGACTTATATTCACAAGACAAAGAAGATTCGATTAATAAGAGTATTGATCTATTGAGAGTTATGTGTTTCATTTTTTGCCTTCCCGGTAAGTATCAGTTTATTTTAAAGTTTTGTTTTTATATATGAAATGTTTTTTGTTACTTTGTTGGTAATTTATTTTTAACAGGAGTTACGTTTGGTTTTATTGGAGTGAAAGCATGAATGAGAAACAGAAAAAATAATGAGAACCTAAACATGGCCAACAACATTAAAATGAAAACTATAAAACGTCTGATTTTTGTTCTATTCATGCTTTCTACGCTTGCGAGCCAGGCTCAAAAACCAAACCTCGACTCCCTTTTTCGCGTGTGGAACGACAAAACCGCACTTGATACCAACCGCCTAAAAGCGATACACAAAATTGCCAGGGAAGGTTATTTGAATTTCAAACCGGATTCTGCCTTTTATTATGCTCAATTGCATTATGACTTTGCCAAAACCAAAGGATTGAAAAAGCAGATGGCCGATGCCCTCATCATACAAGGTTATTCATATCAGATCCGAAGCGATTATCCAAAAGCACTGGATTATTTTCAAAGAAGCTTAAAGATTTATGAGGAAATCTCCGATAAAAAAGCAATAGCCAACAGCTTGGTCAATATCGGACAGATTTACATAAGCCAGGACGAATATTCCATAGCTATGGATTATTTCCAGAGAAGTCTTGCTAAATACGAGGAAATCTCCGATAAAAAGGGAGTTGTTACGACACTGACGAATATCGGATATATATACGATAATCAAGGTTACATTTCCAAGGCCCTGAGCTATTTCCGTCGAGGCATAAAGGTTTATGAAGAAATATCTGATGAAGAAGGAATAGCCGGTGTCCTGGGCGATATCGGATATATATATATGCGAGATGGCAACTATTCCAAAGCCCTTGAATATTTCCACCGAAGCTTAAAATTATACGAAGAGTCCAACTCTAAATATTTTATGAGTTCGATCCTGATCGGTATCGGTAGTGTTTATATGGACCAGGAAAACTATCTAAAAGCCCTGGAATATTTCCAGCAAAGCCTTAAAATAAAAGAAGAACTAGATGATAAACATGGTATTGGCAGGGTCTTGATCCTAATTGGATGTGCTTTGGTTGAAGGAGACTATTCCAAGGCACTGGACACTTTCCAGAAGGGGTTGAAAATCTGTGAGGAAATCTCAGATAAAAATGGAATAGCACAAATTTTAGATTATACGGGACATGTCTACTATTATCAAGGCGACTATCCCAAAAGTCTTGATTATATTAAGCGAAGTTTAAAGGTTTACGAGGAAATTCCTGATAATGACGGAATACTAAAATGCTTAGAGGAAATCGGAGTACTTTACGAAGAACACGGGAATCCAAGGGAGTCGACACGGTATTACGAAAAAGCTTTGCTATTAGCAGAAGAAATCGGTACAATATACTACCAACAATCAGCCTGTGAATACCTGTATGATGCATACAAAAGTATGGGAAATGACAACAAAGCGTTGGAGTACCTTGAGAAAATGCTTATGCTCACAGACAGCCTGAATAAAGAAAAATTAACAGAAAAACTTCAGAAAATGGAGTTTGCCAAAAAAGCTATAGCGGATAGCTTGATACAGGTGGCAAAAGAACAGGAGGTGCAGCATACCCATGAAATTGAAGTGCGAAAGAAAAACAGAACAAAAAACTTTGCTTTCGGTATAGGGTTGTTGGTTTTGATAGTGGCTATCGCCCTATTCAGTCGTTTGCGTTACACACGTAAGGCAAAAGTCATTATAGAAAAAGAAAAAGACCGTTCGGATAATCTCTTGTTAAACATCCTTCCAGCCGAGATCGCTGCGGAGTTAAAAGAAAAGGGTGAAGCTGCCGCCCGTGATTTTGATACGGTCTCTGTATTATTCACCGATTTCGTGGAATTTACCCAAATATCGGAAAAACTCAGTGCTACCGAATTGGTGGCTGAGATCAATTATTGTTTCAAAGGATTTGATGGTATCTGTGAGAAATACGGAATAGAAAAAATCAAGACCATCGGAGATGCATACATGGCGGCCGGAGGCTTGCCCGTTACCAAAGACGACTCTACCAAAAACACCGTCCTTGCCGCTTTGGAAATGGCAGATTTTATTGTCAGAAGAAAAATAGAAAGAGAAACCTCCAGGCAAATCCCTTTTGAAATGCGACTTGGCATTCATACCGGAGCTGTTGTAGCAGGTATTGTTGGTGTTAAGAAATTTCAATATGACATCTGGGGTGATACCGTTAATACAGCCTCCCGTATGGAAAGCTCAGGGGAAGTCGGGAAAGTGAATATATCACAATCAACTTATGAACTTATTAAAAACGATGCTGTATTCACATTTGAATCGAGGGGAAAAATAGAAACCAAAGGCAAAGGGGAAATTGAGATGTGGTTTGTAGAGAGAGTTGTCTGAAAATAAATGGCAATCCTACCTAAATTGTATGGAACAAGGGATGTCAATAAAAAAGATAGCTAAAGAACTATGTATAAGTATTCAGACAAGTTTTGATTGGCGACATAAAATATTAAGTTCATTATCTGACTTTACTCCAAAAGAATTATCTCAAGAGATTGAATGTGATGAATTAGAACTTGCTCTAAGTAAGAAAGGCAGTAGAAATTTAAAAAGAAAGCCAAGAAAAAGAGGGACAGATTTTAAACGGAATACAGGAAAGGATAAAGTTACAACAGTCCAAGTAGTAACAGCGATTGAAAGAAATGGAGAAAAGTATATAAAAGCTGTTGAAACAAAACGTATTAGTAAAGACGATCTTGCAAAAGTATTCGAAGGAGGAAGATTAGCTGATAATTCAATACTGATTACAGATAAACATCCATCATATAAAGCATTTGCAAAAGACAATCCAGCGATAAGACACAAAACTTTACTTGCTAAAGACCACGTTGATAAGAAAGATAAATCAATACATTTGCAAAGGGTTAATAATACGCATAAACAAATCAGAGACTTTTTGAAACCTTTTAATGGTGTTAGCTCTAAATACTTGCAAAATTATTTAAACTGGTATGCTTATGTTGATAGAATAAGAGACACCAAGACAACGATAAAGCAATGGTTTATAACAATGCTACTAACAGATCAGGCATATAGTCTTTTTGAATTATTTAAACAAAATGCTGTTATAATTAGAACTTAGCTGTCTTTTCTAAATTCATACTTCAAATATAGTCTATTTTTTAACAATATAACAATTTCTTCTTTGTCCTTTTCTATTCCCCCTCCCCTCTATATGTTAGCATAAAAATTACATTATGATACATATAGCACAGGTACGTAAAGAACTTAACAAACACGAACCGGTTAATCTCAAATTCTGGAAAAAGAGTGGTGAAATTGTACTTCCCGGGATAAAACAAGCCTTGGCAAATTTCACACTCGAAAAGGATCATTTTGGAAAAAGATTATTGGATGATGTTGTTACTATTATGGATAATGATATTGAAAATTATCCTTCTTATCCCAATATTGATCTTCAACTAATACACTTGTATTTAATGTGATTTTCTTCTTTTGAAGAAATAATTGAAGATAAATTGCTGATTCTCCGCCTTGAATTTTGTAAGGCACTCTTTTTCTAATCTTTATGACACCCATTTTTCTTAGTGAAGTTTTATTGTCAGTTATTGCTCATTTTCTCTATTTCACAATTTTATTATTTTATTGTATTTCATTCAATTAAAAAAGCCCTCTGTCTGAAATAGAGGGCTTTTAGAGGGGTTTGTGGGCCCACCTGGACTCGAACCAGGGACCAATTGATTATGAGTCAACTACTCTAACCAGCTGAGCTATAGGCCCAATAAAAATTAAAAAAATTTTTATTCCTTTTAAAAAGGTGTGCAAATTTACATTTTTTTTTAATTCAAAGAAAACAAAAATTTTTTTGACAAAAATTTTTTTTGAGCTGATGGTGGGATTGGAAATAATTTATACTTTAATTATTTTATACAGAAAAGTATCCAAATGGAATAGCTTCGCTTCGTAAACTTTGAATTATAATAAACGCTATTAAAATTTATTTCAAAATATGTTTAACAAACTGCGAAACATCATATTCCTCCGTAAAAACTTTATACAATTCAGTAATTAATGGAAACTTTTTTAAAGAATTGGTTTTAGAAATTTCTTCACAAAAAACTATTGTTGCCACTTTTCCTTCGAGAAGAACTTTATCGGAAATATCGGCCGTAAAAAAACCTTTGCCGATCAATAATCCTAAAGTACGATTGCGACTCAAATCGTTTAAAGCGGTCAGGTTGAAATCTCCAAAACCACAATATTTGAATAATGTATTTCTTTTACCACCAAATTGCATCAAAATAGTTTTCATTTCTTTAAATGCTTTAGTTAGTATTAAAAACCGTAGATTTGGCGAATCGAAATTTGCATCCACGATTCCAATAATGATGGCGTAAATGTTTTTTAAAATACTTGCTATTTCCACCCCCCTGATGTCCGATGAAAAATCAAGGTAAATATTTGTTCCTGAAAAAACATCCGAAACAACATCAGAAAACTCTTTATTTTGTGAAGCAAAAGTCAGAGCTGTTGGGTTTTTATTAATAATTCCGCGGGCAAATGCCGGCCCTTTTAAGGTACAAACCGGATTTGGTAATTCACCGGAAAGACTTTCGGTAATTATTTTGTGATTTATCCCAAAACCTTTTGCCAGATTTATCAAAATTGCTTTGGGATTTATATAATCTTTAATTTCAAAAATATATTTAACCAAAACAGAAGATGGAATGGCAAGAAAAATAATATCAGCCGATTTTAAAGTATTTGGATCAATAGAAGCCTTAAGTGCCGGATTTAGAATAATATTTGGAAAATATTTCGAATTAACATTTTTGTAATTAATTGATTCCACAACATCCTCCTCTATTGAAAATAATGTTGTTTTCAGGTTTTTTTTAATGGAAAGGATATTTCCTAAAGATGTACCTATTGAGCCGGCGCCAATAAAACAGATATTTAATAATTTATCAGTCATTGAATACTAATTTTGATCTTATTTTATTTAACAAAAGTATTATTAAAAATTAGAATAATTGAAATAAATATTCTAATCTTGCATTATAAATTATTCAATATTGAAATGGGAGTAATTAGAAGACAGACAATAAAAGGAGCAATGTATTCATATCTTGGTGTATTGTTGGGTTTTATAATTGCTGGACTTTTACTTCCTCATGCTTTAACAACTGATGAAAATGGTGTAATAAAATTGATTGTTTCTTACTCGGTTTTATTCGCACAACTTGCCGGCTTAGGATTTAATAGTGTAACGACCAGATTATTTACTTTTTTCAGAGACAAACAGAAAAATCATAATGGTTTCTTTTTTATTGCTTTTATTATTACTTCAATAGGTGTAATTGTTTCCTTGATTTTGTTTTTTCTTTTAAAAGATTTGGTATTGGAAAGAAGTGGGGGAAGCGAAAACTTTCTTCTTTCCAAATATGTATATTATATAATCCCAATGATTATATGCACAGCCTTGTTTTATATGCTTGATAATTTTTACAAAGTATTATTTAATGCAATTATCGGAACTGCATTAAAGGATTTTGTGCAACGAATCTTTATTTTAATCTCACTTTTATTATTCTTTTTTAATTATATAAGTTTTCCGACATTCGTTTTATTATATGTTTGTTGTTATGCAATTCCTGTAATATTGATTACCGTATTTTTGATTTATGAAAAGGAAATTAGTTTAAAACCACAGTTGGATTTTATTTCTAAAGACTTAAAACGGTCAATGTTTAACGTTAGCTTTTTCGGAATAATTGTAGGTTTTTCAAACATGGCAATTCTGAATATCGACAGCATAATGGTAAATCAATTAGTGGATTTATCTTCGACAGGAATTTATGGAATTACTTTCTTTTTCGGGACATTAATAATTATTCCGTCAAGGGCATTAAAAAAAATCTCCTCAGCAGTTCTTGCCGATGCATGGAAAATCAATGACTTAAAAATAATCAACGACATTTATAAGAAAAGTTGTCTGAACCAGTTTATTTTCGGTTTATTGATTTTTATTGGAATTTGGGCAAATATTGATAATGTTTTTGAAATACTTCCAAAGGAGTATGAGCCAGGCAAATATGTTATACTTTTCATCGGACTGGCAAATTTATTTGATATGCTTGCCGGAGTAAGCGGTGCAATTATAGTCACTTCGAAGGAATACAGATATTTGACATGGTTTATGTTGTTTCTTCTTGTTTTACTGGTGATAACGAATTTGATTTTTATTCCGATTTGGGGAATGACGGGAGCAGCAATTGCATCAATATTTTCTGCTTTGGTTTATGTTTCGTGCAGATATTTGTTGTTGTTTGTTAAATACAAAATGCAGCCTTACAATCTCAAATTTGTTTTAATTATTTTAATTGGAGTATTGGTTTATTTCATTGGTGCCGCAATTCCCCGTTTTGATAATTATGTAATTGATATTATTGTAAGAAGTGTTTCGATGTTAATCCTTTATTCTTTACCGGTTTATTTTCTGAAATTATCACCTGATATTAATTCACGGGTTGAAGTGTATTGGAATATTATTAAAAATAAATTGAGAAGTTAATTGGTTTATTATTGTGAGAAAGGATATTAACTGATTTTATTTTTTTAATTAAACCGGAAAATTTAAGTTTTCTCTAATAAAATAAACAACCAGTATGGTTTCTTTGGTGAAATTATAATGTTTAAAATATCACAAGCGAAAGAAAGAATATTGAATTTGTACTCATAAGAAAATTTATGTTCACATTTTGGACACAATGTATTTCTTTTGTTTTTCGGAGTCCAATAATAGGGTATCCATGATTTTGGAGGTGATATCTTTTGTTTTATTTTTGATATTAATGGATTGTAATACCGGATCTTTTTACCAAATGTCTCATAATATTTAAATTCAAAATCCTTAAAATAGCTTTCAAAATCCTTTGAATTAAAACTACGTAAATGATAAACTCTATTATAAATAAACTTGCATTCAGGGCATTGTATATCGGTTTTTTTTAAATTTTCACCATTTGGAACACTTATTAATATGTATTTTTTCGTGAGTCGTTTAAATTCAGTCAAAGTTTTGTAAAAAGTATTTTCATCCAGATGCTCTAATAATTCGCTTGAAAAAACCATGTCAAAACTATTGTCATCAATTGGAATATTACTGCAATCAGATTGTATTTTTTTAGCTTTTACAAAAGAAAGTGCTTTTTTGCTTCTGTCAACAGCAGTTACGTTATATTTATCATTTAATACGTTGGTTATTATACCATTGCCGCATCCTATATCAATTATTGATTTTACATCATCCGGGATAATTGTTAGAATTTTATTTACTTTATCTTTAATCTGTGAAATATGAAATTTCTCCCATTCAAAATTTTCGTAATAAGCAGGGTTATCCATAAAAAAGAATTTATTTAGGAATTATCTTCATTTATTTTGAAAGATTTATATCGTTGAATCAGTATATCAACGGTTTCATCCCAGAAATATTTACGGCTCATTTTTTTTGAATTTTCAATAAATGTATTTGATAATTGCTTATTCAAATATAACTCTAATACTTTTTTTGTGAAATCCGTTGAATCCATGTCTTTAATTGCAAAACCAATTTTGTTTTCCAAAACAAATTCTTTCATCATTTTTGCCTGACTTACAATAACTGGTTTTCCCATTGCAATGTACTGATATATCTTTGTTGCAACTGTTTGATTTATTTCTTTCCATGTTGAAGGAGGAGTGAAAACGCAAATATCACTAGAGAATATATATGACGGGAGTTTTTCCAAAGGCACCCAACCAACAAAATCAATTAAATCTTCAACTCCAAACTTTCTCGCATTTTTAATCAGATCATATCCTTTATAAATAGTTCCAGCTATAACAAATTTTAAATTTGGAATTTCAGATTTTAATGATTTTAATGATCCAAGAATTACATCAATACCCCGCAAAGTATCAATGCCCCCAGCGTAAAATATTATATATTTATTTTTATATTTATTTATGATTCTTTGATCAATATTATTAGTATTAAAAATTTCCTTGTTCGGTGTATTGGGAACTGTAATGATTTTTTCAGGTAATATTTTTACTTCGTTTATATAGCACTGTCTGAGCGGTTCTTCAACTGTAATTATTAAATCAGCAAGTGGTAAATAAGATTTTTCATATTTCTCCCAATTACTAAAATACTTGATTATTTTTCCTAAAAAAGTATTATATGTTGCCGTGTTTACGATCCAATTGCTAAAATACTCATGTTGATCACAAACTAATTTCAAATTATATTTATTTTTTAATTTCACTCCAACATCAGCAAGTGGTAAATCATGAACATGTAATATTTTAATATTATATTCTTTAATAATATTAATAATTTTATTTTTCCAGAATAATTTATAAAATGGAAAGATCAAAAACAAACCAAATAATTTATTTCTTAGAGTTTTATTAATATTTATTCTTACAATTTGAATGTTTTTATAGGCCTCAAATCTTTCTCTTTTACAAAAGGTTAAACATACTAAAAGAACCTCAAAACCTGCTTTAATTAGAGAAATAGCTTCTTTTTCTACTCTCTCATCTGGAGGAAATTCTTTATCTAATATCATTAAAACTTTCATGAATGCAAATTGAGATATTATTAAGTATTATTTCCGTAATTCTTTTAGCAGCTTTCCCATCCCATAGTTCTGGAATACTACCTGATTTGATTATTTATGTAAATATTTTATTTTTTCAAAGGATACTATCTTTCAAAAAGATAGTATCCTTAAATAAAATTTACTGAATCACAATCTTCTTAACCTCATTAATGTCTTTTCCGCTAAAGCTTATAAAATAAACTCCGGCAGCTAATTCTTTTAGGTCAAGTTGTTGTGTTGTTATGTTTCTTGTTCCTTCAATTTCAAAGAAGCGATAATCATTTCCGTGAATATCAAACGCTTTCACTTGAATACTTCCACTCACACCTTCGATTGAGATATTAAATATTCCATCGGAAGGATTTGGAAATATTGAAATGATTTCTTCAACATTTTCAATATTATTTACACCTTTTGTAAATTTTATTATGCTATATGATCCATCTTCTTCAGGGTAAGTGTTTTTCATATATGCTTCATTATAAGGATCAATCATTGTGAACCCAAAAGGAATTAAAGATTGAGTTGAATTATCCCATACTTTCAAAATTATCGAATTTCCTGCTTTATAACCTTTTCCATTAATAGTTGTGCTAAATACCGGAAGTTCATTTTTAAATTCATTTTCAGAAGTGATTTTAATTGCACCAAGCATTATGTCTCCATCATAGGCTGCTATTTCATCGCCAATATCTAAACCTGATACATAGATGGTGTAAACCGGATCGGCAGGATTACCCCCTTTGAAAATAAAATGCGACTGTTTAGTTAATTGTTTATCAGTCATTTCTTCATCTAAAACTAATGTCACGTTTTGTTTATAGATACTTGTTTCATCTCGTATGCAACGAACTGATACACCAAAACTCTTACTAGCTCCATTTCGATAGGATTGGGATTATTTTCGTCAAGCCTCCTAAACCATGAATGTATTGAATTATAGGGGTTAATTGTTGATGTCCAGATATGTGATCTACTATTAAGAAAAAGAAATGCCCCAGTATCCCATTTCCTTTGTCCTGCCAATAAAGCATTGAAACCTGATGAGCCACTTTCAAGCAGTTGGTCTCCACAATTTATTCCCCTCCATCCATAAGAATTTGGATCACTAATACTTGGGTCGAGATAATTTTCCATTTCAAACCATTCGGTATCGGTAGGTAAATGCCAGCCTTCTGGGCAAATTCCCTTTGTGCCCTGGATTGTAGAATATTCCATCATCTCATTCCATTGATATAAACCTCCAAATATTTCACAATTTATTGAGTCATCATCATAACAATATTTTTCAATTATTGAATTGTTCGACATTGTTTGAAGGCCGTTAATTTGAACTCCGATATTCATATTTTCAGCCATCCAGCATTGATCACCAATTAATACTATATTGTAAGTTTGTCCATCACGTGGATCAACAATCGAATCAATACAAGTATTTATTTCATCCTTTAAACAACGGACTGAAGCACCATATGCTTTCATTGCACCATTCCGATATGATTGACTAATATTGTTTTCAAGCATTCTAAACCATGAATGGATGGTATTGTATGGATTAATTGTAGATGTCCAGAATAATCCTTTAATTCCAAAATATGTAAATAACCCTGTATCCCATTCTCTTTTACCTCCTAATAATGCCTCAAAACCTGATGAACCACCTTCAAGCAGTTGCTCTCCACAATCTATTCCCCTCCAAAAGGTTGAATTTGGATCACTTATACTTGGATCAAGATAATTTTCCATCTCAAACCATTCGGCATCAGATGGTAAATGCCAACCATCCGGACATATTCCCTGTGTACTTTGAGTTGAAGAATATTGCATCATTTCATTCCATTGATATAAACCTCCATATATTTCACAATTCATTGTATCATCATCATAGCAGTATTTTTCAATTATAGAATTATTAGACATTGTCACAAGCCCATCAATTCGTTGGCCAATATTCAGGTTTTCGGCCATCCAGCACTGATCACCAATTTGCACAGTATTATAAGTTTGCCCGTCACGATTATCAACAAAAGGAAATCCACATAATGATGAAGGATAAATCAACTCATCATCATTGATCATTTTAACAAGATAACCCTGTTTTGGAATACAATACCCAATACCATTAATCCAATTCGGGCCAATTTTTCGTAAAGTTTGTCCCTCGGAGTTTCTGATAAAATCAAGATTATCTCCAATAATGCTTTCAAAAGCTTCTAAGGCATCAATTTGTGTTAGAGGTAAGTAACTTACAAATTGGAAACCAGCAAATAAAGAAATAGGTGTTGAAGAAGCAGCTAATTCCCCTTCAATTGCAAAAGAATCTTCACCAAACATTTTAACAAGATAACCTTCTTCCGTGATCCAATCACCAATACCATTAACCCAATTCGGGCCGATTTTTCGTAAAGTTTGTCCTTGTGAATTCCTGACAAAATCAAGATTTTCATTTAATATTTCATCCATAACTACTGTCATTTCAGGATCAGGAGGAATAATGGCTGAGGAAATAAATTGATAACCTTCAGATAAATTAAATATTTGATTTGGTGTATCCATATAATTAAATATATTTTTTTCTAAGCAATCGTTTTCCGGATTTTCATCTCCATCAAGAAATGTACAAATCTCAATAATATGAGGGCCATATTCACTTAGATCTGCTGTCGCAGTAAATGTATATTCAAAATTGCTACCGTAGTTAATTGGTCCGGGAGCAATTTCCATAATCATTGTTCCATTATCAACTGCAAAACCAACAGGAATATCTAAAAGTTCTAATAGTCCAAAGTTTTGAATAATAACTGTTACAACTTCATTGCCCAGATTTATTCCATTATTAGGAGACATTATTTCTGTTATACCTGCATCAAGATCAGGAATCCAACAAGAAGCATATCCAATATCACCACCAGTAGGATCAACACCACCAAAACCATCTTGGAAAATCGAATTACCATCTGCATCAAAAACTTCGTAAGAATTTTCATATGGCCAACCGCCCGGAGTATAAACAGCAGTAAGGAAAGTACCGTCTCCAACCATGAAATAGGAGGTTTCAGGACCTGCTCCTGTTGCTATAGTAGTATTAATGTATTCAACACCGTCGCCAAATATTTGAACAAATCCGCCGTTCCAGCCATCGCCATAGTCATCCCACAATGTGATTGAATATTCGCACCATTGTGAAGGATCCCAGTTTTCGATAGTTTTATCGCCTGAGTTGTTTTCAGGATGTTCATCACCTGCAAGAATAACTTCCGCTTCGATAAAATATTCACCATAAGCTGAGAAATCATAAGGAATAGAAAATGTATAATCAATTGATTCATTTTGTGCAAGAGGGCCTGCAATTGTTTCTGTTACCCATGCACCCCCATCAACGCGATATTGAACATCAAAATTACTTTGTGTAATAAGGCCCTGATTTTTAACTTTGATAATAACGTCTTCAACACCAAGCCCAAAGCCAGTATTCGGTTCAATGATACTTTTTAATGCAAGGTCAAAATCAGGTGGAGGGCCTGCAATACCACCTTCCACACCAAAAATAGTTTCATTTTGGATAATTCCAAGTAATGTCCACAAACCGGGTACATAAGTATCGAAAGAAGCCAACCCACCTGCAATACCGGTTCCCGTTGAACTATATCCGATAGCATTAAAAGTAATCCCGGTTTCAACACCTGTTTCAGGATTAATTTGAACAATAAAAGACTGACTTGCACCACCTGTTTGAGCAAATCCATATAGAAATGGACCTTCTGCATAAGTTAGCCATGCAAAACCATAATAACTTGAGTAAGCTCCGCAGTTAAATTGGTTTATAATTCCACCTGTACGATCATAAAGTGTGATAGGGTCGCTCCAGTTGTTTCCCCAGAAACCATCATAATCAGCGTCATAGGCACAAGCTCTTGTAGCAACTGCAGCAGTTAAGGTACTGATCAAAGTACCTGATTGTCCTGTAAAATCCATTTCAAATAATTGAGTGTTAGCAGCAGCACCATAAAAATAAGTTCCATCATAGGCAAGGTCTCTTACGGCAGCTTCGCCTGCTACCGGAAACCATCCTACGAAAGTACCATCCATTTCATAGCAGAAAAATCCATCACCATTCCATTTTGAGGTGTAGATGTATTCTCCGTTGGTTTCAATACCTGCTTCACCTGAAGCATCACCGCAAGGAAACGAAAATTGATGATCGAAGAGGTCATCTGTAAAAGTTGTTGCGTAAGGATTTACTCTGGCAGCAGGATCAACATCTGAAATGCTTACCCTGTCTTTGTTTTTGATTTGTTCGCCTATGTTCATTTGAGCAAACATCACTGATGATAAAAAGATCACCAGAATTAATAAACTTGTAGATTTTTTCATAATGTTTAAAAAATTTAATTTATAAATTATTGAATCACAATTTTCTTTCTAGTTAGGGATGGCATCCCTTTCGATGTTTTTATTTATTGAATCACAATTTTCTTTACCTGATTAAGGTTTTTGCCGCTAAAGTTAATAAAATAAACACCTGCAGCTAATTCTTTTAGATCAATTTGTTGTGTTGTTAAGTTGTTATTTTCTTCGATTTCAAAGAAGTAATAATCATTACCGTGAATATCAAACACTTTCACCTGAACTTTTTCGCTCACTCCTTCGATTGAGATATTAAATATTCCTTCGGAGGGATTTGGAAATATTGAAATGTTTTCTTCAACATTTTCAAAATTATTTACACCTTTTGTAAATTTTATTATACTATATAATCCATCTTCTTCAGGATAAGTGTTTTTCATATATGCTTCATCATAAGGATCAATCATAGTGTATTCAAAAGGAATTAATGATTGAGATGAGGAATCCCAAAGCTTTAAGATTATCGGTTTTCCTGCTTTATATCCTTTCCCGGTAACAGTTGTGCTAAATACCGGAAGTTCATTGTTAAATTCCTTTTCCGAAGAAATTCTCTTTGAACCTACAATGATTTCTCCATCAAAGGCTGCAACTTCATCGCCAATTTCCAAACCCTCAACATAAATTGTATAAACGGGGTCAGCAGGATTGCCTCCTTTAAAGTTAAAATAATCAGTTTTTAAAATTTGTTTATTAAAGTTTTCATCATGTAAAATAGAGGTCGTTTTTTTAGAAGAAACACTTGTCTCATCCCTCATACAACGAACCGAAACTCCATAAAGTCCGCTTGCACTATTGGAATATGCCTGAGAATTGTTAATGTTAAGGCTTCTGTTCCAGATATGGCCACCAGCAAGAGGTCTTATTGTAGAAGTCCAAAATCCTGCTCTTTCTCCAACATAGATAAATTCTCCCGTATTCCACTCTCTTCGACCACCTAATAAAGCTTCAAATCCTGATGAGCCGCCTTCAAGCATTTTTTCTCCACAGTCTATCCCCCTCCATCCGGTTACATTTGCATTAGTAATACTTGGATCAAGAAAATTTTCCATCACAAACCAATCGATATTAGAAGGTAAATGCCAACCATACGGACATATTCCTTGTGTACTTTGAGTTGTAGAATATTGCATCATTTCATTCCATTGATATAAACCTCCATATATATCACAATTTGCAGAATCATTATCATAGCAATATTTTTCAATAATACCATCATCACTCATATTCTCGATACCATTTATCATTGTGCCGATATTCAGATTTTCTGCCATGCTACAATAACCACCAATTTGTACTATATTGTAAACTTGTCCATCACGGGTATCAGTAATCGGATCAGTGCAATTATCTATCTCATCCCTTATACAACGAACCGAAACTCCATAAAGTCCGCTTGCACTATTGGAATATGCCTGAGAATTGTTAACGTTAAAGCTTCTGTTCCAGATATGGCCACCAGCAAGAGGTCTTATTGTAGAAGTCCAAAATCCTGCTCTTTCTCCAACATAGATAAATTCTCCCGTATTCCACTCTCTTCGACCACCTAATAAAGCTTCAAATCCTGATGAGCCGCCTTCAAGCATTTTTTCTCCACAGTCTATCCCCCTCCATCCGGTTACATTCGGATCATTAATGCTTGGGTCAAGATCATTTTCCGTTTCAAACCATTCGACATTAGAAGGTAAATGCCAGCCTTCCGGACATATTCCCTTGGTGTTTTGAATTGTAGAATATTCCATCATTTCATTCCATTGATATAAACCTCCATATATATCACAATTAGCGGGATTATTATCATAGCAATATTTTTCAATAATACCATCATCACTCATATTCTCGATACCATTTATCATTGTGCCGATATTCAGATTTTCGGCAATCCAGCATTGACCACCAATTTGAACTGTTTTGTAAATTTGTCCATCACGGGAATCAGTGAACGGACTACCACAGCCAAATGGATACATTAGAATATCATCGGCAAACATTTTAATTAAATACCCTTCACCCGGATTACAGTCACCAATACCATTTATCCAATTCGGCCCGATTTTACGTAAAATTTCTCCCTGCGAGTTTCTGATAAAATCAAGGTTATCACTCATAATAGATTCAAATGCTTCTAAGGCATCAATGGATGTTACGGGTAAATAACTTACAAACTGGTAACCGGAATATAAAGGAATAGGAGTTGAAGGATCAACTAACTCTCCTTCAATTGTAAATGAATCTTCGCTAAACATTTTAACAAGATAACCTTCTTCAATAATCCAATCGCCGATTCCATTAATCCAATTCGGTCCTATTTTTCGCAATGTTTGCCCCTGTGAATTTCTAACAAAATCAAGGTTTTCATTTAAAATATCTGCCATAACAACAATTATATCAGGATCATTAGGATTAATATATGATGAAATAAATTGATAACCGGTAGATAAATTAAATGTTTGATTATTTATTTGTATTAAATTATAAATGTTCTTTCCCAGGCAATCATTTTCGGGATATTCATCTCCATCAAGAAATGTACAGGCTTCGATATTATGTTGGCCGGCTTCACTCAGATCTGCCAATGCAGTAAAAGTATATTCAAAACTACTACCTGAGCTGATTGGCCCCGGAACAATTTCCATAATCATAGTGCCATTGTCAACTTCAAAACCAACCGGAAGATCTATAAGCTCTAACAGGCCAAAGTTTTGAATATTAACTGTTACAACTTCATCGCCCAGATTTATTCCATTATTAGGAGACATTATTTCAGTTATACCTGCATCAAGATCAGGCGGTGTGCAAGATGCATAACCTATATCTCCACCTGTAGGTTCAACACCGCCTATACCATCTACAAATATAAGATCACCGTACATATCATAAACAACATAAGAACATTCATATGGCCATCCGCCTGGTGTGAAAACAGCAGTCAAGTATGCACCATGTTGCACAAGAAATTCATAAGTTTCAGGGCCGGCTCCTGATGCTATAGTAGCATTGATATATTCAACACCGTCACCGAATATTTGAACGTATCCGCCGTTCCAGCCATCGCCATAATCATCCCACAATGTGATTGAATATTCGCACCACTCTAAAGGATCGAAATTTTCGATAGTTTTATCACCTGAGTTGTTTTCAGGATGTTCATCACCTGCAAGAATAACTTCTGCTTCTATATAATATGTACCAAAAGCTGAGAAGTCGTAAGGAGTCATAAATGTGTAAACAATTGATTCATTTTGAACAAGAGGGCCTGTAATAGTTTCTGTTACCCATGTACCCCCATCAACGCGATATTGAACATCAAAATTACTTTGTGTAATAATTCCCTGGTTTTTTACTTTAACAATAATGTCCTCAACACCTAGCCCAAAGCCTGTATTTGGCTCGATGATGCTTTTTAAAGCAAGATCAAGCTCTGGTGGAAGTCCTGAAGGGCCACCTTCCACACCGAAAATAGTTTCGTTTTGTATAATTCCGAGTAAAGTCCACCAACCGGGTGCATAGGTATCAAAAGCAGCAAGTCCACCGGCGATACCTGTTCCTGTTGTACTATACCCGATAGCATCAAAAGTAACTCCGGTTTCAGCACCTGTTTCAGGATCAATTTGAACAATAACCGACTGGCTTGTACCACCTGCCTGAGCAAAACCATAAAGCCATGGGCCTTCATCAGAAGGGCTTACATACGCAAATCCATAATAGCTTGAATATGCACCACAATTAAATTGATTGATAATACCACCCGAACGATCATAAAGTGTAATAGGATCGCTCCAGTTGTTCCCATAGAAAGCATCATAATCAGGATTATAAGCACAAGCTCTTGTAGCAACTGCAGCTGTCAAAGTACTAATTAAAGTACCTGACTGTCCAACAAAATCCATTTCAAATAATGCAGTGTTTGCAGCAGCACCATAGAAATAAGTACCATCATAAGCAAGGTCTCTTACAGCAGCTTCACCGGGAACAGGAAAAGCACCGTGGTAAGTACCATCCAACTCATAGCAGAAAAATCCATCACCATTCCATTTTGAGGTGTAGATGTAATCACCATTGGTTTCGATACCGGCTTCACCGGTTGCATCTCCGCAAATAAACGAAAATTGGTTATCGAAGAGGTCATCAGTTACCTGAACATAATTTGAATTTGTTTTTGCAAGCGGATCAACGTCAACAATAGTTATCATACTTGCCATTTTTTGCTGTATTTGCTTTTGTGTATGCAATTGAGCAAACATTACGGATGATCCGAGGATCATCAAAATAAATAAACTTGTAAGTTTTTTCATAATATAAAAAATTTAATTAATAATGTAAATCATTTTATAGTTTTTAATAAAAAAAATTCTGGTTGTAAATGTACAACAATAGTATATAAAAGTCAAGAATTAAATTATTCATAATGAAATTTATAATGATTCTAAATAAATATTAACCCAACTTGTAAATTTTACTTCGAACACTAAACGAGCTTAAAAAAAAATATTTTCCAAATGTCTATATATCAGGCTGGTGTAAAATTGCATAAAATTTATAACCAATCTAAATAGCATTAT
>Ga0233437_1002342_pt1 | contig 29104 bp, 36 predicted proteins | sample SI_122_August201_FD_182714 | JGI IMG/M metagenome (GOLD analysis project Ga0233437, IMG submission 182714) | Seawater microbial communities from Saanich Inlet, British Columbia, Canada - SI_122_August2016_200_MG | ecosystem: Environmental > Aquatic > Marine > Inlet | place: Canada: British... | reverse complement strand
TGGAAGCCATGACATGTGGGGCAAGGGCATATGGGTTGAGGGGAACATGCTCAGGCTGCAGGCTGGGCACAACTTCATTGACACCCCGATACAGGTTGAATGCGAGCCCAATGGTAGTGCAAGGCTACACTGTGGCACATGCACGCTGAATGCCGATGGTGATGAAGTAACCTTCGGCGCTGTGCCGTACCTGGGCACGATGGACCGTTCTGTTAATGCCTATGCCGGGAGCGTGTTCAGGTTGTTCCTGGTGACCGGTTCAACTGTTACGGGGAACGTCATTCAGGAAGTGCCCATCAACTCATACAATGCTGAGACGCGGGTTGCCACATTGGCCAAGGCTCTGGATCCCATACCCACGTCGGACGATGGATCGTTTTTCTATGAGATCGCCCCTCAGATACCGATAAGCCTTGACTCTGTTCTGGCTATGCGTATTGCATGGGAGATCAATGCCATTACCCAGCCGAAGAAAGCGCCGGGGTGTTTGGCCATGTACAACTCCAATCTACGAGAGATACGTATCAATGCCTATTCGGCCCAGAAGCAGAGCGAGGGCCAGCCGGAAACAGGTAACTACACGAATCCGGACTACCCCGGTAATCAGGACCGTGGTGGTGGGCTTTATGCTGGGAGTTATTATGGGTGACGTTCTCACACTTCCGGGAGCCGGATCTAACACAGGGATCCCTGCACCGTACCTTCAAAGCACCATCTATCCCGTCGATAATGGATTCGGCGGGAATGTTGCGTTAGGGATGGGCAGCCAAACACGCCGGTTCCAAGACATCGTGAGTGAAGAGGGCCAAGTGTCAGTGAGCAGTGCGCAGTTGCAGTCTCTATTCATGGCGATCAATCAGATAGGCCTGGACAATCCCCAGTCAGTCAACTTTAACTTTGAGGGCTTGCGGGGCCCCCCTGGCATCCCCGGGCAGACGATCGTGAACCAGGGGCGTTCTGGTACACTTGGTGGTGTTGGTTCTAGTGGGGATGACGGCGCGGACGGTGCAGATGGTGCGGACGGACTTGATGCCTTTGACAACATCGACATTCCGATCCCTTATGATGGATGGGAAGGGGCCTTTACTGATGACGATCCAGATCCAGGTAAGATATCATGGACGTCCTTCAAGGTTAAGTATCAGGGTACAGAGTATACGGTTGCTGCTAATGCGGCGGGCACGGATAACAGCTATTTGTACTGGGATAAGAACGATACTCCTACATCTCTCTTGCCGACTAATACGCTTATAACCACAGAAGGTGTGGAGAAGTGGCCGGTATGCGTCAATAACAATGGTACGGCTGAACCGGTCAACTTTATCAAGGCTATCGTGACGGGATTAATCAAAGCTAACACAATACTAGCCAGTCAAATGAGTGTGACGGATTTGGTAAACATTGCTGGTCTGCTTACTCTTGGGTTGGGTGGTGACACTAGACTACGTATCAATGGTAGTGGCATTTATACATCGATTAATGCTGGCGGTGTATGGACCGAGTTCCTATACAACGATGGCGGAGTTGTGAAAGTGTCGGCTGATTTGATGACTGTTGGGAAGGTAATTGCTGGTGTAATTGAAACGGCTACATTGACAGGAGTATCGACTACGATTGGTAGCACTAAATCATTAAATCTCGACTATGCTGGCACTGAATCAGTTGGGGCAAGCGATGACCAAAACACCGACTATGATGCTACCAACTACGGGTTTGTAGATTTTGACGGACAGACAGTCATTATTGAATATTCAGCAGATGTTACAGGTTCCGCACCGATCAGTGGTCTTGTTACCCCCTATGTTAAAAATACTGGTGGAAGCAAGGTGTGGACGGGATCATCGCAGGCTCTTACAGGCACCGAGGTCAGGTATACCAGCGCCGCTTGCGATCTGGTTAACGTTGCCGGATTGTCCGTGGATGCTAAGTATACACCGGGATTAAACATTCGCGCGGTGTCTGGTGTGGGTGGTGGTGGAACGGCTGAAGTGTATACGGGCAAAGACTTGGTGAGTTTACAGGATACAGGAACATTAACGAAAGCATGATAAATGCCATACGACCAAGATCAACTTGATAGCTATGTGACCTACGGATTTGACGGACCCCGTCTCAACAAGGACGTGCCCGGGAACAAGGTTCAGTTTGAACAACAGTCCCGGGTGTCAGGGATTGACGGCCGGTACCGGGGATGCCTGCGGAACTATTACGGCAACCGGCTACTGGTGGATCTGGACGGGGTGACCGGGTTGACCGGCATAGACGCATATGACGGCGTGAGCTTCATGCAAGAGGTCATCTTCCAGAAACGGGGCACATCCACGATCTACCGCGGCTTTGTGATCCGGTGGGATAAGGCAGACGATACGGACAACTCAGAGGTTGGCCTGGTCTATTCGTCCGATAATGGCAGTACCTGGACCTATTTGGTTGTGCATGCTCAGTTCTTATCTGGAATTACCAAGACGACAGTGATGGAGGCCTCGGCGTCCGGGGCGTACCTGATGGTCGCGGTAGAGGCAAATCCAACGATGACGGTGTACTGGGAGTCCTCCCTGGTGGCTGTCGAGAGCGGCCCGGGTGATTTTGGTACAGCACTGGGGGCCATGACTGAAGCCTCTCAGGATGATGACACATCATATCATCTGGTGGGCAACGCGGTCTATCAGGTGCGGTATCGGTTCTATAGCTCTACCAGAGGGATCTACTCCGGCATATCGAACCCGGTCACGGTCTACATGGATCAGCCTAAGCTTACTCCGGCCTTTGGATCCGCCTACTTCAACGCGGCCGGCGGTGACTCGGGGTTGATGATCGAGGGCGATATCTGGACCCTGAACACTCGTACATTTGAATACATCTCCGCTGGCAGCGATGTGACTATCCCTGTTGCCGCCGCGGCTACCGTAGCGGCTCACGCTCAGGCCCTGGCCGACGCGATCAATGGAGACACTGCAAATTGTGGCTGCACGGCCAGGGCTGAGTCTACCTCAGTGTACATTGAGGCGAATACCGCGGGGACTGCCGGAAACACGATTGACTTGTCCATCTCTGAAACTGGGGGCAATACTGACGATCTCTCTGTCAGTGGTACGGTCCTGACCGGTGGGGGATCCTCAACAACGGAATACCTGCAGCAATGCAAGGCAACCTTGGACTTCCCGGCGAATACCGCGGTGGTGGCCGGTGAGGCGTTTGCTGACTTTGACGCTCTGTTTGATACCGTGGACGTGTTCCGGACGATTGACCTTGGCCAGATCCCGGCCGCACAGCAGGGGGGTATCTTCTACCTTGAGGGTACGATCGCCAAGGCTGGCAACTGGGCCACTTCCGGGGCCTGGGATGCGCTTCAGACCATTATTGGAACTCTGCCAGATACGGCCTTAGTTCAGACCGATTTCTATGATCCGTCCACTGATTCGATCGTATCTCCCCCACAATCCGGCACAATTGCCCGGTACCAAGGGATGACATTGATGGGCCAGGCACTGACAGACGATGAGCCATACAGCATCTTGACCTCATCATTGACTCATACCTCGCCGGAGTACTTCACGACCTACAATGTTCGGAAGGGTAACTCGGACCGTGGCCGGCCGAACCGGTTCCTTAAAGCCGGTGATTCGGCCTTTGCAAACCATCCTGGTGGGTTTGTCCATGTTTACAAGTCCTCTGTGGAACGGCCACTGCAGTTCGTTGACACAATTCTGGGCCCGGGCCTGGACGGTAAGTGGGCATGCCATGTCATGGGCAACTCGATTCTGATGATTTCCGGGGGCCTGCTGCGTCAAATGGGCGGTAATGATGCCAATATCGTGGATCTACCGGGTGTACAGCGGCTACTGTCTGACGACTGGAAGACCCATATAGCGGATTCCGTGTCATCTGGCTACGATGCCAAGATGAATGTGAGTATGTTCTTGAACTCCGAACGGGATGAGATCCTATGTCTGTGGCACGGCACGGGGGCCATGAGCCTCCTGGAAGGGGCTAACTTCCGTTGGCTGACCTCTGGGCCGGATATTACTAACGGAGGCGTACACCGCATATACATGGTCACCAAGGAAGGCCTGGTGGTTTCACCTGACTATGCCAATGCTGGTAGCGGGACCATGTTCGACATAAGCAGTTCATACACCCTAGCCGGGGCAGCCACGGGCGGCACAACGACTACCTTGGTATCTTCCGGTGCGACGTTCCACGCGGCCATGGTTGGGGCCTATTTGTACATGATTGACGGGGATAACGCCGGCCTGGGCCGGGTGATCAGTTCGGTAGATGTCGGCAACGATACTCTGACTGTGCCGGCGTTTCCCAATACCCCTGCATACGGGAACCGGTGGGCAGTGAGCCCGGTCCCGGTACATGTGGTCTTGGCTCCCATCCGGACCATGAATGCCCCCGAGTCAATGGTGAACTTCGACCGTCAGAAGATGCTTGCGGCCAGTGTTAAACTACAGAATATCAGTGGCCTTGAGGCCGGGGTAACTGACACCATAAGGGTGGGTGCATACCGGAATAATGGAACAACACTTGAGCAAGAAACCTTCGAGATTGAGGTATCTGCTACAATTGGGGATGCAACGGGCGCCTTTGACGATGCAATTGACGGGCTTGACATACTGCCGTATTTAGAGTATATCGGCGTAGGGTCAGTCTTTGAGATAACAGATGTTCAGACGATGAAACCTGATATTGATACGAAAGAGGTGCTATAATGCCTCCAAATGACCCATCGGCATACAACAAGAAAAACAACCTCACCGGCCTATTGGCCGCCACAAAAGCAAACGTCCCTGACTTGGCGGGTATAGATGCCAGTGCGGCCTCATCAATTGAAGCTACCAAGGTTCCCACGGCCAATATAGGTGAGGCTCAGAAGATGGCAGCGGGGGGGCCTAGTTCGGTTAGACCTATTGGTAAAGCTATTGTCTCTGACTTACAAGGACAAATTACAGCGGCTGAGCAGCAGACAGCAAACCGGGCATTGGGCACAAACCTCAAAGCCACTGCACTCAAGGGTGTGCAACGGGTTGGCCAGGCTTCCCAAGAGGCTGCCATCAAGGGCCAGCAGCGTTTCTCCCAGCAATCCAGCGAGGATGTCAAGAAGGCCGAAACCGAGATCGCGGCGATGGATTCCAAGGGTCGGGCCCTGATCACTGAATACTCAGATACTATTGAGAAGTGGAGTACGTCCAATGAGCCCGCTTTAGTCCGGGCTCTTGAAGCAAATAACTTGGCTTTTCACCAAACGAGCAAACAGCAAGAGCGTGCAATTACTGAAGCATACGGCAAGGATAGTCAGGAATATGCCGACTTTATTGACAACAAGAAAGTCAGTTTGCAGAACATGGCCAGTGATCTCATTGCAAAATCCTGGGATATGACCCAACAGATGCTTCAAGTTGGGGCCAGTGGGCTGTCTCCCATCGTGGGTGCTGTAGCCCAGAATTTGTCTTGGGGAACCAAGTACGGTATCGACGTTCGGCAGGCGGCGTCTATGGCTGTACAGCAGTCGGAGGTAGACACCCTGGCGTATGTGAACTCTGTTGAGGCTATGAAGGCTGCCGGGATGGATGACTTTGCCAATTGGCTTGACCAGAGCCCCGTGGCGGCTATCGAGATGGCCCCCATGCTTACAACGTTACTCGATCTTCAGCAGACGGCATTCGAGGAAGAACGTTTGAGGGCCGAAGCAGAAGCGGCCAAACCTGAGAATAGGCCAAATCCGTATAGAAACGTCACACGGTAGAAAGTAGGCGGACATATGCCAGTGCCATTGAATTTAATAGGAAGCGGAAGTGGAACAAGTGTTTCTGAGTTTACCGCAAAAAAGGGGGGTATTGTTGAGGCCGCCAAAGCACGAAGGTCACAAGAGCAGCAGACGGCTGCGCAGGTTGGTGGTGGCATTGCACAGGCCAAGATCGGACAGCGCACAGCGTTGGCTGGCCAGAAGAGTCAGAGGGATATCAACCAGGCGAATATCGAAGCCAGTGCCACCCAGCAGGACAAGCAGATTGAATCTACTGAGAAACTTCAGAAGAGGCAACTACAGGGTGCCGACTCACAACAAGCGGCTCAGATCAAGTCTGAAATGGATCTGGCCATTATGAATAAGAAGATGCAAGAGAACATTGCGAATGACCGTAATGAATTGGACTATGCCCGCATGGCCCAGGATAAAGCCTCCGAGGATCGCATGTTCGGTCTTGCAGAGCGAGAGGCTGGTGAGCAGCGTGATTACAATTATGATGTTCTTAATGCCCAAGAAAAGATGAGCGCCAGAACGTTGGAAGGTCAACTCGCAACTCTTGCTGCAGGGTTTCAGCAAATGTCTCTCCTTCAGGGAGCGGACGCTTACAAAGCCTCAAGAGCAAAAGCCTTTGAAGATTTCAACACGAAAACAACGGGCACGAACACATCGCACGAGAAAAATAAAGCTCTACGTTTTGATCAGTCAAAGGAGAACATTCTTAGTGGTGTAGAGAACAATGAACCCATTGAGGTGACCTTTAGCAAAAATATGGCCGATTGGGGCTTTGAGATCGGTCCTGATGTAATGGGCGATAGCGAGAAGATGGCTGATGTGATAGTAGAGTTTGGTCAAGCTGGCTATCTCGCAATGATGGATGACCTGGATGCTATGGGGACGGTGTATGCGGAACAGTTAGCTGAAACTAAAAGGGAAACACCTAAGAAGTCGGCCATTCAAAGTCCATTTGGTGGTCCTTTGCAGTCTCCCGGGAAACAGTTTGGCCAACGACGTAAAGAAATGCTTGGACGCAGCTCTCAAATTGAAACCAATATTGAGAAACTAACACACTGGAATCGTGAACTTGCCAAACTGGATACAAGTGGCCGGAAACTTCCAAATGGGTCAACAGTTGGGAAATCGATTGCTTTATATGACTCTGTTCGCAAGGGCTATAGTACTGGCTCTATTATGGTGTATTTCGATGAAATCAATTTGTCTGATGACGAGAAGCAGGAGGCCGCCCAGCTTGGTGCTGAGAGTGAACACGTCCAAAATTATCTACGAATGAGGATGGAAGCTGCCGGTCTAAAGAATGCAGACATTGAGGCTAATATCGAAAAGATACGACTGGGTAAACCAATCAAAGCTGTTGACGCAAACGACGCGAAGAATCGTGTACGGAACTCGGGTAGCCCTTCGCGTACAAACTTATTGAGAACACTGGGCACCGGTAGATAATAAGGAGTACTATTATGGCTATTGCGAGCGGTATCATGGCCGCATTGGCAGCGAATAAGTTGGCGACTGGTATTGGTATTGGGGTACCCGCATTGTTTGCCGCAAAAGATGTCTTTGGGCAAGTATTGCAGCATGGGCTAGCTAAGAAGCAGCTATCGACACAAGAGAAGCTTATGGCCGGCCAGCTTGAAAGCACACAGACGGCCACTGAGGCCAACCGTGCTGCAGCGGCTGAGTATCTTGATCTCATAAGGACTTCAAAGGCTGAAGATAGAGAAGATAAAGCGGCTGATCGTCGCATGCAACTCATTATGATGATGATGCAAGGTATCAGTCAAGTAGGCCAAACGGCAAGTCAAAACCAATTCCAAGCGGATTTGCCAGCACCACCCACCAGTATAATTGGGCTCATGAGAGGAGGTCGGTAATATGGCAACACGATCCAGACGAGCGGCAAAAGCAAAGGCAGCCAGATCTGCTTCTAAGCGGGCCAAAAAGGTATTTAATGCGGGTGTTTTGGATAAATATCCAGGTCTTGGCCTTGGTGCTGATGTTCCACCAGTGGGCGGTTCAACTCCTGCAGGTGCGGCTGCATTGGGCGCGAAAGGATTTGGTGGTCCACGCCCAGGACCCGCATCAGGCAGCACGGGGGTCGTTCCAAAGAATCCGAAAGACCCAGCGGATTTCCTCGGTAAGCTCATGAGGAAACCTGAGGCCGCGGTGTTGGGTGCGTCTATTCTGGCCCAACTACTATTCAGTGGGGTGACCGGGGTGACCGGCGACGTGTTGCAGGCAAAGCAACAGGGTGCGGCACTGGACGTACAAGGTGAGTTTGCCCCCCAGATCCAACAGGCCGAGACTGAGCGGGGTATAAGCAAGGCCCAACGTGATCAGGCCATGTTCATGCTCCTGCAGCAGATGGGCGTACAGGGACCGAATACAGCGACGGGGGAGGTTTACACGTAACATGCCCCCAGACCAGGACATCCTGAAGACCTCTGCGGAACTGGATTATGGGATCGAGTTCCCTCTTTCCATTTACGAGCGCCCCATGTACGCGATGAGTAACCTGCTATTGCGGGGCGACGTGGACGCTGCCACCCGGGCCATATTCCAACCTGACACATTATCCCCTGTCGAGATGCAGTCTTTTACCAGACGCATTGCCGGGCCCAATCCGAACAAACTGACCAAGACTATCCTGGACGTGGCCACTAATCCATTGGTGATTGCCGGTCTGATAGGTGGATACCTGCTTTACCCTGCGGTGGGTGCCGGTACTCTGGCCAAGATATTTACCAGTACGCGGAAGGGGATACCTGAGACGGGGTTGCTTGGCAAGTTCGTAGGGGGTGCCTTCACGCGGCTACGGCACTTGGTTACGCACACAGGTGAAAGCATGCACGGCACCATAGCGGATATAAACAGTGCAATTCTCAAGCATGTGGATGCCGATCAAACATTACGGGCTGCTGCTCACGGTACAATCGCTCCTGGGCGACCACAACATCAGGTAGCAATGGGCCTGCAGGGCTGGCATAAAGGGATGGATTCCGATCTCAAGCATATCTTCAAGCTTGCGGATAGACCGATTGCCCCAGGCTTTCAGGGTAAGATGCAAGAAGGTGTGCAGTCTGCCATTGCAAAAACCGACAAATATCTGAAGAAGGTGTGGTCTGATCTTGAAAGGCTGCCTGGGTTCAAGAAGAAATTCGAGGCCGAGGCTAAAAGAAGAGGGCTTACCGTTGGCAAGATGAGAGAGAACTTTTTCCCACATCAGGCTAGGGAAAACAAACTCAGACAAGCGGTACTAAAACACGCTCCTGGTGGTTCCGCTGGAGCCAGTGATGATATTCCAAACACGATTGCAAACAGTCTGCTGCGTAGAAAAGGTGTCAATGTTCCAGATCCAGCACAACTACGGGCGGGTGAAGCTGCTGGTGATATCGTCGCAGGGTTCGCTGATGATGTTGAGCGGGGGATTAAAGCCAATATCAGCGAGTTTCGGGGCAACCTAGTCAAAGAGATGGCTAAGAACGGACCGAGTGAGGGTGGTGTACGCAAGGCAGTTGAGACAGTTACCGCGCGGATGGACATTGACAAGCGGTTTGTTACCGCTGCCGTTGACCGTATCAACAGTGCCAGCCAGGGGATTGGCGGCCAGTCACTGGATAGTGCCCTAGACTGGGCGTCCGAGATGATTCGCAGGCCGGGGACCTATTCCCTGGACCTGGATGACGTACTCACTCGGTATTCGACCCAGATCGCACGGGCAAAGGCATGGTTCGGTACCCCCTCCAATATGCCGGGTAAATCACTTGGCGAGAAATACAACCATCTCGTAGATTATTTCCGGCACACGATTCGTCCAGACGGAAAAGACGTCTTCATGCCGGTTGGTAGCAGTACGGACAATTACTTGACCAAACAACTGATACCTATGAACATGGGGCAAAAGTCTGCAAAAGCGGTGGCGCGTAACTCGGCATGGATGGAATGGCGGCTTAAACGCGCTGACTTCCTCAAGAGCCCCATGGTTAAAAAGATGATCCCGGATAAGCCCCGCAAATGGATGATTAATCAACTTGAGGATCTCAGTAACCTGGATGCGGATACCGTTGGGCATGGCATTAACTCATACCTATACATGAGTTCGATGGGTATGAACCTGGGGCCCGCCTCTAAAAACGTGTTCCAGAATCCATTAACCTTTATCAACCTGCCTGGCATGGGGCCCGGGGCATGGGCGCATGGCCTGAAAGAAACCTTTACCCGGTCCATGGCTTACCTCGGAGATGCCAAGGCCCTTGGGTCTACAAAGTCATTCTCCAAGCATTTTGGGGACTTCGTTGAGTCGCAGGGCCCCCAGTCGGGATTGATCGAGAAGCTGTTCGGTGGTCAAGAGATTGTAGGGATGCCGGCGACTGGGATCCGCAAGGGCGTGGACACCTTCCGTGACGTGCTGATGGCACCATTCAAGTTCAGTGAGCTGTTTGTAAACCGCATGCCAGCATTCTACGGGGCCCGGGGCAGGGCTGTGGCTTGGAATGTCGGCAAGGACGCAGCGAAGGGCCTTACTGGTAAAGCTGCTGCAGAGGCAAGCAGGAGGGCCGTTAACCGGGTCGCCAGTAACATTGTGGACGCATCCCACTTCACGGGGGGGCCCATGGGCATGCCTGCTGGGATAATGGACACTTGGGCGCCGTGGCGTCAATTCATGCAGTTCCCGATGAGAACCATGGATTTCATGATAAACTCTACTCGGATGGGCAAGGATGCCTCTAAACTGGATTTTGGGACCATATCCCGTATGACGGCCGCGGCTGCCGGCACCTACACGGTTGGTAAGGATCTGTTGGGGGTTGATTTGAGTCCGGGCCTGTTGGCCGGGGCCCTGCCGTTGCCTCAATATGAGAATGCCCCCTTCTATCCTTTCCCGTTGGTATCTCCCTTGGTTCAGATGGCCGGCAACGTGGTTAAGGGCGTGGCCACTGGGGATGCACAACCATTCCAGGACATAGCGCCCCTGCTGGTTCCCGGGGGCCTGGCTGCCAAACGTCTGGCCAAGACACTGGGGCCGAAGCGTGCCGACTATGAGAGACGGATGGACGATGGCCGTGTGCCTGTCTACAACGACCGTAACGGGCTTATTGGTGCGTACAGCCCATTGCAGCTTGGATTGCGTGCGGTCGGCATTATGCCTATGGAGGCGGCTGCAGAGCGGGGTGCGGCGCAGTGGCTGGTGGGCCAGCGTGACCGGATCCGCGAATACCGGCAAAGATGGCTTGAGGCCCAGACTGAGAACGATCCGATTAAGGCTGAGAAGGTGCAAATGGAATTCCAAAAGCAGTATCCTGAACTAAACCGGATGGAGTTTCGTAAATCAGATATCAACTCGATTGAACAGCGGCGGAACACTGCCCGGATTAGTCGGATTATGCGTGGTGTATCGAAGGTGCACAAGCCATTGTTCCAGAACATTATTGATGAGGCACAACTCGGAGCATCTGTGCAAGGACTACCGCAAGAACCACTTCCTATAGGATTAAGGGCATTACAATGAGCAAGGCAATAGTAAGGACCGCAGATGATAAGAAGTGGGAAACCGAAGAGGATGTAAGAAACTTTGAGCATGCCACAGAGGTTTATGCAAGTCCAGTTCGTTTGAAACGTGCGCTGGCAATGCTTAAATCCAATGAAGAGAAATCTAGCAAGACGCGTATGGATATCGGTCGTATCCTGCGAATGAAAAATAGAAAGGACACATAATGAAAGCTAACCAATCAACATTGCATTATCTACGTGAGGGCATTGGTGCCGAGGCCACTGATCTTCTGGGTGTCGCTAATTCAAACTGGGAACATCGTGAGGCAAACTCGCGTGGGACAGAAATCCCGTCCGCAACAAGGGCTATACTGTTCTCGTTTATTGGCAACCATGCAACGGATCCGGATGACGCTTTAGCCCAGGTAAAACTCTCCATGTATATGGCGGGAGGCGTGGCACTTGTAGTGGGCACGTACAATCTGATCTTTGGTGACCTGCGATGCGTGTACAAACCCCGGAGGTATACCGATGGGGCTACTGCAGCCAAGTCCAAGTATGCCGAAGACATTGCTGAAGTCAGTCAGAACTGGATTGCTACCCCACAGATAAGCGGGAACGGCACTGACACATGCGCTATCCTTGCGGTAAAGACATACTGTGCGGCTTATGTCACTGCTGAGATCCTATCTGTCGGCACTGGCATTACAGTTGACGTACTGATGAAAGCAATTAACGAGCTACCTTAATGAGCAGTGAGTTGCCATAATGAAAAAGATACTTGTTATTACATTACTATGCGTTAGCAGTTGTAGTGCAGTTGAACTGCTTATTTATGACACACAACACTGGATGGATCGGATTGCATTTGGGGATATCGCTCTGAAGATCGCTAAGGGAAAAATCACGCAGCAGGAATACGAAGCTCGTCATAGACGAGGTGACATAGTAGAGGTTAGGCCGAACGGCTACTGGACTGGTGAGAAAGCAAAAGGATTTAACAAGAAGATTTTTACAGTGCTTACTGTTCCTGCTGTTAAATATAAATCCGCACGAAAGTATATGGAACCGTACATTGTAAATGGGAAGATAATTAAGCGACGAAAATATTCAATTGCAAACATGAAGAATTTATCAACAGGATCCAGTAAGGTTCGTAATTTTGCGTTTTTTATAGACGCCAATTTGAAAGATAAATCAAAATGAAAAGATTGTTAATATCGCTGTTGCTTTTAAACCAATGTTATAGTGCTGAATACACTAGGCACGTTGATACTGGTGTGGTTGGCGGTGATGGTGATGGAACTAGTTTAGCTAATGCTTATTCTAGTTTAAATAGTTGCCTGACTGCGGAAGCAACGAATTTAGTTTCGGATACAAATAACATTATTATCAGTTTGAATGCGACCACGGGTGTTGCAGATACTACAGCAGCGGTGGTCACCGGATATACAACTAGTGATGCTTATGATATTACGATCACTCAAGCCGACTTTCCTGCTGACGGGGTATTTAGTGACAGTGAGTATGTTCTGCATAACAATAATAGTGACTTAACCACTATTGATATAGTAGAAGAATATGTGACTATAGATAAGTTGCAAATGAAAGTAACGGCAACGGGTGCAGCTGTTCGTAGAGGTTTGCGTATTGGGGCGGGTACAACTAATGCTGTTTTAAATCTCGATAAACTGAATATAAAAGGAGTTTGTTCAGGGGCTGGATTTACATTAGGCATTGTTCCTTCAAATGCAACATCGACGGTCTATATTACAAATTGTGTAATTGACGGCTTTGCGTCTGGGGCGGAGACTATTTACAGGGCAATTTCTTCCGCTGATGCAACTGTATATGTGTACAACAGCACTGTTGCAAATAATGGAATAGGTATACTTGCTGCAACCGGATCAGTAGTTGTAATAAATAGTATTTTAGCTAGTAACGTAGATGATGTTGACGGTGCAGCAGTCACTGTTACATATTCTTGCTCCGACGACGTTATATCGGGGACAGGTAATGTTCAGCCCGCTAGTTTGGATTGGGACAATGAATTAACAGATGCTAATAATGGTGAGTTTCATATCTTGAATACTGGCAATGTGTATCTTGGGTCTGAGACTACTTACGCTGACGACGCTAATGTTCCAACGGATGACATACGTGGATTTGATCGTGACACGCCAACTGATCAGATAAGCATAGGAGCTTATAAATTTGGATTTGGAAGGTATCTGGATATCAACGCCGATGGTGAGAATGATGGGACGTCATGGACAGACGCATGGAAAACGCTGTCTGATGCTCGGGGCGGTGCTGCTAGTGGTGATGTAGTCAGTGTTGCAGATGGCGACTACGGTGGGTGGAATCACCAGAATTGGGATGCATACACTGATTGGGTGGTATATCAAGCAGTTGATGGTAACGACGCAGTAATTATGTATGACTTTTATACAGGCAATACTGAGCAGAAGGACTACTATCATAAGTTTCTTAATGTAAGATTTGATTCAACAATCGAAGTGACCCCACCGGATTACATAATAAGGCCAAGAAGATCGAAGTATACAACATTTGAAGACTGCACCATTGAAGGTGAGTTAGGTCGTGGAAGTGACACTACAGGGGTTTATGTTGATTCTGATAATGTTACTATTGACAACATGAGAATTTTTGGAGCGGGTGGAGAAACAAATGGAACACTTGCATATGGAATTAGGATGATCGGGGATATATCCACCACGGTAATACAGAATTGCGATATATCGGGTACTTTTAAAAAAGCCGTAATAGCTAAAGGTTCTGAATATATAGTAACAAACAACCATATACATACATTCCAAGTGGATGGAATCTCGGTTGATGATACAACAAATACAGGTGCAGAGTATTCATACATCACATTCAACACCATTAATGGTGCGGTATATGATCCGGGTGAATCTCATTGTGACCTAATTCAATTGAACGCACAAGATATGGAAAATCTCGTTATACGGGGCAATACTTTGTATGACTGTATTAACCAGGCCATATTTTCTAATCCCACGAATCCTGTGAACATCATATATGAGAGTAATCTTGTTTATGGTTGTGAGCAGGACGGTACATCTAGTGCGGTGGCCTTTGGTAATGGTACTGTATTTCGATCAAACACCATTGACGGTATAATTAGAGTCCGGTCAGCAGTTAATGTTGACCAGCTAACTGGTAACATAGTACGAGAGATGCAGCTTGATACAGCAGACTCCCTTGAAGAAGGGGCTGTGACAATAACATTAGAGGCATACAACCTAGTAATGGTATGGAACGCCACTTATATGGATGGATACACGCCCGGTACAGGTTCGCAAACATTGAGTGAGGCCCAATGGGAAGCATTGTTTCGGGATTTTGCAGGAGATGATTTTAGCATTGCTTCTGATTCTGGGGCGACTGGAATAGTTCCAAATGATGGGACCACAGCGGCTACCGTCGATATACACAACAAAACGCGGACGTCTCCAACTTCAGCCGGAGCATATGAATTCCTTCTTTTTCTGTTAGGGATATCCTCATGAGAAAGTATTGTTTGTTTTTTTTCCTATGTTTGCCGTGTCTAGGCTCTTGGGATTTTAAATTGTCAGAGACTGATTATGTTGATGTGACAGATAATTCTGTACTTGATTTGCCAGATGCTAATTGGACTATTAGCGGATGGTTTAAGCATGAAAGCAACACGGGGTCAAGTCTCCGCTCGATGGTTTATCTTGGGGACGCTTCCCCCTATTGGTGTGTGTACCAAAATGAGACCTCACTGGCGACCCATGGTGATAAATTAGATGTTCAATTTAAAGATACGGGCGGTTCTTTTAACCGGGGTTATTCTGATGTGTTGTCACCTGTGACGGGTCAATGGTATAATATTATAGTAACCCGGGATGGGACGACGTTTAGATGCTATATTGACAATGCTATTCAGTCGTCATTTACATTCACTGATGTGTTAATTGATGATATTACGCTTGATGCGGATAGCGAATTCGGAGCTCGAAACCTAACCGGTACACCAGATCTGTACTATGATGGTAAATTAGCTGAATTTGCCAAATGGGATCGCCTAATAACTGCTGATGAGCGTGCTGATCTGCAAACGCTCTATCCTAATGCTATTAGCCAAACAAGTTTGTCATGGTACATTCCGATGTACGATGATTTTAATAGTGATGTAGGGGGCCTAACGATAACAAACCAGGGGGCTGCTGCTGATACGGGTGACCATCCTTCGTTATCAGCAGGGGGTTCCCTCATAACAAAAATCACTTCTCAATCAAGGAGACGCAGATGAAACGTCTAGCAATCGTATTGACAATCGTATTGGCTCAGTGTGTTTTTGGCACGATTGATGTCAGAGAAGATAGTACTGTCGATTTTCCAATAGGGCCATTTTCAGACCCTTCAACAGGGGCGTTTGAAGTTGCTCTTGTTTTGAGGGCCGCTGATATATCATTATGGCAAAAAGGGGATACGGACTTTGCAGCTAAGAATGAATCAACTGACTGTACATATGAAGCGGCTGGGGAGTATCGTGTTTATTTAGATGCTACAGATACAGCAACCGCTGGATTTCTGAAGATAATAGTAACAGATCCAAATGTAACACCTGCCGGGTCCGATGATCCGAATGCGATATTTACATCTCAGTGGGTACACGTACTACCCGCTAATATTTATGACTCTAAGTATTCAACAGACAAATTACAGGTAGATACTGTGCAACATCTTGGTACTGCTTCGGCTACTCCTTCTACGGCCGGTTATGTTTATGCGGTCGTAAAGGATGGAACAGGTACAGGGGAGATCAATACCAACTCAGGTCGAGTCCCTCAAGATATGTCAAACCCCTCCGGGACAGTCGGAGCCGAGACACACTTCAATAACTTGATCCAACTCACAGACAACATCGGTGTGAATTGGGCGGATATCTCTAACCCGACAACGGTTGTGGATCTGTCCGGCACTACGATAAAAACAGCTACTGATGTAGAAACAGACACAGCAGAGATTGGGGCGGCTGGAGCGGGGTTAACTGCCATCAATCTACCTAATCAAACTATGGACATCACAGGGTCGATCACAGGTAATTTAAGCGGGTCTGTGGGCACTGTTACGCTTGTGAGTGCTGATGGTATTACCGCTACCTCAATCGCGAATGGTGCAATAGATATTGCAACTTATGCCGCTGACGCAAACATACCTAAATTGGTTTGGGACGATCCGAATGCCACAAGTGGTGGCGCGATATCTCTGGAAGTTGGTACTGTTACTGCTGGAACCACTATATCTAAAACGTCGTTCACTCTGTCTTCTGGTTTCCCTGCGGTAGCCAACGCTTACCCGCCTGGTACGATTATTACGATCACAGTGGCAGCGGAAAACTCTAATATATACATGGGCCGCATCAGGTCGTATACTGCTGGCCGTGTTGTGACGCTGTATTCTCCGTTAGCGATCACTCCGGCGAACGCGGACGTTGCGGTTGTGTGGAACACAATCACGTTACAACCAGACTTCTAACTACAATGTAAACTTAACAGCAACTAGATTATTAATAGGGTCATAATATGGCTGATATGTATGTATATAATGGAGGTAGCAATACTGCTCCGTATGATACATGGATTAAAGCGTCTACCAAATGGACTACTGCTATGGCTGCTCAAGCGGCTGGTGGGATAGTATATGTTGCGTCTGATCACACAGAAACAGAGGGTGCTAATTACACAATCACGGCGACTAACGGCACGGCTTCCGCACCAATTAAAGCGATATCACTAGACCGAACAGACGATAGTTACGAATCTATGCAAGATGGTGGTGGACTGATTTATGCTGGTGCTACGTATGATATTAGTCTGGCTAAATATATGATTCTTGTCGGACTAAAAATCCAGTCAGGAGACGATTTTTCTTTGTCTCAAACATCCACGAGTCAAACACAATGTATAGATTGTAGGTTAATAACGTTTCAATGGGTTTCCAGTGGATCAGGTGCCAGTAGCTACAGAACTATATTACGTGATACAGACATCGTATTTACTGATGATGGTTTTATATACGTTTATAGTAATTTTGAGTGGATAGGTGGCAGTGTTATTTTCGAAGGTAGTGGATCTATCAATAATGGCATTATTCGTTCTGGTAGTGGAGCGGCCAATAGTGTTGTAATAGGTGTAGATCTTTCTGCCCTTGTTTCTGGTGACTATTTAATATATGGAGGAACGAACCTAGGCTATTTTGAGTTTCAACGATGCTTACTCAGTGGAACTATATCAGGGTTTGTCAATGGTGCAATAACGAGCGAAGGTATGAGAGTTATAGCACGTTCCTGTAGTTCATCGGATGTGATTTATCAGTTTCATGAAGAATACTATTTGGGGGTGATAGATGATGACACTGCCGTATATTTGGATGCGACCTATGACGGAACAAATGGCTATTCTGCAAAAATGATATCGACGGCGTACGCAGAGGAATGGACTAGTCCACTGCGATTTAAACTTGCTGATATCTACATTGACGCCACAGGAAAGACGCTGACTGTTGAGTTACTAACTGATAATGTTACATTGCAAGATGATGAGTTCTGGATTGAGGTGGAATATCCTGACAGTACGATTGCTGCACAGGGGAATATTTACTCAACGAAGCCAGCGACCATTGTTACAACCCCATCTAATCTCACTGCATCATCAAAAGGTGCAGGTGACTGGACTGGTGAAAGTGGAACGCCGGTATACCAGAAGGTGACTGCCGATTTCACTACTGTCGCTGATGAGGCCGCTGGTGTTTATACTGTTTGGGCGTGTCTGGCCAAGCCTAGTACAACTGTTTATGTTGATCCTAAGATTGTGGTGGCGTAATGGCTATTGTTAAAAGCGAAATTATAGATAACAGTTTACAGTCTCATAATATTCGATATTGCAGAGATCGCCATACTGATCATCTCGGCAAGCAACATATTGGTAGGTTTAATTGTCCAAAGGATACTGACCCTAATACTCTTTTAAAAGATCGAGCGGCTACTATTTGGTTGGGTCTTCAGCAAAGAGAAATAGAAGAAGTTGTCAAGCGGATTGCTGCCGGTGAGCGAGTCGGTAAACTTGGTTACACTGATTGGGTTGCTGTAAAAACCAGATATACCGAAGTGGCTATAGAGATTGCTGAGACTATCAGTGAGCTAGAAAACGAGAAAACGAATTTAGATTCTGAATTGAAGACACGATAATGGCTGACATTGAATACATCTTACCTGGCAGTGGTATTGTTAATGACACTGAAGAGGGCTTTGAAATGGTGACGCCAGTTGCAGGTATCTATAACCAACAAGAAGCGGCAGCTCCGGCCGGGGATATTCCGTTATTCATACATCACTATACTAAGAATATAGGTGCTTAATTATGCAAGAGTTGCAAGCAAATACACAAGTCAAAGTTGTTGTCGGGCCATTCGTTGATGTTGGAGATGGCTTTACACCAGAGACTGGCGTTACATTAGGGGGAGCCGATGAAGCCGAACTTGTCAAACATGACTCCGCTACCGTGACGGATATCTCAGGCAACACTTGGGCTGCGATTGCAAGTTGCGACGGTTATTACAATTTGACACTTACTGCTGCCCAGCTTGACACTGAAGGTATGTTGACTGTTGTAATTCAGGATGATGACGTGTGCTTGCCAGTGCGTATACAATACATGATAGTGGCACAGGCTTATTATACATCAAAGTACACAGCAAAAGACACTGGCTTTATGGACGTTAATATTAAGACTGTTGGTAGAGCAGATGCACAAGAGACAGAGGCAAACAACTTGGAGACTGCTTGTGCGAATTACTCAGCTACAAGGGGCTTATCTGGTACGGCTTTACCTGCGGCAGTAGCGGATGCGGCTGGTGGGTTGCCTATATCAGATGCAGGTGGATTGGATCTGGACACACAGATTAACACTAATATCGATGCTATTTTAGTTGATACAAATAGCCTTAATGATACTAAAATACCACAGACTTTAAACCTAACTGCATCTGGCAATATTGGAATCGACTGGGCGAATGTCGAAAATCCAACCACCGCCCTAGACTTATCTGGAACTGATATTCAATTAGTTGACACCTGCACGACGGTAACTGGCGGTGCAACATCTGCTGAACTAGCAAAAGTGCCAAAGTCAGACGGCACGGCTACATGGAATGCTACGGCACTTGCATCGATAAATACGGAGTGTGATACAGCTTTAACAGACTACGACGCTCCTACCAAGGCTGAAATGGATACGGCACATGGACTACTAGCGACGGAGCTTGCAAAAATTGGAACGCCGGTTGCATTAGACAGTGGTGCAGCTACACTTGGCGGCATGTTAACGAAGATGGCTGATGATAATAGTGGCGCCGATTTTGATGCTGGTACAGATTCGCTGCAAGAAATTAGAGATCGCGGTGATGCGGGTTGGACGACCGGTGGTGGTGGGGCGATATCTCTTGAAACTGGCACTGTGGCGAGCGCGAGTACGGCTAACACTTTCACGCTGTCCGCTGGTTTCCCTGCCGTGGCCAAAGCGTACCCCCCTGGCACGATCATTACAGTGACCGATGCTGATGACTCTAATATTTACATGGGCCGTATAAGGTCGTATACTGCCGGCCGTGTTGTGACGCTATATTCTCCGTTAGCGATCACTCCGGCGAATGCTGATGTTGCGGTTGTGTGGAACACATTCACGTTGCAACCAGACTTCTAACTACAATGTAAAAGGGCCTATATGCAGACTTCAAACGTAGCGGCCATTATCATGTTGTCGCACACAAAGGGATATATCAAGGCCCGGGTATGCTGTAACCCCGGGCCCTTTCCTTTTGGACCACCTGGTACCATGGGGCGGGCGCAGTACATCGGTATTGCTGACCATTTGGTGTTTACACTGATGGAGGACAAATACCTGACTGGGCTCTTGCCTCTGGCTGCCGATGTCAATCACACTCCGTCTGGTCATCCCATTCAGTGGGTCGGTGGTGTACAAGCTCAACCATGGAGGGGTGATTTTTTCTACAAGATCCACCCGTTGTTTATCCGAGACTATGACCAACTGATTATCGACTCCAAGGGTGTACAGATAGCGGGACACGTCACCGGTGTTAAGGGTCGGGTTAGTGGTCGGCAATATTGGTTGATCGAGGTGCCTGCAATTACTGCGGACGTGATGCTTAACATTGATGAGATTGTCGTTGTTCGACGACGTAAGAAATGGGATCCACTTCATAAGATGACCAGTAAAGTGACGCGCGGTGAGTTCTGGCAATGTGGTGGTTTTGTCGAGAGTCCCGCTTATGCGGCGATACAAGTCGTCCAGAAAGGAGCACAAGATCATGTACAAGATGCTAAAAATGACATACAGCCTGTACAAGTGGCTGAAGCAGCAGAAAAAGGAAATGGAGACGGATGCTGATGGGTATCTGACTGAGGAACGGGCAGCTATGTGGCGGCTGAATGCTGAGAAGCTGTTTACCTCCTTGGCTGCCGGATCCAGTGATCGCATGCCGTCATCAGTGCGTGGTGTGTGTGACTGGCTATTTAGTCGGACTACGGCAGAGAACCGGATAGGTGAGTTCGGCAAGTGGGTATTGAAGTCTGGTAAGATGGCACGCAAAGACCATGTGCTGAATAGACCAATCGATGACACTGTAATGAGGAAACCGTAAATATGAAACGATACCGGCATAGCAATCACAAGGTTAAGGGTTGGGGAAAGTCCAAGTCAAGCAGGGAAAAGTTGCGTGAGAGAAGGGCCCTGAAGGATGGGGGTGCGGAGTCGTTTGAATACGTGTGGGATAACAAGCTTGAGTTCCTCATCGTGGAGGCCGTGGACGTGCATGACGGGCGACGGGTTCGGATCCATTACCCGGTGGCCAGGTTGTTTGCCAAGGGTGAGAAACGGATGATTGGGTGGACGAGACGGGATCTAAAGAAAAGCCTCCGTGGCGCTCTGGAACAGTGTGCGAGCGAACACGGAGGCGAATGGCGGTTAGAGATTACGGTGGCTAAGGTTCATAAGACGCTTGCCCGGGCTTAATCTTCATATCTGGTTTCATAGTCTAGCCCGTCGCCGCCGGCCCATACCTCGGGGTCAAACCGAGGATTACTGTCGTCCCCCATATCCTCGGCACCACATATAGGGCATACGGTTTGATCATCTGGTATGTTGTAGGTCCAGCATTGTTCACAGTGTTGCATATCACATCCCCTCTGCTAATGTGCTCTTTTTGTATTTACGGTCTGTTCGTTTTTTTCCTGTCTTTTTATAATCTGCCCAGGCCCATATAGTTCTTAGCCCTGGGTCAGTTACCATGATATCCATGATAATATTCATTATGGCTGCCTGACATCTATGTGGGTTTACGCATATCCAACCACCTGCCATAGAATATGGGCATGCCCCGCAGCCTTTGTCAAACTGTGGTAAATAGTTTATGAGTTGCATCTCACATCCTTTCAAATATCATGTTTAAACTCGATTCGGCAACATAGATCTGTCGGTTTACAGTTATTGGCCTTGCAGTACATTGCAATGAACCAAAATGGATGCTTGCCGGGGAACCCTTCCTTGACGACTTCTTGTGGGGATATTGTGTTTATCATTTCCCACCATACATGTGTTATGGTTGAAGAGTGCATCTTCTCGACCTTCTCGCCCTTCTTGATCCCCTGGCCCTTGACGATGCCCATAAACTGCTCACCTACCTGTGGGGTGCGTTTGCATTGACGGCGTGTGACGGTCTTGGTTCTGTTACGGTACTGCTCTTGAGTTAGGAAAAAGCTCTTGTTACGCATTACATTGCCTCCATTTGCCTACGCGCCGTCTCCGGCGTGGTGTGTACATATACCATAGTGGTTTTCAAATCAGCATGCCCCAACTGTCGGGACACAAACGCGATATCCTTTTCGATCTCATACAGCTTGATTGCGAAGCTGTGCCGGAACTTGTGAGGATTCAGTTTACTGGTCAATTCCATCTCATTGCCGATCTGTGTGCATTTGCGGTAAATAGACACATATGCCATCTTGGTCCCGGTCCTGCTTAGGATCAACGGTTGGGTGATGTCAGTATTTCCGATCCGGTATTCTTCTGCGTAGCATGCGATATGATTCTGCAGGTGTCCGCCGATCTGCACCGATCTTGAGATATTACCCTTGCCGTCCCGGATGTGGAGTACTGATTTACCGTGATGTCCTGGGAGATCCTGCAGGGTGAGGTCGCATACCTCCGATGCCCGTAGGCCGGCTCCGGCTAGAATATGGATGATCATGTAGTCCGTCCGGGCTCGGCGGCTTTTCCTGGATGTGGCCCGGGCCCGGACGAACGTGGTTACAGCGTCCAGTTCCTCGGGCTTTAGATACTTGTCGGGTGCCAAGCCTCCGCGGTGAGTGGTGGGTTTCATGGGGTTTCTCCATCGGTTAGGGGCCTGTTTGTTTTTAGGTATGCCATTTAATTAACCTTTCCGCCCGCAACAGGGGCAATTATCATGCTTGCTAAATCGATACTCCAAGCATCGCTTGACGGCGGTCCATGCATCAATTTCCACGACAAACTGACCCAAGTACCTGGTCTCCCCTTCAAGGTGGACAGTCGCATTCCATTTGTCTCCCTGCCTGTGAACCCCTGGGAATACGGAGTCCCTGATAGCGGCACGGTTGAATGAGTTCTGCCGGCTGGAAGTACACCTCAGATTATGCCTTTGATTGTCAAGCCCGTTGTGATTCAAGTGATCCACCAGTAGCCCAGTCGGGCACAGAGTAATCATGGTATGCATCCCGAGCCCGCAATCCTTGTCCCCGGAGCTAATTGCAGTCATGGCGTACGATGTGTGCGGGGCTCTTTGTTCTCGCCAACTGAAACGGTCGAGATAATCAAAATCCTCGTCATCAACAAAAGCAAATGCTCCGGTATCAAGCTCTATCTGTTTCATATCTTACCTACTTTCACATCTCGTTAAAAGCCACAGGATCGCCTGTAAGCCGTTTAAATGGTCGACCCTACTACGGCCCAAAAAAGGTCTGTTTCTTAGAGGGCGTGTGAGCCAGCCGTATCGACGGGGCTGTCTGCGTGTTCCCGGTCCGGTCGACGGTCCTCACATGCATCATTACAGAAAAACTTGTTATTTCCCGCGTCGTAGATCACAAAATGTCTCTCCCGTTGGGATCTCCGGCATGTCGCACAATTAGCGACGGGGTTGCCCTTGGCCGTTGATACCCGGCCTTTTGTAGGTGTATCTTCAGTCTTCATCGTCAATCTCCTTTAAAGCTGCAAAGTGCTCGTCTGCGCATTGGTTGCAGTAGGGCATCGCATACGGGTTGGGGCTCAATACGGTCCCTTCTAATTGGGGATTAAACAAACGGCCGCACCCACATTTGAGGCGGCCGTCCGATTGTGTCATCTCTTGCATGCGTGCTTCTGCGTCATCTTTCATTTGCTCGATGAAATCTTTCATTTGGGGCCTTTCTTGGCTTTGTAATAGTCGTATCGTTTATTCCGCCGTTTTGACTCGGCAGTATTTACGCTTGTGGGGCGCCATTGGCCGGGGCCATACAGATGAAACGCCACGGCATCATAGGGGCCCCATTTGTGCTTGAAACGCTTCTCAAGGATAGGTTTCCAGTAGTCCATTACCACAAAGGTCATTGATTTGGCCAGGTGGTAGTCGTGTCTGTCCTCCAGGGAGAAGAATGTCTTGCCTAGGGCTGGGGCCTGCAGGTATAGGATTCTATTCGCCTCACGCATTGCCACGGGTGATACCTGAAACGGGCCGGTTGCTGGGCCTTTGTAGGCTGGTATATCTTTGTTTCCTGATTCCACCAGGGCAAGCAACAATAGAAATGATTTTGTGATCGTCATGTTACCACCCCTTATAGTCGTCTACGGTTCCCATATCAATTGCAGGTAGGTCGCCTTGTGGCATCTCATACCCTTCAGATCCTACTGCGCCCCGTCCGGATCCCATCTGCTGGCCCGTCCTATACACGGCCTCACCTCCGTCCAGGGCCAGCGCCCGGGCCACGTTGAACACGGCCTTGGTTGACGCTTTCATGGTACGTCCGCATCCGGAACACAACAGCACGAACAAAAGGAACCACTGCTTGCGGTTCCGGGCTGCTATTCTTCTGATTGCCATTTTCTCTCGTTTACAATACATTTTCCAACCTGATATTCTCATCTGTCCATCCCTTCAATAAGGTTAATGCTCGCCTTGTGACAAGCTCTTACCCTATCGGTAGGTCATGGGTGGGACTTAACTCGTTTTAAATAAGGAATTGATAAAGCGTCGAATTTAATCGCAACAATTGCCGCCATGCCTTCATCCATATACCTCATTGCATGCTCTGGGCCGCTCCATGTGGGGTATATGCCATTGGTAATGGAATAGAGATACTGTGGTCGTTCGTCAATGTTCTTTACGATTACGTAGTACATTTGGTCTCCTAAGAAAACCGCCCCCTGTGTAAGCGGGGCGGCGCTCTGAAAGGGTTCGGTTAATGTTTGTGTGCGTGTCCGATCGCGTGTTGTATCGCATGCCGGGCGGCGCCTATCATCCCGTGGTTATGCTTCTTGGTTTGCGGGGCGCCTCCAGCCTTGGCAATGTTCCGCATGAATGCCTCGGCGGTCATATGGTTGGCCTGGCTTATGGCGTCGGTTTCGACTCTGATCGTTCCGTCGTCTAAAATCGTGATGTTCATGGAATCCATGGTTTTACCTCTTTCTGTATTGGGTTACAACAATGCGTTTCATATTCGGCGGTAGTGACGCGAAATCATACTCTTGCCCGTCTTTATAACAACGTGCCTTAATACAACAACCGTCACCTATAGGAACTATTCCAGCCATGCCGCATGATGAAAGTTTACCGTCAAACGATAGCGACGGGCATGTAGATTTTACCCCATGCGTTGTAATACTTATGGGGCACTGTTCAGCTAAACAACAAAAACCACATTGGCAACATTTGTGCGGGTACATATTACCTCCTGGTTACTGATAACGTGTTGGCGCCCGTGGTCGTGGATTTCCATCCTGCACGTTGGGCTGCCCATGTTACGGCGGTTTTGCTGTATGCCTGGGTTACGTCTACGATTGTCAGTTGGCCGTTTGCCGTTGTTACTTCTAGGCCTTTTCCCTTTTCCCAAACTATTGAGGCGCGGCCTTGTCGGGCGAATATTTTTGATGATGTCGACATTCGCGTTTCAACAGTAAAGCCTAGGCTTAACAGTGTCTCCGTTAAAAGTGTCCTGTCCGCATTGGCAAGGTTGATGCTCTGAGTTGTTACTGAGTCGCACGGCATTATTATACCTCCAAAGATACGTTGCGTTTAATGGCGCCTGTTTGGGGGCCATACAGATAAACACCTTCTGTTGATGCGCTCAAGTATCTGCCTGATGCTTCTTGTCGAAGCTTGGTGATACTCTCCCAGGCTGATACTGAGACGGGGACGACGAAGCGGGCGGCAGCCTTTAGAGTCATTCCCAGGCGGTCGGCCATGTCGGCGCACTGCTTAATCTCGGCGCCTGTCCAGCCTTCTGAGTCGGGGGTTTCCTGTCCGGAAAGTGCATACTTTGTTTTATATAGGTTCCAAATTACACTGCGCTCGGTCTCATTGGGCAAGTCAAAAAACATTGTGCCTACGGTAAAGCGTCTTCTCAGTTCTGGGGGCAATACTGAAATGGCGTTGCAGGTAGCAACAAAAAAGGGACGGTTTCCACTGATAGCCGATACGACTGACAAAGCAGTTCGCATTTTTCCTTCCGATTCACCGACTAAAGATCCCTTGATCCCTCCAAGGTCAAGCGATACGGTGGGGATGTCGGCCTCGGCGCCCATTGCCTTGGCAAAAGCCGATTTTGCGGCGCCTGGGGGGCCTACGAATATACTGCCAGTGGCGTTTTGATCCTGCATATACGTCAAGAGGTATCCTAACATCGATTGTGATACTCCAGACGTGTCTCCGGATCCCCCCATGGTTTTCTCGATCTCGTCAATAAAGACAATGGCTCCGGGTTTGCGTTTGCCTTGGAGTAGTGAACCGAAAAGCTCCTTGGCCTGGTCGAGCCCTCCAAGGTCGGTAAAGCGCTCTTGTCCGGTGTATACTGATAGTCCCGGGGTTTCGCTGATCTGCTGGCGCTTGCGCTCCCTTAGTGCTTCAATGTTTACTCCCTGTTTGGTCAAGCTTAAAGCAAGGGCCTGTTCACTAGCAAAGCTTGATAGGCCCAGTAGGGCGTCGCCTATGCGTGTCTGTTCTTCGTCGGTTGGCGCTTCAATCCCTGCGTCTTTACAGAGTCGGGAAGCGTTCCCCTGGTGGTCTTCCACTGTCGGCAGTCCAGCCGTGGTCACTGCTATGTCATTGGGGAACGGGTTTGTCCAGCCGATGGGAACGGTTAAAACAAGTAAGGTCCCCGATATTGATAGAGAATCCCGCAAGTTCCAAAGCGCTTGACGTGCTGGGGTTTTACTTTGGGGGTCGTCTAATATCTCGCCTATGCCATTAGCTACAATTATGGCCTTTGGGGTGTTGGGGTCTCCGAAAAGCTCTAATGCTCTCAGTGCCTCTATGGGGTTACCCGTGGCAATCGCGGGGTCCTGGTTGGCGTTCAATGTGGCGCTGAGCTCCTGTGCCTCATTGTTAATCGGGATAATCCCGTGTATGCAATCCCATTGAAGGATAGGAACGGTTGTTCCGTTGGTGGCTTCCCTGATAGCAAGCCTTAAAACTTCTGCGGGGTCGGGGGTTTGCACTGCCAATAGTGGCACGGCGGCGCGTCGATACGGTTTCAAACTCAACATAATATAGCCCTTTCAAAGCTAAACAATAAAATAGTTAGGATACCTCCCTGCCCATAACAGGGAGAACACCTAATCATTCTATTCAAGGTCCAGGTCGATCTTGCGCCCCTGGTCGCGCTTGATCAAGTCGTTTAGGTCCCTCTTGACCTGATCAAGTCCAACCTGTACGCGTTCGCCAGTCCATTTACCTTTCAAGTCGTCGGCCGAATAGTTCTTAAGGATTTCTCGGGCCTGTTCTGATATCTTCAAGATTGCTTCGTCCGATGTGATATCCCGGGCGTTGACGGTGTTCAAGAAGTCCTTTAGGTTATCGACTGTGGTACGAGATAGGCGCTTGCGGGTTCCGTCTTCGTCGGGTTTCAAGCGGTCGGATAGGTGATTGATAAGCTCGGCCATTGTGTTACGCAAGGCTTCCCGACACTCTGTAAAGACGTTTTCCATGTTATCCTTGAACTTGGTGCGCTCGGCTTCCTTCACGTCGTCGGGCAAGTCGTTCGGAACTTCAAAGCTAAACATTGACCAGGACATAGCAAACTGATTGCGCAGGGTATCAGACTCGGGAAAATCAGACTCTCTAAATGATCCGTTTAAGGCAATCCGCGCGGCTTCACGTTCTCCGGGATAATCGTTTATCAAAAACGTGTTTACCAGTTCTTTTCGCTCGATCTCTCGGAGTCTTAACTGTTGTTGTGTCTTGACTGCAAGCGCACCAGGGAGAACATAACAACCATCAAACGCGCTCGGGATACGGATAGCCTTGGTCAAGAGCTCTCCCCTAACCATCGCATCATGAGATTTAATCGCCTTGAATGTTTTACCCGAATACAGTTTTGCAGAGGCTTTAAATCGTTCGGGGTCGATGTCGAATTTTACAGAGTTGTTATCTATTTTCCTTGATTGACGGGGTAATTTGTACGATAGATTTATGAACATAATATCTTGTGACAATTTCATGAGTCTGCCCTTTCAAAAGCGGTCTAGTATTCAGGTCTGGTATTCATAACACCATTGACCTAAGAACACGTAGCAAGGGGCGCCCTGGGCGCCCGTTACTTCATTTTCTATCGGTCCAATATGGGCCCAACAAAAGCCAATACCCAAAAGCAATAACGATAATGGATAATTGAATTCCTAGCATGATAATAACCTCCATTGCAATTGAGGATGGCGCAGGCGCGAATAAATTAATTCTCTAGCCGATCGGTCGATGTTGGCGCTCTCGTATTCATCATTCCAAGGTCGATCGGCCGAATCGCGGGATTGTACTTTGTATGTCTTGGTCTTCATGGTATCCCCTTAGTCCAGCATATAACCCGATTCAATGTGTTGCAACATCATCCGGCAGTTGTTGTGGCACTTGCGGGCAAGAGCTTCATATGACTGCAGGGGCTTGCCGTCAAGCCCCTCTTGACGTGCTATGTCAAGACAATGGGCCGCAAATACTTTGTTCAGCCCTTGGTTGGTAAGCTTGATATCCAAACACCTTGACAATAAGGGGGACGCGTCGCTATTGTCCTCAAAAAGCTTTGTTTCCCCCTCTTTCGTAGTCGTGAAAATCCAGATAACATGAGAGGGAATCCGTTCCAGGATACCTAATAGACGTCTAACAATCGGGGCCCGTAGGCCATGTGCTTCATTCACGATAAACGCCCGGCCGCCTTTTCCAAAGCCAAACATTGACTGGGAACGGTCGATCGTATCGAGCTCACTGACAGTTAACTGATCGGCCGAATCATATTCTTGGATACACATATCGTCACAATTGAGTTTTGCCAGTATTCTAGCAATGGTAGTTTTCCCTGTACCACTGGCACCACTAATCCAAATAGCCCGGCCTTGAATCCCCTTTGCAATGAGTCTATCAAGGGTTTTAACCGCCTTTACTTGCCCTTTGACCTGGTCAAGCGTAGTCGGTCGGCATTGTTCGTATAAGTTCATAAGGCGCCCCCTTCCAGTGTATCACAGAAGTCTAACCATGCCATAC